>Ga0136614_10000681_pt1 | contig 17943 bp, 20 predicted proteins | sample AntDrymUQ2792106_2_FD_106643 | JGI IMG/M metagenome (GOLD analysis project Ga0136614, IMG submission 106643) | Polar desert sand microbial communities from Dry Valleys, Antarctica - metaG UQ279 (21.06) | ecosystem: Environmental > Terrestrial > Soil > Desert | place: Antarctica: Dry Valley... | reverse complement strand
GGACAAGATCGTCGAGTTCATCGCCGAGCGGAAGCTGATTTGAGCACCCTCGTCTTCCTCGAGCACCACGAGAGCGAGCTGCTGAAACCGTCCCTCGGCGTTCTCTCGAAGGCGGCCCAACTCGGGGACGACGTCACCGGCGTCGTTCTCGGTTCGGGGGTCGACGGCGTCGCCGCGCAGGCCGGCAGGTTCGGCGCCTCGAGGGTTCTCGTCGTCGACAAGCCGGAGCTGGAGGCGCCGCTGCCACAGCCGCGCGTCGACGCCCTCGCGTCGATCGTCCGCGACCGCGGGTTCGACACCGTTCTCTTCGCAGCATCGGTGCTCTCCGCCGATGTCGCGGCCGGCCTCTCAGCGCGTCTCCAGGCCGGCCTGAACTGGGACCTCACCGATCTCGTCCGACAAGACGGGGAGCTCGTCGGCAAGCGGCCGGCGCTCGGGGACTCCGTCATGGTCGACGTGGGGTGGAAGTCGCAGCCGCGCCTGGCGTTGATCCGCGCGGGCAGCTTCGATCCGCAGGAGACGGGCGGCGAGGCCGTGATCGAGCAGGCCGACGCGCAGTTCGAGGACTTCTCGACGAAGGCGACGATGGTCGAACAGGCCCATGCAGAGAGCGAGGGGCCGTCGATCGAGGACGCCGACGTGATCGTCGCCGGGGGGCGCGGGCTCGGCTCTCCCGAGAACTTCAAGCTCGTCGAGGAGCTGGCGCAGGCCCTCGGGGGCGCAGTCGGTGCGACGCGGGCCGTCGTCGATGCGGGCTGGTACCCGTACGCGACCCAGGTGGGCCAGACCGGCAAGACCGTCTCGCCGAAGCTCTACATCGCGTGCGGGATCTCCGGTGCGATCCAGCACAAGGTCGGGATGCAGGGCTCCGGGATCATCGTCGCCATCAACAAGGATCCGAACGCGCCGATCTTCGAGTACTGCGACCTGGGCGTCGTCGGCGACCTGAACGAGGTCGTGCCGAAATTGACCGAGCTCCTCCGCGCGCGCAAGGGCTAAGCGTTGAGGCCCGCCGACTTCTCACCTCCCTTCTCCGCGGGCGAGTACGTCATCGGGCCGACCGATCCGGCGGAGGAGCGAATCGACGTCGGTGTCCTGATCGTGGGCGCGGGGCCCGCGGGGCTCGCGTGCGCAATCCGTCTCGGCCAGTTGCTGGAGGAGTCGCCCGAGACGGCCCGGCGGCTCGGCGAGGTGCCCGTGGCGGTCTTGGAGAAGGGCAAGGCTGTCGGCGCGCACTCCCTCTCAGGAGCCGTCGTCAACCCGCGCGCCCTCCGCCGGCTCTTTCGCGATCGCGTCCGGATCGAGGAGATGCCGTTCTACGGGCCGGTGGAGCACGAGTCCGTCTATTTCCTGACGCCGCGTTCGGCGCTGCGGATCCCGACCCCGCCGACGATGAAGAACGACGGGAACTACGTGGCGTCGCTGTCCGAGCTGACGCGCTGGCTGGCCGGCCAGGCCGAGGAGGGAGGCGCGTACATCCTCCCGGAGACCGCGGCCGAGAAGCTCCTCATCGACGGCGGCCGCGTGATCGGGATCCGTACGGGTGACAAGGGCCGCGGACGTGACGGCGAACGGCTGGCGAATTTCGAGCCGGGATCCGACGTCTCCGCCAGGCTGACGGTTCTCTCCGAGGGCACGCAGGGGCACCTGACCGGAGTGGCCATGGATCGGTTCGGCCTGGCCGGTGAAAATCCGCAGGTCTGGGCGCTCGGCGTCAAGGAGGTCTGGAAGGTCGCGAAGCCCCTCGACCGGGTCATCCACACGATGGGCTGGCCGCTCCGGGGGGGCAGAAGGTATCGCGAGTTCGGCGGCTCGTTCATCTATCCGATGGGCGACGACATGGTCACGCTGGGTCTCGTCGTGGGGCTGGACTACCGGGACGCGGAGCTCTCCGTCCACGACCTCCTGCAGGAGCTGAAGACGCACAAGCTCGTCCGCCGAATCCTCGAAGGTGGCGAGCGGACCGGCTGGGGCGCCAAGACGATCCCCGAGGGGGGCTTCGTCGCCGTGCCGCGCCGGATGCACGCGCCGGGCCTGCTGATCACGGGCGACGGTGCCGGCCTGGTCAACGTCCCCGCGCTCAAAGGGATCCACTACGCGATCGAGTCGGGACGGCTGGCGGCAGAGACCGCGTTCGCAGCCCTCCAGCGCGGTCGGACCCCGTGGACGCCGGGTGCTCTCGAAAGCTACGACAAGGCGATTCGCGACACGTTCATCTGGGACGATTTGAAACGCGTTCGCAACATGCGCCAGGCGTTCGGCAAGGGCTTCTGGCTGGGCGGCGCGATGGCCGGTGCCATGACCGCGAGCTTCGGCAAGTTTCCGCCGGGCAACGCGAAGACCGAGCCGGACGCCGATCACGAGTTGATCACTACCTCCCGGGCGTCGAAGTACCCCAGGCCCGACGGCAAGCTGACCTTCGACAAGCTCTCGTCCGTCTTCCTCTCGGGGAACAAGACGCGCGACGACGCGCCCAACCACATCAGAGTGCGTACGGACGTCCCGCGCGAGGTTGCGCTGATGTGGGAGCGGATGTGCCCCGCGCAGGTCTACGAGGCGACTGAGGACGGCGTCGAGGTGACCCCGTCCAACTGCGTCCAGTGCGGCGCGATTACCGCCAAGGGTGGGCGCCTGACGCCCCCCGAAGGGGGCGCCGGGCCCGAGTACAAGCTCACCTAGGCGCTAGGCCTTGATGAGCGGCATGACGGCCTTCAGGACGGCCGCCTTCTCCAACGCCTCGTCGAACGCGACCGGGGCGACGGCCACTCCGTTGATCATCCGGATCCGCGCTGCGTGTCGCGCCTCGATCTGCACGATGCTGCCTGCAGCGCTCAGCACCTCCATCGACTCGATCCCGGGTGCGGCGCCGTTGTAGGCGCTCACGCCGGTGTCCTCGAGGGTCTGGGCGAGCTCGAGGAACGTCTTCTGGTTCGTGACCGGGAACATGAACGTCGGCTTCGTCGCCGGCGTCCCGCCGAGGTCGTTGATGGTCGACGTGAGGGCTTCGACGTGCTCCTGCTCGTTGGCCCCGATCTCGCGGGCGACCTTCATGACCTCGCCGCTCAATCCAAGACCGGCACCCTTTTTGTAGAACTCGGCCTCGAGGTACTCGAGGGTCAGGGCGAAGTTCAGGATCTCGACGTCGCCGCCGCCCGACTGGGCGAGGGCCGTCTTCACGAAGGGCCCGACTGCCGTGGCTCCGTACACGGATCCCGCGACGAGCGCGCCCTTGAGGATGAATGAGCTTCGGGTCAGTCCTGCGATCTCCACCGCGGCCAGCGTGTCGGCCGCGAGCTTGTTCTGATGCATCTCGATCTCCTTTTCTTGGCCGTTGTGGCTAGCTGACGATGAACGGCTTGACCGCAGCGAGCACCTCGTCCATCGAGGCGGGAACTGCGAAAGCGCCGTCCGGAACGAACGACTTGCCGGTGAGCTGGTTCAGCGCGGCGGCATGGCGTGCCTCCACGGTGTGGATCGCGAGCGCGGCGGCAAGGATCTCCTTGCTCTCGATCTTGGCGGCCTGCCCGAGATAGGCAGCCGCGCCGAGGTTCTCGACGGTTGCGGCGAGCCCGAGCACGCTCTCCGCGCTGTCGAGCGGGAACTTCGTCTGGGGCTTGGCCGCCGGCGTGCCAAGGTTCTTGGCCGTGCCTTCGAGCGCGGCTACGTGTGCCTGCTCCTGCTCGCCGATCATCTTGATCATCTCGAGCTCGGCGCCCTTGAACAGGCCGCTGGCGGCGACGTCGGCATAGAACGCCGTCTCGAGATACTCGAGCGTCAGGGCGTAGTTGACGATCGCAAGGTCGCCCGACTCTTCCTTCATCGCGGTGTCGGTCTGCGTCGTGGTGCCGGCGCCGCTCGTCGAGTCGTCGTCGCCGCCGCAGGCGGCCAGGAACAAGCCGAAGGCCGACGTCGCTGCGACGCCTCCTCCCATCTTCCTGAGGAACTCTTTCCGCGATCCGGGATCGCGTGCCAGTTCCTGGAGCGCGGAATCCGGCTCCGGGCTGGTGTTCGACATCTCTACCCCCTCATCGATTTAGGACGCTCCTGGTTCGCGCGCGCGGCAGAAACGGTTCGGCGTCGGCATACGATCGATCTGTGACTCTCGACATCGGAGGCGTGGTCGCTGCGCAGGCGACCATCGGGAGCCGGCTCCATCGGACGCCTGTTTTCAGCTCCGCAACGCTCGGCGACCGCGTCTTCCTGAAGGCCGAGCTCTTCCAGCGCACTGGCTCCTTCAAGCCGCGCGGAGTGCTCAACTCGCTTGCCGCACTGACAGCCGAGGAGCGCGGGCGCGGCGTCATCGCAGCCTCCGCCGGGAACCATGCGCAAGCCCTCGCCTATTGCGCTGCGCTGGAGGGGCTCGATGCTCTGCTCGTGATGTGGAAGACGGCGAGCGCCGCCAAGATCGCGGCCACTCGCGGCTACGGGGCGAGGGTCGACCTCGAAGCCGACGGGCCGGGCGAGGTGTTCGCGCGGCTGGAGGAGCTTCGCGCGCAGACGGGGCGGACCTTCATCCACCCGTTCGACGGGCCACGCACGCTGGCCGGGCAGGGAACCGTGGGTCTCGAGATCGCCGAGGACGTCGCCGACGTCGACGTGGTCGTGGTGCCAGTCGGTGGGGGAGGGCTCGTCGCCGGGATTGCCACAGCGCTGCCGGGCGTCAAGGTCGTCGGAGTCGAGCCTGTGACGTCTCAGGCCATGACGGCAGCGCTCGCCGCCGGGCGCTCGGTTCCCGTCGACGCTCGATCGGTGGCAGATGGGCTCAACGCGCCGTTCGCCGGCGACCTGCCGCTGCAGATCGTCCAAGACCTGGGTCTCGAGATCGTGCTCGTCGAGGAGAGCGAGATCGAAGCCGCGACCCGCCTCCTCTACGGGCGCGCCAAGCTCGCCTGCGAGCCGGCCGGGGCCACGGCTGTGGCCGCCCTGATGTCCGGTAAAGCCCAGATCAACAAGGGCGAAACCGTGGTCTGCGTCGTCTCGGGGGGCAACGTCGCAGCGCGGACGGCCGCTGCTATCCTGGCTCGGCAATGAAGGCCGAGATCCATCCCGACTACGCGCTCGCGACCGTTCGCTGCTCTTGTGGCAACGAGTTCGAGACGCGGTCGACTCGGACCGAGATGCACGTCGAGATCTGCTCGAACTGTCACCCGTTCTACACGGGCAAGCAGAAGCTGATGGATTCCGGCGGCCGTGTGGAGCGCTTCCAGCGCCGTCTGGAGCGGGCCGGCGGCGCTCGCCGCGGCTAGCCTCAGGTAATGGCAGCTCCGATCGGCGGCCAGGCCGTCCTCGAGGGCGTGATGATGCGCGGCCCGTCCAACTGGGCGCTCGCGGTCCGCAAGCAGGACGGCGAGATCGCGCAGTTGAACCACGAGATCAACTCGGTGATGGCACGGCACCGGTTCTTCCGCCTGCCGGTCATCCGCGGGATCGTCGCGCTCGGCGAGTCGCTCGCGATCGGGTTCCGTGCGCTCGCGATCTCGGCCAACTATGCGGCCCAGGAAGAGGGCGACGACGAAGAGGTCTCGACGGAGATCGGTCGCGGGGCGTTGATCTTCGCCTTCGTGATCGCGATCGGCTTCGCCCTCGTGCTCTTCAAGATCACTCCGGCGCTGATCACGAGCTGGCTGCCGATCGAGACGACCGGCATCTTCGTGATCGTCGAGGGCCTGATCCGGGTCTCGATCTTCATCCTCTACCTCGTTCTGATCTCGTTCCTGCCCGACCTCAAGCGCGTGTTCCAGTACCACGCGGCCGAGCACAAGGCAATCAACGCCTACGAGGCCGGAGAGGAGCTGACGCCGGAGCGCGTCCAGCGCTTCAGCCTCATCCATCCACGGTGCGGCACCGCGTTCCTGCTCTGGGTGATGGTGATCGCGATTTTCGTCTTCGCGTTCTTCGGTCGTCCCACCTGGTACTGGCTGATCACGAGCCGGATCTTGCTTCTTCCCGTCATCGCCGGAATCGCCTACGAGCTGATCCGCTTCGCCGGCAAGCACACCGACAACCGTGTGCTGATGACCCTCCTCGCGCCGGGTCTCTGGCTTCAGCGCCTGACGACGCGCGAGCCGTCGCTCGACCAGCTCGAAGTCTCGATCAGCGCGCTCAAGGACGTCCTCGAGCGCGAAGGCCGCCTCGACTCTGCCGACCGCAGGGTCGAAGTGATGGCCTAGCCCAGGTCGACGCGGACCCGGGCTCGGAGCTCTTCCGTGCTCGCCTCGAGCGAGGCGACAAGCTCCTTGCCCTGAATCGGGAAGAAGCCGAAGTCGTCGATCCGGTCGGCGAGCCGTTGAAGATCTGCGCGCAGGACACCTGCGCCCTGGGCTCCGTCGGCGGACTCGGTGTCGGCCTTCGCGATCTCCCGCGCACGCGTCTCGTCGGAGGCGACCACGAAGACGTCGCCGACGAGACCGAGGTAGAGCTCGGCGGGCCCGTCGCCCGTCAGGCCCGAGATCCGGTAGAAGCCGTCCTCGGTCGTTGGTGGATCGACCTGGACGTTCTGCATCGGCGCCGCCGCCGGCGCGTCGGGGGCGAAGAGGAAGAGCAGCGCCATCCCCTCGGACTGGAGTCCCTGCAGGCCCTCGACGAGGGTCGGAAGATGCGGAGCGAGCTTCGGGAGCACGGCCTTCAGCGCCTCGGGGTCACGGACCTCGCTTCGGGCAGCAAAGATCTTGCCGTCGGGGCTCACGTAGGAGGCACTCGGCCCGTCGAACTGCCGCAGGATCTCCTGTTCGAAGTCGATGCCGAGCTCCTTTTCGATCGCGTCCGCGGCCTTGACGAAGCGCGAGCTCGGATAGCCGGCGCGCAAGGCACGGAGGAGGAACGCGGTTGTCTGACTCTGGTTTCGGTTACCGCCCGACAGCTCGCGCTCCCGGATGACGATCTCCGGTGCATCTGAACCGGTGACGAGCGGCAGCTCTCCTTCGTCGATCTTGTCGCCGTCGAGCCCGACAGCGAGGTCGACGTTCAGCTTGCTGCCCTCGAACGCGACAGTCAGGCCCCACGCCTCGAGCGCCTGTACGAGCGGGACCTCGGCGAAGCGGCTCAGCTGTTCCTGCTCCGCGATCCCTCTGAGCGTGCCGTACGCCCGTGCGATCGCCTCCTCTGGCAGGTCGGCCAGCGCATCGTCGACCGCGGCCTCTTCGAGCCCCTCGCCCGAGTCCCGCCTGGCGAGCGCCGCCCGCAGGCTCTTGTCGTCCTCCGCGTAGATGAGCACGCCATCCTCGACAGCAATGACCGCTTCCTCCGCATCCTCGAAGCCGAAGAGCTTTGCGCCGCCGGCTTCTCCCAACTCTTCGAACTTCGCCGTCTTCAACACCTCTTCGATGTCCCCACCGCGGGTGTCGAGGGCGGCGACGATCCCTGAGTCGCCCTCCCCGCCCAGCAGGCTCGCGGGGTCTCCCATGACCCCGACGGCGATGTCGTTTCCGAGCAAAGGCTTGATGTCGGCCTTCCAGTCGAGGCCAGCGTCCTTGGCCGCCTCGGTGGCGTAGTCCTCGAAGTTCTCCGGCCCTTCCTCGTCGTCGAGCCGCTGGACGATGCGCCGGTCGAGCTGCTCCCATTGGTCGCCGTCGACGTCGGTCGAGACCAGGACGACCGTAGTTGCGTCAGCGGGCAGGTACGCGAGCGCGTCGCCCGCGTCTCCGCCGCTTCCACCAGTAGCGGCGCCGCCGCAGCCCGCTCCCAGGAATGCGAGTGAGACCACGACGAGCAAGCGGCGCGCCATCGCCGGAAATGTACTCCTCCCGGCCTCCTCTAACCTCTCTCGCATGTCCGGGATGGAAGATCTCGTCGACGAGCTCGAGCGCTCGTACGCGGAGGCCCAGGGGCGCTTGTCCGACCCTGCCGTCTACAACGACCACCGGCAGGCGGCCGATGCCGGCCGAAGGCTCAAGGAGCTCGAAGGCCCGTACAAGCTGGCCCTTCAGTGGCGGCGGGCCCAGGAGGACCTGCAGGCGACACGCGACGACCCCGAGCTCGCCTCGCTCGCGCCGGACCCGGCGGAGATCGCGCGCATCGAGGAGGAGCTGAAGCTCGCCCTCGTCGAGGCCGACCCTGCGGACGTGAAGGACGTGATCGTCGAGGTGCGAGCCGGGGTCGGCGGCGACGAGGCTGGGCTCTGGGCCGGCGACGTCATCCGGATGCTGACACGCTACGCGGAGCGCCGAGGGTTCTCCACGGAGGAGCTGTCCGTGAACGGCAACGAGGGCGGCGGCTTCAAAGAGATGACCTTCGCGGTGAAGGGCGACGGCGCATATTCCATCTTCAAGTGGGAGGGAGGCACCCACCGCGTGCAGCGCGTGCCGGCGACGGAGTCACAGGGGCGGATCCATACCTCCACGGCGACAGTCGCGGTGATGCCGGAGGCCGAGGAGGTGGAGATCGAGATCGACCAGAACGAGCTCAAGATCGACGTCTACCGCTCGACGGGGCCCGGCGGGCAGAGTGTGAACACGACGGATTCCGCCGTCAGGATCACCCATGTTCCGACCGGAATCGTCGTTGCGATGCAGGACGAGAAGTCGCAGCTCCAGAATCGCGCGAAGGCGCTGCGCGTGCTGCGCGCCCGCCTCTACGAGCACGAGCGGGCGAAGCAGCGCGCCGAGCTCGAGAGCGCGCGCCGCTTGCAAATCGGCTCCGGCGAGCGCGCGGAGAAGATCCGCACCTACAACTTCCCGGAGAACCGGGTCACCGACCATCGCGTGAAGGTGACCCTGCACCGGCTGGACGCCGTTCTCCACGGCGAGCTCGACGAGTTCACCGGCGCGCTGACGTCCGAGGAGCGGCGGCGGGCCCTCGAAGCAGCCGCGGTGTGACGGTCCAGGAGGCACTCTCCGAGGGCGCGGCGGCGCTCGAGCTGGCGCATTGCCCGTCGCCGCAGGCCGACGCGGAGTGGTTGCTCTCTCACGTGCTGGGATCGAGCCGGACACAGCTCCAGCTCTATGGGTCGCGTGTCTCGGAGGGCCAGCTGCGACGGTTTCGCGAGCTTCTCGGGCGCCGAACAAGGCGCGAGCCGCTCGCCTACATCCTCGGCGAGTGGGGCTTCCGCCGGCTGACGCTCGCGGTCGATCCCCGGGTGCTCATCCCGCGGCCCGAGACGGAGGTCGTCGTCGAACGGTGCCTGGCCCTGCTCGAAGGCGTCGAGGAGCCGCTCGTCCTCGACGTGGGCGTCGGCTCGGGCGCGATCGCCCTCGCGCTCGCCGACGAGCGGCCCGACGCGCGGGTAATCGGGACGGACAGCTCCCGGGACGCCCTCGAGTTGGCTGAGGAGAACCGGGTACGGGTCGGCCTCAACGGGCGCGTGACGTTCGTCCTCGGAGATCTCCTCGCCGGTGTATCCGGGCCGTTCGATCTCGTCGTCTCGAACCCGCCGTACGTCTCGGAGGCCGATTTTTCGGGGCTCGAGCCGGAGCTTCGGCACGAGCCGCGGGAGGCGCTGGTCGGCGAGGGCGGGCACGACGCCGTTGCGCGCGCCGCCCGCGACGTACTTCGGCCGGGTGGCGCTCTCGTGGTCGAGGCCGGCGACGGGCAGGCTCTCCGGATCGAGGAGCTACTTCGAGATCTCGGCTACAGAGACGTCCGTGTTTCCCGGGACCTTGCCGGGCGTGAGCGCGTCGTGGAGGGGCGGCGGCCCTGACGGACCGAGTGATCGAGGCCATCCGTGCAGGGAGGCCGGTCGTCCTGCCGACGGACACCGTCTACGGGCTCTGCGCCGACGCCTACCACGAGGCCCCGGTTCGCCGTCTCTATCGTCTGAAGGGGCGCGCCGAGTTGCAGCCGACGGCGCTACTCGCCGCCGATGTGGACGTCCTCCTGGACGCGGTTCCAGAGCTCCGCGGACGCGCAGGCACGATCGCCCGCGCTCTGCTGCCTGGGCCGTTCACGCTGATTTTCCCGAATCCGGCCCGCCGATTCCGGTGGCTCACGGGAAACCGTGCGGACACGATCGGCGTTCGGGTGCCCCAGCTCGACGGCGACGTGCGAGCCGTCCTCGACCGTGTCGGTGCCGTGGCGGCCACGAGTGCCAACCGACCGGGGGAGCCTGACCCGAGGCGCTTCGACGACATCCCCGAGGATCTTCGCCAGGGGTGTGGTGCGACGCTCGACGCCGGCGAGCTGCCGGGGTTGGCCTCGACGGTTCTCGATCTCACGGGTCACGAGGCAATCGTGGTCCGGGAGGGGGCGGTTCCCGCTGCGGAGGCGCTCAGGCGCCTGTCCGAGATCCCGGCGGCAACTCCCGGCTCAGCGCGAGGCTGAACCTGAGGGAGGGGTACGATCACGGGGATGGCGATCGCCCAGGAGACGCTCGAGCAGCTCCGCACCGCTGGTCTCTCCGACGTCGATCCCGAAATCGCAGGGCTCCTCGCAAGGGAGCTGGAGCGGCAGCGCGGACAGATCGAGCTGATCGCTTCCGAGAACTTCACCTGGCCGTCCGTGCTCGAGGCGATCGGAAGCACGCCGACCAACAAGTACGCCGAGGGCTATCCCGGAAAGCGCTACTACGGCGGTTGTGAGGTCGTCGACGAGATCGAGCAGCTGGCGATCGATCGTGCCAAGGCGCTCTTCGGAGCCGACCACGCGAACGTCCAGCCCCACGCGGGCGCCCAGACGAACATGGCCGTCTATATGGCAGCGCTCAAGCCGGGGGAAACGATCCTCTCGCTCGAGCTCGCGCACGGCGGCCACCTGACGCACGGCTTGAAGGTCAACTTCTCCGGCCGCCTCTACACGATCGCCCACTACGGCGTCTCGCGGGAGACCGACATGGTCGACTACGGCGAGATCCTGCGCCTCGCGAAGGAGCACCGCCCGCAGATGATCGTCTGCGGCGGATCCGCCTACCCGCGAACGGTCGAGACCGACCGGTTCCGGCAGATCGCGGACGAGGTCGGCGCTCTTCTGCTCTGCGACATGGCCCATTTTGCGGGGCTCGTGGCCGCGGGGCTGCACCCGAACCCCGTCGAGCACTGTGACTTCGTCACGTCCACCACCCACAAGACGCTGGCGGGGCCGCGCGCCGGCTTCATCCTCTGTCGCGAGGAGTACGCGCAGGCCGTCGACCGCGCCGTCTTCCCCGGGATGCAGGGCGGGCCGCTCGAGCACACGATCGCCGCCAAGGCGACGTGCTTCCGGATCGCCGCCACCGAGGCGTTCAAGGACTACCAGCGACAGGTTCGCGCGAACGCCGACACCCTCTCGGAAACGCTGATGGAGGGCGGCCTCGACGTGTTGACCGGCGGGACCGACACCCACCTGCTCCAGCTCGACCTGCGCAAAACGGACTGGACCGGCAAGGACGCCGAGGAGCGGCTCGCCGAGGTCAACATGACCGTGAACCGGAACACCGTCCCCTTCGACGAGCGGTCGCCGACCGTCGCGTCGGGTGTTCGCATCGGCACGCCGGCGGCGACCATGCGCGGCTTCGCCGAGGACGAGTTCCGCGAGATCGGCCGCGTGATCGTGGAGGCTCTCGGAGACGCCGCGGACGTGCAGGCTCTCGCGGCGCGCGCGAAGGCGCTCTGCGACGAGCATCCGCTCTATCCGGGGTTCCGCGGCTTCACGACCTACGCCGCGTGAGCACCGACGTTGCCACCGACCGGCTGATCGAGGTCAAGCACCCGCTGGTTCAGCACAAACTCTCGTACCTCAGGGACAAGGACACGCCAACCGTCCACTTCCGAAAGATCGCCAACGAGGTGACGCTCCTCCTCACCTACGAGGCGACGAAGGACTTCCCGACCGAGGACGTCGAGATCGAGACGCCGCTCGAACGGACGACCGTGCAGCGGATCTCGGGGAAGAAGGTCGCCGTCTGCCCGGTCCTCCGCGCGGGCATGGGCATGCTCGACGGCGTCCTCTCGCTCGTCTCCGGCGCGCGGGTCGGCTTTATCGGCCTCTACCGGGACGAGGAGACGCTCGAGCCGGTCGAGTACTACGTGAAGCTCCCGACCGACCTCGCCGAGCGGGACGCGATCGTTCTCGACCCGATGCTCGCGACCGGAAACTCGAGCGTCGCGGCGATCGCGAAGGTGAAGGACGCCGGGGCGCGATCGGTCACCCTCGTCTGCCTGGTCTCGGCAGCCGAGGGCATCGAGCGTGTGCACTCGGAGCATCCCGACGTCCGAATCGTCACGGCGTCCGTCGACCGGGGGCTCAACGAGCGCGGCTACATCGTTCCCGGCTTGGGCGACGCCGGAGACCGCCTCTACGGCACGAAGTAGAGCGGGATGGACACTCTTCGAGACAACCCCGAGGTCGTCTGGGGATTCCTGGTCGCGCTCGGCGTCGTCCTGCTCCTGACCCCGGGCGTCGGCCGCTTCGCCCGGATCCTGGGCGTCGTCGACCAGCCGGGAGAGACGCGGCGAGTCCATACGCACCCGGTGCCGAGCCTCGGTGGAATCGCGCTGCTGCTGGGCATCTTCGTCCCGGCGCTCGCCTTTCTCGCCCTGGACGGCCCCTTCCGCGGGATCCTGCTCGGCGCCGCGATCGCGACGACGGTCGGCGCGATCGACGACTTCCGCGGGCTCCCGTGGTGGGCGAAGCTGGCCGGGCAGCTCTCCGCGGCGGGTGTCGCAGTCGGCTTCGGCGTGACCGTCGATCGGTTCACGTTCCCCGGATTCGGCAGCCAGGAGTTGCCGGAGTGGGCGGCAGGCGCGGCCACCCTCATCTGGGTCGTCGCGATCATGAACATGGTCAACTTCCTCGACGGGATGGACGGTCTCGCGTCCGGGATCTGCGCGATCGCCGGATCGACGTTCGCCGTCATCGGCCTCTCGCTCGGCGCGGCCGACGCAGCTCTCCTCGCTGCGATCGTTGCCGGCGCCTGCTTCGGATTCCTGCGCCACAACTTTTACCCGGCCCGGATCTTCATGGGGGACTCCGGCGCGCTCCTACTCGGCTTCCTCCTGGCAACCCTCGCCGTCGAAGGCCTGGTGAAGACGGCCGCGTTGGCGACGCTCGTGCTACCGCTCCTCGTCCTCGCGATTCCGATCATCGACACGTCGTTCGTGTTTGCGAAGCGGCTCAAGTACAAGCAGCCCCTCTACGAGGCCGACCGCACGCATCTCCACCACCGGTTCATGAACATCGGTTTCTCTCAGGCCCGCGCGGTCGCATACATGTACGGGTGGTGCGTGCTGCTCGCCGCTGCCGCGCTGGCCACCCGCTTCCTACCGCCCCGGCCGCGCGGTGACTGGGATCTTTCCAACTCCCTGGTGGCCGGCGGCGTCGCCCTCGCTGCACTGGCTGCGTCCGTCTACATCGCCTACCTGCTCGAGATCATCAAGCTCGCCAACCCACGCCTCCGCCGGCGGGGAGAGCAGGCGCAAGCCGAAGCACAGCGGCGCTCCGCCTAGCCACAAACATCCGCGTTTTTCCGCAAACCATGCGGGTTTCGGCTGTTACAAGCTCTGGTATGCTCGCCACGGAATGGAGCGCGCCCCTCGCGAGTCTCTCGACCCGGCTGGGGCAGGCGCCGTCCTTCTCGGGACGACCGCAGCCAGCATCGGGGTCGGGGCGCTCATCGGGTGGCTGGCCGGCGCCTGGCCGATCGGCGCCCTCGTCGGTGCCGTGGTCGGCATCCCCGCAGGAGTCCTGGCCGTCTACCGCCGCTACCGCGGAGTCTTCTCCTGAAGGACGTCTGGTCGACTCCGCGCGCGATCCCCGGCCGCGTCGTGCCGATCGCGGCCGGCGGCGCGGTGATCGCGCTCGGTCTGCCCGTGTTCGCCGTCGCGGGCTGGCCGCTCCGGGGCTGGGCGCTCGGCGCGATCCTCTGGGCCGGCGCGCAGGCGCTCGGCCTGCTCCTGTCCCGCCTGCAGCTCGGCGCGGATAATCTCGCCGCCTCAGGCGTGAGGGGAGTAGGGATGATGTTTCGTCCGGTTGCCGTGATGGTGGTCGTGATCGCCGTCGCAGCATCGAACGCGGAAGTCGGTGTTGCCGCAGGCCTCCTCTATGCGCTCGCGTACAGCCTCGAACTCGGCATCTCGATGCTCGCCTACTTCGGAAGCCCGATCCGGCGATGAGGCGGGCGCTCGCGCTTGCAACCACGCTTGCCCTGACGCTTCCCGCGACTGCGCTCGGATCCTCCGTGGAGGGCGGGGAGGAGGAGAAGTTCGACCCCTCGCACGAGTGGCTCCTGCACGATTGGATCCCGATCCATCTCGGCCCGATCAATCTCTCGATCACCAAGGCCGTGGCCTACCTGATCCTCGGATCGCTGCTGACGATCCTGCTCTGCTGGTTCCTCATGCGCTGGCGCCTGAAGACAGATCCGGACCGGCGGCAGACGGTCGGCGAGTGGGTCTACGAGATCGCGCAGACCCAGATCGCCGAGCAGGGACTGCCGACAAAGGCGATCGGGCGCTGGTTCCCGTACGTCGCTTCGCTCGCGCTCTTCATCTGGGTCGTCAACATGATCGGCTTCATTCCACTCCCGCTCTCCGATGAGAAGTTCGAGGTGTTCGGGGTGGAGCTCCCGACGCTCGGCATCTATGCAGCCACCTCGACGCTCTCGGTGACCCTCACGCTTGCACTGATGACCTTTGTCTTCACCCACGTCGAGGGGATTCGCGCCAACGGCCCCGTGAAGTACTTCAAGAGCTGGATTCCCGAGGTGCCGACCGTGATGTACCCGCTGATCATCCCGCTCGAGGTGCTCGGCCAGTTCATGCGCCTCATCTCGCTCTCGGTCCGGCTCTACGCGAACATGCTCGCCGGCCACATGCTGATCCTGACGTTCATCGGGCTGATGTTCGTGCTCGAGAAGGTCATTCTCGCCCCACTCGTGGTTCCCGCTGCGACGGCTTTCTACATCTTCGAAGTCTTGATCGTCGTGAGCATCCAGGCGTATATCTTCGCCGCTCTGTCAGCCATCTACCTCGGCTCGGCCATCGAGCCGGAGCACTAAGGAGGAGGAACATGAACCTCGCTGCAATTTTGGTCGCAGCCGCCGAGGACGGCGTCGATTCCGGTAAGGCGATCGCGCTCGCCCTCGGCATCGGCCTCGGCTCTCTCGGCGCCGGTATCGGCATCGGAAACATCTTCGGCTCGATGATCCAGGCAGTCGCCCGGCAACCGGAGCTGCGAGGCGAGCTGACCGGCATCCAGTGGCTTGGCTTCGCGCTCACGGAAGCCGTGGTCTTCTACGGCCTGATCGGCGGGCTGCTCGCCTTCGTCCTCGTCTAGAAGTTGATGGCCGTCTTCGCCGCCAATCCGCTGATCGAGGTCGCGCCGGGCCTGATGATCTGGACCCTCGTCTGCTTCGGCATCACCTTCTGGGTGCTGAGGAGGTTCTTTTTCGGACCGGTTCAGGCTGCGATCGACGCTCGTCGTGAGCGGATCAGGCAGGCGATCGAGGAGGCTGACAAGGCGCGCTCGGAGGCTCGCGGCCTCCTCGAGGAGCACAGGACGATGATGCAGCAGGCTCGGGGCGAGGCCGAGCAGATCCTCGCCGAGGCGAGAAAGGTCGCCGACTCCCAGCGGGAACGGCTCCGCGACGAGCTGGAGGCCGACCGCCAGCGGCGTCTCGAGGAGACGACGAAGCAGATCGAGGCCGAGACCCGGCGCGCTCTCGAGCAGATCCGGGCCGAGGTCGCCGATCTCGCACTGGCGGCAACAAGCAAGGTGACGGGCAAGATCCTCACCGACGCCGACCACCGGCGGCTGATCGACGAGGCGATCGGCGAGCTCGACTTCTCGGTCCTCGAGGAGGGCTCTCGGAGGTAATGGCCGTCGCGCAGCGCATCTACGCGAACGCGCTCTTCGACGCGGCTCGCGAACAGGGCCGCCTCGAGCAGGTGCGCGCCGAGCTCCGCGAGTTCACGGACGCCGTCGACTCCGTCCCGGAGCTGCACGGCCTGCTGACGAACCCCGAGCTCGATTCGCGGATCAAGGTCGAGGCGTTGCGGGCGGTACTCGCAGATGCGGACGAGCTCGTGCGCAACTTCCTGCTGCTGATCGCGGAGAAGGGGCGGACCGAGGATCTCGCCGGGATCGTGGAGGAGTTCGAGGCGCTCGTCGCCGCCGAGGAGGGAATCCTCGACGTCGAGCTGACGACCGCGGTCGAGCTCTCCGACGAGGCTGCGCGGAGCATCCTCGAAAAGATCGAGGGCGTGTCGGGGCGGAAGCTCCGCGCGACCCGTTCGGTCGACGCGAACTTGATCGGAGGCTTCGTCCTCAGGGCCGGCTCGCACCGGGCGGACGCAAGCGTGCGCTCCCGGCTCGAAGGCCTACGCAGACAGATGACCGGAACCGGAAGGAGCTAGTGAGACCTTGAGACTTCGCCCAGAGGAGATCACCTCGATCCTGAAGGAGCGGATCGAGCAGTACGACGTCGAGACCGACCTCGCCGAGGTTGGCGCCGTTCTGCAGATCGGCGACGGGATTGCCCGGATCCACGGGCTCGAGAACGCCGTGTCGCTGGAGCTGCTCGAGCTCGAGCACGGTGTGACGGGAATCGCGCTCAACCTCGAGGAGGACAACGTCGGCGCCGCGCTGTTCGGCGACTGGGAGCAGGTCAAGGAGGGCGAGCCGGTCCGCCGCAGCGGCCAGGTCGCGAGCGTTCCGGTCGGAGACGCCCTGATCGGCCGGATCGTGGATCCGCTCGGCAACCCCCTCGACGGCGGGCCGCCGATCGAAACCACCGAGCGCCGCCCGCTCGAGTTCAAGGCTCCGGGAGTCATCGAGCGCCAACCGGTGACCGAGCCGCTCCAGACCGGTCTGAAGGCAATCGACTCGATGGTTCCGATCGGCCGAGGGCAGCGCGAGCTCATCATCGGCGACCGCTCGACCGGCAAGACGGCGATCCTCGTCGACACCATCCTCAACCAGCGCGGCGGGGACGTCGTCTGCATCTACATCGCGATCGGCCAGAAGGCGTCCACGGTCGCGCAGGTCTACGAGCGGCTGCGCGAGGCCGGCGCCATGGACTACACCATCATCGTGTCAGCTTCGGCCTCCGAGGCGGCTCCGATCAAGTGGATGGCGCCGTTTGCCGGCTGCGCGATGGGCGAGTACTTCCTCTTCGACGGCCGGCACGCGCTCTGCATGTACGACGATCTGTCGAAGCACGCGGACTCCTACCGGCAGATGTCGCTGCTGCTTCGCCGGCCACCCGGCCGCGAGGCCTATCCGGGCGACGTGTTCTACCTCCACTCGAGGCTGCTCGAGCGTGCGGTGAAGCTCTCGGACGAAAACGGCGGCGGATCGCTCACGGCGCTGCCGCTGATCGAGACCCAGGCCGGCGACATCTCGGCCTACATCCCGACGAACGTCATCTCGATCACCGACGGGCAGATCTTCCTGGAGGCGGACCTCTTCTTCTCCGGCGTCCGGCCGGCGATCAACGTCGGCGTCTCGGTTTCCCGCGTCGGCGGAAACGCCCAGACCAAGGCGATGAAGAAGGTCGCCGGCCGGCTCCGGCTCGAGCTGGCGCAGTACCGCGAGCTCGAAGCGTTCGCCCAGTTCGGCTCAGAGCTCGACACGCAGACCCAGCGGACGCTGGGCCGAGGCGAGCGGATGGTCGCGACGCTCAACCAGCCGCAGTACGCGCCGTGGCCCGTCGAGGAGCAGGTCGTCGCCATCTATGCGGGCATCAACGGCCACCTCGACAAGATCCCGGTCGACCAGGTGCCGCGCTTCCACGACGAGCTCAGGGAGCACCTGCGTACCGAGGGCTCGCTCCTCAAGGAGATCCGGGAGGGCGGCGACCTGCCCGACGACCTGACCGAGAGGCTGGACGGTGAGCTCAAGCAGTTCTTGCAACGGTTCGGTGTCCAAGAGGAAAGCTTGACCTAGACGTGGCTCAGGTCCAGGACATCAAGCGCCGGATCAGGTCGGTTCGGAACACGCGCAAGATCACGAAGGCGATGGAGCTCGTCGCAGGCGCGCGCCTGCGACGAGCTCCATCGCCTTCGTGATCTTGCGCGTGTTCCGAACCGACCTGATCCG
>Ga0136614_10000680_pt1 | contig 17959 bp, 8 predicted proteins | sample AntDrymUQ2792106_2_FD_106643 | JGI IMG/M metagenome (GOLD analysis project Ga0136614, IMG submission 106643) | Polar desert sand microbial communities from Dry Valleys, Antarctica - metaG UQ279 (21.06) | ecosystem: Environmental > Terrestrial > Soil > Desert | place: Antarctica: Dry Valley... | reverse complement strand
TGATCTGCGACGGCTGGGGACACGCGCCGGACGCGCCCGGCAACGCGATCACGCGCGCCCGCACCCCCGTTTTCGACCGGTGGCTGCGCGACTACCCCTGGACGACGCTCACCGCCTCCGGGGAGTCCGTCGGGCTTCCGGACGCCCTCATGGGCAACTCCGAGGTCGGCCACCTCAACATCGGGGCGGGACGCATGGTGCCGCAGGACCAGCTTCGGATCGACCTGGCCCTCCGCGACGGATCGTTCTTCTCCAACCCGGCGCTCCTCGGTGCGGCGCGCCACGCCCGGGAGGCGGGAGGGACCCTCCACCTCATGGGGCTGCTTTCGGACGGCGGGGTCCATTCCCAGCAGCGCCATCTTCACGCGCTCCTGGAGCTGGCCGCGCGCGAGCGGGTGCCGCGGACCCGCGTCCATGCCTTCACCGACGGGCGCGACACGGCGCCTCGCTCCGCCCACCGGTATGTCGATGCGCTCCAGGAGGCCATCGCGCGATGGGGAGGCGCCGTCGCCACGGTCTCCGGCCGGTACTACGCGATGGATCGCGACGGCCACTGGGAGCGCGTCGCCAAGGCGTATGCCGCCCTGGTCTCCGGCCGGGGGCGGATGGCTCGGGATCCCGTCGAAGCCGTCGCCACCGCGTACTCCCGGGACGAGTCCGACGAGTTCATCGAGCCGACGGTCATCGCTCCGGGCGGGGAGCCGATCGGGCGCATCGCGGACGGAGACGCCCTCGTGTTCTTCAACTTCCGCGCGGACCGCGCACGGCAGCTGACGAGGACCCTAACCGAGACGGCTTTCACGGAGTTTCGGAGGGACCCCGCGCCGATCCTGCGGCTCGTGAGCTTCACGGAGTACAAGAGGGAGTTCTCTCTTCCGATCGCCTTCCCCACCCCGGCGCTGCGGCGGATCCTCGGATATGTCTGGGGCGAGCGGGCCCTCCCAAACCTCCGGCTCGCCGAGACCGAGAAGTACGCGCACGTGACCTACTTCTTCAACGGGGGCGTCGAGCCTCCCTACCCGGCGGAGGAGCGGATCCTCGTGCCGTCGTGGCGCGGCGCGACCTACGACCTCCATCCCGAGATGAGCGCGGCGGCGGTTACGCGGGAGCTGGAGGGCGCCCTCGCGAGCAATCGGTTCGACGCGTTCATCGTGAACTTCGCCAACGCCGACATGGTCGGCCACACCGGGAAGCTGCCAGAGACCATCCGCGCCGTAGAGGTCCTCGACACGTGCCTGCGCGAGGTGGAGGCCGCGGCGGACCGGCACGGCGCCCTCGTGGTCATGACTGCCGATCACGGCAACGCGGAGCAGATGATCGACACCGGCACGGGCCAGCCGCACACGGCCCATACGGTCAACCCCGTCCCCTTCGTCGTCTGCCGCGCGGGCGCCGGCAGGCTTCGCTCCGGCGGCAATCTGGCGGATGTCGCCCCGACCCTGCTCGCGCTGCAGAGGCTGCCGGTGCCGAAGGAGATGACGGGACGAGATCTGAGAGGTCCGTAAATCAGAAATCGGAATCGGAAACCGAAAGGCGCCTCGATTCCCGATTCCCGATTCCCGGCCGGTCTCCTCCCCGCCTATTGCACGTCGAAGGGGAAGCTCGACTCCGCTTTCTTTCCCGTGCGCGGATCCCGGATCTCCACGGCGAGGGCATAGCGGCCGGGCTCCAGGCCCGCCGGCTTGAATCGGAGCATCAGCTTGCGGGCGCCCTCCCGCTCCTCGTCCGAAGCGCGCAACAGGGTGAGATCCACCTTCCCGTGCGGCCGGCCGTCCACGCCGACGACCCGTCCCGAATAGGCCAGCGGGACCGCCGCTTTCTCGAAGTTGTAGGCGATGAGGCAGACGTCGAGATCCCCGCCGCTGTGCACGTCGGGGAGCGCCGCCGGGACGAACGACTGCCCCGCGATCGCGAAGGGGTATTCCGCCGCCGGCCGATCCCCGCGCGGGCGTCCCTTGACGAGGATCCACGGCTCTCCCTCGTCCACGAAGAAGGGCGGCAGCAGGAAGGGGTCCTGCGGCGCTCCCGGGATCTCCAGGGGAACGATCGTCACACCGAAGCGACCCGTGTCGCTGTTGCGGACGAGAACGCGCAGCGTGTGGCTGCCCGGCGGAAGCTCGAGCTCCCCGTAGTACTTCAGCCCGCTCTTGCGGAGCATCGGCGCGGACTTCGTCAGGTCGAGTCCGATCGTGTGGTAGAGGTAGTCGCGCGTCGTGCCCCGGGCGTCCATGCCGTACGCATACACCTCGACGCTCATCCGGTCTCCCCTGTGGCCCTCGAGCAACCGGTCTCCCGGAATCTCGATGACGACGGGCACGCGCGAGACGCCCCCGGCCCCGGGAAACGGCGCAGCCAGGACCCAGGCGGGAATGTCGGATTTCGGCACGGCGGCCGCCAGCGCGCTCGCCGCGACGAGCTTCTTCTCCATCGGAGACATCTCCAGGTACTTCTTCGCCTCGTAGTACCCCGTCCGGTGCGAGGCCCGGTACGACTTGTCGCGCGTCTTGACCGTAAGGGTGTGGAACTTTCCCGTCTCGGGGACGCGCACCGGCTGGAAGGCGAGGATGTAGATCAGCCCGGTGCGGTCGAGCAGCCGGTCGAAGGATGATCCCAGGTCGTTGGCGTCCTTGAGGAAATCGCCGCCGGTGGCCGAAGCCATGTAGAAGAGGCTGTCGCTCCCGCTGACGCGTTGATCGAGGCCCGTGATCTCCGAGCCCGCCCGGAGCCCTCCGATATCGATCGCGTGAATGACACAGTCGGAGCGGTTGAACAGGGCGAGAGCTTGAGCCATCTTCGACTGAGTTCCCGCGTTGCCGAACCGGGTGTCGTTATCCACCTTCCAGGTCTGACCGCGAATGATCCATTCGGCTTCGCGCCCTCCTCCCCCTTCCGAGGCGGAGCCGGACAGCTCCCGGCTGTCGAACCCCTCCGAAAGATAAAAAATGTGCTTGCGCCCCTGGACGGCGTCGAGTGCGCGAGCCATCTCGGCGAACGACGAAAGCAGCCTCGAAACGCGATCGCGATAAATCGCGCGGAAGTTCTTGCCCCGGAGGGCCTCCAGGTTCTCGATCGCTTCTTCCAGCGCGACGTCAAAGCCGCTACCGGTGGTAGCGCTGCGTCCCCTCATGTAGGCGAAGCCCGTGGCGTTCGACCCCGACGGCTGCGTCATCACGAAGGCGAGCGGATCGGGAGAGCGATCGGCCAGAGTGGGGAACCCGAGCGTGTCGATCGCGGCGGCGAGCTGTGTGCGGTCGCCGGTGAAGGTCACGAGCAGGCGCAGGCCGTGCTCCACCGAGTGGGTCGCGACGGCGGCGAGATCGAGGTCTTTCATCCGGGTGACGACGAAATCCCTCGCGGCTCGCCGCGCGTTGACAATGCCCTTCGGAGATCCGAAAGAGAGGTCGAAGAGCAGCAGGAAGTGCCGACGGGCCGCGGGGTGGATGGGGGGCTCTCCGGGGCCCGGCGCGGGAAGCGGGCGTCGCTGGTCGAGGACCTCGAAACCCGTGATCTCCTGTCGCTTTCCGTCGTCGTAGACTTCGAAGTCCTCGGCCGTCAGGCGTTCCACCGGCCGGCCGTCCCGGTCGATGACGTTGACGGGAACCTCGATGAGAACGGCCCGCGCTTCTTCCCGAACGCCGCCCTTCTCCTCGCGGGACTGCGCGGAAAAAGGGGCTGACAGGATCCAGACGGTGAGAGCCGAAACGGTGATCCGGAAGGCCGCGGAGCGCATGGGTCACTCCTTTCCCGAGACAGACCCCATCTTCCTCCCGCCGAGCCCGGCGAGGCAACCCTCGTAGAGCGAAGTCTCGGGGTAGAAGGCGTACCAGCCGAACCAATAGGAGAGGTGCCCAGGCTGCCGGGGCAGGGCCTGGGATCCATCCGGAGCGAGCAGGGCCCCTTCTTCCACCCGAAACACGCCTCCGGTGGCCGTATCCAAAAGTCCGTCCGGAGCCTCGGCGAAAATCCGATCGCCGCGCGCGTACACGCGCACCCCCCGGCTCACGGGATCGGCAACGAGGACGACCGGAAGGGAGCCCACCGCATCGTTGACGACCCGCTCGTTCCAGAGGGTCTTCAGAGCATAGGCCCTCGCCGCGCCCCCGCGGCGCAGCCCATACACCCACTCCTTCGGCGGCAGGCTGCCGTCCCGTTTCCACACGGGGAACATCGTCTCGGGGCTCTCGAAGTACTTCCCGTAGGCCGCCCCCGGCGTGTAATCGCGGTCGAAGCCGGTGCTCAGGCTCGCCACGGTCGTGCGGGGGTGCCGGCTCTTCCAGTCGACCCACCGGGTCACCGTCATGGGGAGGAGCGGGAGCGCGATGTCCTGCCCTGCCAGCGGTCCGACGACCGGCTCGCCCGTCAGGTTGCTCCACAGCGAAAGGGTCTCTTTGTCGTACATCAGCTTGTTGGAGCGGTAGAGCAGGCCGGAGGAACCGAAGAGCACCCGGCGCCCCCCGGAGAGCGCCGTCGCGAACGCGACGGCCGACCCGCAGAGCGTGCAGTAGGAGATCGCGAACGCCTGGCCGCCCACCACGTCGTTGACCATCTCGTGCCAGTCCATGACGCGCTGCGGGTAGGCGCGCGCCTCGCCGCCGAAAACCACGCCGAAGACACTTTCCTCGTCGCTGAGAAACCTGGCCTCCGAGGCATCCACCCTCGGCGGCGACTCGAGGGCGGGGATCCCGTCCTTCTTGACGCCTCCCCAGACGATCTCCTCCGGCCGAATCCGGATGGGCTGCGCCGGGTCCAGGAAGCGCGCGAAAGCGGGATCGATGCGTGAGAAGAGCGCCGCCTTCCACGCCCGATAATCCCCGTTCGGTCGGATCTCCTCCCGGCCCCCGATGTACTCCACCCAGTAGCGGTAATTGCTGCCGAGCTTCTCGCCGGACAACCCCTCCAGGCACGCCACGACGTCGGGCCGCGCGACGGAGGAGGCGAAGAACAGGGCGTCCACCAGCGCGGGGATCAGCGCCCGGTCGCCCGACCGGAGAAGACCGACCTTCGCGGCGCTGCGCGCGCCCTCATCTGCTCCGAGCAGCCGCTCGAGGAGCGCGCGTGCGTCCCGGGGTGCGATCGGGGACGCGGCAGGGTAGAGCGGCCCGGTGGAGAGAAGGCGGGAGATCAGCAGAACCGCGAGACATCCCCAGCGCACCGGTCACCCCGATGTCGGCCGGCGCTCCCGCGCGCCGGGAAAGAGACGCCGGGCCTGCGCGCGCAGAGCGCTGGCGCTGCCGGCGTCCCCCAGGATTTCGTAGGTACGCGCCGCGGTGAAGATCGCCTCCGCGGTTCCCGCGGCGGCCAGCTCGTTCAACATGCCGCGCGCCTCCCTCTCCTTGCCCTGGCTCGCATAGAGCATCGCCAGGCCCGCATGCGGGGGCGCCGCGCCCGGGAAGTTGCGCATCTCCTGCCGGAACGCCTCCTCCGCCTCCCGCTCCCGCCCCAGGCGGGCCAGGATGTCCCCGCGAAGATAGTTGACGTTGTAGAGCGGCTGGAGCCTCCCCTTCCTCCCGATCTCGAGGGTCAAGTCCAGCTCGGCCAGGGCGCCGACCAGGTCGCGCCGGTCGAGTTTGACCCGGCCGAGAATCAGGTGCGGAATCCGCCTGCCCGGCCGCTCCTCCAACGCCGCACGGGCTTCCTTCTCCGCCGCGGCGAGGTCCCCCTGCGCCAGGGCGATCTTCGCGATGTTCGTCCGCGAATCGCTCGCCCCCGCATCGCGGGCAAGCTCGGCGTGCTGTCGGGCTTCCGCGAAGCGTCCCGCCTCCGTGAAGTACTCGGAGAGGGCGATCAAGACCTGGGGGTTGCCGGGCGCCAGCTTCGCCGCTTCTTTCAGCGCCTCATAGGCGGCCTCCGACCGTCCCAGTTTGACCTCGGCCTGGGCCAAAAGCTGCCAGACGTCGATCATGCGGGGGTTCTCACGGACGAGCGTGCGGAAGAGCGCGGCGGCTTCCACGAATCGGCCCTTCTGGAGCTGGCCGAACCCGCTCTTGAGCTTCTCGACCGCCTCGACCCGATCTTTCGGATCCGGCAGGTCCTTGGAGGCGAGGTCCGGCGCCGTCGCGCTGATATAGCCAAGAGCCGTGAGCTTGGCCACCTGCTCCGGATCCGAAGCGCCGGGGGGCTGCAGAGGCCTCGGCATCCCGAGGAGTTGCGCTCGCATCGATCGGAACGCCGGCGTGAGCTGAGAGGAAAGATCCTTCTTCTCCGCCGGGTCGGCGATGAAATCGTAGATCTCGGGTCGCGGCGCCTCGATGTAGTGCTGGCGTCCGTCGATGAGCGATGCGAGGTCGCTCCACCCCAGATGCAGCCGCGGGTAGAGGGTCTCGCTGTAGATGCGCCGCGCCAGTGGATCACCGTCGGAGTCGAGCGTCGTCAGCGGCCGCCCGAGGAGCCCTGCCGGCGGCTCGAGCCCCACCAGCCGGCAGACCGTGGGAAAGACGTCGGTCAGCGCCGCCGGAGGCGAGACTTTTTCGCCGGCTGCCTCGGAACGGGGAAGCTTGAGCATCAGAGGGACATGGATCGCCTCCCGGTAGAGCAACACGCCGTGCTCGTCTTCGCCGTGATCGCGCAATCCCTCCCCATGGTCGGAGAAGAACAGGATGACCGCGCGCTCGTACAGGTTTTCCTTCTTGAGGTCCTCCAGGAAGGAGCCGACGATCTCGTCCGCGTGCGCGATCTCCGCATCGTACGGACTCGCGTACCGGCTTCGGTACGGTTCCGGCGGGTCGTACGGCGAATGGGGCTCGAAGATGTGCAGGAACGCGAAGATCGGCTTGTCGTCCTGATTCCGGAGCCACGCGGTCAGGAGACCCGCCGTCTTCGATCCCTCGCGCTGAACCCGTCCCAGGGACTGGCCGATCTCCATCGGCTCGACGTCGTCTTCGTAGAACTCGAACCCCCGGGAGATACCGGTGGTCCCGGCCAGCACGATCGAGGACACGGCTCCGCCCGTGACGTAGCCGTGGGAGGCGAGGAACGCCGCCAGCGTCACGGGCGTGTCGCTCAACCGGTAGCCCATGTTGTCGCGGACTCCGTTCTGCGGGGGCAGAAGCCCCGTGAAGAGTGAGGCGTGGGAGGGAAGCGTCAGAGGCACGTGCGCATAGGCGTTCTCGAAGAGGATGGAGTCCCGGCGGAGAGCGTCGAGGTGAGGCGTCTGGACCTTTCCGTACCCATAGGCCGGAAGGTGGTCGGCCCGCAGCGTGTCCACGGAGATCAGGATGACCGGGGCCTTCGGGAAGACACGTGCGCCTTCTCCTCGACGACATCCGGACGCGGCCGCGAGCAAAAGGATCGCGCCGGCGCGCGCGGTGCTCCGGGCAAGGCACTTCCCGTTCATACGCCCCCGGCCCGGGCGAGGATCCGGCGGGCCTCCACAAGCTCCTTGGCGTACGTGGAATCCGGAGCCGTGCGCACGAATCGGCTCAGGATGTCCCGCGCGCGCCTCAGGTCGCCCGCCCTGGCGGCGGCGACCCCGAGATTGAAGAGCGCCCCGTGCTCCGAAGGGTCGATCGAGACCGCCTGTGCCCAGCAGGTCACGGCGCCCGCTTCGTCACCCGACTGCGCCCGCGCGGTGCCGAGGGCCATCCAGGCCCGCGCGGAATGGGGGTCCAACCGGGTGGCGGCCTCCAGCCGCGCGATGGCTTCACCGACCCTCCCCTGGCGCAGCAGCGCCGTGCCCAGGTTCAGGCTCGCACGGGGGTGCGCGGGATCGAGAGCCAGAGCCTTCTCGAAGAACCGGACCGCGCGAGGGAATTGTCCCTCCTGCGCGTGCGCGACGCCGAGCGCGATCGCCGCCTCGGGGTCCAGAAAAGATTCGGGATCGGCGATCTCGGCCCCGCGCTCGACGGCGCCCGAAAGCACGAGCAGATGGGCGAGCCGTTCGACCGCCCGCGCCGCGAGCGCTGGGGGTGAAGTTTCCGAGGTTTCCCGCAGGCCCCGTTCCAGAGCCGCGATGGCTTCCGACCGGCGGCCGCGACGCTCGAGGGCATCGGCGAGCAGCCGCCAGACCTCCAGCGTGGCCGGGTTGGACGCAAGAAACCGCCGGCATTCCGCGATCAGCTCGTCGTCCCGACCCTGCGCGAGCAGCCGCCCGAAATCGGGGCCCCGCTCGAACTCGGCAATCCGGTCCTTCGGGTCCGGAAGATCCCGCCGCCCCGCGGCAGGAGACATCCCGGAGAGATATCCGAGTGCGGCGAGCTTCTTCGCACGTTCGGGATCCGAAATCTGGACGGCGGGCAGGGTAAAGGGGGGAGCGATCTTCTGTAGGGCGAGGCGCATCGAACGAAAAGCCGGCGGGAGGCCCGCGGCGAGGTTTCGAAGCTCGCCGGGGTCGGTCACGATGTCGAAGAGCTCCGGCCGCGGCGCCTCCACGTAGTGGTAGCGGGCATCGACGAGAGACGCGAGATCGCTCCAGCCCAGGCGCAGGCGCGGATAATACGTCTCGCTGTAGATCTGCCGCGGGGCGCCGCCCCCTTCGGGCGCGACGAGCGAAACGCCCGCGAGATCCGGCGGCGTGCGAAGGCCGGCGACGTGCGCAGCCGTCGGGAAGATGTCCGTGAGGGCGACGGGCTCCTCTCGTCTCTCTCCGGCGCCCTTCGAGCCGGGCCGCTTGACCATCAGGGGCACCCGGATCGCTTCGCGGTACAGGAAGACGCTGTGCTCCGCTTCGCCGTGATCGCCCAGGCCCTCGCCATGATCCGAAAAGAACACGATGAGGCTTCGATCGTAGACCTTCCATTCCTTGAGCCGGCGGAGAAACAGACCCAGAATCTCGTCGACACGCGCGATCTCGCCGTCGTAAGGGTGGGCGGCGGCGCGCGCGTGCGGCGCCGGGGGCTCGTAGGGGGCATGGGGCTCGAAGACGTGCAGGAACGCTAGAAAGTGGTCTTCCTTTCCCTCGACCCAGGCGAGCAGCCTCCGGGCGGACTCCGCCCCGTCCCGCTCCCCGCCGGCACCGATCTCGTCGTCATAAAACTGAAAGCCCTGATCGATTCCCGTCTCGCTCTCCAGCACCGCGGACGAGACGGCGGCTCCCGTCGCATAGCGGTTCTCCCGAAGGAAGGACGCCAGCGTCGGCGTCTCCTTTGGAAGCACGTATCCGTAGTTGTCGCGCACGCCCGAGTCTGCAGGCAACTTCCCCGTCAGTACCGTCGTGTGCGAGGGCAATGTGATCGGGACGTGGGTGTAGGCATTCAGGAAAAGAATGGAGTCGCGAGCGAGCGCATCCACGTTCGGGGTTGCGACGCCACGGTAGCCGTAAGCGGGGAGATGGTCGGCGCGAAGCGTGTCCACCGAAATGAGAAACACCGGCGCGCCGGGGGAAGTTCCACCGCGATCGCGGGAGCAGCCGCCGGCGAGCGATACGAACAGGACGAGGAGTGCCGATGGCCAGGCGTTCCGCGCGGCCCTCGTCATGCCCCTCCGATCTGCCTGAGAATCTGCCGCGCCTGGGCCATGTCGTTGCCGTAGAGGGCGGGAGGCGCCGTGGCGAGGAACCGGCGCAGCGCCGCGCGGGCGGCGGGCAGATCCCCTTGCTTCCCCGCCACGACTCCGATGTTGAAAAGCGCGTCGTACTGACGGGGGTCCAGCTCCGCCGCGCGCTGCCACGACCCGACGGCTCCGGACAGGTCGCCGGTTCGCGCCAGAGCGACCCCGCGCGCATTGAAGACTCGTGGGAGGTTCCCGTTGATCGCAAGGGCGCGCTGGAAGCTCGTGAGCGCGCCTGAGGCGTCCCCCCTCTTCAGAAGGGCGATGCCGAGGTTCTGGTGGGCGAGGGCATCCCCGGGGTCCGCCTTCAGGATGAGGCCGAAGACGGCCAGCGCCTCCTCGAATCGTCCGGAGTCGGCGAGAGCAATCCCGATCGCGTTCCGCGTGTCCGGGTCGCTGCTTCCCGAGAGCGGCGTCAGAACCTGCAGCGCCTCGGCCGCGCGCCCGGCTTCGGAAAGGATCAGGCCCAGGCGGACACGCATCCCCTCGGACGCCAGCCCCTTCCCGGAGGCCTCCCGCAGAACCGCGGCGGCCTCCCCGGCGCTCCCCTGTTCCTGCAGAAGAAATGAGAGAAACTCGTAACCAACGGCCATCGATGGTCTTTCCCGGACGATCTCCCGCGCGAGCGCAGTAGCCCCGGCACCGTCGCCGCGCTGGTAGAGATCGACGACCCGGTGGATCTTGTTGTCGAGCCCGACGAGCGTCTTCGGATCGTCCTCCGCGCCATATGAGTCTTTCGCGCGAGCCGAGCCGGAGATGTAGCCCAGGGCGAGCAGACGCCGGGCTTCCTCGCTGTCGGGCGCCTGAGGTCGCGCCGCGTTGCCTCCCGCGGGGAGCAGGAGCTTCAACTCGCGTGCGATCTGTTTGCGCGCGGCGAAGAGATTCCGCTTCTCCTCCGGGTCCTCCGAGAGGTCGTAGAGCTCGGGAATGGGCAGGTCGACGTATTTGTGCCGCCCCCGCACGATCCCGGTCAGTGGCGCCCAACCCCGGTTGGCCGACGCCGAGAGCGCCTCGAAATAAACGGGCGCGCCGTCCGGCGGTGAGAAGAGCGAGCGGCCGGATACACCCACGGGAGGGGCCAGACCGAGGCGCTCCAGAATCGTGGGCAGAATATCCACGTGCCGCGCCGGGGCTTTCGACCGGCCGGGCCGCACGCTGCCGGGAGACCAGAGAACCAGAGGCACCTTGAGTGTGGCTTCGTAGGCGAAGAGCCCGTGCGTCTCTTCTCCGTGCTCCCCGAGGGCCTCGCCGTGGTCCGAAGTGAGAACGAGGAAGGGCGGAGGCGATTGCTTCCGGACCGCCTCGAAGAAGGGCCCGAGGAGAGCGTCGGTCGCTGCGACCTCTCCGAGATAGGGCCGGCGCGCGTAACGCTCCGCGAAGGGAGGCGGGGGCCGGTAGGGCGCGTGAGGATCGTAGAGGTGAACCCAGAGGAAGCGCTTCGTCCCCGCGGCGCGCCGGTACCACTGCTCTGCGGCGGCGAGGACCTCGCCCGCCGGCCGTTCGCTCATCTCGAAATCGTCGGACGAACTGCCGGGCGGATAGCTGTCGTCGTAGACGTCGAAGCCCCGGTCGAGGCCGAACCGCGAATCGAGAGGAAATGCGCCGACGAACGCCCCCGTGGCGTAGCCCTGGTCGCGCAGGATCGTGGCCAGGGTCGGGATTCCGAGGGGAAGCCGGAAGCCCGTGTTGTCCCTGATCCCGTGCTGATACGGGTACTGCCCCGTCAGGATGTTCGCGTGAGACGGCAGGGTGACGACGTTGCTGGCGTGCGCATCGTCGAACACGATTCCCTCGGCTGCGAGGCGGTCGAGCTGCGGGGTTGCCACTTCCCGGTTTCCCGAGAAGCCCACCGCATCGTGCCGAAGCGTGTCGATCGTGAGGAGGATGACGTCCCGGCCCCGAGCCGCCGGCTCCTCCTGCTTCGCGACGGCCTCGCCGGCCGGCGCATCTCGTGAGCAGGAGAGAAGTCCGGGGAGCGCGAAAACGGAGAGAACGAACGCGGCGCGCGCCTGAGTCGTCTGGCGGAATCGCATCAAACGAAGGTTACAGCGGACCGTCTCGTCCGCATCGGCACTTACCCGCTTACTTGAGCGCCTGGAGAATCTCGCTCACCTCTTTCGCCTCGGGACCGTCGGGCTTCATCTCGAGGTACTTCTTCAGATCCGCCTTCGCCTCCGCGTTCTTCTTCTCCTGCATGTAGGCGAGCCCGCGGTAGTAGAAGAGGTCGGCGTCCGAGGAATCGAGAGTGATCGCCTTCGTCAGGTACGTCACGGAATCGGCGGGCTTGCTCTTGTTCATGAAGAGGATTCCGAGGTTGGCGTACACCCCGGCGTCCTTGACGGCGCCCTCCGGCAGCGCCTCGAGCATCGCCTTACCCTCATCCAGCTTGCCCTGCTCGAGCAGCAGGCTGGCCAGAAGGACGCGGCTGTCGGAGTCGGCCGGATCCGCTTCCGCCACCTTTCGCAGCGTCTCGACCGCCTTGTCCTTGTTGCCTTCCCCGGCATAGGTCTGGGCGATCCCCTTGAGGATCGCCGCGTTGCCCGGGACCGCCGCGAGCGCCTTCTCGTAGAGCGCCCGTGCCTCGGGATACTTCTTCTCACCGATCAGGCGATTGCCCTCCTGGATCGCCTCGATGATCTGGGGCCCCGCTCCGCCCGCCGCGACACCCTCCTGGGGAAGAGCGGCTGCCGCTTTTTCCAGCTTCACCTCCATCGGGGGGATGCGGGCCGCCTCGCTCAAGGTGACCGCCAGCTTGCGCGTCTCGAACCCGGGTGCGGACACGTCCACGTTCCACTGGCCGCCGATCAAGCCCATGACCGACCAGTAGCCTTTCTTGTTCGTTTTCGTGGAAGTCCCACCCCCGCTCTCGCGCGAGAGCTGCACCTTGGCGTCCGCCAGGGGCTGCCCGTTCGCGTCCTTGACCCATCCGTCCACGCGCCCCTTGCCCCGCCAGTCCTGGGCCTGGAGCGCGGCCGGCGACAGGGTCACCACCATCAAGAGAACCCCGAGCCGAGCTCGCGTGAGCATGTCGTCCTCCAAAAAGACAAAAGCCCCGACGGGCTTCAAACCCGCCGGGGCAAAGAGTTTATTCCGAAAGCCCTAGAAGGAGATGCGGGCTCCCAGGCGCACGACGCGCGGAGCCTGAACCTCGTCGATCCGGTTGAAGGTGCTCTGGTTGCGCCGGCCGTTGCGCTGGAGGACGGTGTCCTCGTTGAGCACGTTGAAGACGTCCATCGCCAGGCCGATCTGGAGGGGCTTGACGTCGATGATCTTCTCCAGCCGCAGGTCGAGGTTGTAGACGTTGGGATGCCGCTCGTCGTCAAGGCTTCCGATGACGACGTTTCGCGTGCCGAAAGAGGCCCCGGGGCCCAACGCGTCCGGATTGATCGCCACCCACTTGGGATACGGGAAGCCCTCCCGACCGAAGAAGGTCCCTGCGATGTTGAACCCGAGCGGGAGTTGGTAGAGGCCGAGGATGTTGAAGCCCCAGCGTGAGTTGATGAAGATGCCGGACTTCGAGCCGCTCCCGGCCGACCGGACCGCGGCAATTTCCCCGTCTTCCGGACAGGAAGCGCCGTTGGTCGTGCTCAGGATGTTGAGCGGGTTGACACAGGCGCCACTGCCCAGCTCCTGGGTGGTATCGGCCCAGGAGACGCTTCCCCTGGCCATCCACCTGTTCGAGAGGCGTTTGTTTAGGGTGAACTCGACGCCGTGGTAGATCAGGTTGAAGTCCTCCCGGTTCTGCAGGTCCGTACCCGGGGGAACCGTCCGGCCGGCTCTCAGCCTCCATACGGGGACCGCGAGGGACGTCGTCGGGCTGTTGAAGTCTGTACGAACCCCTGTGACGGTCTGGTTGATCAGCTCGAAGTCACCGCGTGTCAGACCCGTGGCCGGCGAAAAGCTCTGCCCCTCGTACGTCCGGTAGGTGTACGCCGTTCCCACGACGAGATCCGGAAGAAGCTCGGCGTCCGCTCCGAGGATGACCTCGTCGGTGATGCCGGCTTCGAAGTTCGGATCGGTCCGGTTGAAGACCGCGCTCGAGGCCGGGTTGTTCGGGTCCACGTTGTATGCGCCCTGGATGCCCGACCCGAAATCGAGCTCGTTCCTCTCGACGCGGTTGTTCCCGTTGGTGTCGGTCCAGTAGTAGGCCAGATACGAATAACCGGGGATCGCGTTCTGCTGGTAGATCGAGGCCGCTCCCATCTGATCCGCAAAGCGCGAGTAGCTCCCCTTCACGAGGAACTTCCTCTGCGCCCCCAGGGCATACGTCAGCCCCACGCGAGGGGTGATGTCCTCCCACTCGAAGGCCTGCTCACCGGCCTCCACGGAGAAGCCCGGAAGGAGGTCCGGGATGGTGGAGTTTGGCGCCACGGTCGCCTTGGCCGGATGGCCGCGCTGGAGGTCGTAGCGCACACCGGCGTTCACGGTCAGGTTGCCGGCCGCCAGCGTGTCCCCGAAGTAGGCGCTGTAGTACTCCTGCTCGGAGCCGAACGCCGCCTTGCGCGTGAGGAACGCCAGGTCCGTGGAGAAGTCCCCGAAGTTGCCGCTGCCGGACCACTGCGTCGAGGAGGACACGGGAGTCGTGCGGTACTGGAAGCCGAACTTCAGCTCGTGACCCAGAGTGCCGGTGTTGAAGAAGAAGGAGCCGTTGGTGCCCACCTGATGCTGAGGGCGGAACGCCTGGTAGTGGTAGTAGCTGTTGTGCCACACGCCGCCGGCATCCCGGTACGCGTCGATGTTGGGAGCCGCCGGATCGGCGTCGAAGGCCACCGGGAGGAGCTGGAAGCCGCCGTCCACGTAGGCGTACGACGCCGTCATGAACAGCTTCGACGTGAAGACCTGGGAAATCTCCCCCTTGTAGATCTTCGTCGGGCCGTCCTGGTTCCAAGCCGTCTCCGGCGGACGGGTCGCGCCGGCGTTCCGGCCGAGCTTGATCTTGTCGTCCTTCGAATAGAAGCCCGTCAGCGCCGTGCCCTCGAGCGCTTGAATGTTCAGCTTTCCGTTGATCCCTTCGAGCGTCGTCTTGTCGGTCGTGTTGGTGATCGTCCGCAGGTCGATCTGGTTGCGCCCGTAGGAGCCCCAGAGCCAGACCCGATCACGGACGATCGGACCGCCGACCTCCACACCGTAATCGATGACTTCGTCGATCGAGTTGCCGCCTCCGATGCGGCCCTGCGCCTTCGCCTCCGCCGGGAGGTTTTTAGACTCCCAGTCGTCGTCGGCGAGGTACGTCCGGGCCGAGCCGTGCACGTCGTTGGTGCCGCGCTTGGTCACCATATTGAGCTGCACGCCGGGGGTCGCGGCGGTCAGATCGGTTCCTCCGGTCGAGATCTGCATCTCCTCGAAGGAGTCGAAGTCGTAGTACGCCGGCGAGGCGCCGACGGCCCCCATGTCCGTGATCGTCACGCCGTCCACGTTCCAGACGGCCGAGTCGCGACTGGAGCCTTTACCCACGAAGTTGGACTGCTGTCCGCTCTCGTTGCCCCCCACGTTGACGCGGTCCACCAGCACGCCGGGAACGGACGCCAGCACGACCCATGGGTCGCGCGCCGTGGGGATGGACTGCATCTCGACTTGCGTGATCGTCGCGCCGGTGCCGACCTTGCGCGTGTCCAGCATCGCGGCCTCGCCGCGCACGGTCACCGCGGCCTCGACGGTCGTGAGACCCAGCGTCGCGGTGGACTGCGTGTTCTGCCCGACGGCGACCTGCACGTCGGGCTTCGTGACCTTCGAGAACCCCTGCATGCCATAGGTCAACGTGTAGTTGCCGGGCGAGAGGTTCAGGAAGCGGTACTCCCCTCGCGCATCGGTCGTCTGCGGCTGAGCCGGCGTCGGGCCCGACAGGGTGACCGTGACGCCCGGGAGCCGCCCCTGCTGCTCGTCCTCGACGTAACCGAAAATGTTTCCCGTCGTCTGCTGCGCCGAAAGGCCGGCAGCGACGGCGAGAAACGCCAGCGCCGCAACCGCGACGGTGACGCCTCTCCTCCATCGAACGTCAAACATCCCTTTTCCTCGCTTTGCTGTGTCCCCGAAGGGACGGGTGAAGTAGGAGCGGTTACCTGTGATCTGCAAGAGCGTCCCCCCTCCTTTCGATCGAAATCGAATCGGCTGGTCCCATGATTTACGCGTTTCGTCACGCATTTTGAGGAGCTCGTCCGAGAGTACTCTAGCGAAAGCCGTTCCCATTTGTCGCAGTTTGGGCTCCCGCTTCTGTGACGTCGTTAAGACTCGCCTGCTCAGACAGTTCGATAACTCGACGCCCAGCCCTTCGGACCCGGAGTCGGGCCCGGAGGTTCACTTTTAGGTATCCAAATTCAATTTGTTGAACGAAGCGGCCGGACCGGGCGGCTGCCGGGCGGCTGCCTGGGGCCCTCTGCTACGATCGCCGGGTGCCGCTCGATCGAGCCATTTATCGCCGCCGACTCGATGCGCTCCGCGCTCAGTTGGGAACCCTGGGGGCAGACGGCGTCTTCGCGACCCCGTCCGCCAACCTCTACTACCTGACGGGAATCGACTTCCACCGCAGCGAGCGCCTGACAGGCCTGTTTGTCTTCACCGACGGCGAGCCGACCGTGATCTGCCCCGCGTTCGAGGAGGCCCGCCTTCGCGGCATGTCGGCGGTCGAGAAGGTCGTGACCTGGGAGGAGACGGAGGACTCGTTCGCGAAGGCCGCGGCCCTCTTCGGCGCCGCGCGCGGGACCCTCGCGATCGAGCCCTCGACGGCCTACGACGACGTCGAGCGCCTCCTCGCAGCTCGCCAGGGATGGAAGCCGGTCTCCGCGGCTCCCCTCTTCGGAGCTCTGCGGATGATCAAGTCGGAGGAAGAGATCGAGGCCATCCGGCGGGCGATCGCCGTGGCCCTCCCGCGCTTCGCCCGCGCCTTTCAAGCGCTCACGCCCGGGCGTCGCGAGGCGGAGATCTCGGCGATGATTGGCGGAGACAACGTGGTGCAGTTCGGCCCCTCGTCGGCGCTGCCCCACGGCGCCTCCGGAGACCGGGCGCTCGGGCGCAACGAGGCGGTCCTGATCGACGCCTGGGACAAGCCCGAGGGGTACTACTACGACATCACGCGGTCGACGTACTTCGGACAGCCGACGGACGAGTACCGCACGGTGTGGTCGGTGGTGCTCGAGGCGCAGGGCGCGGCGATCGACCGCGCCGCTCCCGGGGTCCCCTGCTTCGAGGTGGATGCGGCGGCGCGGCGCGTCATCGAGAAGGCCGGATACGGCGAGTACTTCACCCACCGCCTCGGGCATGGCCTCGGGATCGACGTGCACGAGCCGCCCTACATGGTCGGCCACAACCAGACGGTGCTTGAGCCCGGAATGACCTTCACCTCGGAACCCGGAATCTACCTGCCCGGGAAGTTCGGGGTGCGCATCGAGGACGACATCCTCTGCACGGAGCGGGGGGCGGAGTCGCTTTCACCCCGAGTCGAGCGGTTGGAGCCGATCGCCGCATAGCGCGCGCCGGAGGTTGTTGACCGCCCGCCGCATCAGGGGTTCCCTCCTCGCGCTCGCGTGCTGGTGCGGCGGCGTCTCCGCGGCGCCCCTCGAGCCTCCGCAGATCGAGGAAGGGACCGCGTTCGTCCGCGGGGCTGCGGCGGCGGCGCTCGCCGGGCACGCAGCCGCGTTCGGTGACTCACTCGACGTCGACCCGACCCTGGCCCGACACCTCGGCGCCGCGGCCTGGGCGGCCCTCACGGACTGGCAGAAGGCGGAGCTGCGCACGTACGTCCGGGACCGTTTCCTTCGAACCCTCGCGGTCCCCCGCGGCGTTCCGGTCGGGATTGCCTGGTCATCCGGCCGGCCGTCGGGCGACGCGGGGCTCTCCGTCGACGCGGGTCTCGCGCTCGGCGACCGGACGCTCAAGACGCGCTGGACCGTCTCGCGCCGGAGGGGGATCTGGAAAGTGACCGACGTCCGCCTCTCCGACCCGGGAGTTTCGCTCGCCCGCGCGGCGGCGGCATCCCTCGGCCCGGCTCCCTTGCGCCGTCAGGACAGCCGGCGTCAGGCCCGCCGCGTGCTGCTCCCGCGGGCCCTCGGCCTTGCGGGCATCGCGATCGTCGTCCTCGCGGCGGGTCGGCGCCTGTCACGGCCCCGGAGGACGCTGCTCTACCTCACGGCGGGGGCGCCCGCCATTCTCTTCGCCGTCGACGGCGCCCTCGCGGCGCGTCGCGCCTTCTCGGAACGCTATGCCCTCGTCAACGAGCCTCCCCGCGAGCCCTGGCGGCTGGCCGAGGACCAGGCGGACCGCGCGCATCGCGGGGGGGACCTCGCCGCCGCGCAGGTGCACGGCGAACGGGCCCTCGCCCTCGGCGCCCCGGCGGGACCAGCCCTCTACCGGTCCGGCCGGATCGCACGGGACCGTGGACTCCACGGGGAGGCGCGGGACCTGTTCCGGCGGGCCCTCGCCGAGCGCGAGCCCGCTCCCGGGGCGGCCCGCGAGCTCGCGGCGTACATGCTCGGGGAGAGAC
>Ga0136614_10000676_pt1 | contig 18008 bp, 19 predicted proteins | sample AntDrymUQ2792106_2_FD_106643 | JGI IMG/M metagenome (GOLD analysis project Ga0136614, IMG submission 106643) | Polar desert sand microbial communities from Dry Valleys, Antarctica - metaG UQ279 (21.06) | ecosystem: Environmental > Terrestrial > Soil > Desert | place: Antarctica: Dry Valley... | reverse complement strand
CAATTCATTGGCAACAAGTCTAGCGCGGTAACAACGAGAGCGATGATTCTGTGACATGCGTTCCCGGTCAGATATTTCATTCATGTTATTAGTGTCATTCGTGGCTCATCCTTTTTCTTAAAATCTGTCGTTGACTTCTCCCCTCTTGCTGACACCGGGTTGTCGGTGTCCCCACGGCTCAGGGACAAAATGCCGCGACAATTTTTCAGCATCGGCACATGAACGCGGAAGGAGTAGGACGACAAAGCGACGAACTGCTGCTGCCTTTCCTGCGTGCGGCGCGCGGGGCGGAGTCAGATCGTTTGCTGTCGCAACTCCTTACCGAACACGCCGCGCCGATCATCAAAGCTATCGTCACTAACAAACTGGGTGCCCGCGCCGCGAACACACCGAGCCGCGAAAGTCAGGACGCGGAAGATGTGTACAGCGAGACCGTGACTCATTTGCTGTCGCGTCTGAGCGACTGCAAAAACAACCCGAACGGCAACCTCATCGGTGACTTCCGTAGCTACGTCGCGGTTGCGACGTACAACGCCTGCCATGCTTACCTGCGACAGAAATACCCGCAACGATGGCGTCTGAAGAATCGTCTGCGCTATCTTCTGACTCACTGGAAAGAGTTTGCTCTGTGGGAAAGCAATCGTCATCACTCTGCTCGTTGTTAGTCAAACCACGAACAGCTCGGCGAACCAAACCAGTCAGGCAGAACAAGAGGTGCTGAAGCTGAACAAGGAGTATGACGAAGCCATCGTGCGGCGTGACGCGGCGGCGTTTGACCGCCTCATGGCTGATGATTTCAGCTTCACAAGTTCTGATGGTGAGGTCGTTACTAAAGCGCAGGAGATCGCGAACCTCAAGTCCGGCGACACGAAAATTGAGTCAGGAAAAGTCGTGACGTTCAAGTGCGGGTCTATGGAGACGCTGCTGTAGTGACCGGTCGCTGGGCATCGAAAGGGACACGCAAAGGTAAAACGTTCGACGACAACGAACGTTACACGACCGTCTATGTCAAGCGGGATGGGCGTTGGCAGATTGTTTCAGATCATACGAGCAGAATCGTGCAGAAGTAGCTTCTGCTCTATGCCGAAGTTGAAGGCGATGCCTAAGAAGCTAACTGAGGTGTTCGAGTCATTGGATGCGAGTGGCTTGAGCTTGCTTCTTTTCAAGGTTGTCGGTTTTGCCGCCGCGCCAATTCTATAGCGCTAATCAGTATTTACGCTGCTTCACTAAGTTCGCAAAAGGAGACACAGCATGGACTTGTCTGCGGAAAGAACCCGATTGCTCCAGCGCGACGCCGAATGGTCCGCTGCCGCTTCCGGGGGGCGCGACGTTGAACACATTCTCTCGTACTGGACTGATGATGCGATTGTCCTTCCGCCCGAACTCCCGGCGGTCGTCGGCAAAGATGCATTGCGCCAGTACGTAGAGGGCAGTATGCAGATTCCGGGGTTCGGGATCAGCTGGACATCAACGGATGTCACCTTCTCACCGGATGGAAACCTCGCATACATGCTCAGCCGGAACACTGTCACGATGAACGCCCCGGATGGCACGCCGACCGCGACTGAGGGACGTGCGGTCACGGTCTGGCGACGAGAACCCGATGGCGAGTGGCGCTGTGCCGTGGATATATGGAATGCGGAGCCAAAGATGCTTGCCGGGGCTGAAGCTGCCGCTCACCGGAAATGAACCGTTGGGCGTTAATCAGATTGCAGCGTCAGGAGATGGCAAAGATGAAAAGCAGAATCATGTTGCTGTTGGTGTTGGTAGCAAATGCGGTGCTGATGTCGGCGCTTCCTACTCACGGTCAGCAACCGCGCGACCGCCCGAACATCGTCTTTATCATTTCCGATGACCTTCGTTGGGACGCGCTCGGTGCGGCGGGCAATACGAAGATTAAAACTCCTGTCCTCGATAAGTTGGCTCGTGAAGGCGTCTATTTTCGCCAAGCCACCATCCATGTCTCACAGTGCGCTCCGAGTCGCGCGACTCTCTTAACCGGATTGTCGCCGCACCAGAGCGGGTACTACTCGAACAACTTTTTGCGTTCCGATATGCAGTGGGCGGATCGCTTCACAGTGCCGACCATGCCGGGTCTGCTGCAACAGGCGGGCTATCGAACCGTGTTAGTGGGCAAGTGGCATCTCGCAACCGACCCGTGGCTCACTGGTTTCTCTGACGTTCGCACTTGGCTGCCTGAAGGCGCGTCGAGCTACGTTGACTCCCGGCTGGCTAAAGGCAACTCTCGCAAAAAAGAGGTAAGGAAAGGCTTCACGAATGGAATCTTTGCCGACGATGCGGTCGAGTTTCTTAATAGCGCGGCAGCCAAAGAGAAACCGTTTTTCCTCTGGCTGGCTTCTACAATTCCACACGCTCCCTACCAGCCCAATCCTTCGCACATCGAGCATCTTTATGAGGGCGAAACGACGGCTGACTTGCATCCGCCCGGCTTTCCTCAAGATACGCCCGTCAATCTTGCACTTGAGCCAAGTCTTGAAAATGAAGCCGGACCGAGGTTAGTAAAATATTATGAATCGGTCAGCTATCTTGATGAGTTAGTCGGGCGCGTGCTGGCGACGCTCGAAAAGCAAGGGTTAGCCGACAACACGATTGTAGTGTTTCTGGGTGACAACGGCTTGATGGCGGGAAGCCGTGGTGTGAGAGGTAAGATCGTCCCTTGGGAAGAATCGGTGCGCGTTCCGCTCATCATTCGCGCCCCGAAGTTCGCCGCCGTGAAGGGTCGAAGCGACGACCCCGCGTCGAGTCTGGACATACCGACGACACTACTCGCGCTGGCGAGCGTTGCGCATCCGAAAGATTGGGGCGGGCGCGACTTGCGGCCAATTCTCAAAGGCAGCAGGAAGCACAACATTGATTATGCAATCAGCGAGTGGGCGGATACTGAAAGTCAGTTCCGCCACCACACTCATCGGCTGATACGCACGTCGCGCCATAAACTCGTGCGATGGGACCATCTGGATCAGCCTGATGAACTCTACGATTTAATCGCCGACCCGCATGAAACGAAGAACATTGCCGGCAAACCGGCCCTGCGCTCTGTCCGCGACGGCTTGCTGCGCCGGTTGAATGCCTGGATGGTGAGGACGAATGACCCGGCGCGTTTCTGGGCTAAGAAAAATGGCAAAACACCAAATCATGCGGAAGAAGCCAGAGCCGAGTCGGAGTTGCGTGCGAGTCTCGAAGATAAAGCCCCGGTCAAAGTTGATTCGCGAATGTACGAGGCGTATGCCGGGCGATATGAGTTCGTGACGCGGGTGACAGTTTCCATTTCTAAAGAAGACGGTCGGCTTTTCTTTTTAGGAGACTTCGGCGGAAAGTCTGAATTGATTCCCAAATCGGAAAATGAGTTTTTACACCGAAGTCTGCCGATGCGCTTCACCTTCGTGAAGGACGGAAAGGGGCAAGTGACGCACTTGGTTCGTCGCATCAGCCGGTCGGGAGGGGAGCGTACCTTCGACATGACGGCAAGGAAATTAGAGTGAACGGCTCTCTCGCCCGTTGCACCGCAAACCGCGCCTGGCAGTCGTCGGGTTCCGAGCGTTGCGAGACTTGCAGCGAAGAAATTCGTAAATCGAGTAGGGCCGCTCAACCTTAATCCTGATCGCTTTCGTCGCCCAGTTTCTCCCGCTTGATGCCGTGCGGGTTGGTCGAGCGTTTGCCGCCTTTACGCGTGCGTTTGCGGGGCTTGATGACTTGCCCGGATTGATCGACGGAGCGGATCGGCTGCAAGTCATCGGCGTCGCCCTCCGGGTCAACGAGTCGCGTCTCGATGTGCTCGCCGTCAATCACTTCGTCGGTCATCACCGTCGGGTCGTCGTGACCTGTGGTGGCAGCGGTGGCAGCAGGAGCGGCAGACATCTCATCATCATTCGCCGCATCAACATGTCGAAGCAGCCCCGCGTTGCCATTCTCCGCTGATTCTGACTGGCTGCCCTCGGCGAGCGCGCGTTGACGCTTGAAGTGCTCGACGATCTCTTCCGCCGTCTTCTGCCCGACGAATGGCGAGAGTTCGGCAACACCCGCGTTTGCGACGCGTTGAATCGAACCGAGATTTCTGAGCAATCTGTTTTTGCGCTTCTCGCCGACGCCGGGTATCTCGGTCAACTCGGAAGTGAAGTCGCGCAACTCTCTGCGCTTGCGGTGGTACGCGAGCGCGGTGCGGTGCGTCTCGTCGCGGATCATCTGTAGAAAGCGCAACACCGGCGAATGCGAATCGAGGTAGACCGGTTCGTGCTCGCGCCCTTTGACGAGCAGGTGCGAGATTTCGTTGTGACGGCGCGGCGGCTTCACGACGCCGATCATCGGAATCGCTTCGAGGGCGAGTGCGCGCATCGCCGCGGCGGCGGCACCGAGTTGCCCACGGCCGCCGTCAATCATCACGAGGTCGGGCAGCGGCTTCTGTTCCTCCAACTGCCGGCGGTAGCGACGCGCGACCGCTTCGTGCATCGAGGCCACATCGTTCGAGCCTTCGACTGTTTTGATTCTAAACTTGCGGTACTCGGCGCGGCTCATCTTGCCGTTCTCGCAGACAACCATCCCGGCGACGTTTTCCGCGCCCGAAATATTCGACACGTCGAACGACTCGATGCGCACCGGTAGACGCGGCAACTCCAGCGTCTCCTGCAACTCTTCGAGCACTCGCTCCATGTCGGGCTTCAACACGCGGAAGCGCTGCTCGAAGGCGATCTTCGCATTCTTCTCGACGAGTGCGATCATGTCGCGCTTCTCGCCACGTTGCGGGTCAAGTATCCGGACGCGCCGCCCCTTTCGTTCACCTAATGCCTTCTCTAAAAGCTCGCGGTCTTCAAAATCAACGGGCACGTGAATCTCGCGCGGCACATAGTCGGTCGAGTAATACTGCGTCAGCACATCGCTTAAAAAAGACGATGGGTTGAACTCGTCCTCAGATAAATCTTCCCAGAAGAACTCTCTGCGCCCGACGATCTTTCCTTCGCGCATCGTGAAGAGTTGCAGCGCAAGACGCGCGCCCTCGCGGTAGTAGCCGAAGATGTCCACGTCGCGCTCAGGCGAGGTCGCCATCTTCTGCTGCTCGGAGAGCGCGAGCATTGTCTTTCGCAGATCGCGATACTTCGCCGCGAGTTCGTACTTCATTTCCTCGGCGGACTGTGCCATCCGCGTTTCGAGCTGATCGCCCAGTTCCTTATTCTTCCCTTCGAGGAACATCCGCACATCACGCACCGCTTCCATGTATTCCGGTGGCGCGCACAACTCTCTGACGCACGGTCCGAGGCAGCGTTTGATGTGATACTCAAGACACGGGCGCGGAAGCTTGCCGTCGATCTCGATGTCGCAGGTGCGCAGTTGGAAGGTGCGGTTAATTAGGTCAATCGTGCGGCGGGCGAGCGACGCTGGCAGGAACGGCCCGAAGTAGAGCGCACCATCGCGCTGCACACGCCGCGTAATCATCACGCGCGGGAACGGTTCGTTAATCGTCAGTTTCAAGTGCGGATATTGCTTGTCGTCTTTCAGCAGCACGTTGTAACGCGGGCGGTGCTGCTTAATCAGATTCGATTCAAGGACGAGCGCCTCGACTTCGTTGTCGGTGACGATGAATTCAAGATCAGAGATTCGCTTGACCAACTCGCGCGTCTTGCGGTCGTGCCCGCGCCCCGTGTGGAAGTACGAGCGCACGCGGTTCCGAAGGTTCTTCGCCTTGCCGACGTAGATGATCTTCCCTGCCTCATCCTTGTGCAGATAGACGCCGGGCGAGATGGGAAGATTCCGAAGTTTTTCTTCTAAAGTCACAGAGTTATCCGAAGAGCTTGTTCACGAAAGTTGTCAGGGATGGATGTAGTTTAGCGTATCCGCAAGTCTAAATCGAACGACGAAGATTTGTCTGATGACACCCTTCGTGCCATCTAATGTGGACTTGTCTTACTGCCACAGACGACGTCGGGTAGTTATTGGCTTGATAAAATTATGAAGCCTCCGAAAATTGATTTCGGAGGCTTCCGTTGTTTCACCTTGCGGTTCCGTTTCACCGGCCCGTGCCAATACCCACGCCGCCCTATCTGCAAGTCAATCATTCAGAGCGGACTAACTTCCCAACGACTTTCCCTTCAAATGCCTGTCAAGGAAATCGTGGATCGCTTTGTAGGCGCGAATCTCGTTCGCTTTTTTGGTGAAGCCGTGTCCCTCGTTGTCGAAGACGATGTACTCGACGATGCCGTTATTCTTCTTCACCGCCTCGACGATCTCGTCCGACTCAGGCTTGATGACCCGCGGATCGTTCGCGCCCTGCAACACGATCAAAGGCTTCCGAATCTTGTCGGCGTGAAACAGCGGCGAGGTCGCGCGCAGATTCTCTAAATCCCTCTTCGGGTCGCCGATCTCTTTGTAGAGCGCCTTGCGGAACGACTCCCAGTAGGGCGGGATTGATTCAAGCGTCCGCACCCAGTTTGAGACGCCGAAGATGTCGACGCCGGCCGCGAACTCTTCCGGCTTGAAGGCGAGCGCCGCGAGCACCATGTAGCCGCCGTAACTGCCGCCGATGATCCCGATCTTCTGTTCGTCGACATAGCCGAGGGACGCGAGATATTTCTTAGCCTCGATACAATCCCATAGCGGCTCGCGCCCATGCTTGCCGTCGTCCGCCGCAAAGAACGTCTTGCCGTAGCCGGAACTGCCGCGATTGTTGACACGCAAAATCACGTAGCCCTTATTCGCGAGATACTGCATCAAGCTGCTGTAACCTTTGCGCGACTGACCGCCGGGGCCGCCGTGGACTTCGACGAGCGCCGGCATCTTGTTCGAGGCCGACGCGCCGTGCGGCTTGTAGAGCAGCGCTGGGACTTCCATCCCATCGAACGACTTGTAACGCACCACCTCGGCCTCGACTAAGTCAGCCGGGTTGATCTCCGTGTTGAGAGTGTCGGTCAGCCGTGTCACCTTCTTCGACGCGAAGTCGTAGACGTGAAGGTTGCTCGGGGATCGGTCGCCGTTGAAGTAGAAAGCCATCAGCTTTTCGCTCGGCGAGATGTTGACGGCGGTGATGTCGCCCTCTGGCAGTTTGGGGAGCGCGATGGGCTTGCCGGTCGCGTGATCGTAGATTTTAATTTTGGTGCGCGCGTCCTCGTTGACGCCGACGACGCGGTACTTTCCGTGGCGCGAGAAGTATGTATACATCACGTCCCACGGATATTTTTCGACCACCTCACTTTTGCCCGTCGCCAGATCGTAGCGCGCGACGTGAGAGAACTCTCCGCCTTCGTTCGTCAGGGAGTAGAGATGGCGCGAGTCTGGGCTGAACGACGCCGGGGAATAAGCGACCTCGCCCGTGTGCGGCGTCAGGTGCTTCATCTCTTTGGTCGCGACATTGTAGAGGTAGATGTCAGTATCGGAGGTCGTGTTCGCCTTCGTGAAGGCGATGAACTTCTTGTCCTTCGAGATGTCGCCAAAGCCGTAGCCGGTGCTGTCCTGATAGAGCAGCGTGCGCTTGAAGTCGGCGACGGTCATCTCGTAGATGTCGAAGTAGCGCGCGTCGCGTTCGTTGGTTGAAAAGAAGAATGATGTGCGGTCGTGGCTCCAGCCGAGAAAATTGGCCTTCGTCTTCTCACCCGGCGTCAGGTCGCGCTCCTTGCCGTCCTTCTCCATCACGTACAGGTGCGAGTTCTCGTTGCCGCCGCGGTCATACGTGTAGATGACGCGCGTGTCCGTGGGCAAGTAAGAGACGGCGAACGTGCTCTCCTTCGTCGAATTGGTTAGTTGCTTCGGCGCGCCGCCCGCGACGGGCACAGTGTAAGCGTTGAAGATGCCGGTCTTGTTGCTCGAAAACAGAATCGACTTCTCGTCCGGCGAGAACGAGCTGCCGTTGACGCGCACCGTGTCCATAAACTGCTCGATGGTGTATTGCTTAGCCGCGCGGTTCGCGCTCGCCTTGTTCTTCTTCGCCGTCTGCGCCGAGGCGCTCGACGTAAGACAAACAATGGCAAGCAACAGTGTCACAAATAGCTTGACGTTTCTGTTCAGTCCGGCGTGTTTCGGGAGTGGTTGGGTGGAATTCATATTTCCTTCCTTTGGCTTTAACTGTCGGATGGGTTTCCTGGTCACGGCGCAGCCTCACTGAAATGAGAGTCGCCCGTCACATGTCTGCCTGGTTGAAATGCGCCAAGATTATTTATCTGTCTATATCTGTCAATAATGGTGAGAAACGTTCTGGCGCGGGGTAAAGTTCACGTTTGTCGTTCAGTTATAACCCCACGAGGAGACAAGGGCGACGTGCGGGGTGCGTGGCCGAGAGATTATGCCGGGCGCTCGATGGTCATGATGATGGCGTCACGGTAGCTTCCGCGTTTCCAGTAGCGGCGGGGGATGCGCCCGACTTCAGCGTAGCCGGCTTTTTGCAGCATCCGGAGCGAGGCGGTGTTGTCGGCCATCACTTCCGACAGCAGTATCCGCAGGCCGAGCACGTCGAAGGCGTAGCGGGTGCGTGTCAGGGCGGCGTCCGAGCCGTAGCCCTTGCTGCGATGTTTAGCACCGATGGTCGTGCCGGTCACCGCGACACCGTGACGCCACTCGATGCGGTGAATGCCGGAAAAGCCGATGTGCTCCTCGCCGGCGAGCGTTTCGACCGCGAACACGACATCAGTCGGGTGCGGCGCGGGCTGGTTCAGCATTCGGTCGAAAAAATCTTCTTCTATAAAACGCGACACGGGGAAGTCACCCGTTAGCGTCCACGCGGTCACGTCTGCGTCGTTCAACCACGCGAGCGCGTTCTTGATGTGCTTCTCTTTGTCGAGCGGCACAAGACGCACCGTCTCGCCTTCCCATCCGTAGCCCATCGGCAAACCTCCATCAGCGGAATGATGAGGGAGAAAGCGTGGCAGTGAAAGCGGCGCGAAAAAAATCTTGTATCACTGCATCTTCTTAATTCATCCCTCCGCCCTCATCCCTGCTTTTCACTCTGCGGACGCGATGCGGTTGCGCCCGGCCTGTTTGGCGTTGTAGAGCGCGGTGTCAGCGCGCGCCAGCATCTCGTGGCTCGATTCGTCCGGCAGCAGTTCGGCGGCACCGATGCTGAGCGTTAGTTCGAAGATGCGCTCGCCGTCGCCGAACAGGCGCGAGGCGGCGGTGAGTCTGATCTTCTCGCCGAGGGCGGCGACTCCTTCGAGGTTTGTCTCCGGCGTCAGCACCAAAAACTCGTCGCCGCCGTATCGGCACACGACATCCGAGCCGCGCACGGCATCGACCAGGATGCGCGCCGTCTGCATCAGCGCAGTATCGCCGGCGGCGTGCCCGCAGGTGTCGTTGATCTCTTTGAAGTAGTCGATGTCGATCATCAGGCAGGAGAGAGGGCGATGGTAGCGGCGCGTCTCGGCGTACTCGCGCTGCAACGCGCGTTGCAAGCCGTATCGGTTGCGCAGCCCGGTTAGTGAGTCCGACATCGACATCTCGCGCGCGGCCTCGGCGCGCAGTTGTGCCTCCTCAGCGCTCCGGCGCAATTCCTCACGCTCGCGCTTGAGACGGATCGCGACGCGCACGCGCGCAATCAGTTCTTCGACCCGGAAGGGCTTGCTGATGTAGTCGTTCGCGCCGAGCATGAGGCCGCTGACCTTCGTCTCAATGTCGTCGAGCGCCGATAGAAAGATGATCGGTATCTCACGCGTCGCCGGAATGTCCTTCAGTTTCCGGCAGGCTTGCAGGCCGTCCATGATCGGCATCATCACGTCGAGGATGATTAGGTCGGGCAGAAACTTCTGCGCCTTCTCGACCGCCTCGTCGCCGTCATGCGCCGTGAGGACTGCGTAAGCTTCCCATTCGAGCCGGCGCTTGATAAGGGAAAGGTTAACCGGTTCGTCATCGGCGACAAGGATTACCGGCGAGGACGGTCGTTCCGTTAAGGCAGCGCCTTCGCCGCTTGTCGTTTCTATGTTCATGGCAACTTCGAGATACTCTTGGTTCAAGCGGCCCCGTCGCAACGCGGATTACCTTACACCCGGCACGGTGAGGATGGTTGTATGGAGCGGAATTTTGAATGGGGGGTAACTCAATTCTCATCGCGTATCTTAGGGTAGAATCGCACGCGCCGCAACACCGGCCTTTGTGTTAAGCTCGCGCCGCCGCGGCGACCCCCGCCAGCGGCGGCGCGCGACGCCACTTTCCCCGTGTCGCGCGCACGCGAAGCGGCTTGAGTTCCGAAGAAAGGGCGACCTGATTTATGCGACGACGCGAAGGTGATGGGTGCCCGTTGACGGGCGCCCTGCAGATTGTCGGCGACAAGTGGACGCTGCTGATTGTACGCGACCTGGCGTGCGGACCGAGGCGCACGACGGCGTTGATTTCGGCGCTCCACCCGATCAGCAGCCGCACGCTCGTCGAACGGCTGCGCGACTTGGAACGCGACGCGCTGATTGAGCGGCGCGACCACGGCGGTAGCCCGCCGCACGTCGAATATATATTGACGACGCGCGGGCGGCTGCTGCTGCCGCTACTCGACGTGCTGCGGCAACTCGGCGAGTCTCTCAACTGCAACGACTGCGACGACCGCCGGGAGCGCAGCGGCGCATTCTGCAACGTGTGCCCGCGCGCCGACCGGCAGCCATCGCTCTCGACCGGTAGCCGACCGCGACGGGACGAGCCACGCGATTCGATTGTGCTGCTCTGACAATTACGGATGCGCGACTGTTGGCCGCGCTACTTTTCATCAAGCTTCAACCGGGGAGAGGTTAAGGGATGGCTTCAAACATGGATGCTCTATGCACGGCGATGCGCGAATCAATTGACGCGATCACGCTCGACTGGGTGCAGCGTGTGAAGGAGGATCCTTATCTGCGCTCCGACGACCCGCTGCCACTCACGCAGATCGTCGATCACGTGCCGCAGATGCTTGAAGAGTTGTGCGACGTTTTCACGCAGGAGGGCGAGCCGGACTTTGAAGACATCCGCGCCTCGAGCCAGCACGGTTACACGCGCTCGATGGCGGGTTACACGCTGACCGAACTATTACGCGAGCTTGAACTGCTGCGCGATTGCGTCTTCAATTTCGTCATCGAAACGGAGACGAAGCACGATGTCAACCGCGCGGACACGCTGCGCGCACTGCGCCTCGTCAACCAGTATTTCGGCGAGGACATTGTCTTCGTCGTCGAGCACTATCTGAAACGTAACGCAAGCACGCAGCGTCTGAGTTGAGTCCGACAGGCTTCAGATAAAACAAGTGGCTTGCGAACTAACTCTTCAAAAGTGACAGGTGACAGGTGACAAGTAAGGAGTTGAGTGTCGCGAGTGTTGCCGGTCCACGCTGATTTTATTGGTGAGGATTTTTTAGCTGACGTCGTGCCCGCGTGCCGTACAGAAATCTAAACCGTCCTGTCACCGGTCACGATTTACCTGTCACTGTTGAGTAACTCGGTGACGACAATAGCCGGCGAGATTTCAAGGGCGGCCGTGTTGGCGACGACCGTCGAGCGACTTCAAACAGCACGCCCGCCGGCAACGCGGCGAAACCGGAGCCGACCCCGTTCCTACATTTCAGGCCACGCCGCGAAACAGAAGGTGTGGCCGCAGTTGCGGCACAGATATTCCGCATAGCCGGCGCGAGCGGCGACGAAGCCAACGAAGTGGCCGGCGAAGAGGCAGATCAGCGGGTGCTTTATTTTCCCCTCCACCTTTCCCCGTTTCATAAATGAGTGACCGCAACGGCAGGCGTACTCGGTGTACGCGCCGCGCTCGGCGACCAGGTGCGCGCGGTGGCCGAAGAGGTTGCATTGATAGCGCACCTTCTTGCGGAATGTTTCCAGCCGGGCGTAGACGCTCGCTCCCGCCTCGAACAGCAGCGGGTGGCCGCACGCGCGGCAGACGAACTCGTGATGCCCGTCGCGCTCGCCCATCCTGACGTAGTGATGACCACCGACGAAGCACGTGACGTTGTGCCTGACGCGCGTTTCAGTGTCGTCTTGACGAAGCACGCGCACGCCGCACGAACAGTAATAGGTGGGAACGCTTTCGGAATCTTGGCCGGAGTCTGAACGGCTTATGTGATGTCCGATTAACAAGCAGAAAAGTTTCGGGCCGATTCTCTGCCGCGCCGGCGCCGAACCGGATCGCGAGTCGGACGGGCGGGTGCCGTGCGCATGTCGAATCGTGGTGTGTGCAAGTGTGTGGTTGCTGACCGACGGTGGTACTAAGCTCATGCGCCAAGCTGAAGCAACCGTCATACCAGCCGCTTCAGTGGTCACCCGACGCTACTCTTAAGCGACTTTCAACGCACGTGGCATCCACTGTCGATGCAGTAAATTTGGTGCAGTCGGATACACAGAGCGGCAGTCGTTCTTCCGTCGACAAATTACGGGCGCGCCCGCGAGCCTCATTCAAACATGAATGAGGCTCGCGGGCGCGCCCGTAATTTGTCGATGGGTGCGATGCTACCTGAAGCGACGCGCTTCAATCACCGGAGGCTGAAGCGCCTTCCGTGGCGGCCTCCGCGTTGTTGGAGATGACTTCGCCATCCGGAAGAACAATCAATTGATGGTCGGCGGTGACGAGTTCGCCTTCCATGGTTATCTCGTCGCCGCTCGGCATCGGGACGGGCAGGTTGTCGAGGAAACGCTCTGCGTCGATGGCGGCCATGCAGCCCGTCCCGGCGGCCGTCACCGCCTGACGGTAGAAAGAGTCCTGCACGTCGCCGCACGCGAACACGCCGGGGATTTCCGTCGCCATCGTCCGCCCGGCGGTGATTAGATAACCGACCTCGTCCATCTTAAGCTGGCCTTTGAACAAATCGGTATTCGGCTTGTGGCCGATGGCGACGAAGACACCCTCGCAGGGAAACACACTGTCCTCGCCGGTCTTCGTATCTTTCAGCCGCGCGCCGGTTACGCCGGTCTCCTGTGTGCCGAGAATCTCGGTCACATCAGTGTTCCAGATGAAGTCGATCTTATCGTTGCGGAACGCTTTATCCTGCATAATCTTCGACGCCCGCAGGTGGTCGCGGCGGTGGACGACGGTGACGCGCGAGGCGTAGCGCGTCAGAAAATTCGCTTCCTCCATCGCGGTGTCGCCGCCGCCGACGACGATGATCGACTTGCCTTTGAAGAAGAAGCCGTCGCAGGTCGCGCACGCCGAGACGCCGAGTCCGCCGAGGCCCTGCGGCGCGGGCGCTTCGCCGGGGATGCCGAGCCACTTCGCCGATGCCCCCGACGCGATGATTAAAGTCTCCGCTTCGATTTCGTGCTCGTCCGTGCGGAGCGTGAACGGGCGTTCGCTCAAATCGACCTCCGTGATGTATGTCACCAGAAACTCGGCACCGAAGCGGCGCGCCTGCTCCTCAAACTCCTGCATCAGTTCCGGTCCCTGAATGCCTTTCGAGAAGCCGGGGTAGTTTTCGACCTCGGTGGTGATGGTTAACTGCCCGCCGGGTTGCGGTCCATGAATGACCAGTGGCTTGAGGTCGGCACGCGCGGCGTAGATCGCGGCGGTCAGGCCCGCCGGGCCGGAACCGATGATGACTACCTCTTTATGTAACGTATTTCTCGTCATTAGTTTTTATCTTCGACTCCTTCGAGCGGTGCGGCGCGCGTTTGCCTGGCGGCAGTCTCACGCCTTCGGTTGTAGCCTTTTTCTTAGCGTGTATAGTATAACTCTCAGGATCGAACCTAGTCGAATTAGGGCGCGTCAGGGAAATCGATGGGCCGCCACCGATTTCCCCCTACCCAAAGTCAGTGCCAAAATACCTTTGAGTTTATCGCAACAGAGTGACCATCAAACCCGCCGGGTCGAGATAGAGACAATCGCCGTGCTCGGCGCGGGCACGATGGGGCACGGCATCGCGCAGGTCGCTGCGGCGTGCGGCTACCGCGTGATCCTGCGCGACACGGAGCGCGCGGCACTCGCACGCGGCGTCCAGGCGATTGAAAAGAATCTGGCCAAAGGTATGCAACTGGCCAAAGTCACCGAGGCCGAGCGCGACCTGACGCTCCAGCACATTCGCGGCGCCGTTAACCTTGCCGAGACGCGCGACGCCGATCTCTTTATCGAGGCCGCGCCTGAACGTCTGGAATTGAAACGCGCTGTGCTCCGCGAAGTCGAGGCCGTCGCCGTGCGGCCTTTTATCTTCGCCACCAACACCTCGGCGCTCTCGATTACCGAAATCGCACGCGACGCGGCGCGCCCCGCACACGTCGTCGGGATGCACTTCTTCAACCCTGTGCATCTGATGCGACTCGTCGAGATCGTCACGGGCGCGCAAACGAGCGCGGAAACCGTCGAGGCGGTGCGCGCCGTGGCAGGGCGCATGAGGAAGGAACCGATCACGGTACGCGACGTGCCGGGGTTCGCCTCAAGCCGGCTCGGCGTCGCACTCGGGCTGGAAGCGATGCGGATGCTCGAACAGGAAGTGGCGAGCGCCAGGGATATAGATACCGCAATGGAATTGGGCTACAATCACCCGCTGGGGCCGCTCCGTCTAACTGATCTCGTCGGTCTCGACATCCGACTTCACATTGCCGAGTACCTTCATCGCGCGCTCGGCTCTGAGACTTTTCGCCCCCCGGAGATTCTTCGACGGATGGTCGAAGAAGGAAAACTGGGCCGCAAGAGCGGCGAGGGATTTTACCTGTGGGACGACTGACAGTTTCCAGTTTCCAGCCACAATTAAACTGGAAACTGAAAACTGGGGTAGTGACCTGAAGCCGTGGGGAGAGGGCAGCAGGCGCGACCGTGAGCGAGGGCGTCAACCTTGTCCCTGGCCCGACCGCGCGGGCTTCCTCCCTGTCTCTCCCACAACTGATCCACTACACAAACTGGAAACAAACTATGAGCATGCAGAATCACGGAGACAGGCGATTCGCGTTGCGCATGGCGTTGCGGCTGCCCATCGTTGTCTCGGGTCGGGCCGAGGACGGCGCAGCGTGGAGCGAACCTACCGAAACCGACGACATCTCAACCGCCGGCACGCTCTTTCACCTTAATCAGAAGGTGAATCGCGGCGATCAACTTTATATCCGTGCGCACCGCCCCGATGGCGCGCCTATCGAAGCCACCGCCAAGGTGGTGCGCATCGCGCCGGCAATCTATGGCACGGCGCGTATCGGCGTCGCGATCATCGAACCGACCGACAACTGGCTGCGTCTCTTTGTGTCGTGGGTCGCCGACGAACAAAGCCCCCCGCCCGAAGGCCAGAACTCACTTTAACGAACGCGCTCGGACGATTCGCTGCAATCAACTTCAACCTCTTTCGTCGCCGCTGTGAATCACTGTCGGCCCGTCAATTCCTTTGGAGAGTTTATGTCATCATACGAAACGCTTCTCGTCGAGCGGCGCGGCCGTGTCGCGCTGATTACGATCAACCGTCCCGAGAAAAGAAATGCGCTCAACATTCAGACGCGGCAGGAAGGCGCGGCGGCGCTCGAAGAATTGCACGCCGACGAACAGGTGCGCGTCGTTGTATTCACGGGGGCCGGGGACAAAGCATTCATCGCCGGAGCCGACATCGCCGAGTTCGCGGGCCGCACCGCCCTCACGCAGCGTGACGTGATGACCGGGCGCTCGCTGTTCACCGCGATTGACACCTTTCCGAAGCCGGTCATCGCGATGGTCAACGGCTACTGCCTCGGCGGCGGATGCGAACTGGCGCTCGCCTGCGACCTGCGCATCGCCAGCGAGACCGCCTCGTTCGGCCAGCCGGAAATCAATCTCGGCATTATCCCCGGTGGCGGTGGCACGCAACGCCTGACGCACCTTGTCGGCGAAGGCAAGGCGATGGAGATGATTCTGACCGGCGACATCATCGATGCGAAAACCGCCTTCAAGCTCGGCCTCGTCAATCTAATCGTGCCTGCCGCCGAACTCGAAGCGCGAACGATGGAGATGGCGAACCGCATCGCCGAGAAAAGCCCCGTCGCGCTCCGCCTCGCGAAAGAAGCCGTCAAGACCGCTTCGCGCGCGACGCTCGACGAGGGACTGCGCCGCGAGATGGATCTTTTCGCGCTCTGCTTCTCCAGCGAAGACAAGGACGAGGGCGTGAGCGCCTTCCTCGAAAAGCGCAAGCCCGAATTCAAAGGCCGGTAACGAACGACCAGGTCGTTCGGCGGAGACTTAAACCCGCATGAGAATCGCGGCAGTTCTGCTCGGCGTGGTGTTGGCGGCGGCGGGTGGCGTCATCGCCTACCGCGCGCTTTTCGTCGAACCGCGCGTCGGGGTCATCGTCACTGAGTCGGGCGTGCGCGAGTTTCCCAATACACTGCGCGTCGCGGGCGGCGTCATCCTGCTCATCGGCGGCGGCGCCATCGCCTTCCTCGCCGCACGTCGCGGGCGCACGTGAGTGGGGCGGCGTGCTTGACGAATTTTTGCCCGTTACGCTACTCTCTGTTGCCCGCTCACCATCACACCGTCGGTTGATACGGGGCCGTAGCTCAGCTGGGAGAGCGCATGACTGGCAGTCATGAGGTCAGGGGTTCGATCCCCCTCGGCTCCACCAATACTTTCAATAAGTTAGGGCATCCACGATGGATGCCCTAACTCATTTTGTGTGCCTATAGTGTGCCAACTTCAAAAGTGCACTCTCTTAGATGTGCGGCTTTGCGCAAAATAGCATGAAATGAGGTTGTCGACTTTGTGGACATCCCACCTGCTTATAAATCTTAAAGCCGTAGAAATCCTTATATACGGTAGCGTATATAAGGTATAATTACTCACCAAGAAAGTTCACGTATTGCCCCTAGTTCCTCCACGAAGGGATTTATCTCAATGCGTATACTTTGCGTCGATGACGATGAAGACATCCGCAACCTACTTGAAGACCTCTTGGGGCTTTCTGACCTTGAGGCGATAGCCGTACAAGACACGGAGGCGGCGCTGTGCCTGATAGGTAAGGAGCAGTTTAGCCTCTACATCATTGACGGCCAGCTGCCCGGCGTATCAGGCCAAGGGCTGTGCGAGGAGATTCGCAAGCGCGACCAGAAAACGCCGGTCGTAATCTTTTCCGCATGCGGCGACGCCGCAGACCGGGAAGCGGGGATACTCGCTGGCGCGAATGTTTATCTCGTCAAGCCCGACATTAACGAGATCATCCCCACCGTCAAGCGCCTTCTGGAAGAGGCGTCTAACTCTTTGTCCTAACGTCCCGCCTATTTTATGGTCAAGCCTGATACTTTGTGGTCAGTTTAGACTTTAGCGGCAAAGCCGTCGCACGCTTTTTTTGCAGCACCTCTAATTTTTGTATGTGCCGGTGCGTGCAAAAAGTATGGCTTCTAACTTAGCGGTCGCCGCTTGTTGCATGGAAGGTAGAACATGAGAATAAGTGTCGAGGGTGAGCACAATTAAAACATGTCCTAACCGTTCTGATACCACATTTGGATTCTCACCAGCCGCCAAAAGGAGGGTCGTGCAACTTTGGCGCAGTTCATAGACCCTAAACGTCAAGGGCAGATTGGCGCGTCTGAGCATAGGATGAAAATTCCTTTGAGTGAGGTTACGCAAGTTGTGCGGGGTGCCCTCGCTTGTGGCAAATACTAAATCGTTGTTTTGATACAACGCGCCCGCCTTCAACCGCGCTTCGGATTGCTTGCGCCGAAGCGTGATTAGCGCCTGCACAAGAGAAGCGGGCAAGGATACGGTGCGCCGTGAACGTGATGTTTTCGGCTCGCCAAAGTACCAACCGCCGCCTTTGCGCCATACGAGCGCACGCTGGACAACTGCCATACCTGCTTCTAAGTCAACATCGCACCACTTCAAAGCAAGGTACTCTTCTGAGCGTATCCCCGTGGCAAGCGCGAAGGCGAAGACAATGCCTTGCTCATCCTCTTGCGCCGCTTTGAGAAAACGCCCGGCATCTTCCGGTGAAAATGCTTGCATCTCGCGCCGCTCCATGCGCGGAAGTTCTACCGCTTCGCATGGATTACGCGCCAGCATGTGCCACTTAATCGCTCAAGCAGTGATGACAGATCAGAACCACAGCGGCGAAACATTCGCGAGGGTCACCGGTCAGATGAGTCGTGACTTAAAACCTCGTAACTGCCAGCTCATGTACT
>Ga0136614_10000674_pt1 | contig 18036 bp, 15 predicted proteins | sample AntDrymUQ2792106_2_FD_106643 | JGI IMG/M metagenome (GOLD analysis project Ga0136614, IMG submission 106643) | Polar desert sand microbial communities from Dry Valleys, Antarctica - metaG UQ279 (21.06) | ecosystem: Environmental > Terrestrial > Soil > Desert | place: Antarctica: Dry Valley... | reverse complement strand
CTGGTTTATCGCGTTCCAGATGAACGGAAACGTGCCCCACGTCTGCCCGCGATGTTGCGGGCGAAAACCGAAGAGGAGGACGCGCCCGCGCCCCATCGTAACTTCGACGAGCGCGGCTTTGCCTTTGATGCGATCTTCGCCGAGCAGCCAGCCGGAGCGCAGCACGTCGCGGTCGCTGTAGTTTGCAAGCACGCGGGCACGCGGCTCGCCGCCGGGCACTTCAAAAGCCGCGCTGTTGATGAAGTATGCGTCTGTGTCGAACCTCATGCCGCGCGCAATCGGGTGCGCCGTGTCAACTTTAATGCGCAGGATCGATCCCGGACAGTAAAACTCGGATGACTTCAAACCTTCAAGCACATTTCTCACCGGCAGATTGAAACGCTTGATCGCCAACTCGGTTGATGCATCGAAGCAAAGCAGCGTGCCGCCCGCTTCGACAAAGCGGCGCAGGTTTTCCGCGCCCGCCTCAGTGATGCCGCCCGTGTATTCAGCCGGATAGCTGCCCGCCGCGCGCCCCTCGACGATCTCTCTCATGCGCATCGAAGGCAAAACGATCACGTCGTATTTCGCGCGCAAATCTCCGGCGCGCATATCCTTGTCGAGCAGCGATTGGTAGGGGACGTTGAAAGTGTCGAACGTCCAGCGCGTCCAGCCTTCATCCATTGAATTCGTCCAACTCTTGTAGAGTCCGATCCGTGTGTTGTTCTTGATCGGATTCGAGATCGGCGAACGGGTGCCGCGCGCTTCGGAGAGACTAAGATCGCGGCGCGCTTCAGCTTCGTCACGCACGAGCGCGAGCTTTCTTTCGGTTGCCGTTTCCCGAATTTTTAATGCAGGCACAACTTCGATTCCCATCTGCATCGGTAGTGTCCACCCGGCGACATCATACGGGCGTTCGGCCTCGCCGCCCGCCGTGCGGCGGTTCGGATAAACCTGACGCTCGAACAACGCCTGCACGTTCGCTTTGTAAGGTTGCGCGAGGAAAACGACGTAGCTGCCCGCCGGAGCTTCGCGCGTAACGGGATTGTTGGTGCCATGAATTTCACGCCCGCCGCGCTCAAAGCTAAAACTCTCGGATGACGTGTAATGAAATTCTCGTTCGAGGCGGTGAACTTCGATGCCTTGTGCGATTAACAATCCTATTATTCTCGCCGACGCTTCATCGCGCCCCTGTCCAGCGGGAATAAGATAAGCGACGGGTTCATTCGGGTAAGAACTTTTAACCGCGCGCGATCCGAGTTCGTAGAAGTTGCGAAGATAATCCGCGCGATACTTCGCCGCCATCGAGAGAATCGAACGCGAAGCGATCAGCTCGATGTTCATGATGTGGCGCGCTCTCCATTCGCCGCCCGGCCACGGATCGGGAAAGTTGGTTGCGCGCACGAGCGCGCCCGCAGGCATCCCACGCGTGACGGAGCGCGCGAGTTGTTCGGGCGTGACTTTGACGGGCGACATTAAGCGCGCGCTGGCGGCTTCGGAGAGAATTCCGATTGAGTTGTGATAATAGGGCGCAGTGCGAAAGCCGCCGTGCCACCATGTATCATACATCGCGTTAGTGACGACGCCCTCTTGTCCGGCGGCTTGCAGGTCGGCCGCAACTTTGTGTCCGATGAGTCCGACTTGACGGAGCAGCACGGGCGCGATGCGCGGGTTCGGCGGATCGTAGAAGGGCGGGATGAAGAAGCGCGACCCGAAAGAACCTTGTTGATGCACGTCATAGACGATTTGCGGAAACCATTCTTTCCAGAAGAGGCGCGTCACGAGTTGCGTCTCTTTGAGGTTGAGCATAAACCAGTCGCGGTTGTTGTCGTGTCCCGCGTAATGATGATAAAGCACGGGCGGCTCCGTGCCTTCGTGCGGAGTGTTAAGAGTTTTGCGATACCAGTCGGCGATGATGTCAACGCCGTCGGGGTTGGCAGACGGAATGAGAATCAGGATCGTGTTCTGTAGAATCTCGCGCGTGTCGGCGTCTTGCGCGTTGGCTAATTCGTAAGCGAGTTGCATTGACATCTGCGAGGCGACGATCTCCGTCGAGTGAATGGAACACGAAATGGAGACGACAGTGCGCCCGTCGCGGATGAGTTGATCGCGCTCTGATTCGTTGCGAATTGTGCGCGGATCGGCGAGGCGGCGCGCGATCTCTTTATACTTGGGGAGATTGCGTATATTCTCTTCGGCGCTGATGTAGGCGACGATGAAGGGGCGACCGAGTGTTGTTTGTCCGAGCGTCTCTAGCTGCACGCGGTCGCTCGCGGCGTCGAGTCGCCGGAAGTAATCGCTGATCTGCTTCCAATCGGCGATGGTACGGTCGTCGCCGGGCGTAAAACCTAAAACGTCGCGCGGCGAGGGTGGCGCGACGGTCGCCAACGACGGCGGATTTGTGTTCGCCAAGCTTTGCGCGCGGGCGGCGGACGGAAGAAGCGAGCAGTTGAGGAGCAGGGCGAAAACCACAGAAGTGAGCGCGGCACGATGACGAAACATTCTCTTAACCCTTCTGGCGAAACTCTGTCAGGTGAAACTTACGAACAGGCGATCACGGGCGAGTCTAGCACAACGAAAATTGTAACTCATGCCACGCTCGCCGGACGTTTGCACTACTGGTGGTCGCTCTCGGTTGCCGCGATGCTGCTACTCATATTTGGCCCGGTTGTGATCCCCGTCGCGTGGCTCTTTCGACGCCCGCACTGGGTTTACCCGTATGGACGCTTCGGGGCGCGCAATTGGTTGCGCTTGAGCGGCATGAAAGTCGTGGTGCGTGGGCTGGAGCGCCTCGACCCGAAAAAAACTTACATCTTCATCTCAAACCATCGCTCGTATCTCGACACCGCGACGCTCTTTTACCACACGGGGCGACGCATCGGCATTCTCGCCAAGAAAGAGTTGTTGAAAGTGCCGATTCTCGGCCACGGCATGGGCTACGTGAACATCATGGCGATTGATCGCACGAACCGCGAAAGCGCGCTCAGGACGGTGAAGGCGGCGACGGACCGCATACGTTCAGGGCGCTCGTTCGGCGTGTTTGCCGAAGGCACGCGCGCGCGTCCGGGTGAATTGTTGCCGTTCAAGAAGGGGGCATTTTATATGGCGCGTGATGCGGGCGTGGGCGTAGTTCCCGTGGCGATGAAGAACACCGACAGATTGATGGGCAAAGGCACGGGCGTGTCACGACCGGGAACAATCGAGATGGTGTTGCTTGAGCCGATTGAGACAATAGGACTTACAAGCGATGAAGACATCAAGAAGGTCATTCAAACGGTGCGGACGCGCATTGCAGAAGAACTAGGGATGCAGTAAGAAAGAAAAAGGGCGTAAGCGCGGGATGCACGCTTATGCCCCTTTGATGATTGATTCCGCTTCGACGGTTACGGCTTCGGACGCGGCGGAGTGGTCGGAGATGGCGACGGGGTTGGCGTCGGCTCAGGATCGTCGTCGAAGATGACGGTGGCACGTCCGCGACCTTGTTTATAATCGCTGTAGCGAACTTGCATCCGAACACGAACTACCTGCCCACTTTTGAAAATCAAGCTGTCGTCAGCATATGTGTAAGTAGGAAACCAATACTTTCCATCGATCTGTTCGCGGTAAGTGTCGAAAATAGGAAATCGTTGCTGCCCCTCCGGCACTCCTTTACCGCGCACCTTAACAATCTGTAAATCGCGGTCGTCAACCCAAATGCGTCCCTGAAAAAAACGCTCGCTTACTTTTTTCGGCAAAACCTTCGGCGCAACATCAAAAACGTAGAGGTCAAGCTCGTCAATGCGTTCTTTCCCAACGTAAGTAAAATTGTATTGATCGATCTTCGATGCTTCAAGCGCGAAGGGTTGGACGCCGCTCAGGTCTTCTAAATCTTCAGGAGTAATAGAAATTTCTGTCAAAGTGGACATCGGAAAGAATGTGATCTTCTCGTAACGTTCTCCCCGATCACCAAAGATAAACTGCGAGACGCGGTGATATTCGCCCGAAATCTGCCCGCCCCTGCCAATGGTCTGCACAACCGCATCGCGCTTGAAACCGTACTGAATAAGCGCTTTACGGAACTCCGTCTCTTTCGCCGAAAACGTGCGAATAATACGGTTGATCTCAGCTTGCGGAAGCGTACCCGAAGGCGGCGCGCTTTGTTGAGCAATTGAAACAGTGGCGGAAGAGAATGTGAGCCAGCAGAGAAGTGTTACGGAAAAAAACGACAAGTACTGACGGTTCATATCTTCGTCTCGCTTTATAAATTAAGAGTTGCGACGCGATCTCTTTGCGATTCTGGGAGAGTTGAATCGCGCGATTCTTTCAGATGCACGCGTGCATTGCCGTGTTGCCCGAACGAGACACAGGCTATGGTTTAGCTTGCGAACAAACCAAAGTTTTACCCTACAAACTCAACCGCGACTTTGCGCGGTATGATGCCGCGCTCGAACCCAACGCCAAGCAACCGCTGCACTCCTTCGCGTCCGCGCTCTGTGTAGTCGAGCGTCAAATCGTTGACCCACATGCGGACGAAGCGATCCGCCAATTCCGGCTGCATGTCGCGCGCAAACTGCATTGCATAAGAAAGCGCGTCCTGCCGATGGTCGAGCGAATAGCGAATGCTGGCGTGTAGGAAATGCGAAACGCGCCGCATCAGTTCATCGCCAAGATCGCGCCGGATAGCGTTGCCGCCCATCGGCAACGGCAAACCCGTCTCCGCGTGCCACCACTCGCCGAGGTCGAGAACTTTGTACAGCCCTAAACTTTCGTAGAAAAGCTGCCCTTCATGAATCAATAATCCGGCGTCGCACTTTCCGGCTTGCACCACGTCAATGATTTTGTCAAACGGCACGACTTCATAAGCGAACTGTGAGTTGAAGATTCGCAACGCCAGAAATGCGCTCGTCAATGTTCCCGGCACGGCGATCTTCAGGTCAGAGATTCTGTCGGGAGCAAGCTTCTCGCGCGCCACGACGATTGGGCCGTAGTTGTCGCCGATGCTCGCGCCGTGCGGGAGTAGGGCATATTTGTCGGCGATGTAGGCGTAAGCGTGAAAGCTGATCGCCGTCACGTCGTAAACGCCCTGCATCGCTTTCTCGTTCAAAGTCTGGATGTCTTCAAGCACGTGCTCGAAGCGCAGATCGCCCGTGTCGAGCTTGTTCGTCGCCAAGGCGTAAAACATAAACGCATCGTCCGAATCGGGCGAATGCGCAACGGTGATAGTGCGTGTGTCTATAACAGTTGACATAATTTAGATGATGAATGCGCCGGAGATAAATTTGAATGTAACTCTTAAAGCCGTGTGCATAATCAAGCGGTCATTGTTTCATGGACGGGGTTGTAAAGCGTGTCGCGCTCAATCGCCTCCAGTCCGGCTTCTTCAATGAGATTGACGATCTCGACTTTCGTCATCTTCACTTCATGGTTGGCTTCGACCGAGTAGCTTTCTGACAACTCGCCGCCTTCGGTGATCGTGCCGTCTAAGTCATTCGCGCCGTAGTGTAGGGCGACTTGCGCGAGGCTTTTGCCGAGCATCACCCAGTAGGCTTTGATGTGCGCGAAGTTGTCGAGCATAAGGCGCGAGACGGAGATTGTTTTGAGGGAATCAATGCCGGAGGGGCCGGGAAGGTGGGGGAGCGCCGTGCCTTCCGGGTGAAACGCGAGCGGGATGAAACATTGAAAGCCGCCGCTCTCGTCTTGCTGTTCGCGCAGACGAACAAGGTGGTCAACGCGGTCTTCGATTGTTTCGATGTGACCGTAGAGCATCGTCGCGTTCGTTTTGATTCCGGCGCGGTGAACCTTACCGGCAAGCTCAAGCCAGCGCGCCGCATCGCATTTGTGCGTGCAGAGCAGCGAGCGCGTCGGTTCGGCAAAAATCTCCGCGCCGCCGCCGGGACACGAATCCATTCCGGCGCTCTTCAACTCTTCGATCACTTCCGCATCCGTGAGTTTGTAGAAGCGCGCGAAGTGATCGAGTTCGACCATCGTGAAGGCTTTGAGATGAAGTTGCGGGTGGGCGGACTTCAAGGTTGAAAGCAGATCGGTGTAATACTGAAACGGCAGCTTCGTATTTAACCCGCCGACGATGTGAAGCTCGGTCGCGCCTTCGTTGACGGCTTCGGTCGCAATGCGCAGCGCGTCACTGATGTTGTGCGTGTAGGCATCGGCGGCGCGCGGTGTGCGGTAGAAGTTGCAGAACTTGCAATCAACGTAGCAGACGTTCGTCGGGTTGAAATGACGGTTGACGTTGAAGTAGGTGCGGCGGTCGTGCAAGCGACGGCGCACGGTGTCAGCGAGCTTGGCGAGCGCCGCCAAGTCGTCTGTGGCAAAGAGCGCGAGTCCATCCTCAAACGAGAGGCGTTCTTGTCTGTCAATTTTCTGAAAAATTTGATTTAGTTTCGGATCGTGTGAAAAGTTCATCGTTGTTTTAATTTGTGGCGACAGACGGAGCTAAGAAGGCGGCGCCGCCGAAAGTGATAAAAAGTATCACGCTGACAAAAGCGTTCGTCGTGAAAAAGGCCGCGTTCAAGCGGCTCAGATCGTTTGCGCGCACGAGGCTGTGTTGATAGACAAGCAACGCCCCCGTCGCCACCACCCCTGCCAGCGCGAGCGCGCCGAGCTGCACGTTGAAATAGAGCGCAACGAGCGCGAGAAACGCCGACGCATGAAGCAGGCGCGCGATCCACAGTGCCCGACGGACGCCGACGCGCGCCGGAACAGAGTGCAAGCCCGCTTCAACGTCAAAATCATAATCCTGACAAGCATAAAGGACATCGAATCCGGCCGTCCACAGCAGCACGACGAGCGAGAGAAGAAGCGGAACGAAACCGTCAATCCCCCCGCGTACGGCGATCCACGCGCCCGTCGGGGCAATCGCCAGACACCAGCCGAGCGCGATGTGCGAAAGCGAACTGAAACGCTTCATGTAAGAGTAGAGCAGAAGACTTAAGAGCGCGACGGGCGCGAGCAAAAGCGTCAAACGATTGAGCATCGCGGTGGCGAGGAAAAAGAGCAGGGCGGAAAAAAGGGTAAACGCCCACGCGAAGCGAACGGAGAGCGTGCCTGCGGGAAGCGCGCGACCCTTCGTGCGCGGATTGTGCGCGTCAAATTCTCTGTCCACAATGCGATTAAACGCCATCGCGGTGGAGCGCGCGCCGACCATCGCAACTGTTATCCAGACAATCTGCCACAGCGAAGGCAGCCCACGCGCCGCCAACACCGCGCCTAAAAAAGCGAACGGCAGCGCGAACAGCGTGTGCTCGATTTTAATCATTTCGAGCGTCGTGCGAATGTCGCCCGTTAATTCCGTCATCCCGGTGAAAATTTAGAAATGTTAATCCGCTTCTCTCACATCAGTAAACACACAAAGCGAACCATACATTATCATTCGTCATGCGTTTAGATGCAAAGTCAGTGCCGATAGTAGGAAGCTGTGATAAAGCGATTTTGCGGGGAAAGTATTTTGCAAACTGCGAGCGGCGCGCCCGCTTCTTTGCGTTGTGTAACGCCGCGGTTGAGATGCTCGCTTTCAGGGAGTTATCTTCAACCGCTTGTTCGGGCGGCGACGCAGGAATATTTGGGAGACGCGACGACTAAGGTGCTATCCACTTTTGTACTTACCTGTAATTCGGAACGTTAAGTCCTAAAACAATGTTTCTTCTGCCTACCCATACGCCTTCACGCTTTGTCAGGCGAAGAATGCCTGAGCCGCCACGATTTTCGAGCTTGGCGCGCTCCTGCCGTGTTAAAAGCGAATCGTCGTCGAACAAAAAATCTTCGATATAATACTCGTTCTTGTCGGGTTCTTTCACGGACGGATGGATGTGCGCCGGGATAACATCATTTGGATATGGCGCAGGCTTAACGGTCGTGAACTTGTACTCGCCCCGCTCGTTAGTCTTGAGCCACCCGCGCAAATGCCCGTGTATGCGGGTAAGTCCGGTCGTGTTTGGGGAGGGTGTATAGCGCCCGGTCACATCTGTCTGCCACAGGTAGATAATAACGCCGGACGCAGGCGTTCTTCCGTTAGGGCGATAAACGATGCCGCTGATTTCCAGTTTTTCGCCCGGCTCGGAAGCGGAAGCGATGACTGTTTGCCAATTCAATTCCTGCGGCATCCCCTCATACATACCTTCGCAACCATCGCACCCGCCTCCGACGATGCCCGCCGACGTTCGTTGCCGTTGATTAGTTTGCGCTTGGCAAGAACTGTTCGCGGCAATCAACGAAGACAGCGCAACGACGAAGAAGGGCGCACGTTCGATGAATTGCCTACGACTTTCATCTCGAAGTAGTTCGTTGTTCATATCAACTCTTGTTAAATCTAATGGTGGTAGCCGCCCAACGCTTATTCTGTGTTTGGAACTTCTTGCTCTGCGCCCGTCCAACGCGATTTTTGCGAATGCGGAACGCCGAATTGATCGAGTATGCGAAAGACGAGGTGATCAATCATGTCGTTGATCGTCTGCGGGCGATGATAGAAGGCGGGGCTGGCGGGAAGGATGCGCGCTCCGGCGTGGGCGAGGCGCAGCATGTTCTCAAGGTGAATCGTGTTGTAGGGAGATTCGCGCGGGACAATGACGAGTCTGCGTCCCTCTTTGAGCGTCACGTCCGCCGCGCGGTGAATCAGGTTTGTGCCTGCGCCGGAGGCGACAGCGCCGAGCGTGCCCATCGAGCAGGGCACGACGATCATTCCGGCTTGGGGGTGCGACCCCGACGCGGGCGGGGCGGCGAGGTTATCGAGGCGATGCAGGCGGACGAGTTTTGAATCCGGCGCGAGCGCGAGCCACTCGTTGATTCTTCTTTGATCCGCCTCGCGCAAGTCCACTCCGAGTTCGACGCGCGCGACCGTCAACGCCGCTTCCGACATGATCAGGTTAATGCGCTCAACGACACCGCTCGCTGCGAGGTGCAGGAGCGTGCGGTAAGCGTAAGGCGCGCCGGATGCGCCCGTGATGGCGACGGTTAATTCCATAGCATCAACGCGCGAGTTTTGCTCTCGCAAAAAGACGTTCGCGCGATCTACTTGATCTTCGGGGCGGGGAGGTCGCGCCCGTTTTGGTGCAGGATCAGTTGCGTAATGCGTCCTCCTGCATCTTTCACGAAAGTCACTTGCGCGTCAACGGCCTTGAGGAAAAATTTTGTCTCTGACTCGGCGAACAACTCAAACTTCGGCTGGTTCGTCGCCTGCGCCATCAGCTTCCCGTTCTCGTTTGTGACGGTGATGATGAAGGTCGGGGCGAGTTGGTATTGTCCGGCGTAGGCGTCGAGGGATTTCGGATCGAGCGCGACGGTTCGGCGCTCTTGTCGGATTTTGTAGTTCTCCCCGAAGACGATGGCGCTGAGCGCGCCCCCGATTCTCTGGCTCGGCGCATCTTCATTGTTGCTTAAAACCACGACCGTCACACGATCATCGGGGAAGCGTGCGATGAAACTTGTGAAGCCGTTAATGCTGCCGTCGTGCGCGACCACCGGGCGGTTGTACTTCTTAGTGATCCCCCAGCCGTAGCCGTAGTTATTTTTGAACGGCGTGAAAATTTCGTCGAGCGATTTTTGCGATACGAGTTTCGTCGTGTAGAGCGCCGCGTCCCAGCGCAGCATGTCTTCCGTCGTCGAAGAGAGCGCGCCCGCCGCATAAGGAACTGACACATCAACGTGGGAAGCTTTAGCGAGAGTGTCTCCCTGCGACGAATAGCCGACGGCAAGGTTGGCGGCGGGTGTTCGGGTGTTTTCGTAGCCGGTGTTTGTCATGCCGAGCGGGATGAAAATGTTTTCCCGCAAAAATTCCGCGTAAGGCTTGCCGGAAGCGCGTTCGATGATTAAGCCGAGAAGGTAATAACCGGAATTGCTGTAGTTAAATTTCTCGCCGGGCGCAAACTCCAGTGGCTTGTTTTTGAAAGTTTCGATGAAGCTCGCGGGGTTGACAATCTGCGACCTCGTTTGCGCGAAGTCGGGAAAGCGCGTGTAGTTCTGGATGCCGGAGGTGTGCGTCAACAGATTGCGAATCGTGATGGGTTGCCAAGCAGCCGGGCAAGCGTCAAGGTATTTGCAGACGGAGTCGTTGACGTTTAATTTGCTGCGCTCTTGCAGCATCACGATCCCCATCGCTGTAAACTGTTTCGTGAGCGAGCCGATACGAAACTTCGTCTGCGGCGTGTTTGGCGTGGCGGTTTCAAAGTTCGCCATGCCGTAACCTTTGCTGGCGATTAATTGATTGTTTCGCGCAACGAGAATGGAGCCGGTGAAGCGACTGAGGCGCGTGGACGCCTGCATGTATTCGTCAATCTTGGCAGCTATCTGTTGCCGGGATTGCGGAGCGGATGGCGACGAAGCCTGTTGTGCGCTTTGCGAAGTTATCCGCTCGGCTAAAGCTGCATTGCTGAAGAGGAAAGTAAAAGCAACAAAAAGAGCGAGCACTTTGAAACGCGCGCTTGCGGCGCGACGACGATCTTTATTCATAATTGAAAATAAATTCCTTTGTTGATTTCATTCAAAACTCAAAATCCTCGGCGTTCAGACGCTGTTTGCAGAGAGCGAAAACGCTTTATGGATGCTTGGGATTTAACGTATAAGCATCAAAGTAAGTTTCAAATTCGCCGTAAAAGATTACCGAAGCCAAATCTTACGGGCGAGTTTCGTTTGCGCGCAAACGACAATGGATTTAGAGCGTCGGAAGTTTCAATGCTAAAATCTATTTAGCTTGAACTTTAGTTTACCGCATTAAGACTCCGGCGCGCTAAAGTGTGGACTCCGAAACGTTTTTAGACACTGATGAATCTACGAGAGATCGAAGAATTGCTTGAGGCACATCGAGGCGGCGCACTCGATGCGGCGGAGGCTGCGCGGCGCATACGCGCGCTCTCTTATGAAGAAATCGGGCACGCGCGCGTTGATCACGGACGCGCCGCACGTCAGGGTTTTCCCGAAGTCGTCTTTGGACAAGGCAAGACGCGCGTGCAAATAGTTGAGATCGTCGAACGCATACTTACGCACGCGCCGAATGTGCTTGTCACGCGCACAAACGCAGAAACGTTTGGCGAAGTGCGCAACGTCGCAACCGATGCCGAGTGGCACGAAACGGCACGCATGATTCGCATAGTGCGCGACCGCGAGGAACGCGGCGCGGGCGAGATCGCCATTGTCACCGCCGGAACAAGCGACATTCCCGTCGCCGAAGAATCTGCTTTGACTGCCGAAGCGATGGGCAATCGCGTCGTGAGAATTTGGGACGCGGGCGTCGCCGGAATTCATCGCATACTGTCCGAGCGCGAAAGGTTACAAAAGGCGCGCGTCATCGTCGTCGTCGCCGGAATGGAGGGCGCTCTGCCGAGCGTCGTCGGCGGATTGGTGAGCGTGCCCGTCGTCGCCGTCCCGACCTCAATCGGCTATGGCGCGTCGTTCGGCGGCGTCGCCGCGCTACTCGGAATGCTTAACTCGTGCGCTTCAAACGTCTCGGTCGTCAACATTGACAACGGCTTCGGCGCGGGGTTCGTGGCGAGCCTCATCAACCGAAGGCAAAATGAAAAATGAAAAAGGGAAAAGCGGCGCGAAGAAACTTTCGTTCAACTTCCGTCCTCCTCCTCTTCTTGATTTTTACGTTTTGCCTGTTGCCTTCCTGCGGCGCGCGGCGCACGCCCGATTTGCAGCGTATCTTCAGGGAAGCGCGCGGGCGTGAAGGCAAACGTCCACTGATCGTGATTCCCGGAATTCTCGGATCGCAACTCGTCAACAGCCGCACCGGAGAGGTAGTCTGGCCGTCGGCGCTCCGCTCAACCGACGACGGCTTAAGCCTTCCCGTCACGCCTGATCTCAGAGCGAACCGCGACGATTTGATTCCCACGAAGATCGTTAAAACCGCGCGCCTTGTGAAATACCGCATCGTGCCGGAGGTTTACGTTTATCAAGAATTGATCGAAGCTCTGCAATCTTACGGCGGTTATCGTGAAGGATTGTGGGACGCCCCCGCGCCGGACGGCGACCGCGATGCCTTTTATGTTTTCGCTTACGATTGGCGGCGCGACAACGTGGAGAATGCGCAACTGCTCGTGGCGCGCATCGAAGAATTGAAACGCAAACTGAATCGCCCCGACTTGCGCTTCAACATCGTCGCACACTCGATGGGCGGACTCATTGCGCGCTACGCGGCGATGTATGGAGACGCGGAATTACCTTCAGCCGGAACGAGCGCGCGCCCGACTTGGGCGGGCGCGAAATTCATCCATCATATTTTCATGTTCGGCACGCCGAACAACGGCTCGATGGAAGCCTTCGCCACGCTGCTCGGCGGCTACTCGATCACCGAAGGTTTACGAAGGCGTTTGCCTCTACTCAATAAGCTCTCGCGCGAAGACGCCGTGACGATCCCCGCGCTCTTTCAACTACTGCCGTACAACGGCGCGGAACGTTTTCTCGACGAAAATCTCCAACCGTTGCGGGTTGATCTCTACGACGCGAGCGTGTGGCGACGTTACTCGTGGTCTGCCGCCAACGACACGGACTTTCGCCGCCGTTTCGCCGAGGGACGGGCGCGCGGCGATAATCCGCCGCAACGCGGCTCGCTCGAAAATCTTGATGCTTACATCGTTGAAGTTCTCCGACGCGCGAAAGGTTTTCATGAAGCCGTCGCAGGGGAAACGGCGTATGAATCGCCCGTCAAGATGTTTGTCTTCGGCGGCGATTGCGAAGAAACTTTGTCGGCGGCGGTAATCTTAAAAAGCAAAGACGGTCGGGGCTGGACGACGCTCACCGAGGCGCGCCGGATACGCCTCTCGAAAGACCGCCCCTTCTCGCGCCGCGAAGTAATTGATGCGATGTATGAACCGGGCGACGGCCGCGTAACGCGCCGCTCGCTGCTCGGCTTGCGAGGCGAGGCTAACAAGCACGTTTCAAGTTCAACGCTGCCGATTGCATATTCGCATTTCGCCTGCGAGCTACACGGCGATCTCCAGCGCAACCGGACGCTGCAAGACAACGCGCTCACGCTGCTCGTCAATGAGATGGTGAAATAAGATTGGGATTGTTAAGAGTTAATAACATCTGAACGCTTTTGCGCTTCGGAGGCGAGAGCCACTTCGGAATGATTTGTTGCCACACTTTCGGGGCGTGATGTAACATCAAATAACTCGGTGATTTCTTGCACGGCGAAAGGTGAAGAAGGATGAAAGTTGCGCTTGCCAGCGACCATGCGGGCTTTGCGGAAAAAGAACGCCTCAAATCTTTGCTCAAAGAACTCAACCTTGATGTCGAAGATTTAGGCGCTGTGTCGGAAGAGTCGGTTGACTACCCGGATTACGCGCGAAAAGTCGGCGAGATGGTGGCGCGCGGAGACGCCGAACAAGGTTTGCTCGTCTGCGGGTCGGGCACGGGGATGGCGATTGCGGCGAACAAGGTGCCGGGCGTGCGCGCCGCCGTCGCTTGGAACGAAGAGACGGCGCGTTTGGCGCGCCAGCATAACGACGCCAACGTGCTTTCCATCGGCGCGCGCGTCACCGCGCCGGATGAGATTGAAAAAATTGTGCGCGCATGGTTCGGGACCCATTTCGACGGCGGGCGACACGCGGCGCGCGTCGAAAAGATCAAACAGATCGAACGGGAAGAGATCGAAGCGCAAAAGTTGAGAGAGGAAACCTAATGTACGACCGACTAACCGCCTCACTCGCTGAAACAGATTCTTTAATCAGTGACGCCGTCAACAACGAAGTCGCCCGCCAAGCAGAAGGGTTGGAGTTGATCGCATCGGAAAACTTCGTCAGCGAAGCCGTTCTGGAAGCGATGGGTTCTGTGTTCACGAACAAATACGCCGAAGGTTATCCGAAGAAACGCTACTACGGCGGCTGTGAGTTTGTTGATGTCGTCGAGGGGGCGGCCATTGATCGCGCCAAGCGTATCTTCGGCGCGGAGCACGCCAACGTGCAGCCGCACTCCGGCGCTCAAGCGAACATGGCCGTGCTCCTGACCGCGCTTCAACACGGCGACACGATTTTAGGAATGAACCTCTCGCACGGCGGGCATCTCACGCACGGTCATCCCCTGAACTTCTCCGGCATCAACTACAAGGTCGCCGACTACGGCGTTTCGCCCGAAACCGAGCGTATTGATTTCGAGGAGTTGCAGCGCATCGCCGAAGAGCACAAGCCGAAGTTGATCATCTGCGGCGCGTCTGCTTACCCGCGCATCATTGATTTCAAGCGCATCGCGGAAATTGCCCGTAGCATCAACGCGCGCGTGATGGCGGACATCGCGCACATCGCCGGACTCGTCGCCACCGGACTTCACCCATCGCCCATCGAGCACGCGGATTTTGTCACCACGACGACACACAAAACTCTTCGCGGTCCGCGCGGCGGACTCATACTTTGCCGCGAGCGGGACGCGAAAGAGATTGATAAAAAAGTCTTCCCCGGCGTTCAGGGCGGCCCGCTTGTCCACATCATCGCGGCTAAAGCGGTCGCCTTCGGCGAAGCGTTACGGAATGATTTCAAAGATTATCAAAGCCAGGTTTTAGCGAACGCGAAAGTGCTCGCGGGCGAATTACAAAGAGCCGGTTTTCGCATTGTCTCCGGCGGCACGGATAATCATCTTGTGCTTGTTGATGTGTTTAGCAGCGGGAAGGGAATCACCGGCAAAGTCGCGGAGAAAGCTTTGGAAGCAGCAGGGATCACGGTCAACAAAAACACGATTCCGTTTGACACCAACTCGCCTTTTGTCACTTCCGGCATCCGTCTGGGGACGCCCGCCCTCACCACGCGCGGCATGAAAGAAGCGGAGATGCGCGATGTCGCAAGTCTCATCGCCGCCGTGCTCCGCGATCCCGAATCGGAAGAGGTGCGCCGCCGCACGAAGAGGGCGGTGACGGAACTCGCCGCGCGCTTTCCGCTTTACGCGAAACGCTTGAAGCGTGATCAGCCGGAGAGTCAGGCAGTCGGCGCGGATTAGATTTGTCAAAGCGATTCTCAACAAGAAATTAAAAGTCATGAAATTAAAAATGTGTATGTCTCTCGCGCTGTGCGGCGTTATATGTGTTTTGAATTCAACGATAACCGTCAACGCGCAAATCGGAAAACGTCCGCGCAACACTGTGCCGCCGCCACCAACGACGGCGAAGGGTGGCAGTGCGCTTCCCGCCGGATGGCAACAGTATCAATTTGACGCCGCCAAATTCAGCGCCGCTTTCCCGGCGAAACCTGAAGAGGAAGCGGAACAAGTTAATCACGGCGGAGGATTAAGGTCTACGACGCGCAGTTTCATTACATCAAACGATGCCGGAGTTTTCATGGTTGCTTATATGAGCGAACTCCCGATCAACGCGGAACGAATGCCAGCGCACCTTAGGCAATCGTTTTATGAAGGAATGTGGAAGGGCGTCGTTGATGGTTTTCGTGAGGGTATGAAGGAGAACGGTTTGTTGTATGAGGTAAAAGTCCTCGGCGGAAGACCGGTAAGCGTCGGCGGACTTGACGGGCGAGAACAAGATTTCATGCTCGGGCCGCTCGTCGGGAAATGTCAAATGACGCTCACGGGGCAACGCGGTTACCTGATCCTGACTCTGCTTGGCGAAGACGCTTCGGAAAACGAACGCGCTTATTTCTTCAACTCCTTCAAGATTCAAAATAACCTGCGCCGCTGAAGTGATTGATTCTAACGGCTTGCCAAGTATGAATGAAATTTTCGGGCGCGACGGTTTGATTGCGCGCGCGCATCCTGAATACGAATATCGCTCCGGTCAAATCGAAATGGCCGAAGCAGTGCTGCGCGCGTTCGACGAACGGCGGCATTTGATCGTCGAAGCCGGGACGGGCACGGGAAAGACGCTCGCGTATCTTGTCCCGGCGATTGCGGCAGCGACGGCGCGCGGCACGCGGGTTGTAATCTCGACGGGCACGAAGAATCTGCAAGAGCAACTCATGGAAAAGGATGTTCCTTTCTTGCAGAAGACTCTGCCGCGCAAGTTTACCGCCGCTGCGATGAAGGGACGCAGCAATTACGCTTGTCTCCAGCGCATCAAAAAAGCCGAAACATCTCCCGTGCTCGACGGACTCGAAGACGTTGATTACTTTGACGAAGTACGCGCCTGGGCGCGCGAGTCGGCGACGGGCGACCGCGCGGAGTTGAGCGACCTACCTGAAAACCTTTCCTTCTGGCGACACATTGACGCGCGCACGGAGATTTGTCTTGGACAGAAATGCCCGCAATACGATCCGTGTTTCATCACGCGCATGAGGGGACGCGCAACGGACGCGGACATCATCATCGTCAATCATCATCTCTTCTTCGCAGACTTGGCTTTGCGCGGCGGCGAATACGGGCAGGTGATTCCCGATTACGGCGCGGTCGTCTTCGACGAAGCGCACCTCATTGAAGACGTGGCGGCGGAGTATTTCGGCACGCAAATTTCGAGTTATCAGATCGAAGATTTGTTGCGCGATCTACAGACGCTTCCCGTCACAAGGGTGGAAGCGAATCGTGAATTGACGAGGAGCGCGAGTCGCGTGGCGCGTTTCGCGGAAAACTTTTGGATGGGCTTTCGCGGTGAGGGTGAAGAGAATCGTCGTTCAATCGCGCCCGGCAGTTTCGCGCGCCGCAACGCAAGCGGCGAGGTCGAAGCGACCGCGCTTGGGCAGAGTTATTTAAGTTTAGACGGCGCGCTCAATCGCGTGGAGACGACGCTCGACGCGCTTCCCGATCAATCGCCGGAAGTCGAAACCCTTGTGCGGCGCGTGCGCGAGTTTCGCTTTAGTCTGGAGTTTATCGTGGCGGGCGATGACAGTCGCTACGTTTATTGGACGGAGGGACGCGGGCGCGGAAGATTCTTGCGCGCGTCGCCGATTGAAGTCGGAAGTTTGCTGCAAGACAAACTTTTTGAGCGTGTGGAAACCGTTGTGATGACTTCGGCGACATTGACCTCTGCCGGGAGTTTCTCATTCATCCGCGAGCGTCTGGGGATCGCGGACAGTGAATCAGCCGACGAACTTTTCGCCTCCTCCGGCTACGACTACGAAAATCAAGCGGCGCTTTATCTTCCCACGCAGATGCCCGACCCGCGCTCACCCCAATGGACGGACGCGGCGGTTGAGGAGATCGTCTCGATTCTCAACGTCACGCAAGGGCGCGCGTTCGTGTTGTCAACAAGCACAAGCGGCATGAAGAGTTTGTACGAGCACGTGTCGTCGCTCGTAGATTTCCCGTGCTTCGCGCAAGGGAGCGCATCTAAGCTCGCGCTGCTTGAAAAGTTTCGTCGCACGCCGAACGCGGTCTTGTTCGCTACCTCAAGTTTCTGGCATGGCGTTGACGTGCGGGGTGAGCAACTATCGTGCGTGATCATTGATAAACTGCCGTTCGCTGTGCCGAGCGATCCGGTGGTGGCGGCGCGGCAGAGGCTCGTTGACGACGCGGGCGGATCGAGTTTTTACGAATATAGCGTGCCGCAGGCGACGATTGCCTTGAAGCAGGGCTTAGGGCGTTTGATCAGAAGCACGACGGATCGCGGGCTGCTCGCCGTGCTTGATCCGCGATTGAGGACGAAAGCTTACGGACGACTTTTTTTAGAGAGTCTGCCGAAAGTGAAAATTACGACGAACCTTAAAGAAGCGGCGATGGTGTTTGAGGTTAACGTCGCCGCCGTCGGATGAAGGATAGAACGAAGAGATGAGTGGGAACAGGACGAACGGATTTTTTGAAGTGATGATCGAGCGCAACTTTTCGAGCGCGCACCAGCTGCGCGGCTACAAAGGAAAGTGCGAAAACTTGCACGGGCATAATTACAAAATTGAAATTTACGCGCGCGGGCGCGAGCTTGATAATATCGGCTTGCTCGTTGACTTTGGAGATTTGAAAGAGGCGGCGGATGAGATCGTGAAATATCTCGATCACCGCAACATCAATGAACTTCCGCCGTTTGATAGGGAGTTGAATCCTTCGGCGGAGAATCTAGCGCGGTATTTTCTTGAAGAAGTGCGTGGGCGCATCCGTGATGTGCGCGTCGAAGTTTACAAGGTTCGCTGCTTTGAGACGCCGACAAGCGTGGCGACTTATCAGATCGATTAATCTGCTTTCTTCAAAATGTTGCGCGCCACACTATCT
>Ga0136614_10000673_pt1 | contig 18037 bp, 14 predicted proteins | sample AntDrymUQ2792106_2_FD_106643 | JGI IMG/M metagenome (GOLD analysis project Ga0136614, IMG submission 106643) | Polar desert sand microbial communities from Dry Valleys, Antarctica - metaG UQ279 (21.06) | ecosystem: Environmental > Terrestrial > Soil > Desert | place: Antarctica: Dry Valley... | reverse complement strand
GGTTAAGTCATGCTCGCGAAGCCGCGCGATTCGGCGGCGAGCGCCGAATCGTCGTTCAACCAGGCGCGTGTCATGTCGCACCACAGGGCGAGGCCGCGCCATGTTTTGAAGCGGGAATAGTAGCGCGCAATTTTGGCGTCCGAACAGACCCGCCCGCGATGATGCGTGCGTGCGAACTTGGCGCGCACCCACGAATCGAGCGCCAGCCCGTCATAGCGTCCGAGTAACTTCAATAAATTATCCGCCGCATAATCGCCCGCGCCTTTGACCTGCTTGATCTCGCGCTTGAGTTCGGCGGTCGAGAGATTGCTCGTCAGCCACACCTCGACATTGAGCGACCCGGATGCGACGCGCCCGGCCAACTCTTTCAGGTACGGCGCGCGGTAACCGGAACGCACCGTGTCACGATAAAACTTTTCCGGCGCATCGGCCATCGCTTCCGGCGTCGGGAAGGCGCGTTGCCCGTCGTTGGTGGCGCGTCCCAGGTTCGTCACCAGCGCCGTGACCATAATCTTCGTCAACGCCCACGAGCAGTTAGTGGTGCAGAGTGTTTTCACCAAATCTTCGTAGACCGTCGGCGAGCGGAGCAGACGGCCCGCGCCCGCCGCGCTGACCCACGCGAAAGAAGGATCGACGTCCATCATCCGATAAAACTCATTCAGGTCGTCGTCGAGTCGGAACATGTGGCGCACGTCGCGCGACACAACCTCGGCGGCACGCGCGCCGAGTCGTCGCGGTGCTTGAATTCGCAGCGCGTCCTCGGTCCCGTCGATGGCGACGGTCAGGGCCTTGTCGCCGACGCCCAATACGCGCCGCAGCGTCCAACTTTGGTCGTCGAACGCGCACGGTGATAACTCGCACCAACCGTGACTGAGCACCGTCCGGCGGTAATTGAATGAGGGCGGAGTGGAAATCAGGATTTCCATCGGCGGCCATCAAAAGCATGATGTGTGAAAGGTGACGCGCCGAACGAAACGGGGCGCGCGACAAGATGTTTCATTTAGAGCGGTCTCAGTATAAAAATTATGCGACTTAAAACCTGATGCGGTAACGCGCGGTGATGCTTCGTCCGGGGCCGTCGATGCCCCACCCCGGATTGCGGTGGCTCTTGTCCGCGATGTTCTCGAAGTATAAATCGAGTTCGTTGCTTTCGTTGAAACGAAAGCCGCCGCGCAGGTTGATTAGCCCGTAGCCTGGTATGGCGGTGAAGAGTGGCGCGGAGTTCGCGGAACCGAGCACGCGAGTCTGCACTTGCGCTAGTGTTTCGCCCGTCGGGATCAGGATGTCATCGGACGTGTCCTGGCGACCGTCGGGACCGTTACCGATGAGTCCGCGCACACGCGCGACGCGCCGAAAAAAGTTTTGAATGTTAGTGCGCGAGCGCGTCGCGCCGGTGCGCCGATCAGACAGGTCGAGCGTCGAGAGACGGTCTTGCCTGCCGGCCAATGTCGAATAAGCTTCGACGAAGTAGCGAACGTTGGCGGGTTGGTAACGCAGGCGCAGGAATCCGAGCGGCGGCGGGACGCCCGCGCCGCCGAGGTTAGGCGGATCGTTCGTCTCTTTGTCTGCGGCGCGAACATAGCTGAAATTGCCGCCGAAGTTCAGCGACTCGGTCAGGCGCAGATCGAGTGTGTATTCAAGACCACGCAAGCGGGTGGCATTGAAATTCGCCTGCACCAGCACCGGGCTGGTTGAGAGCGGCACGAAGACCGCGCCGTTCGCGCTCTGACGCTCGACGCGCTGACTGCCGAGCACCAGACCCACCGCGCCGGGCGGCAGGATCAGCGTCTGTCGAACAATGGCGTTGTTGTAGTCAATCAGGTAGCCGGTCAGATCGGTGCGGACGCGACCCTTGCGGAGACGGAAGCTGAGGTCGAAGTTATTGGTGGTCTCCGACGAAAGCGGCGAGACGGGTATGCCGGTGGAGACGGCTGCGTCGTCGGCGGTCGAACCGACAATCGCACCTAAGTTCGCGAGGTCCGTCGTCGCGACCTGGAAGCCGACGCCGACCAGACCGAGCGAGCCGAGGCTGGTGATGTTCGGCGCCCGGAAGCCGCGACTGTAATTGAAGGTGATGTTCATCCCGTCAGCAATTGTCCCGACCACGCCGATGCGCCCGGAGAAATCGTCGACGCGCAGGCTGTCGTCGGGGAACAGGGGCCGACCGTCGACGAGTGGGCTGTCGGCGGCGTGTGCACGGTACGAAGCGACGTTGTAGCGCAACGCCCCGCTCAAACGCAGGCGTTCCGGCACGACGTCGTAAGAGTCTTGCACGAACAAGCCAGCGAGGATGTAGCGCGCCCCGTTCGGCACGCGCGGGCGCACGAGTGTGACCGCGCTCGTCGCCGGATCGGTCGAAAAAGACGGCGCGTCCACACTGTCGCGGTAGACATCTCCGCCGATGAGAAGGGTGTTGTCTTTGGTGATCTGCTTGTCGAGGTAGAAGTTGAAGCCGAAGGTGCTGGTCCGTTCACGGTCGTTCGTGATCGAAGCGAGCGGGTTGCCCTGCCCGCCTTGATTGATGCGTTCTTCACGCTGGCTGTTGAAGGAAAAGGTTGCCGAGAGGTTGTCGAAGAAGCCGACACGCTGCTTCGCGTAGCGCGCGTAGAAGAAGTCGAGCATCAGATTGCGCAGGTCGGCGACGAGGTTGCCGTCGCCGCCGAGGAGTTGGTCGTAACGTTTGCCCCCATCCTGCTGGCTGCGTTGGTAGCGAAAGTTGAGTTGCTGATCGTCACGCGGCGCGTAGGTTAAGTGGAGCGTGCCGCCGTACTGCGTAAACGCCGTGTCGTCCAAACGCTCTCCGAAGACGTTCGAGGGGAGTCCGAGAAAGCGCGTGACCGCCGCGTGGCCGTCGACGCCGCCGCCAGGGCGGAGCGTGTTGACGCGGCGGCTGTTGATGTTGGCGAGTAGCCCAAAGCGCTTCGTGCCGTAGGTCAGAAGCGTGTTGCCGCCGAACGAAAGATCGGCGCTGGTGAAAAAAGAATTGATTTCGCCGTGCAGTTCCGGCTTGTCGAAGCCAATCTCCGGGGTGCGTGAGATGAGCTGGATCGTGCCGCCGAGCGAGTCAGAGCCGTACTGCGCGCTGTTGGTGCCGCGCACGATTTCGACCGAGCGCAGCGAACTCGGTTCGTTGAGATTGAAGAACGTGTTGATGCCGCCGCGTTGCGTTGACTGTGTGGAGCGCACGCCGTCAACGTATACGCCGACCTCCGTCAGCCCCCGCACCACGACCGCGCCGATGGTCGGGCTGGTGCGTTGGAGCGCGACGCCCACTTCTTCGTCGGCGACCTGAGCGAGCACGGCCGTTGTGCGCGAGATGATCGAGTCTTCTGAGATGACGTTGACTTGTTGGGCGACGCGGTCGGTGCTCTCGGTTTGGCCCGTCTCGGCCGTGACCGTCACTTGTTCGGCAAGCGAGCTGACTTCCAAAACCAGGGACACATTCGCCGCAGCGCCGCCCGCCGTCACCAGCGTGGCCACACTTTGATCGTTAAAGCCAGAGTGCGTGACCCTGACTTCGTAAGTGCCCGGCGACACATTGTCAAAACTGAAGCGGCCGGTCGCGTCCGATTCAGTTCGGCGCGAAACTAATTGTTGCGTGTTGACGAGCGACACTTTGGCCTTCTCGACGCGGGCGCCCGACGCATCATAGAGCGTCCCTTCGACCGCGCCGCGCGCGCCCCCTTGAGCGTTCACCGGGACGGCGAAAATCAGCAATATCAAAAACGTCATCAGCGATTTAATCGAAGGTGTCAGTCTCTGTGGAAGTATTGGGTGATTCATTTTGAAAAGTAGTACGGATGGAAGTTTACGGTCCGGCTGGGCGTCGTGAAGAGCCTGGAAAGAGAGTCTCCGGTAGCAGAAGACTCTCCTTATTTGAAATGGAGAAGTGAGAAGGGGTGGGGCGATAGGAGGGTCTTGAACCCTCGACCTCCGGTGCCACAGACCGGCGCTCTAACCAACTGAGCTACTATCGCCACAATCTTAAGTTCTAACCAGCTGAGCGATCACCGTCATCAACATTTTCGTCCGGATACCCGGCAGCGTTTACCGAAGCACGCTGTGAAGAGACGGGGACATCAAACAGGTCGAATCATACCGGACTGGTCGCTCGACTGACAAGCGTTGGAAGATGGCTTGGTGCCCCCGGCTGGACTCGAACCAGCGGCCCTCTGCTTAGAAGGCAGATGCTCTATCCGCTGAGCTACGGGGGCGTGTCTGTTAAGCGACGAGTGATGTTAGCATGCGGTCGACGGTCGCCGTCAACCGGCCTCATTTGTGCCACCGCGAAGACCGCACGGACCGCGAAAATTCCTGGCTCGATTCCTGGCTGGTCAGTGCGATTCGAGACCGAACTGGTGTGTTAAAGTGAGCGCAACTTTAATCGAGGGGGAAGAGATGAGAAAACTCCAGGCAAACTGGGTCGCGCTATTCGCCGCGACCTTGATTGCATTCTATTTATGCTGGCTGATGCTTCAGCCATTTGTCGACGTGCTGATGTGGGCCGCGGTGCTGGCGATTGTCTTTTATCCGATTCATCGCCGCATCGTGCGACGCACCGCCAGCCCCGGCTGGGGCTCATTGCTGTCTTGCTTGTTGGTGATTGTGACGATCCTGCTGCCACTGACGCTGCTCACAATCGCGGTCGTCAACGAAGTAGGTAAGGTCGCACAGAATCTACAACAGAATGTTGAAAGCCTCCTCGACCCTAATTCGCCGGTCACGGGGCGCGCTCTGAATTGGCTCGGCCAGTATGTCGATGTCGAGCGCCTGCGCTCTCAACAGTTCTTCGTTGAGCGGCTGAAAAGCATGAGTGGGGCCATCGCCGGACGAACTATCGGCGTTGTCGGTGGGCTGGTCGGCGTGGTGGTGCAAGTATTTTTCATCATCTTCACGATGTTCTATTTCTTCCGCGACGGCGAACTGCTCAGGAACGCGCTACGCGACGTGCTGCCGTTAGAGCGCGCGCAGGCCAACGAGATTTTCGTGCGCACTCGTGATGTGATCGGCGCGAGCGTCTACGGGGTCTTGGTCATCGCCACGATTCAGGGCACGCTGGGGGCGCTCGCCTTCTGGGTGCTGGGGCTTCCGTCGCCGCGTTGTGGGGCGTCGTGATGCTGTTTCTCTCGATGATCCCGATGGCCGGTTCGTTCATCGTGTGGGTCCCGGCAGCCATCTACCTAGCGGTCACGGGGGCGTGGCTGAAGGCCGTTCTGCTCACCGTCTGGGGCCTGCTCGTGATCGGGACGGTTGATAACTTTTTGAGGCCGAAGTTGGTTGGTGAGCGGACACATCTGCACGAGTTGCTGATCTTCTTTTCGGTGCTCGGCGGGCTACAGGTTTTCGGGGTTCTTGGTTTGGTGATCGGGCCTGTCGTCGTCGCTATCACGCTTGCGCTGCTCGACGTGTTTCGGCAGGCAGAGCGGCCGTCTGAAGTGACCATGCAGGAGCCGACCGTGATGGAAGAGCAGTCCGCGCTGCGTAACGTCGCAACCGCCAATGAATAGAAAATCAGCGCGGGCGGTGTATTGTGAAGGTCGCTCAACTGACCTTATGAAGCAGAGGCTTGATGAGACCCGGCTAACATAACACATGGAAATTGATGAAACGGTAAACCCCTGGCGCACACTCTCTTCGCGTCAGGTCTATGACAATCCCTGGATCAACGTCCGCGAGGATGCAGTGGTGCGACCTGACGGGAAGGACGGAATCTACGGTGTCGTGCATTACAAAAACCTCGCCATTGGTGTCCTCGCGTTGGACGGTGATTTTGTCTACCTGGTCGGGCAATATCGTTACCCGCTCGGACGGTATTCGTGGGAGATTCCCGAAGGCGGTTGTGCCGAAGGTGAAGACCCGCTCGACGCCGCGCGGCGCGAATTAGAGGAAGAGACGGGACTTCAAGCTCGGCAGTGGGTTCGCGCCGGCGAAGCCCACCTCTCAAACTCGGTGGGCGACGAGTACGCCATCTGGTTTATCGCCACCGACCTGGCGCAGGGCGAGCCGCGCCCCGACGGCACCGAACTCCTGCACGTGCGCCGCCTGCCTTTTACTGAAGCGGTGCGGATGACCCTCGCCGGAGAGATCACCGACGCCTTAAGCGTGCTGGCGATTACGCGCCATCGAATAACAGGAATCCTGAGTTGAGGCCTGCGGTCGGGGCAGTGTCAAATAAAAACAGGGCCGCCGGTTCCGATTTCCGGCAGCCCTGCAATCTAAATAATTAGTATTGAGTTAAGTTGCTGCACTCCCTAGGCGGCAACGTAATGATCATCCTGCGTTTCGGCAAAGACCCGACGACCATTCAAAGCATCGTCGATGATTTCGCGCACAGCCGCGACGTCCGGGTTTACGTCCATCCGGTTGCAAGCTCGCAGATGACGTAAAATGCCCTCAGTAGCTATATCGAGCGTCGGACCGTTCAACTTGGAATAGCGCCGGGCCTGAATGTGATCGATTGCTTTAAGCCGCTCGTCAAGCGGCAACGTCATGTTGAAATTCACTTTGCTCATCTCCTTAAGAATTGCCCTCTCCGTGAAGTACCCTGAAAAATAGGACTGTGACCAAATCAATGCGTCAAAACTTGAGATGTTTGAAACGCAAACTTGGATGCGTGATCGTGACATCATAGGTCACATCCGCCAAAGCACGATCTAATCATGCTCGTCAAACACAGTCGTATATTTTGGGGCCTTATAAAACTCAGTATATTAAAATAATATGAACCAAAATGCTATAAAATTTTTCACGGAGGTACGGGCCTCAATCGACCCTTGCAAATCTTGCCTAATCCTCTGAAAAGCAAAGTTTTGTTTGATTGACCGAGCAGGAAAATGGCCGGGCCTTAAAGCGATCCGGCTTTTTTCTTTGAGCGGAGAGATGGTGGAAAAGGACATCATGACCAGTCAATCATAAAATTAACGCCGCCTGCGGGTCAGAAGCGATATGTCTCGCTCGTGCTGAACGCGGGCGGCGTGTAAAAGACTTTCGAAGGGAGAATGATAAAAGAGCCGGAGCTACTTTTTGGGCACTACCGTGTCTTTCATGCCTTTACTAACGCGGAACTTGAGCGTTGTTTTGGCCGGTATTTGGATCGTATCGCCAGTCTGTGGGTTGCGGCCCTCCCGCGCTTTACGCTCCGAGAGAACTAATTTACCGAAGCCCGGTAGGGAGAATTCACCGTTAGTTTTCACTTCACCGCCCGCCAGTGTGGCTAATTCATCAAAAATTTCCTTCACCTGCGAACGTTTCATATCAAATTTCTCGACGAAGTGGTTAAACACTTCGGACTGAGTCATGCGTTTCTTGGCTGCTTTGGTCGCCATATCGAGATGTTGCTACCTCCTGTGATTCAGTGGAATTGAAAAATACGAACAAAACGACATATATCACACAGAATGGCGTCTCGTCTCTTAAAAAAAGCCAAATCTTCCAGTATCAGGCTAAAAAAAGCTGTCTTGCTTAACTTCAGTGCTGGTAAGGCGCAAAAGCCCGATTGCTGGTATGTAAAGACGGAAAAAGAGATGAGTCACGACCTAAGTGCGAAAGTCACGGGTAACACGGCGCGGGCCTAACAGTTCCGACATCCGGATGTCAGGACAAAAGAGAATCTTCGCGGAAGGCAAGTGTAATCGGGGTGGCAGGATTCGAACCTGCGACCTCTCGGTCCCAAACCGAGCGCACTACCAGGCTGTGCTACACCCCGTCGACATCAAGCGAAGTTTTCTGATCGCCGAATGCTATAAACAACCCGGGCATTCTATGGCGGGTTTGAGGACTGGTCAAGGCATTTGCGGAAGGCGTGTGCGAATGAACTGATAGGCTGCGTTGAACGCGCGAGCGCGGTGGCTGATCTGTTGTTTGATTGCTTCCGGCAATTCGCCGAATGTCTGTTCGTACCCATCGGGAACAAATACAGCATCGTACCCAAAGCCATTGGTCCCGCGCGGCGCATCAGAAATCTGACCTTCGCAACAGCCGTCGAACATCCATGTCTCGCTTGTCGCGGGATCGGAGATAGCGACGCAGCAGAAGAAGCGTGCGCTTCGTGTCGTGGCGCTGACACGTTCGAGTTCGGATAAAAGGCGCGCGATCCTTTGCCCGTCCGTCGCCGCTACCCCGGCATACCGCGCCGAGAAAACGCCGGGCGCGCCGCCGAGCGCGTCAACCATCAGTCCCGAGTCGTCAGCGAGTGTCCAGCACTGAGTGGCCGTCGCATAAAAACGAGCCTTAAGAGAGGCGTTCTCCGCGAAGGTCTGACCGGTTTCTTCGACTGAACCCACCCGCGAAAACTCGGCTAAAGTTCGTAAGCGCACCGGCGAATCCTTGAGCAGTGATACAAGCTCTCGAAGCTTTCCCGCATTGTGCGTGGCGATTAGCAAGTCTACTAACTGTGGCATACCAGAAACGATACGCGGCCAGGTCTCCGCATTCCAACGTTCGACTTGGGGGAAATAATTTTGTGATGAACCTTTTGCCAGTGACAGCGATTCGTGTTTACAATCAAATCGCGCGAGGCGTGTTTGTCATGCTTCTCGCGTCCCTGCCGAGAAAGGTACGCCGAGTTGAACATCAACACAAATTTCAGCGAACAAGTAACACTGAACGAATCACCCAACGACCGTCAAGCTTTGAGCACGGCAACGGTCGAGGTGGGACAAGATGAGCGGATCGAGACGACTGTATGCGAGTTGGGGTTATGGTTGCGCGGAGTCGAAAGTTTCTTCGACGCAAGCAATTTGTTGTTCTCACCAAACGACCGAGCGCGAATAGTTACCCGCGACTTTACTGATGAAATGCTTGTTGCGCATTCGGCTCTCCAGCGTTGCCTGCAACTCATTTCGGCTTTGAGTCGTGCAGGGACGCCGGGCCTTCGTCAGAGTCAGGACCACGCCTTGATAAACGGAGGTGAGTCGGCGCGCCTGACTGATGCGCTGGCGAGCGAAGCCGCGCACGTTCAGCCGGCGTCCTTAGCCGATCCACTGACGGATGCGGGTGTCGTGTGCCGGACGTTAGTCCGAACGCAGGCCGTTAGTTTTGAGGCTTGGTCGAGCGTCGGCCGACTGCTGGTACGCGAGTTGAAGCGTTCGGAACATGCAAAACAGATTGTGCGGGCGGCGCGGCGCATCTCTTCATCGAATGTGCGACCGGAACTGTTGACACTGACCGAGCGCGTTCAGCCCGAATCTCTCGGCGCGGACTTGCGCGAAGTGTTCGTCAAACTAAATGACCTGCTCGATCAACTGCGATTCATCGAAGCATCTTTGAAACTCGACCCGCCACTTAAACAGATGTTGATCGTGTTTACCTTAATACATCAAGAGACGCGGTCTTTGCTGATGATGATTGAGGCGCGTGCGCTCCGCTCAGAGGATATTGAACCGAGCATTTTCGAAATACTGGACAGTACCGCGTACGCCATCCGGATGGAACTGCGCAAGGCGCTTGAGTACGAACTGGCGGACCTCAGTGGCTCGCGCCAAATGCCCTTGATCTATGCCAAAGTCGAGAACGCCCACGGCATACTGCGCGATTGTTTCCAGCAGTCCGTTGTTGCCCTGGCGCAGGTTTTTGACGACACCCTTGACGGAAAGCTGCTGTTCCAAAACTTTCAAACGAAGCTTGATCAATCACTCGCCCTGCGCCGCGATTTATGGACTCAGTTAAAATGCGTCGAGCGCGCCGAAAGCAGGTGCGACCCCCAAGCGGTGGCGGCGCTTAAAGAGTCTCTCTCTGCTTTCCGTGAAGGAGGATTGCGCCACCTGATGTATAAAGATTGGGAGTCTTACGAGCTTTTCTTTGAAGAGATCGCTGTGGTGCGCAAGCCAGCCGAATTGTTACCCGTGCTGCACCGGTTTGCGGCGTACCTCGAAACGCTGCTCGGCCAGGTCAACATGCGCGCCGTACTCTCTGAGCATGCTTTCGACTACCCGAAGATAGTAGTTTAGCGCGACGTGTCTCGGTCGTCGGTGCGTTGCGGTGCAAAGCGCCCGACCGCGTCGCCGAGTTGTCCGAAGGCTGAAAAGGTCTGCCGCATAAAGCCGTCCTCTTCTAACTCCGTCAACGTTACCGCGAAACTCTCCCGCTCAAGTCTCTCCCGAAACTCGTTGTGATTCGTGGCTGCGCCATCCCGCCGCGACGCGGCGGCGAGGTATGAAATGAAAGAGTAAATTGACTCATCTTCGATGGTAAACGTCAGGATGCCGGCGGGCGACCCGGCGGGTATCAACCTTACGGCCCGCTTAAAACCCTCGACAGTGTCGAGCGTCTGGTTATTGGCCGACGCTTCGAGACAGCGGCGCACGCTTTCTTCACTGCCCATGATGAGGTGTTCCGCGACGTAGCCAGCGGCGCCGCGCTCCGGTGTGTTGGAAACAAACATCTCCGCTTCACCCACACGAGTCCGGCGCAGAGAGTTGCCGAGCCTCTTACGCACTTGCTCGCGCAGTGCTTGCTGGTCCTTCACGGCGACAATCAAAACCGTACCGCCCCGTTCCTGGCCGAGCCGAGCCGTCGTGACGGGCGCCTTCGCCGCGCGAAGAAAACTGCGTGGGGATTCGATGCCGTAGGGTTTCAAAGCCTCGTCGAGCAGGACGCTCACGAAAGGGGCGCTGAGTGCGTCAAGCTGTGAGGCGATGGCCGCATTAAAGCCGCGCCATGCGGCCTCAGGTTCTTGATAGCGGTATTGCGTTACTTGCTGTGAGTCGGCAGGCAAAAGTTTTGCGGCGGGCATCGGCGCGGCGGCGTCCGACGTAACAAGCGCTTCGCGCAGGCGTGGCGCGAGGCCGTTGCGCAACGTAATGATATACCGATCCTCCATCCGCCCATTGGTCACACGCGCGCTCCAGCCGGCGGCGCCTAAAATTTTGTTTGAGAGTTGCGGCAACAGGCTCGCCGCGCCGCTTTGAATCTGCTGGCTGGAAGAGAGCTGGCCGACGTATGGCAGCACCGCGACCTCAAGGAGTTTGGCGGCATTCCCTTCGGAGACGAAACCGAAAGCCAGAGCGTCTCCGGCAGAAAGGCGCGCGCGCGCGTCAGCGAGTTGAGGATTGCCGATCAGCGTCGGCCGCTCGCCATGTCGAGCGGCGAGGCATGATTCCACAACCGCTTCATCATTCCCGATGACGGCGACGCTCTCTGAGACGGCGGCGACAATCTTCCGCCGCGGTTCGCCCGGAGCACTCCACGTCACGAAGCTTATGCCATCCACGTCTTTACGCTCGATTCGTGGTGCACGGTAGGCGCGACGCGCGAAGTCGCCGACAAGTCTTTCGACTGCCGCGCGGACGCGCGCCTCGCCGGTGTGAGTCTCAGCGACGAGGGCGGCGCGTGGCACAATTCTGAGGGTCGTGGCGTCGCCTTCATTGGCTTCAAACCCAATCACGGTCACGGCGACCTGAGAACGCGATAGGACGACAGCCTCCGCCGGCCCGATTCCGGTCCACCAGACAAGCTTGCTCAGCCACCCCGCCCGCTCCAGGTTGTTTTCATCGGCGGCCAAAGGCGCGAGGGAGCGCCAAGCATCCGTCGAACGAAAGCCTTCGACGATGTCAGGTAAACTGTTCGCTTCGATGAACACGATTGAATCGGCTGGAACATAACCCGACATGTCGACCTTCTGCGGGCGATTCCACCACAGCCATCCGCCACTAATGACAATGAGCGTCGTCGTGACCAGCAGCAACTTCTTTAGGATGCCCATACACACGCATCCTATCGTCCGTGGTGCTGCACAGGCAAGGAAGCCACGCTTAGATGTTTGGGCGCGTGAGTGATCCTGTCACCCACAGCGCAAGGTCGGCCCGAAGAGTTTCTCGCAACCCCTCAATTAATCCGTAAAGAACGCCGTTGAGACTCCGGAAACTGTTTCATAATGCATTGCTCAACAGGCGTAAATGCAGAAATACCGTCGTTTAAACAATCAAAAATATTATTTGACACGAATTGCGATGGGCTGTTATAGTTGCCGCGTCGATCAGTACTAACCGGTTGTTAGTATTTACGAGCAGGGATGCATACAAGAGGGCCACGACCGAGATTTTCGAGCAGCCGGCAGAACCTGATGAATCGAAGTCTCGTCATCGCATCTATTGAAACTCAACGATAAAGGCACACCTCGTGCGAGCGGGGGTCGCAAAGCCTAAGGGGGTCGCACCGAACGAAGCTCGGTTTCGACTCAGCCAGGTTGCCGAAGGAGAGACGGTTGCCGCGTGACCACGAGTGCTAATTCGTACGCAGCGCGCTCCTTCCACCTACTTCTTCCAATCATCCATCAACCTAATTTCAAGCGGCGCGTTAGATTGAAAGTCTTGCCACACGACCCTCTGCTGTGAGCCAGGGGCGTGTCAGCAATCCCCCGATGAGTAAGCACGCACCGACCTCCCCCAAGCCATATGAAAACCCTAGAACCGAACGAATTAAAGCCTGCCCACGTGCGCCCGACGCGTTTCCGAGTCCGCCGCGTCCGTGACCGCTTGCGTCGAGAAAATCGCCGGAGAATCGGACCACTCGCGAGGAACAATTAACCTATGTTTGGAAAAAGTAGAAAAAAGAATTTGGTCGGTCTGGACATCGGATCATGCTCGGTGAAAGCCGTCGAGCTGCAAGGCGAATTGGGCAACCTCTCCCTCGCCCACCTCGGTCTGGAGTTGCTTCAGCCGGACACGGTGGTTGACGGACAGATCATGGAATTCAACGACGTGTCACACGTCATCGCGTCGATTTTCAGCACAAATCAGATCAAAACCGAGCGCGTCGCGGCCGGCGTGAGCGGCGGTTCGGTGATCGTCAAAAACATCACCGTGCCGCAGATGAGCCGGAAAGAGTTGGAAGATTCAATCGACTGGCATGCCGAAGAGCACATCCCCTTTGATATTTCCGATGTCAGTTTGGATTACCAGGTTATCGGCTCGGACGGGGACTCGCTGCACGTTTTGATGGCCGCCTGCAAGCGCGACTTCGTCGCCAATCTAAAGCAGGCGGTGCAACTCGCTGGGAAGCAGCCTGTAATCATCGATGTCGACGCCTTCGCGCTGCAAAACTGCTACGAGATGAATTACCAACCAACTGACGATCAACTGGTCGCGCTGCTCAACATCGGTGCCTCCAAAATGAATATCAATATCCTGCAGGGCACGAAGAGCATCTTCACGCGCGACGTCTCTTCCGGGGGGAACAAGTACACTGCGTTGCTGCAGAAGGAACTCGGCTTGACGTACGAGCAGGCGGAGGCGGTGAAGCGGGGCGCGCCGGCGCCGGCTGAAGTGGGAGAGCATGACTTCGAGTCATCCTTCGAGACTGTCTCTGACATGCTGGCGCTGGAGATTCAAAAGACTTTGGATTTTTACCGCGCGACCGCGGCAGAGGGCAACACTTCGGTGCAAAAAATCCTGATCTCGGGTGGCGGCTCGAAACTCAAAGTGCTGCCCCAACGCCTGGCAAATCGACTCGAGATTCCGGTCGAGGCCTTCGACCCGTTCCGCCGCATTAAAATCGACCCCAAACGTTTCGACGCCGCCTTCGTGCAGGACATGATGCCGTTGATGGCCGTCGCGGTGGGCCTTGCGCTGAGAGGAGTTGAGGCTTAAATGATTAAGATTAATTTGCTGGACTCAGTCACCGACAGAACTTCCCACGGGGTGGTCGAGGCAAGGGTCACTAACCCGCAGAATCGCATGTTGATGCTGGCCGTCGCGGTCGGCGCACTGTTAGCGGTCGGGATCGCCTTCGACTGGTTCAGCGCGAACTCCGCGCATGCCGCGGCGTTGGCCGAGCTGCAGCGGCAGGAGCAGATCAAGGCGCAGATGGAGGCCGTCAATAAAGAGCAGGCCGAACTCGAAAAGAAGATCAAAGACATCCAGGCGCGCATCGACGCGATCAAGAAACTGCGCGCCTCGCAGCAAGGTCCGGTCGCCGTGCTGTCGGCGGTTAATGAGCGGTTGCCGGCCATCGCCAATTTCCGCCTCGATACCATCGAGCAGAAGAGCGGCGAACTTATCATTGACGGCAACTCGCCGAACGAGGCCGCCGTGACGCAGTTCGGTCGCAGCCTTGAATTCTCTTCGGGGCTTTTTTCGAACGTCAATATTGAGCTTGTGCGCAAACCGATGGATGTTAACCCGGCGGATTATCCCGTCGGGGCTGATGCCACCGCGCCGAAGCCGGAGACAGTGACGTTTAAGATCAGGTGCAAGTACACCGAGCCGGGCGCGAACCTGCCCGCCAGCGCCCCGGTAGCGGCGGCGACTGTTGGTCCGGCGACCGGCGCCCAGCCGCGTGCGGGTGCAAGCGCCGCGACCACGCCCGCAAGCCAGGTCGCCCGAAACTAATCACTAAGGGCGGGTGACGACCGACGCCTCAAGGAATCTTTACGACATGCTGAAACTCAACACGTTGCAGGAAAAGCCGTGGCACATCCAACTGGCTGTCTTCGGCGCCGTCGCGCTGGTGCTCTACGCCGGCTTCTGGTATCTGGTGACGAAGGACACACGCGCGCAGACGCGCGAGACCGATGAGAAAGTCGCCGAACTGGTACAGGCCAACGCCCGCGCTCAGATCGCTTCGCAGCGCCTTAGCGAATTTAGGGTCGCGCACGCCCGCGCCCAGCTGGACTACGAAGAGGTCAAGGTGTTGCTGCCGGAGCAACGCGAGTTGACGATTGTTCTGCAGGGGCTGCAGGACCGTGCGCGCGGTCAACTCTCTTTGCGGCGCTTCTCACCCAAGGAGGACATCCAGCAGGACTACTACTCCGGGAAGCCAATCGAGGTCGAGGTCAGCGGCTCTTATAATAATCTCGGCGTGTTCTTCGCTCAGATGGCGGCCTACCAGCGGATCGTCTCGATCTCCGACTTCAAGATCAGACAGTCTCCTGACCAACGCACGGGAAAATCCATCGACAGTCAGTTCATCCTGACGGCTTACTACGCTTCACCGGAAAAATTGGTGAGTGCTGCCAAACCGGCGACGACAACTCCGGCCACCGCCGCGACTCCGGCGGGCGCCAAGCCGTAACCCCGGCGGGCGGTGGTGCCGCCCCGTGTGGCGTCTGGTGCGACCTGTTTTTGAAAGTCTCTTGATAACAACCTCCGGCCCGAAATCCACTGGCCACTGATCAATCCGTCGATGGCACCAGGGGTGCACGACGAGGCGCGGGAAAGGACAACGATGAGATACGAAAAGTTTGCGCGTTCCATGATGCTTGGTTGCGTCGCTCTGTGTGCCGTCGGCTTCGGCGGTGCCGGCACGGCGGCGCGGGCGCAAGAGGCGAGCACTTCCTACCAAGGCACTCAGCGTGACCCGTTCATGAAGTACCGGCCTCCGGTCAAACGCAAGGCCGTCAAGAAATCCCTGGTGCCGGTGCAACTTCCGGCCCCGAGCATCCAGGAGCGCATCGCACAGTTCAAAGCTCAAAAGGCGGCGGCGATGAGCGCGCAGCGGGTCGCACCGAAGCCAACGACCGCGTTGCTGTTGGAAGAACTGCAAGTGATCGGTATCTTTCGCACCCCGCGCGGCCCCGCAGCGATGGTCGAAGCGACGCCGATCAAACTCTCCTACGTAGTCTATCCGGGCGAATCTTTCTTCAACGGACTGCTCGTCGCGATTGAAGAGAACCGCTTAGTGTTTCGCCGCGAGACGAAGTGGAGCAACGGACGCCTCGAAATCTCAGTTGAGAATAAGCCTCTGCGCCTGCCGGGCGCGGTCGAAAACTCTCTGACATCAAACAACTCCGCCGCGGCGAAGGCCGCTTCGTCCCAGACGATCAAGGGTCGGGAAGATACTGTGCCCGTCACAGACAAACAGTGATTCTGCTTTTCACGGCGGGACGGGTGAGCCGGAAGTCCGGACCTTAACCGCCGCCCCCTCACGACACGCCTGTTCAGTCGCGCCGAGTCACAAACTCGCTCGGCACGAGTCATCGCAAACATTAAGAGTCGTTTCGTTAATCAGGCCGGGCTGACCCGTGTTGTGCGGCGCGCGCACTCAATGAGCACTCGATTCCGAGCGGCTCTGACGAGCGTGGGCGCGTGGCGGGTGAGGCCGGCGAATCTGCAAAGGAAAAATATGACCTACCACCAACATTCACTCTCAGCGGTTACCAGCAGAGGCTCGCTCGTTCTCTTGCTCGTGTGTTCGCTGATTACGTTTGCTGACGCGGCCCGCGCGAACACGCCGTCCGCGATTGGAACCCAGACCCCGACGCAGCGCGTTCAACCGTCGCCGTCTCCGCGCAATCAGCAGACGCCCGCCACCCGCCCGACGCCTCCCAACCCAGGCGTCACCACCACCACTTCCACCGCTACGCCGCCCGCCGCCACGCAGTCGAGCCAGGGTCAGCAGTACGGCCAGCCCGGATTCATCGGCGAGCCGACCAACCTGAACGTCGTTAATGCCGACATCCGCGACATCCTCAATTACATCACCGAACAGTACGGCGTGAACTTCATCATCGATTCGTCGGTCAAGGCCGTCCCGGTAACGGTCAACGTCACGGAAGTTCCATGGAACATCGCGCTCGACTCGATCCTGAGGGCTAACCGCCTGGGAGTCGAAGTCACGGGAAGCATTCTGCGCGTCGCGACGATAGATGTGATTGTGAGCGAAGCGGCGTCGCAGCAAATCATCAGGAACTCGCAGTTGGACGCCTCGCCGCTAGTCACGGAGTTCATCCGCCTCAACTATGCGCGCGCCTCCGGCACACTCGAACAGACCGCCGGATCAAACGGCGGCTTCTCTGGCGGCGTCGTCAACTCGCCCGTGCTGATCGCCGGTCGGCTGACCGAAGTGGCATCCGTGAGCCGCGCCACAAGCGGCCGCGGTGCTGACGAAGGTATCCTGCCGATCATCCAGCGCCGCCTGTCGCGACGCGGCGGCATCGAGGTCGACGGTCGCAGCAACACCCTGATTATCACCGACGTGCGCGAGAACATCGTGGCGATCAAGCAACTCGTGTCGCTGCTCGATCAGCCGGAGCCGCAGGTCGAGATCGAGACGCGCATCGTCATCGCCAACCGCAACTTCAGCCGCGACCTCGGCGTGCAGCTTTCCGCCGCGGTATTCGGCACCACCGCCGCCGGCTCGTTCGCCACATTGCCGAACTCAAGTTCCAACACCACCGGGTTACAGCCTGGCGGCGTGCCGGTCGGCTTGTCCGGTATTTCGCAGCCGACATCATCGCTCGGCGCGAACCTTCCGAGCACCGTGATCGGATTGACCACCGGCATCTTCGGCACCGCCCAGATCAGCGCGGCAATCACCGCCGCCGAAAGTAAAGGCCAGGCCAAGATCGTCGCCACCCCCCGTGTCACCGCGCTCAACAACCGTACGGCGCAGATCGAAGCCGGCCAGCAGATTCCGGTGGTCACGCCGCAGGTCGGGGGAGCAGGCGGCGCCGTCATCTTCACGACGACTTACGTCTCCGTCCCGCTGCGCCTCTCGGTCACGCCGCAGATTACCGACGCCGGCACCGTCATCCTGCGCGTCACCGCTGAGAACAACAGCATCAACACCGCGATTGCCGTGGCCGGCACGCCCGGCATCGACACTCAGCGGATGCAGACCGAAGTGCTTGTGCCGGATGGCGGAACGACCGTGGTCGGCGGTGTGCTGGCCGACAACGAAACTGAACTGCGCAACCGCACGCCTGGATTGGGCAGCCTGCCGGTGATTGGCAACTTGTTCAAGCGCCGTGCGACCTCGCGTCAGACCAACGAGATTCTGTTCTTCATCACGCCGCGCATCTACCGCCCGGACTACAACGGCAACCAGACAACCGGCGCGGTCAGCACCAGCAATCGTACGTACTCAATCGCGCAGCCGGTACCACTCGGCAACCCGCAGAGCAATTCGGGTCCGCAATCACAATCGCAGCAGAACAATCAGCAGTCCCCCGACCGTTCGGCACCGTCATTACCGAATGGCTCTGACGCGCGCCCCTAATGAACGGCCTTGATCCAGGAAAATCGTGATAGGAGAGACCATGAATGATTTTAAGAAAGTGCTTGGAAATATTCTTGAAAGCACTGAGGGCGCTATCGGCGTG
>Ga0136614_10000672_pt1 | contig 18046 bp, 19 predicted proteins | sample AntDrymUQ2792106_2_FD_106643 | JGI IMG/M metagenome (GOLD analysis project Ga0136614, IMG submission 106643) | Polar desert sand microbial communities from Dry Valleys, Antarctica - metaG UQ279 (21.06) | ecosystem: Environmental > Terrestrial > Soil > Desert | place: Antarctica: Dry Valley... | reverse complement strand
TCGACCAGCTCCTCGAGCTCGGCTGGCCCAACTCCCGGGGCGGGGGAGAAGGCTCCCATCCCGCCCGTGTTCGGCCCTGCGTCCCCGTCGAGTGAGCGCTTGTAGTCGCGCGCCGCCCCGAGCGCTACCGACCGCTCGCCATCGGCGACGGCGAACACGGAGAGCTCCTCCCCCTCGAGCAGCTCCTCGAGCACGGTCGGCCCGCCGAGCGCCGCCGCAGCGCGCAGGCCGGCGTCGAGCTCCTCCGGAGTCCGGCAGACGAAGACGCCCTTCCCCGCGGCGAGGCCGTCGGCCTTGACGACGCACGGGGGCCGCGCAACGGGAAGGGTCGCGGCGGTCGGCACGTGCGCCGCGTGGAGGACGTCCTTGGCGAACGCCTTCGAGCCCTCGATCCGCGCGGCCGCCCGGCTCGGGCCGAAGACCGCGATCCCGGCTCTCCGGAGCTCGTCGGCGAGTCCCGCTACGAGCGGCGCCTCCGGCCCGACGACCACGAGGTCGATCCCGAGTGCGCGCCCGAGCGCCAGGACGCTCTCGGCGTCCTCGGGTCGGACGGGATGACAGGCGCCGAGCGCGGCGATCCCGGGGTTGCCGGGTGCGGCGTGCAGCTCCTCGCAGCCCGGGCTGCGAGCAAGCGTCCAGGCGAGAGCGTGCTCACGGCCGCCGCCCCCGATCAGGAGCACCTTCACGCGGTCACTCTAGAGACCGTCTCGGAGGTTTCGAGAACGCCCTCCCTGCCCATGCTGGAGGCATGATCGAGCCCGGCCTCGACCGTCACGAGTGGGAGACCGAGTGGCAGAGCCTCGAGCCGCTCGTCGAGGATGCACCCGAGGAAGCGCTGCCCGAGCTGCACGACCTCGTCGCGCGGATGATGGTCGCCCGCGGTTACCCGATCGAGGATCAGGTCGCCATCGAGGGCGCCGAGCGCGAGGTGGTGGCCGAGTTCCGCGAGGCGCGCCGGCTCGCGCGGGTCGTGGACGCGGGGGACAATCTCGACCCCGGCGACGTGGCCGCCGCAGTCAACGCGCACCGGACGCTCTACGAGAGCCTGCTGAACACCTCCCTCTCCTAGGGGCGCGCGAGCTCAGCGCGAAGCCTCGCCGCCGGCGCTGCGCTAGACCGGCGCCCGCTGCGAGAGCACCTCCGTGCGGCCGGCGCCGGTGCCGATCAGCGAGACCTCCACCTCCAGCTCCCGCTCGACGAGCTCGACGTAGGCGCGTGCGGCCCGCGGTAGCCCCGAGGGCTCCTCGACACCCTCGAGCGGCTCGAGCCACCCCGGCAGCGCCTCGTACACAGGCCTCGCATGGTGGAAGTCGCTCTGGCGGGCGGGAAAATCGACGGTCTCCGAGCCGTCCGGCAGCCGGTAGCGCGTACACACCGGTAGCTCCGCGAAGGCGGAGAGGACGTCGAGCTTCGTCAGGGCGAGTGAGGTGATCCCGTTCAGGCGGACGGCGTAGCGCAGCGCAACGAGGTCGAGCCAGCCGCACCGCCGCTCACGGCCGGTCGTCGTGCCGTACTCCGCCCCGAGCTCGCGCATGCGCGCCTGGTCAGGCCCCTCGATCTCGGTCGGGAACGGCCCCGCGCCGACGCGGGTGACGTAGGCCTTGGTGACCCCCAGCACGGCGTCGATCCGATTCGGGCCGATGCCGACCCCGGTCGCCGCGGCGCCTGCGATCGGGTTCGACGAGGTCACGAATGGATACGTCCCGTGATCGAGGTCGAGCAGCGTTCCCTGCGCGCCCTCGAAGAGCACGGTCTGGCCTTCGCGCAGCGCGTTGTGGACGAGCAACGACGTGTCGGCGACGTAGGGTCGCAACCGGGCGGCGAACCCCTCGCAGCGGCCGGCCACGGTCTCGAGCTCGAGCGGCCGCGCCCCGTAGACGCGCTCCAGCCAGAGGTTCCGCTCACCGAGCGCCACCTCGATCTTCTGGCGGAGGATCTTCGGGTCGAGCAGGTCCTGCACGCGGATGCCGAGGCGCGCCGCCTTGTCGGCGTAGGCCGGCCCGATCCCCCGACGCGTCGTGCCGATCTGCAGCTCCCCGAGCCGCCGCTCGCTCGCGCGGTCCAAGGCGACGTGCCAGGGCATGACCACGTGGGCGTTCCCGGAGATCCGAACCGGCTCGCTCGAGACGCCGCGCGACTCGAGGCCGTCCAGCTCGCCGACCAGCACCTCCGGATCGATGACGCAGCCCGCCCCGAGCACGCAGATCTTGCCCCAGAGAATCCCCGAGGGAACGTGGTGGAACTTGTAGGTCTCCCCCTCGGCGACGATCGTGTGCCCCGCGTTCGGGCCGCCCTGGTAGCGACAGACGGCGTCGGAGTGCTGGGCGAGCAGGTCGACGATCTTGCCCTTGCCCTCGTCGCCCCACTGCGCGCCGACGATGACCGTGGCGGGCACGAGCAGGAGTGTGACCGACGCTGCGGCCGGCGCTCGCCGCTACCGGATCGCCCCGGCGAGGGAGCGGTTTGCGCGCTCGACGCGGATCTCGTGCCCGCGCCGGCAGGTGGCCCACCCGTGCCTGGCCTCGAGCCGCAGGGTTCCGGAGACGGATGCGTTCAGGTAGCTCTCCGGGAAGTGCTCGTCCCCCAGGCAGGCATCGCACACCGCCGTGAAGCTGATCGCCTTCGGCGCCAGCCAGATCGTCTGTCCCTCGCCGATCATGAGCCGCCCGCCAGGTCGGCGAACTTCGCGTAGCGCTTGAGGAACGAGAGCTTGACCCCATCGGTCGGCCCGTTGCGGTGCTTGGCGAGGTTCACCTCGGCGAGGCCCTGGTGCTCGGACTCGTCGTTGTAGTACTCGTCGCGGTAGATGAAGGCGACAAGGTCTGCGTCCTGCTCGATCGAGCCGCTCTCGCGCAGGTCGGAGAGGATCGGCCGCTTGTCCTGGCGCTGCTCGACCGCGCGCGAGAGCTGCGACATCGCGACGATCGGCACGTCCAGGTCGCGTGCCAGCACCTTCAGCGCGCGCGAGATCTGGGAGACCTCCTGCACCCGGTTCTCGTAGTTCGAGTCCGAGCTCATCAGCTGGAGGTAGTCGACGAGGATCAGGCCGAGCTTCGGCTGCTGCGACTTCAGCCGCCTCGACTTCGAGCGGATGCCCATCATCGTGATCGAGCCGCTGTCGTCGACGTAGATCGGTGCGCGCGCGAGCTTGTCGCAGGCCGCCGTCAGGCGCGGCCAGTCCTCGGGCGCGAGCTTGCCGGTCCGGAGCCGCTGCGACTCGACCTTCGCCTCGCTGCACATCAGCCGCTGGGTCACCTCGGACTTCGACATCTCGAGCGTGAACAGCGCCACAGGCAGGTTGTGCCGGACGGCCACGTTCGCCGCGATGCAGAGGCCGAGCGCCGACTTGCCCATGCTGGGGCGGGCGGCCACGATGATCAGGTTGCCGGGCTGGAATCCCGACGTCAGGCGGTCGAGGTCGCGGAAGCCCGACGGGATGCCCGTCACCTCCGCGCCGGCCTCGTAGAGCTGGGTGATCCGCTCGAAGCTCTCCTTCAGCAGATCCTCGATGTGACTGAACTCCGACGTGACCCGGCCCTGGGAGAGGTCGAAGATCACCTGCTCGGCCTGGTCGAGGAGGTCGACGGTGTCGCCCGGGCGGTCCCAGCCGAGGCGCGCGACCTCGCCGCCGGCGCGGATCAGGCCGCGCAGGACAGCCATCTCGCGCACGATCTTGGCGTAGAAGTGCACGCTCGAGGCGGCCGGGACGTTCTGTGCGAGCTCGTGGATCCGTACCCGGCCGCCCACGCGCTCGAGCTCGCTCCGCTCCTCGAGCTCGTCGACGAGGGTGATCGCGTCGACCGGCTCGCCGCGGCCGTAGAGCGCGAGCGCGGCGAGGTAGATCGCCCCGTGGCTCTCGCGGTAGAAGTCCTGCGCGGTGAGCACGTCGCTGACCGCGGCGATCGCGCCGGGGTTGAGCATCATCGCGCCGAGGACGGACTCCTCGGCGTCGAGGTTCTGGGGAGGGACCCGCGCGGTCGGCTGCGCCTCGACGACTGTCGCCACGTCCGGAAGCATCACGGCTCACCGGCGTGGTGCAACCTGTGGCAAACCGCGGTTTTCCCCAGACAGCGGCGCCCAGCGGTGCAGGCAGAAGAGAACATGTGTTCGTCGATGGTGCCAGCAGGGCCGGCTGCCGTCCACACCTGCCGGGGCAGGAAATCCCCAGCGAATAGTCGCTCCTAGCGAGAACTTCTTCGCATCCTCCACAGCCTTGTGGAGGATGTGTGAACGAAGCGTTACTCGACGGGCGCGGTCTCATCCGGCTGGGAGTCCCCGGACGGGCGCGTCTCCTCGGCTGGCCCGTCCTCGGCCCCGGGCGAGCCGGCCTCGAGCCCGACCTCTGGCTCGGGCTCAGGCTCGGGCGGCAGCTCGCCGCCCTCGGGCACGACGTGCGTCTGCACCGCGACCCGCACGTCGGTGAAGACGTCGATCGGCACCTCGTAGCGCCCGATTCGCTTGATCGGCTCGGACAGCTCGATCCGGCGGCGGTCGATCCGGATCTTCCGCGTCCGCCAGAGCTCGTCGACGATGTCGGTCGGGGTGACCGAGCCGAAGAGCGATCCGGTGGGACCCGCCTTCACCTCGAAGCGGAGGACGGTCCGCTCGAGCAGGCCCGCGACCTCGCGAGCCTGGTCGACCGAGGTCGCCTCGTGGCGTGCGCGGAGGGTCTCGCGGCGCTCGAGGTCGGCGAGCCGACCCGGCGTCGCCTGGGCGGCCAGTCGCCGGGGCAGCAGGAAGTTCCGCGCGTAGCCGCGGGCCACGTCGACCACGTCGCCCCGCAGGCCGACCTTCTCGACGTCCTGCAGGAGGATCACCTGCATCCGGTCAGGCTCCGACGTAGGGGAGAAGCGCCATCTCACGCGCGCGCTTGACGGCCACGGCCACCTGTCGCTGGTGGCGCCGGCAGGCGCCGCTGATGCGACGCGAGCGGATCTTCCCCTTCTCCGAGACGTAGCGGCGGAGCTGGCTGAAGTTCTTGTAGTCGATCTCGTCGACCTTGTCCTTGCAGAAGTAGCAGTTGCGCTTCCGGGTCAGGGCAGCGTCGCGGGGGTTCCGCTTGCGGCGCGTCTGGTCTCGTTCCTTGGGCTGGGCCATCTGGGATCTCCTCGCGCGCGGGACTAGAACGGGATGTCGTCGTCGGCGCCGGCAGGGCCGAAGTCGGCGCCTTCGGCCGCGGCCGTCGCCGGGACGAACTGCGGCTGTCCGTCGCCGTCGCCCCGGCTGCCCAGGAACTGCACCGTGTCGGCGATGACCTCCACCGCCTGGCGCTTCGTGCCGTCCTGCGCATCCCACTCGCGCCACTCGAGCCGGCCGTCGACTCCGACGGGGCGCCCCTTGGCGAGGTATTGCGCGCAGTTCTCGCCCTGGTTGCCCCAGACGGTGATGTCGAAGTAGTTCGGCTTCTCGGTCCACTCGCCGGTGGCCTGGTCCTTCCGCCTCGTGTTCACCGCGAGCCGCAGGCTGCAGACGGCCATCCCGCTGGGGGTGTGGCGCAGCTCCGGGTCGCGCGTGAGGTTTCCGACGAGGACGACGCGGTTGATATTCGCCATGCTCCTACGCTCCTTCCGCTGAATCTGATGGGGTTGCCGTCGGCTCGGGCTCCGCTCCGGCGTCGGTCGGGGCCGTGGCGGCAACGGGCTCGGCGTGTGGCTCCGGCTCGGGCACCGGCGGTGCTTCGAAGGGGGTCGGCGGCGGGGGAGGCGTGCGGCCCGAGCCCTTCAGCCGCCTCGTCGCCAGGTGCCGCATGACGCCGTCGGTGATCCGGAGGATGCGGGAGACCTCGCTCAGGGTGTCCGGGGCGACCGTGAAGCCGAGGAGGTGATAGGTCCCCTCACCCTTGTGCCCGATCTCGTAGGCGAGCTTGCGCCGGCCCCAGGGCTGGTGCGAGTCCCAGCGGCCTCCGTCGCGCTCCACCAGCTCGCGCGTGCGGGCGATGATCTCGTCGTGCCGCTCCTCCGGGGCCTCCGGGTCGAGCAGCAGCAGAATCTCGTATTCGGTCACGTCCCGCATCCCTCCTTCCCACGGTCTGAGGCGGTCTCGCCGGCCGGCGCCGCACGGGAACGTGAGACGGCGCGAGTGCGAGACAGGAAGAGCGGAGGAGTGTAGCATCGCCGCCGTGCGCCCAAACCAGCTGACCTGGGTTGTTGGCGGGCTCGGGCTAGCAGGCGCCATGCTCGTCAGGGCGCGCCGGCTGCGGCGGGTGAGGCGACCCGAGCCCGTGGCCGGCGGTCTCGACCCCCGGGCCGAGGAGCTCCGGCGCAAGCTCGCGGAGTCGCGGGACCTCGAGGCCGACCGTGACGAGTTCGAGGCGGCCGAGACCCCGGTCGACCTCGCCGTGCCGCCCCCCGAGGTCGAGCAGCGCAGGCGGCGCATCCACGAGGAGGCCCGCATGGCCGCCGAGGAGATGCGCCGGCCCGCGGCCGACGCCGACTGACCGGAGCTCGCTAGGCGGGGGCGCCCGCGAACTGCGGGATGATCTCCCGCCCGTAGATCTCCAGCGTCTCCTCCTGCCGGTTCGTCATCAGGTAGATGTTCCAGTGGGTGACGCCGATCGCCTCGAGACCGCGGAGCTTCTCAATGTGCTGCTCGGCGGTACCGAGCACGCAGAACCGATCGCAGATCTCGTCGCTGACGAACTCGCCGTGGGCAGCACCGACGCGGCTGTGGTCCTTGTAGTCGTAGAACTCGCGCGCCTTGACGTACTCGGTCAGCGCCTTCGGGATGTCGGAGTTCTCCCCGTAGCGCTCGATCAGGTCCTTGACGTGGTTCGAGACCATCGCCGGGAACCAGCGAACCTCGTCGCGCGCGGTCGCGAGATCCTCGCCGACGAAGGCCGGGGCGCAGACGATCGGCTCGAGCGCGTCCGGGTCGCGGCCGGCCTCCTCGGCCGCCGCGCGGGCCGTGCCCATGATCCACTGGACGATGTCCGGGTCGGCCAGCTGGATGACGACCCCGTCGCCGACCCGGCCCGCCACCCCCAGCGCCTTCGGCCCGTAGCCCGCGACGTAGAGCGGGATCTCCGGCCGGCCCTTGGCCCACTTCAGCTCGAGGTCCTTCCCGTTCCAGACGACGGGCCGGCCGTTCATCAGGTCCTTCATCATCACGAGCGAGCGCTCGAACTCCGCCACCTTCACCGGCTGGAGTCCGACGACGCGGCGGGAGGAGTCGCCGCGCCCGATTCCCATCACCATCCGCCCGTCGGAGATGTCCTGGAGCGTCGCGTAGGAGCTGGCCGTCATCGTCGGCTCCCGGATGCCGGGGTTCGTCACGCAGTGGCCGAACTTCAGCCTCGTCGTGTGCTCGGCCGCGAGCGTGAGGAGCGGGAACGAGTCCTGCCAGAGGATGTGCGAGTCGTACGTCCAGCCGATGTCGAAGCCGTGCTGCTCGGCGAGCTGCATCAGCTCGAGGAAGCGCGTGTAGGGCGGGTCTGGCAGGACGGTGACGCCGAAGCTGAGCATGGAGCCTCCAGGGCGGGGGGCATGGGCGGAAGCCCCGATCTTCGCCGGTTCGCGCCGCGGGCGCAATCGGGAGCCTGTGGACGAATCGTTCCAGAGTTCTTGCGATCGACATGCTTCCGCGGGTCGGCTCGACCCTGGCGAAGGGCTCGCTACCTGCGGGCGAAGCGCTCGAGCGCCTTCGACGTCAGGCGGTCGAGCGCGCGCACCGCGAGCTCCAGGTGCTCCTCGCGGGTGTCTTCGAGCTTCGTATGCGAGAGCCCGCGCAGGCTCTGCACGAACAGCATCACCGTGGGCACCCCCGCCCGCGAGATCTCGGCCGCGTCGTGCAGCGGCCCGCTCGGCAGCCGGTGCGAGGTTCCCGCCACCTCGCCCACGGCCTCCTCGGCCAGGGCGACCAGGTCGCGGTCGAAGAGGATCGGCTCGATCCGCCAGATTCGATCCCACTCGACCTCGACGTCCTCCTCCGCCGCGAAGCGCTCGCTCGCTGCTCGCGCTTCGGCGAGCATCGAGGCCAGGCGGCCCGCGTCGAGATGGCGCTGGTCCAGCAGGCACTCGGCGGTCTCGACGACCGACGTGACGATCCCGGGCCGCGTCACCACGCCGCCCATCGTGCAGACGGCCCCCTGGCCGGTCCGGGTCGCGATCTCGCGAACCTCGAGCGCGAGCTTGGCGGCCGCGCCGAGTGCGTCTCGCCGCCGATCCATCGGCGTCGAGCCGGCGTGGGCAGCCTGACCCCGGAAGGTGATCTCGTGGCGCTCGACGCCGAACGTGCCGAGGACCACGCCGAGCGGGAGGTCGAGGCCCTCCAGCACCGGTCCCTGCTCGATGTGGAGCTCGAGGTACGCGGCCGCGCCCTCCAGCTGCCGGCGGGCCTCCAGCGCGCGGTCGAGGTCGACCCCGTGGCCGGCGAGGGCGTCCGGCAGCGCGACGCCGTCGCCGTCCCGCCGCTCGCGGAGCTCCTCCACGTCCCCCATCGAGCCGGCGGCGGCCGACGAGCCGAAGAGCGAGCGCCCGAAGCGGGCGCCCTCCTCGTCGGCCCAGTTGACGAGGCGCACGGTCAGCGGCGGCTCACCCTCCGAGGCGAGGCGCCTCAGCACCTCGGCCCCGGCGACGAGGTTGAGGCAGCCGTCGAGCCAGCCGCCGTTCGGCACCGAGTCGATGTGCCCGCCGATCAGCAGGGCCCGGTCCGAGTGCCCCCGGAGCGTGAACCACTGATTCCCGGCCTCGTCGGTCTCCTCCTCTAGGCCGGAGCCCTCGAGGAGTCCGCCGAGCCATCGGCGCGCCCGTGCCCACGTGTCCGTCCACGCGACCCTCTGCGCGCCGGCCTCGTCGCCCGTCAGCTGCTGGAGGGCGCGCAACTCGGCGACGGTGCGGGAGGGGTCGAGTCCCACGGCGAGCGAGCTTACTGTGGTAAGCAATGGCGATGGCGAGCGTCCCTGCCCTCGAGCGCCACCGGGGCATCCGGGTCGGCGCATCACGCGCGGGCGGCGCGCTCCGACGGGTTGGCACCTTCGTCGCCGTGCTCGCCGCGCTCTGCGGCCTCTGGGAGGGCTACAAGTGGCTCTGGGAGTGGGCCGGATGGACGTGGCCCTTCACCGTCGACGACGTGACGATGCCGCACCTGCACGACATCCTCGCGGCCTTTGCCGAGCCGACCACCACCGGCGGACCGGTGCTGATCGACTCGCTGCTCCATGCGGCGTGGTTCACCGCGAAGGAGGCGCTCGCCGGCTTCGTGCTCGGCGCGCTGATCGGCTTCGGGCTCGCGGTCGTCCTTGCACACTCGCGTCTGCTCGAGCGCGGGCTGCTGCCGTACATCGTCGCCTCGCAGACGGTGCCGATCCTCGCGATCGCGCCGATGGTCGTCGTCGGCCTGGGCTCGAAGGGGCTCGAGGGCTGGAAGGCGGTCGCGATCCTCGCGGCGTACCTGACCTTCTTCCCGGTCGCGATCAACGCCCTGCGCGGCCTCCACTCCGTCGACGCCCGGGCCCTCGAGCTGATGAACTCCTACGCGGCGAGCCGCTGGAAGGTGCTCTGGCGCCTGCGTGTGCCCGCCTCGCTGCCGTTCATCTTCACCGCGCTCAAGATCTCCGCGACCGCGAGCGTGATCGGGGCGATCATCGGCGAGACTCCCGCGTCGATCCAGGACGGCCTCGGCGGCGCGATCGTCAACTTCAACCAGTACTACTCGCTCCAGCCCACGTTCCTGTGGGCGACGAACATCGTCGCCGCCGGACTCGGGATCTCGATCTTCGCGCTCGTCGCCCTGACCGAGCGCGTCGTCCTGCGGCGCGCCCCGGAGAACGTCGCGTGAGCGCGCCCGGGCGGGTCGTCTCGATCTCGGGCCTCACCAAGTCCTTCAAGACGGGTGTGACCGCGCTCCAGGAGATCGACCTCGACATCCGGCCCGGCGAGTTCGTCTCGCTGATCGGGCCGTCGGGCTGCGGCAAGTCGACGCTGCTTCGCATTGTCGGCGACCTCGTCCAGCCGACCTCGGGCACCGTGCTGGTCAACGGCAAGACCGCGCACCGTGCGCGGCTCGATCACGACTACGGGATCGTCTTCCAGGACTCCGTCCTCTACGACTGGCGCACCGTCTCGCGAAACGTCTCGCTGCCGCTCGAGATGCTCGGCTGGAGCCGCGCCCGCCGCAAGGAGCGCGTCCGCGAGATGCTCGAGCTCGTCGAGCTGACCGGCTTCGAGTCGAACCGCCCCTGGCAGCTCTCGGGAGGAATGCAGCAGCGGGTCTCGATCGCTCGAGCGCTCTCGTTCGACCCGGCGCTCCTGCTGATGGACGAGCCGTTCGGCGCCCTCGACGAAATGACCCGCGAGCGGCTGAACATGGAGCTCCTGCGGATCTGGGAGAAGGCGGCCAGCACGATCGTCTTCGTCACCCACTCGATCCCCGAGGCGGTCTTCCTCTCGACGCGGGTCGTCGTCATGTCGGCTCGCCCGGGCCGGATCGCCGACGTCGTCGACGTCGACCTCCCGCAGCCGCGTGGCGCCGAGACGCGGGAGCAGCCCCGGTTCTTCGAGCTCGTGACCGCGGTGCGGGAGGCGCTCGCGGCAGGGGGACGCGGGCAGCCAGCGCCGACGCTGCCGGCCGGGACTGAGGAGCGCTACTGAGCAGCACGGTCGTGGAGCCCGTTCCGCCCGGCGTCGTCCGCGCGATCGGCGGCCGCTTCGTCGACTGGCTGCCGGCCCTCGCGGTCTTCGCGCTCGGCCTCGCCCTCTGGCAGGGGCTGACGACCGCGTTCAACGTCCAGACATTCCTCCTGCCGAAGCCGACTGACATCGCTACCGCGTTCTGGAACGACCGCGGAACTCTTTGGGACTACGGCCTGTACACGTTGAAGGAGGCCGCGGGCGGATTTGCGATGGGCTGCTCGGCAGGGATCCTCGTAGCCTTGCTCCTCGCCCGCTTCCGCGGGCTCGGCCTCGCGCTCCTCCCGTTCGCGATCGCCGCCAACGCGATCCCGATCATCGCCTTCGCCCCGATCACGAACAACTGGTTCGGCCTCCTGAACCCGGTCTCGAAGATGGTGATCGCCGCCGTTCTCTGCTTCTTCCCGACGATGATCAACACGCTTCGCGGACTGACGTCGGTGCACCCCTCGTCGATCGAGCTGATGCGCTCCTACGGCGGCGGCGAGCTGGCCGTGTTCCGCCGCGTGCGGATCCCGAACGCGCTCCCCTTCATGTTCACCGGGCTGAAGGTCTCGGCGGTGCTCTCGATGATCGGCGCGATCGTCGGCGAGTACTTCGGCGGCCCGACGAACGCGCTCGGGGTCAGCATCCTGAACGACTCCCAGCTGTTCGACTTCCCGCGCGCGTGGGCGGGAATCATGCTGGCGAGCGCGTTCGGGATCGCCTTCTACGCGGCGGTCTCGGTGGCCGAGCGCCTGACGACGAGCTGGCACCCGTCGGCTCGGACCTTTCGCTCCGAGTGAGTGGAGGTCAGAATGGCAGGTAGGCGGCGCTCGGGACGCGAGCGTCGCGAGAAACCGAAAGGGGTGGGTGGATGAAGCGGAACCACTGGGTCGTCGCAGCGCTGGCGCTGGTCGCGGCGGGGCTCGCCGCGTGGGGCGCGGTGGCGGCGACCGCGGCGTCGAAGCGCTCCGAGGCGACCAAGGTGACCCTGCAGCTGAAGTGGGTCACGCAGGCGCAGTTCGCGGGCTACTACGCGGCCTCGGCCAAGGGCTTCTACAAGCAGGCCGGCCTCGACGTCAAGATCAAGGTGGGCGGCCCGAGCATCACGCCCGAGCTCGTCGTCGCCGGCAAGCAGGCCGAGTTCGGCATCGACTGGCTGCCGGCGCTTCTCGCTGCCCGAGACAAGGGCGGCGACCTCGTCAACGTCGCGCAGGTGTTCACACGGAGCGGCATGACCGAGCTGACGTGGCGTGACAGCGGCATCACCTCGATCGCGAAGATGCGCGGCAAGAAGGTCGGGGTCTGGTGCTGCGGGAACGAGAACGAGCTCTACGCGGCGCTCGTCAAGAACGGGATCGACCCGAAGAACCCCAAGGACATCACGATCGTCAACCAGCCGTTCAACATGGACCTGCTCCTCCAGCGGCAGGTCGACGCCGCCGCGGCGATGACCTACAACGAGCTGGCGCAGGTGCTCGAGACCAAGAACCCGAAGACCGGCCAGCTCTACACGCTCAAGGACCTGAACGTGATCACGATGGAGAAGGCCGGGACGGGCATGCTCGAGGACGGGATCTTCGTCCGGGGCGACTGGCTGAAGGACAAGGCCAACCAGGAGACGACGCGGAAGTTCCTCGAGGCCTCGTTCAGGGGCTGGGTCTACTGCCGCGACCACCGCGTCGAGTGCACGACCATCGTCCTGAAGAACGGCTCCCTGCTCGGCAAGGGCCATCAGACGTGGCAGATGAACGAGATCAACGCTCTCATCTGGCCCGTCAAGCAGGGCGTCGGCGTGATGGACAAGGCCGCGTACGCCCGCACCGCCAAGATCGCCAAGCAGTTCGGGGTGATCAAGAAGGCCGCCTCGGGTGCCTATGTCGACACGTACGCGAAGCAGGCGGTGGCCCGGCTGAAGCAGCAGGGCGTGGACGTGAACGGCACCAAGTGGAAGAAGGCCGTCGTAAAGGTGACTCCCGGAGGGAAGTAGGCCCGCGCAGACCCTCTTGGACCCCGCGCAGACCCTTGGGGCCGCCGCCTTGCGGCGGCCCCAAGGCCTGCACGCTTAGAAGGGAAAACCAAACCGGCAGGGCCCTTGGGGTCGACTTTGGCCGGACCCCCAGGTAGGGCGGCGGTCCGGGAGATCCCTTCATTGCCCCCAGGACGCGGCGCAGCGGCAAGAGGGGGGTTCCTTCAAAGCGTGCAGGCCTCGGACGCCGCGCAGCGGCGGCCGAGGGTCTGCGCGGGTCCAGCAAGCTCTACCTCTGAGGTGTGTCAGAGGTACCTCGGAGGAAGGAGGCCCCTCAGGCTCGCCCGGCAGGGTTTCCTTCATAGCGTGCAGGCCTCGGACGCCGCGCAGCGGCGGCCGAGGGTCTGCGCGGGTCCAATCTTGCGGGTCTATCCTTTGTTCATGTCGGTGCTGATCAAGGGTGGACGGGTCATCACGGCCGCCGACGACTACCTCGGCGACATCTTCGTCGAGGACGAGCGGGTGACGCTGATCGGCGAGTCGCTCGACGTCGAGGCCGACCGCGTGATCGATGCGGATGCCAAGTACGTCCTGCCGGGCTGCGTCGACCCGCACACCCACCTCGACATGCCCTTCGGCGGCACGGTCACCGCGGACGACTTCGAGTCCGGCCACGCGGCGGCGGCGGCGGGTGGCACGACCTGCCACGTCGACTTCGTGATCCAATCGCCGGGCTCGAGCTTCGGCGCCGCGCTGGAGGCCTGGCACGCGAAGCGCGAGGGCAAGGCCCTGATCGACAACGGCTTCCATATGGCCGTCACCGACCTGAAGGAGGGGGGCTCGCTCGAGGAGCTCGCCTCGCTGCCCGACCAGGGCGTGACCTCCTACAAGCTCTTCATGGCCTACAAGGGCGCGCTGATGGTGGACGACGAGACGCTCTTCAAGACGATGGAGGTCGCGGCGGAGACCGGCGCCCTCGTGATGGTCCACGCCGAGAACGGCGACGCGATCGACGTCCTCGTGAAGCAGGCGCTCGCGGCCGGCCACACCGAGCCGAAGTACCACGCGCTGACGCGACCTCCCGAGACCGAGGGAGAGGCCACGAATCGCGCGATCCAGCTCGCGCGCGTTGCTGGCGCGCCGCTCTACGTCGTCCACGTCTCCTGCAAGGAGGCGCTGGAGCCGATCGCCCTCGCGCGGGAGAAGGGCTGGAACGTCCACGGCGAGACCTGCACGCAGTATTTCTTCATCGACTACACCTACCTCGAGCAGCCCGATTTCGAAGGCGCGAAGTACGTCTATACACCGCCTCCCAGGGACAAGGCCAACCAGGAGCACCTCTGGAGCGCTGTCCGCACGGACGTACTCTCCGCGATCTCGACCGACCACTGCGCCTTCCGCTGGGACGGCCAGAAGACGGCGGGTCGAGACGACTTCTCGAAGATCCCGAACGGCGGTCCGGGCCTCGAGAACCGGCTGCACATGATCCACCACTTCGGTGCGCGCGAAGGACGGATCTCCCTCAACCGGATGGTCGAGCTCCTGGCCACCAACCCCGCGAAGCTCTTCGGGCTCTACCCCCGCAAGGGCACGATCGCTGTCGGCTCCGACGCCGACCTCGTGATCTTCGACCCCGAGGCGCGCCACACGATCACGGCGTCAGGTCAGCACTCGCGGTCGGACTACAACCTCTACGAGGGCACCGAGGTCGTTGGGACACCCGAGCTCGTGCTCAGGCGCGGTGAGGTCGTGTGGGAGAACGGGGAGGTCGCCGCCAGGCCCGGGAGCGGGCAGTTCGTCGCCCGGGCGCGCTTCGGAGAAGTGCTCGCGCCGGCGCTCCGCGTCTAGCCGAATCGGAGCCGCCGCAGGCGCGGCGGTGAAACGACTAGCTTCCGCCCCCGTGAGCGAGCCCCGGCGTCCCGGCGAGGTGCCCGACCGTGCGTAGCACCGCGGCCAAGTTCGGCGGCGGCGTCGCATCCAAGCTCGCTCCGTCGCTCGTCGGGCTGCTGCTGATCCGCCTCGTCGCGCAGGAGGGGACGCTCGACGACGTGGGGCGGCTTGGACTTGCGACCGCGACCGCCTACCTCTGCGGCTCGCTCGCGGAGATGGGAATGATGACCTCCCTCTCGCTGCCCCAGGAGTACTTCGGGGTCGCGGCGCCGCCGCTGCGTGCCACGCGCACGGCCCGCTCGCTCGCCGCAGCCGCCGGCTCGGCCCTCTACGGAGTCCTGTGGCTGGCAGGTCTGGGCGGGCACGAGCCGATCCTCCTGCTGGCCCTTCCCCTGCCCTTCCTGCTGGCGCTCTCGTACGGCTACATCGGGGCGATGAACGCCGGCGGAGCGCTGAACACCGAGGGAGCGATCGCCGCGGGAGAGGCGGTGGCCGCGGTCGTCCTGACCGTAGTGCTCGGGCAGACGACGTCGACACTCGCCGCGGCCCTGGTCGCGCTTGGCGCGTCGAAGTGGCTGGGGACGCTCGCGCGCGTCCTGGTCCTGCGCGGCCTGCCGAAGCACGCGGGCGCCTCCGTGCCCGGCGTGGTTCGCCAGCAGCTCTGGTTCCTGACCTCGGGTGGCGCAACGGTGCTCCACGGGCGCCTCGACCTGCTTGTGCTCGGCTTCGGTGGGCCCCTGAGCCTCGTCGGGATCTACAGCACCCTCCTGCGTGCGTGCTACAGCACCTTCCTGGTCGCCGAAGGGCTGACCCTCGCGATGTACTCGACGGAGGAGGCGGAGTCCTCGAGCCGCGCGGTCCGCCGCTGGCGCGTCACGGGTCTCGTGATCGGCCTGGTCGCGGGCACGGCGTTCCTCATCGCCGCCGGGCCGCTCCTGCCGGTCATCCTCGATCGCCCAATCGAGAACCTGCTGGTGCCGATCATCCTGCTCGCGGTGCTGATCCCGGTCCGGTTCGCGGGCTACGTGCAGTCGATCGATCTCGTGCGGGCGGGCCGCCAGGCCGCGCGGATCCCGGTCCTCGTGGTCGCGCTGGCGGTGCTCCTGGTCGGCGGGATCGTCGGCTGGAGAACCGGCTCGCTGACGTGGCTCGCGGGCCTCCGCCTGGCGAGCGAGGCCGTCGTGACGCTCGGCTTCCTCTACCTCGCCCGCCGCGGTCTCGGCGCCCTGCGGGGAGTCAGACCGAGGCTCGACGCGGCCGAGTGAGGCAGGCCGGGCGGGCCGGCTCCGCTCCCAGACACGTCTCGAAGTGACATCTGGCGCTCGACACGTCGCCTCTCTACCTTCGGACCACCTGCACCGGAGCACCGACCGGCCGGCGCACCGTCCAGAAAGGTGGTCAGATGAGACGTATCTCCTATCGATCCGGCCTGGTGCGGGGGCGCCGGGCCGGATCTGCATTCGGCGCTCTCGCCGGGACTGCGCTCGGCATTCTGCTCGGGCTCGTCACGATCGCGACGGTCGCCGCGGTGGCCGTCGGCAACTCTGACGCGCCGACACCCGACGTCGTCGACGGGGCTCATGTGCCACCGTTGCTGACGCTCCCCTCCGAACCGATCACGCTCCGCTACGCGATCGTCTGCCCGCCGCCTGGCGGCGACCTCGAGAGCGGCGCGCCCTGCGACGGGTCCGGCGACGTGTACGTGCGGCCCGGTCAGGCTGGCCGGTTCACGAAGCTCGCGCTCCGGCGGGGCGACGACGCCCGCGAGGGCAGGTACTTCGTCGACGTCCCCGCTTCCATCGCCTCCTCGCCGACCGGTTTCTCGTACTACGCGATCCTGCGGAACAACGCTACGGGCACGTCGATCACGCTTCCCGCAGCCGGCGCGGCGGCGCCACAACTGAGCCTGCCGCTCGCGAGGCCTGTGAGCCTCGACCTCCCGGAGCACGTCTTCGGCGCGGGGCGGCGGGCGACGGAGCGGGTCGTGGCCGCTCCGTGGGGGCGGCGGGTCGGCGAGGCCGGGCTTTCGGGAGGGCGGCAGGTCGGCTTCGCCGGCCCGTCCACCTTCGACGTGACGGCCGACGGCACGATCGTGCTGCTCGACCAGGTGAACGGGAGACTGCAGCGGTGGGCGCCCGGCGCCCGGGCAGCGTCACCCGTGAGGATCGACGTCTCGGAGGCGATCGCGGAGCTCTCCGTGGGGCCGGACGGGGCTGCCTACGTGCTCCAGCCGGCGCCCAGGGCCGGCGGAGCGCCCGAGCTATGGAGCTTCGGGCCGCTCGGGAATCTCCTCGGGCGCACGACGCTCTCCGACCGCACCTGGGGCGCGATGCGGATGGGACCCGAGGGCCCGGAGGTGCAGCAGCTGCCCTCGGAGCAGTGGATGCCGGTGCGGGCGCAGGGACGGTTGCTCGACCCACTCGCGCAGACCCGGGGCGGGCGGGCAGGCCGGACGGTCTCCGGCGGACGCGAGGTGGTCGTCCTACGCACCGGAGCCTACGAGCTCCGACTCGCGCTCGTGGGCGCCGGGAGGATCCTGAGTGGCTGGAGGATCGTCGGCGCGACGCCACTCGGCGAGGTCCAGCTCGCGGAGCCGCTCGGGACACGGATGGTGGTCGTCTTCAAGACGTACACGGAGGACCAGGACGAGTTCGTCGTCCTCGTGCTCGACGGCACCGGGATCGTCAAGTCGTTCTCGCTCCCCTCCGCGCAGTGGGCGGAGGCGGCGCCGCTGTCGAGGTTCCGGCTGCACGGAACCTCGCTGCTGCAGCTCGGGTCGACGGCTCAGGGCATGTTCATCGACCGCTTCGAATTGGAGGAACGGGAATGAGAACGCGATCACTCGGCGCACCCGCACCCGCAGTCGCATTCGTCGCCAGCTTCTTGCTCGCCCTCTCGCTGACGGCGGCAAAAATGGCCCGTGCGGCCTTCCAGGACACGTGCAACTACGCACGGCCCCAGCTCACGTACACGATGACGCGGGACGGCGGCCAGACGTACACCAATGTCGCCCGCTACGAGGGCTACCAGTGGGGCGGCGGCTGCTGGAACAACGACGACGTCGACTCGTCGCCGAACGACCCGCCGCAGACCTTCAGCCGTGGCGAGGGGGCGGACTGCTCCGGCCTGGTCTTCAAGACCTGGAAGGAGAGCGAGCATCCCGCCGCCGGCGGCCGCTACCACTGGGACAAGAGCCGCAACGTCCACGGGCCCTACACCGCCCAGGCGTTCAGGGACGGCGACGGGGAGCCGAACTACCGCGTGATCAAGTCCTACGTGTACGTGATGGACGGCTTCGCTAGCAGCGGCCACGTTGGCCTCGTCTTCTTCCGGGCGACCTCGGGTGCCGACCAGATCGTCGAGGCCAAGGGCGAGGCGTACGGCACGAACATGTGGACCCGCAGCTACCGCAGCGACTCGAGCTATGACGGGATCGGCCGCTACGGGTGGACCAGCTAGCGGACCGGGTGGAACCGCGTCGGTCCAGAGGAGCCGCCCGCTGGGCGCTCGCCGCGGCGGCGGCGGGCGCCCTCGCGGGCTGCTCGGATGGTGGCAAGGTGCCGGAGTTTCTCCTCGACGG
>Ga0136614_10000670_pt1 | contig 18080 bp, 13 predicted proteins | sample AntDrymUQ2792106_2_FD_106643 | JGI IMG/M metagenome (GOLD analysis project Ga0136614, IMG submission 106643) | Polar desert sand microbial communities from Dry Valleys, Antarctica - metaG UQ279 (21.06) | ecosystem: Environmental > Terrestrial > Soil > Desert | place: Antarctica: Dry Valley... | reverse complement strand
CTCGGAAACTGCGGACCCCGATGCGTCGGCCGCGAATTCGCAAGGCTCCGATGCTCCAGCCTCCGATGCCCCAGCTTCCGACGCTCAGGCACCGGCCGAACCCGAGGCGGCCGAACCGGCACCGGCCCTGCGCGAGGAAACCGCCGCGGCACCGGACGCCGAGGCACCCAGCGAATCACCTGCCGGTCAGACCGAACCGGAAAGCCAGCCGAGTGCCCAGCAGCAGACCCGGCGTGGCCCGGCCGAGCCCGGCCCCAGTCAAGGGGAACAGCCCCCACCCGCCGCTGCGACGCCCGGAGCCGGCCCGAGCCCCGATGGCGGCGCGTACGTCACGCCGTTGGTTCGCAAATTGGCCACCGAACACAAGGTCGACCTGTCCTCGGTCAGCGGCACCGGAGTCGGCGGGCGGATCCGCAAGCAGGACGTTCTCGAAGCAGCCAGCCGCGGCAGCCAGCCGGCGGGGACCGAGCCGGCCACGGCACGTCAACCGGCCCAGCCCGGCACGACCCCGCAGCAGGAGCCCGCCTCGACCGCTGTTACGTCGGATTCGGCGGCCACCGCAGCGGGCACCGAACCCAGCAAGCGCGGGCGGACCGAGAAACTGACTCGACTCCGGTCGCTGATCGGCAAGCGGATGATCGAGTCGTTGCAGGTCAGTGCCCAACTGACCACTGTGGTAGAGGTCGACATCACCGGCGTGGCCAAGCTGCGCGACCGGGTGAAGCACGATTTCCTCGCCCGGGAGGGTGTGAAGCTGTCCTTTCTGCCCTTCTTCGCGTTGGCCGCAGTGGAAGCGCTTAAAGCGCACCCGATGGTGAACTCGTCCATCGACTCCGAGGCGGGCACGATCACTTATCACGACAGTGAGAACCTTGGTATCGCCGTGGACACCGAGCGCGGCCTCCTGGTCCCGGTGATCCACAACGCCGGTGACCTGAACCTCGGCGGCATGGCCCGCAAGATCTCCGATCTCGCCGAGCGGACCCGCAACAACAAGGTGACGCCCGATGAACTCGGTGGCGGGACCTTCACGCTGACCAACACCGGTAGCCGTGGGGCACTGTTCGACACTCCGATCATCAATCAGCCGCAGGTCGCGATCCTCGGTACCGGCACCGTTGTCAAGCGCCCAGTCGTCGTCGACGACCCGAACCTCGGGGAGATCGTGACCGTCCGTTCGATGGTCTACCTGGCACTGACCTACGACCACCGGATCGTGGACGGCGCGGATGCGGCTCGGTTCCTGGTGACCATGAAGGAGCGACTCGAGACCGGAGACTTCGAGTCCTCGCTCGGACTGTTCTGACCGAGCCTCACGCACCGGTATGCGCATGAGCGCGTGAAGGTCGCCATCACCGGCGCCTCCGGGCTGATCGGTACCAGTGGGATCCGGCTGCACGACACCTGGACCCGATCGCCCTGGCCGATGTGGACGGGGTCGTGCACCTCGCCGGCGCTGGCATCGCCGACAAACGCTGGACCCAGGCTCGTCGACGAGACGGAATCCGCCGGCACCGGCTTTCTGGCCGATGTCTGCCGGCGTTGGGAAGCAGCAGCCCAGCCGGCCGTGGGATGCCGGGGTACGAGTCACCTTCCCGCGCACCGGGTTGGTGCTCTCCCGGCGCGGTGGACTCATGGGCCGGCTGGTTGCGCTGTTCAAGCTGGGTCTGGGCGGCAGGCTCGGCTCGGGTCGCCCCTACTGGCCATGGATCAGCCTTCCCGACGAGGTGTCCGCGTTGCGATTCCTGATCACGTCAGACCTGTCCGGACCGGTCAATCTCACCGGCCCCGAGCCGGTCACCAACGCCGAGTTCACCAAGACTCTAGGCTCGGTGCTGGCCCGCCCGACACTCGCCGCCGTGCCCGGATTTGCCCGGAAACTGGTGGTCGGCGACTTCGCCGAGGAGGGTGTCCTGGCCGGTCAGCGGGCCCTACCGCGTGTCCTGACGCGGGCCGGGTTCGACTTCGCTCATCCGAGCTTGCGGCGGGCCTTGGAAGCGATCACCGCTTCGGCGACCGATCAGCCCAGCCGCTGGGCGGTGTGAATCCGCCAGCCGCCCTCGCTCAGGACGAGTGTCATGTCCACCGCGGCGGGTCCGCGCCCTGGATGGATGGCCAGCGCCTCGGCGCGGGTGTCGAGCGCGGGAACGGTCTCGTAGTCCCCGAACTCGTCGGTGAGTTGCACAGCGGCGTGGTCGCCCTGCACTTCCACGTCGAGAATTTCCAGCACTCGTGGCGAGAAGCCGCGAAGCACCTGTCCGGCCTCGGTCAGCCGGGTCAGCTCGGCCAGATCAGCGGCCAACTGCGGGCTGTCCGCGCTGAAGACCTGATCGAGCAGCGGGGTAGCGCCGGTACCGAAGGCCAGGGCGCGCCGCTCGTACAACAGGCTCAGCAGCGCCGCCCAGGCGGCCGGAGACTCGGGTACCGCGCGCTCGTCGGGTACGGCCCGCTCGTCGGCAGCGACGTCCGTAGCGTCGGAGCCCGAGCCCGGCTCGGTGTCACCGGCTTGCCTCGACACTGCGCCGAGCGGGCCGCCGGCCTGTGCCGGCACGGATTTCGATGCGTTCCAACCGAGACCGAGGACGACGACGGCCAGGACCGCCAGCGCCGCGAGGGCGCTCACGACCGCCCGTCGCGGGACGACGCGTGCCGCCGAGCGCAGCCGCGACGGGGGGGCATAGCCGATTTCAGGTACGGGGTGGCGCAGGGCACTGCGCCGCTCCTCCCGCTCGCGACGAGTGCTCGGCGTCGCCGCATGTCGCGCTGAGCTCCCACGGCGTACTTCGCCGGCGATGTCAGTGGATGCGGTACGCGATGAGTTGTTCGATGACTCCTGTCCGGCACCGCACACTCCGGAGACTGCCGACCCAATGCGGAAGGGGTCCTCGTCGAGAGGCGGCAGATCCGGCCACACGTAGGGACCTGCAAGGTGCAACGGCTCCGGCTCCACGGCATCACGTACGTCTGCGGCGAAGGCCTGTGCGCTGCCCCGATGTCTGGGTTGTTCGGACAGGCCGCGCGCGATCACGTGGGCCAACGAAGCCGGCGTACTGGCATGCAGCGGGCGCAGGTCGACCCCGGAACCCGCTGCGGCCAACTCCCAGACGTCCGCGCCGCCGCCGGCGGCCCACGGTGGGCGGCCAGTCAGCGCATGGAAACCGATCGCCGCCACCCCGAAGACGTCCGAAGCTTTCGTGACCGGCCCACCGCGGGCAACCGACGGATCGAGGTACTCAAGCCGCGCAGCCGCCGGACCCGGCGCAGCCAAGCTCTGCCAGACGCCGAGATCGGTCAGCACGGGTCGGCCATCGGGGGTGACGATCACCGCACTCGGGGTGAGGCTGCCGTGCAACAGCTCTGCATCGTGGGCTGCACCGAGGCCGTCGGCCACCGGCGTGAGCAGGGTGACCACTTCCGCGCCGCTGAGGTGCTCCCGTTCGGTCAGCAGCGTTGCCAGGCTCACCCCGGTGATGAACTCCTGGACGAGCACCACCCTGGATCGGTCTCGGCGCACGTCGAGCAGGCGGGCCACGTGCGGGTGCACGAAGTCGTGCAGCCGCGGCCAGCTGAGCTGGTCGGTGTCGACGGCTTCGTCGGTGAGCCACTTGAGCGCAACGTCGGCTCCACCGCTGTCGGGCCGGGCCCGCCACACCTCACCCGTCGCGCCGAAGCCTACGAGCTCGACCAGGGTGAATCCCTCGAGGCTGCGCCGCATGTAGGGCGACGCTAGGCCCGACGGCGGCGCCGCGCTGAGGTTGTCCACAGCCCGACCGTCCACCAGCCTTGGCCACGGGATCAGCCGAAGGGCAGGGGCTGCTGCGGTGGGCCGTGCGTCGGGTCGACCCCGTCGAACAGGCTGCTTACCGATTCGCCGACATGACTGCGTTGGATGGCCTCGGCGAACAAGGTCGCGACGGATCGGACCTGCAGGTTCTCCCACACGTGATCCGGCGGTGGCACGGTGTCGGTGGTGACCACCTCGTGCACCATCGGGTGGCTGCCCAACAGGTCCACCGCCTTGCCCGTGAACAGCCCGTGCGTGCAGGCGACCGACGCGCCGGTGGCCCCGTCGTCGGAGAGCCTGTTGAGCAACTCGACGATGGAGCTGCCCGTGGCGATCTCGTCGTCGAGCACGATCGCATGCCGGCCCGCGACATCGCCGACGATGGCGTCGATGATCACCCGGTCGTCGGCCAGCCGGCGTTTGCTTCCGGCAGCGACCGGCGTACCGAGCAGCCGAGCGAATTGGGTTGCGGTCTTGGCGTTTCCGAGGTCGGGCGAGACGACAACGGTGTGGCTGAGGTCGCGACCGCGGAAGTGCTCGGCAAGTTCACCGATGGCGGTGAGGTGATCGACCGGTACGCCGAAGAAACCGTGCACCTGCGGGGCGTGCAGGGCCATCGTGATGACCCGATTGGCCCCGGCCGTGATCAGCAGATCGGCGACCAGGCGTCCGCCGATGGAGATGCGTGAGGCGTCCTTCTTGTCCGACCGGGCGTAGGCGTAGTGCGGGATCACGGCGGTGATCTGGGAGGCTGAGGCACCGCGCGCCGCATCCAACATCAGCAGCAGTTCCATCAGATGTTCTTGGGTGGGCGGGACCAGAGGCTGAACGACATAGACGTCGCGTTGGCGGCAGTTGGCCTGCAGCTGGACCTGGAGGCAGTCGTTGCTGAACCTGATGATCGAGGCAGGCGAGAGCTCCACCCCGAGGTGAGCACAGATTCGCTGGGCAAACCGGGGATGGGCATTGCCGCTGAAGACGACGATTTCGCGCACCGCGGATCACCATACGGTTTGACCCCGGGCATCAGGTGGCTGGCTTCGCTCGGCCGCTCGAGTTCTCAGTCCGGGCGAGCTTGCTCGGCCACCATATGGCTCTGCCGATGTCGTAGGTCAACGCAGGGACGAGCAGCGACCGTACGACCGTGGTGTCCAGCAGCACACCGAAGGCCACGACGAATGCGATCTGGGCGAGGAAGAGGATCGGGATGACTCCCAGCGCGGCAAAGGTCGCCGCGAGAACGATCCCCGCCGAGGTGATCACCCCACCCGTGACCCGGAGCCCGGCCAGGATGCCCGGCCGGGTTCGGAGTTTGAGCGATTCCTCGCGCACCCGGGTCATGAGGAAGATGTTGTAGTCGATCCCGAGGGCGACCAGGAACACGAACCCGAACAGCGGGACAGCGGGGTCAGCCGGTGGCCAGCCGAAGATGTGGGCGAACACGACCTCGGCGATGCCGAGGGTGGCCAGATAGGACAGCACGACCGTCGCGATCAGCAGCAGCGGAGCGACGATGGCACGCAACAGCAGCGCGAGGACCATAAAGACCACGAGCAGCACGATCGGGATGATCAGGGTCAGGTCGCGCTCAGCGGTGTCCTGGGTGTCGAGGTTGATCGCGGTGAACCCGCCGACCAGGGCGCTGCCGTCACCCACGTCACCCACCACGGCGCGCAATTCACGGATCGCCTGGTAGCCCACCTCGCCGTCGGCGGTGACGCCGAGTACGGCGTTGATCTCGACCAGTCCGTCGACGACCTTGGGCTCGCCATCTGGGGGTCCGGGCGCACCCGAAGGTGCGCCCGGAGGTGGCTCGGTCGTCACCGCGACGGAGTCGACTGCGTCCACCGACTCGGCGGCGGCGACCAGGTCGTCCAGGTCGTCTTCTGGCCCGATGATGACGGCTGGAGACCCAGCCCCGTCTGGAAAGTGTCGACCCAACGCCTCCTGTCCGGCGACCGAATCCACGTCGCTCAGGAAAATGTCGGTCTGCGAGGCACCACCCACCCGAAGCTGCAGTACGAACAATGCGGCGATCAACAGCAGCAGCGAGGTGGCGATCCAGACCCGACGGGGGTGCGTGCGCACCAGATCGGCGACCTTCGACCAGATCCCGTGCATACCAGGAGTGGCGTCATCCTTTCGCGGCTTTCGCGGCCAGAACGCACCGCGGCCGAGCAGGGCGAGGACGGCGGGTAGGTAGGTCAGCTGAACCAGCAGGGACGACCCGATGCCGATGGCCGCCACCGGGCCCAGGCCACGGTTGGAGTTGAGATCGGAGAAGAGCAGGCAGAGGACACCGAGGATGACGGTGACCGCGGATGCCACGATCGGAGCCACGGCCCCGCGCAGCGCCTTGTGGATCGCGTCGTACCTGTCCTGGCTGTGGTGCAGTTCCTCCCGGAACCGCGAGACGACGAGCAGCGCGTAGTCGGTGGAGGCGCCGAAAACGAGGATCAACAGGATCCCCTGGCTCTGGCCGTTGAGGGTGAGCACGTCGGCCTTGACGAGTCCGTACACGGCCGCCGCGGAGACGCCCAGAGCCAGTGCGGCACCGACGAGGACGAGGACGGGCAGGACCGGACTCCGGTAGACCAGCACCAGGATGAACGCCACGACGAGCGCGGTGACGATGACCAGGAAGCCGTCGATGTCACCGAAAGCCTCACCGAAGTCGGCGAATATCCCACCCGGGCCGGCCACGGAAACGAACTCGATGTCGTTGTCCGCAACGATGTCCCGGATGTCAGTGACGACCGTGCTCAACTCGTCACCGAGGTCGGCGTCGAGCGGAACGATGAGCTGCAGCGCCTGGCCGTCCTCCGACGGGATGGGCGGCGAGACGTCGCCCACGAGACCGTCCAGTTCACCGATCTGTTCGACATCGTCCTCAGCCGCGGTGATGTCGCCGGGTGTGATCCCGGACTCGCGCTCGTAGACGACGATCGCCGGGATGATCTCGGCCTCGGCGAAGCTCTGCTGTAGCTCGATGACCTTCGTCGACTCCGCGGTCGTCGGCAGGAAGGCGGCGTTGTCGTTCTCGGCCACGCCGGCCAGTTGTCCCTGGAACGAGCCGAGGGGTCCTCCGACGGCCAGCCAGACCAGAACGAGGACTGCCGGTAGGACCCACCGCCGCCGCCGGGCCCCGGAGGTCGTCTGGTGGTCAACGGACGTCACTTCGCGCGGCATGAGATCCCTCGAGGCGGTCCCGGCGGTCTCGTCAGCGCGCTGACGACTGGTCAGGACCGAGACTATTGAGCACTTGCGACATGTCCGCATAAGGGTTCCGCCCGAGGACGACGATGGTCGGTGCGGACTAACCTGGAGAGATGAGCGCCCCCCTTGTATTCATCTGGGCGGGCTCGGTCGACTACGTGCAGGCCTGGGAACGCCAACAGCATCTGCACGCTCGCCGAGTGGACGACCGGTCGCCGGACACCGTGCTGCTCCTGGAGCATCCAGCCGTCTACACCGCCGGAAAGCGCACCGAGGCCCACGAGCGCCCGACGGATGCCACCCCGGTCGTCGATGTCGATCGCGGCGGAAAGATCACTTGGCACGGCCCCGGCCAGCTCGTGGGCTACCCGATCGTCGCGCTTGCCAAACCGATGGACGTCGTCGCCTATGTGCGACGGCTTGAAGAAGCGCTGATCGAGGTCTGCGCCGACCTAGGTGTGCCGGCCGGTCAGATCGAGGGCCGCAGCGGCGTGTGGCTTCGCGCCGACGGGGCGCGGCCGGACCGAAAGATCGCGGCGATCGGTATCCGAGTCTCCCGAGGGGTGACGATGCACGGCTTCGCCGTCAACTGCAATCCGGACCTCAGCGCGTACGACCGGATCGTTCCGTGCGGGATCAGCGACGCGTCGGTGACCTCGCTGAGCAAGGAGCTTCACCGCGAGGTCACCGTCGCTGAGATCCTGCCGTTGGTCGAGAGCCGGCTCACAGAGGCACTCTCGCCTGAGCACACCCGCGCCGCCTGAACGTTCAAACGCTACTGGCGCGTGACCCGAAGTACTCGCGTTCGGCGTCGGTACGGGCTGTGGATGCGGCGCGTACCCAGGCTCTACGAGCCTCGTGGGTGCGGCCGAGCCGGTCGAGCAATTGGGCCCGCGCCGCATGGGCGTAGCAGTACTTCTCCAACCCGCCCAGGGCCATGACTTCGTCCAGATCGGCGAGTCCAACAGCTGGGCCGTGTAGATAGGACAGTGCCTGGCAGCGTCCTAGGGCCATGACCGGGCTCGGCTCGAGTTCCAGCAGATCGCCGTACAGCGCGACGATCCTTGACCAGTCGGTGGCCTCGAAACTGGGCGCTCGTGCGTGTTCGGCGGCGATGGCGGCCTGCCTGGCAAATGGCCCGGACGTGGCTCCGCCGGCGGCAAAGGTGGTACAGCGCTGAGCTTCTGCCGTCATCTCTCGGTTCCAGGAATTGCGGTCGACATCCTCGAGCAACACCTGTACGCCGTTAGCTGTGACCCGCGACCCGGCACGGGCCTGGCTGAAAAGGAGCAATCCCAGCAGGGCGGCATTCTCCCGGTCCATGGGTTTGGCTCGATTCAGCGAACGTGCCAGATGCAGTGCCCGGTCGGCCAGTTCGTCGTCACGCAGCTGAGAGCCGCTGGCCGCCGTATGCCCGAGCGAGTACGCCAGCTGAACCGCTCGCCATACGACCGGCATTCGATCATCGACGGCCAGGTCGTCGGGAAGATCGAGGTCGACGCCGGAGACCGCGATCCGCTTCTTTGCTCTCGTCAATCGGGCCGCCATCGTCGATTCAGAGACCAGGAAACCGCTGCAATGGTCGATGTGGTTGCGCCGCAACCTATTCGGAGCATCAAGGCAACCTGCGCCTCAGTAGTCAACGCCGGATGGCAACAGAGGACGACAAGTCGGAGGTCGTCGTCCTGCACGACCGGCTCGATCAGTTCATTTTCCGGGCCCTCGACGACGGTGGCTTGGGTGACGGCCAGAGCAGTGAGTCTGTTGCGCAGAACCGCGGCCCGACGGATCCGGTCCACGGCCCGGCGCCGGGCCACCGTGAGCAGCCATGCTTCCACCGATTCCGGGACTCCGGTGTCCGGCCATGTTTGTAGCGCCAGCAGGAACGCGTCGGCCGTAGCTTCTTCGGCGATGTCGAGATCGCGTGCCAGCCGGAGCGTGGCAGCCAGCACGCGCCCCCAGTGTTCCCGTTGGGCCGATTCAGTCGCGGCAGCGACCTCGCTAGGCAACCGGCTCAGGACGCGTCGAACTCCCAAACCGGGCGCAACTCGACGTACCCATGCGGAGCCGGGCAGAGCTTCGCGAATTCGAGTGCCTGGGCATCATCCTTGGCGCTCAAGAGGTAATAGCCGCCGAGGACCTCCTTGACGTCGGGCAACGGGTTGTCCACGACTGCGACGTCATCGGTACGGGTGTTGCGCAGGAAGGTTGCCGTTGGAAGCGGCTGGAGCGCCTCACCCCCCAGGATCTCCCCACCCGCCTTGGCCACCGATTCAGCAAAGTCCCCGTGCATCTGCATGGCGGCCGCGAAGTCCGCTTCGTCGGCGGTCGCGTAGGCCTCTTGGTTCTCGACGATCGTGATCATGTACTTCGTCATGGTGCTCACCTTTCTCGTACGGCCGGCCGGCTGCCGGGTCCGTCAGCGAGTAGTCGAGAAGCCACTGCGGAAATCGACAGCTGTCGGTGAAAAGGTATTACGCGGTTTCTGTCGGAAGTGGACTGTCATGGGGTTCGCTCGGTTGTTGGTGGCTGGCCTTCCGGACGAAAGGCGGCACCAACGGTCGGAGCTCTTGACCACATGCAGGTCGACTCGTGGCCCGGTGAATGGTCATCGGAGTTCACCGACCTCCTGTCGGCGCTGACCCGCCTGGTCGCAGCTGAACCCGCGCAGGCAGCGCTGCTCGTCAAGATCCTGGACGGTCCACTGCTAACGATGGACACTCTTGCCGACGCGGCGTGCGCTGGCCCACTGCTGCCAAAGATCGCAAGCCGCGGTACGAATTCACTGTTGCGCATGCTGAGCCACCGCCTGGGCAGCTCTTCTAAGGCGGTCCCGCGGCACCGTGTGTGCTTACGACCGGTGATGTGCTGGAACGTGCAGTTTCGCACCGATTGCTGCACGTTTCCGCACATTGCCCGACGGCGCGCCACTTGCCGACCTAACCAAGAACGAAGTTGACCAGTTTCCCCGGTACAGAGATGACTCGACGTATCTCGGCACCGTCGAGATGCGCGATCACATTAGGCTCTCGGCGGGCCGCTGCCTCCATGGCCACTGCGTCCGCATCTGCCGGTACGGCAACGCTGCCACGGAGCTTGCCATTGACCTGAACGGCGATCCGCACCGTGTCATCCACCAGGAAGCGTGGGTCAGCGGCTGGAAAGTCGGTGCGTGCCAAAGACTCCGGATGCCCCAACCGCGACCACAATTCTTCGGCGACGTGCGGCGCCACAGGTGCGATCATCAGGACTAGTGGCTCGGCCAGCGCCCGGGGCGTCGGCCGGTCAGCGTAGGACTGCGTCACATGGTTGACGAGTTCGCTGATCCGAGCGATGGCGATGTTGAACCGCAGGGACTCCATGCCCTCGCGGACCCCTTCGATGACCCGATTCAGCACCGGCAGGCTGGCCGCATCGACCGGACCGTCACCCACTCGGACCGAGCCGGTCTGCTCGTCGATGACCAGGCGCCACATCCGCTGCAGTAGCCGTAGCATCCCGATCACCGCCTTGGGATCCCACGGTCGGGACTGATCCAGTGGGCCGGTGAACATCTCGTACAACCGAAATGTGTCGGCGCCGTAGTCAGCGAACATGTCGTCCGGCGTGATCATGTTCTTCAGGCTCTTGCCGATCTTGCCGAACTCCTGCCGTACGGGCGCGTCGTCGTAGAAGAAGCCACCATCGCGGGACTCGACCTGGGACGCATCCACGTACATGCCACGCGCATCCGTGTAGGCCGGAGCCTGCAGCATGCCCTGGTTCACAAGGCGCCGGAACGGTTCACGGCTGGACACATGGCCCAGGTCAAACAGCACCTTGTGCCAGAAACGGGCGTAGAGCAGATGCAGCACAGCATGTTCGGCGCCGCCGACATACAGGTCGACACCCCCGGGATCGCCCTCATGACGCGGGCCCATCCAATACTTCTCGATCGCCGGATCGCAGAACGCCGTCTCGTTGTGCGGGTCCAGGTAGCGCAGCTCGTACCAGCACGACCCTGCCCAGTTGGGCATCGTGTTGGTCTCCCGCCGGTAGCTCCTGACCCCGTCCCCCAGGTCCAGCTCCACGGTCAACCAGTCGGTGGCCCGGGCCAGCGGCGCCTCGGGCTCACTGGTGACATCGTCGTCGGCAAAGGTCCGTGGCGAGTAATCCTCGACATCGGGCAACAGCACCGGCAACGCCTCGTCCGGCACCGCGATCGGCCGGTCGACGTCGGGACCGTCGATCGGGTAGACGATCGGGAACGGTTCGCCCCAGTAGCGCTGCCGGGAGAACAGCCAGTCCCGAAGCCGGTAGGTCGTACGGGCGCGACCATGACCCGAATCGACCAGCCAGGTGATCATCGCCGCCTTGGCCTCGGCCACGCCCATCCCGTTCAGATCCAGGGAGTCATTGGCCGAGTTGATCGCCGGACCCTCCCCGACGTAGGCCTTGCCCTCGAACCCGGCCGGCGGCGCTACCGTACGCACGATCGGTAAGGCGTAGGCCTCGGCGAACTCCCAGTCCCGCTCATCCTGGCCCGGAACGGCCATGATGGCGCCCGTTCCATACCCGGTGAGTACGTAGTCCGCGATGAAGACCGGGATCCGCGCCCCCGTGGCCGGGTTCGTGGCAAAGCTGCCCAGGAACACGCCACTCTTGACGCGCTGGTCGGTCTGGCGCTCCAGCTCCGAGCGGCGGCTGGACACCCTCTGGTACGCCGCAACGGCTTCCGGCGGTTGGTCGCGATCGCCTCGCCAGGACTCGGTGGTCCCTTCGGGCCATTCCGCAATCGTGAGCTCCTCGACCAGTGGGTGTTCCGGAGCCAGCACCACGTAGGTCGCTCCGAAAAGCGTGTCCGGCCGCGTAGTGAAGACCTCGATCGACGCCCCGCGATCGGTCGGAAACGAGATCGTCGCACCGATCGATCGCCCGATCCAGTTGCGCTGCATCAGTTTGATCGACTCCGGCCAGTCCAGCCCATCCAGGTCGGCAAGCAGGCGCTCGGCGTAGGCGGTGATTCGCATCTTCCATTGCCTGAGCGGGCGACGGAACACCGGGAAGTTCCCTCGCTCGCTACGGCCCTCGGCGGTGACCTCCTCGTTGGACAGAACCGTTCCCAGCCCAGGGCACCAGTTGACCGGAGCCTCGTTCTGGTAGACCAAGCGATGCGCGTCCACGACTGAGTTGCGTTGCTGCACAGTCAGTTCCGACCACGCCACGCCGTACGGATTAGTCCCTGGCGCAGGCGTTCGGTTCCCGGCATCCAGTTCGGCGACGAGCTCCTCGATCGGTCGAGCGCGATCGGCGGCAGCGTCGTAGAAGGACGAGAAGATCTGCTTGAAGATCCATTGCGTCCACTTGTAGTAGTCCGGATCCATGGTGGCGATGGCTCGCCGACGATCGTGGTCTAAGCCCAGCCGGCGCAGCTGCCGGCTGATCGTGACGATGTTCTGCTCGGTCGTGACTCGAGGGTGCTGTCCGGTCTGGACCGCGAACTGCTCCGCGGGAAGTCCGAAGGCGTCGAAACCCATGGTGCGAAGGACGTTGTGTCCGAGCATCCGCATATAACGCGAATAGACGTCGGTGCCGATGTAGCCCAACGGATGGCCGACGTGCAGCCCCTCCCCGGATGGGTAGGGAAACATGTCCATGACGAACAGCTTTGGTGTCGCGTTGGCGTGCTCGGCGAATCCGTCCGACAAGTCGCCGACCGGGTTTGGGGCAGCGAAGGTGCCCTCTTCGGCCCAACGGTCCTGCCAACTCTGTTCGATCCGACCGGCGAGCGCCGCTGTGTACCGATGCGGGGGGACATCGGGCTCGGTCGACAGATTCGAGACCTGTTCCTGATTCATCGTGGCGGCTCCTCGCGGGCGGGTCCGGGCAAGAAAAAGCCCCTCGCAGGGAGGGGCTGCCGTACTGGGCTGGTCACGAGGACCGTTGGCTCAGTACGGCCTCGGAAGGAGCGAGAACCGTCGCACGAGAAGAACTATACCCAGCCCGGAGCGTCGACACCGGGAGAACACGAACAGCGTGGGACAGGTGCTGTCGTACCGAACCGGTTGACAGGGCAGGATGGTCAACCAGGATCGTGCCTAGAGGCTGTCTTACCTGGAGGTAGACGTGTTCGGAAGAAAGAGCCGGGGACAAGTCATCGGCGAAGAACTGTCCGAGGGTTTCAGTCACGTGCGGGTCGCGGCGGGCGAGGCCACCAAAGCCGCCGCCGAGGCGCTCGCACCCAGGGTGGAAGCGGCCCGCGGTGTGGTGTCTCCGCGGGTCGGCGCCGCACGCGACGCCCTTGCCCCAAGGGTCGACGCCACACGGGGGGCCATCGCCAAGGGCCTCGACACGGCCAAGGAGACGGCCGAGGATCGGCTGACCGCGGCGCGTGAGCAGGCCGCGGCAGCACGTACCCAGGCCGAGAACCGGCTCTCGGCCGCCCGCGAGCAGGCCGACGCCAAACGGGCCGACAAGGCAGAGGCCAACCGTCGGAGTGCGAAGAAGAGCGCGAAGCGAGCTAAGAAGAACGCCAAGCAAGCCAAGAAGTCGGCGCTCGGAGCGCGCAAGGACGCCAAGGCGGCGATCGCTGATGCCAAGGCGCAGGCCAAGGCAGCGGCCGCGGCGTCCCGGTCCAGTGGAGAGAAGAGTCGCCGTTGGCCGTTCCTGCTGATCGTCATCGGTGTCATCGGGGCGGTCGTGGTAAAGCGGCGCGCCAAGACTGACGACGACCTCTGGGGAGCCCCCTCGGACTCGCCTGTCCGCGGCTACACCGAGGACCCGCATCCCAGTACTGTCCCGGCCATGGGAGATGACCAGCAGGCCGCAACTCCGGCCACCCAGGACCCGTATCCGGGTACGACCGCTGACAGTGATGGCACCATCGCCGAGAAGACCGACGACTACAAATCCGTCGCTCCGGACGGCGACGGACCTTTGCATGGCAAGCTCGCCGATTCCGCACACGAAACCGGGACCTCGGTCGGTGACTCGCCGGGGGCACAGGAGGAGACCTGGTCGGAGATGATCGATGCGACCAAGGACAACGACGACGCCGGCAATGCCGAAGAGTCAGCCAAGCACGCCGCTACAGAGGACGGGCCGTCGCGGAAGTCCCAAGACTCCTAACGGGTTTCGGGAAGTACGACATCGGTAAGAGATGGACCGTCGGGTTCCTGGCGTAGGCTTGCACAAGTGACTGCTTCGCCGAGCGTGGAACCTGACGGTCGCCGGATGCTGCGCCTAGAGGTACGCAACTCCGAGACTCCGATCGAACGCAAGCCGGCTTGGATCAAGACCCGGCTGCGTACCGGCCCGGAGTTTCGGCAGCTGAAATCCTTGGTCAAGAGCGAGGGCCTGCACACCGTCTGCGAAGAGGCGGGTTGTCCCAACATCTATGAGTGCTGGGAAGATCGCGAGGCCACCTTTCTCATCGGCGGTGACCAGTGCACCCGCCGATGTGACTTCTGCCAGATCGACACCGGCAAACCTGCGGACTTCGACGTCGACGAGCCGCGTCGGGTCGGCGAGAGCGTCGCGAAGATGGCGCTGCGCTACGCCACGGTCACCGGCGTCGCCCGCGACGATCTGCCAGACGGCGGCGCGTGGCTCTACGCCGAGACCGTCCGTCAGATCCATGCCGCCGTCCCTGGCTGCGGGGTGGAGTTGCTGATCCCGGACTTCGACGCCAAACCCGACCAGCTGGCCGAGGTCTTCGCCTCCCGGCCGGAGGTGCTCGCGCACAACGTCGAGACCGTTCCGCGGATCTTCCGGCGGATCCGACCGGGATTTCGGTTCGACCGCTCCCTGTCGGTGCTCAGCGCCGCGCGTGCCGACGGCCTGGTGACCAAGTCGAACCTGATCCTGGGCATGGGTGAGGAGATCGCCGAGATCGTTAAAACCATTGAGCAACTGCACGAGGCCGGGTGCGACCTGCTGACCATCACCCAGTACCTCAGGCCATCGGTTCGCCACCATCCGGTCGAGCGTTGGGTGCATCCGGACGAGTTCGTGAACCTGCAGGCCCAAGCCGAGCGGATCGGCTTCGCCGGGGTGCTGGCCGGTCCGCTGGTCCGCTCCTCCTACCGCGCCGGACGGCTGTACGAGCAGGCCGTCGCACGCCGAACGGCGCGGGCCGCCGAGGACATCACCGCTGATGTCGCCGCCGTATCCTGACCGTCATGGCCAAGGCTCCCTCGACTGATACAGCACCCCACCGCAAGGCCGCGCCGCTGACTGGGCGCGCGGCCAAGCGGGCGGCCAGAGCAGCCAAGAAGGCTGCCCGGGGCCAGGGAAAGATCAAGACGATCATCCAGGGCTACAAGATGACCAAGGAACGCGACCCCAAGCTCCCCTGGGTCATGATTCTGGCTTTCGTCCTGACTGTGACAGTCGTGATCGTCCCGTCGATCCTGTTCCTGAACGTCTGGGTGATGCTGCCCTTCGCCATCATGCTCGGCGTTCTCGTCTCACTGATCCTGTTCGGCCGTCGGGCGCAGAAGGCAGCCTTCGGCCAGGTCGAGGGACAGGCCGGTGCCGCCGCCTGGGTGCTGGAGGGCATGCGCGGTCAGTGGGAGGTCGAGGCCGGCGTCGCCGGTACGACGTCGATGGACGCCGTACACCGCGTTCTCGGACGCCCCGGATTCCTGCTGGTCGGGGAAGGCGTTCCACACCGGGTCAAAAACCTGCTCGCGCAGGAGAAGAAGAAGCTTGCCAGGATCGCCGGCGACGTACCGATCTACGACATCATGGTCGGCGATTCCGAGGGGCAGGTCCCGCTCAACAAGCTCTCCACGCATGTGATGAAGCTTCCGCGCAACATCAGCGCGGGCGAGGTCAACACCATGAAGCGCAAGCTCTCGGCGCTCGGCGGTGGTGGCTCCGGCAAGAACAAGATGCCCATCCCGCAGGGACCCCTGCCCAAGGGCGCGGCCATGACGGTCAGCCAACGGGCGATCCGTCGCCGCGGCGGCTGACGTACGGACCGGACGTTGCGTTACCGGGCCGAAACACCCGGGACACCCAGAGGCAACGCCGTCTGCCTAGCGTCGCGTCGACCCCTACCGCGAAGTGAGGATCGATGTTCGAGAGCCCCGATCAGGTCGTCAAGTACATCTCCGACAACGACGTCGAGTACGTCGACGTCCGATTCTGCGACCTGCCCGGCGTCATGCAGCACTTCACCATTCCGGCGACGACCTTCGGGGAGAGCACCTTCTCCGACGGTCTGGGCTTCGACGGATCCTCGATCCGCGGCTTCCAGGCGATCAACGAATCGGACATGCTGCTGCTCCCCGATGCCAGTAGCGCCTTCCTCGACCCGTTCCGTAAACACAAGACGCTCAACGTCAACTTCTTCATCCACGACCCGATCACTCGGGAGGCCTACAGCCGCGACCCGCGCAACGTCGCGAAGAAGGCCGAGGCCTATCTCGCCTCCAGCGGGATCGCCGACACGGCGTACTTCGGTCCCGAGGCCGAGTTCTACATCTTCGACTCCGTACGGCACGACACGACGGCGAACTCGGGCTACTACTTCCTCGACTCAGTCGAAGGAGCCTGGAACTCCGGGGCCGAACGCAACGCCGACGGCAGCCCGAATCTGGGTTACAAGAGCCGGCTCAAGGGTGGGTACTTCCCGGTCGAGCCCTACGACCACTACAGCGACCTGCGCTCGGACATGATGTCCAACCTCACCGCGTCCGGACTTGTCCTCGAGCGGGGGCACCACGAGGTGGGCGGCAGCGGACAGGCCGAGATCAACTACAGATTCGACACGCTGCTGCGCTCGGCCGACGCACTCATGCTGTTCAAGTACGTCGTGAAGAACACCGCGCTGGCCCACGGCAAGTCGGCAACATTCATGCCCAAGCCGCTGTACGGCGACAACGGTTCAGGCATGCACTGTCATCAGAGCCTGTGGCAGGGCGACGATCCGCTCTTCGCCGCGGAGACCGGGTACGGCGGCCTGTCCGACCTCGCCCGGCACTACATCGGCGGGCTCCTGCACCACGCACCGTCGCTGCTGGCCTTCACCAACCCGACAGTCAACAGTTATCACCGACTGGTTCCGGGCTACGAGGCCCCCATCAACCTGGTCTACTCGGCGCGGAATCGCTCGGCCTGCTGTCGTATCCCTATCTCTGGGGACAATCCCAAAGCCAAGCGCATCGAGTTCCGCGTACCCGATCCCTCTGCCAACCCGTACCTGGCCTTCTCGGCCATGCTGATGGCCGGCCTGGACGGGATCAAGAACCGGATCGAGCCGCCCGCACCGATCGACAAGGACCTCTACGAGCTGCCGCCCGAGGAGGCGCTGAACATCGCCAAAGTTCCCGCCTCCCTGGATGCCGTGCTGGACACCCTCGAGGACGACCATGAGTACCTGCTGGATGGCGGCGTCTTCACCCCGGACCTGATCGGGACCTGGATCGACTACAAGCGCGAGTTCGAGATCGACCCCATCCGGTTGCGGCCACACCCGCACGAATTCGCCATGTACTACGACATCTAGTGTGAAATAGGGCTCTGACCTGCGGTAATAGTTTTCAGGGACCTGTTCTAGTCCGCACCCAGTCCGCACGAGCTGCGAGCACTCCACCGATTGTTGCTCGGGTGGACTCGTCGCGGTCCGGCCACATGTGCACGTAGATGCCGAGCGTCGTGACCGCGCTGGCGTGACGGAGCCGGGTCTGCACCGTCTTCACATCGGCGCCGGAGGCGATCAGCAGCGACGCGAGGTAGTGCCGGAGATCGTGGAACCGGAACGAGCTGGGCATGCCCTCGATCCGTTTCCGTGACGACCGCACCGCCCGGTCGATCGACCACGGCGAAGCGCACCCGCCGAGCCCGTCCGTGACCACGTAGGGACTCCCCCACCGGGCGACGCTGGCCACCAGCTGCAGCACCAGTTCCTGAGGGATCGGGATCGGGGTCTGCGACTTGTCGGACGTGAGCGGCTTCCCCGGCCATTGCTGCACTCGTCACTTTGTGACCGAAACCGACGACCTCACTCGTGCGCTGGATGCGGCCGCCCATCGGTGGCCCGAATTGAGCCGACCGCAGCTGCTCGTGCGCTTGGCGCTCGAAGGAGATCACGGGG
>Ga0136614_10000669_pt1 | contig 18084 bp, 18 predicted proteins | sample AntDrymUQ2792106_2_FD_106643 | JGI IMG/M metagenome (GOLD analysis project Ga0136614, IMG submission 106643) | Polar desert sand microbial communities from Dry Valleys, Antarctica - metaG UQ279 (21.06) | ecosystem: Environmental > Terrestrial > Soil > Desert | place: Antarctica: Dry Valley... | reverse complement strand
TCGCTGCGCGCAGCATCGTCATGAGCTCGTGGTTCTCGGGCTCGTAAGAGATGTTGCCGGTTCCATCGGCTTTCTCGAGACCGCCGACGCGATGCTCCAGGCCCGGGGTTCCGGGGATCGCCCACGGACGAGACAAAGTCTCGTCATCGCGCAGATAAGGCCAGAATTCGTCACCTACATTCGGTTCCGCCGCGTATCTGACCGGTATCCGCGGGAGCTTCTCGATCGCAGGGATGCGCCACGGCTCGGCTCCGTTGGCGAGGTAGCCGTCCGAGAGCAGGATCACCGGGGTCATGTACTTGATAGCGAGCCTCGCCGCCTCGAGCGCCGCCCAGAAGCAAGACGGGGGCGAGTACGACGCAACGATCGGGAGTGGTGCCTCGCCATGACGACCGTAGAGCGCGTGGAGCAGGTCGGACTGCTCGGCCTTCGTAGGGAGACCCGTAGACGGCCCGCCGCGCTGGACGTCCACGATGATCATGGGGAGCTCGAGCGCGATCGCGAGCCCGATCGTCTCGGACTTCAGGTCGAGCCCCGGCCCCGATGTCGTGGTCACCCCGAGGTGGCCGGCGAAGGACGCGCCCAGCGCCATCCCCGCGGCCGCGATCTCATCCTCGGCTTGCATCGTTCGAACGCCGAAATTCTTGTGACGCGACAGCTCGTGAAGGATGTCCGACGCCGGCGTGATCGGGTAGGACCCGAGGAAGAGGGGCACCTTCGCCTGCACGCTGGCGGCGATCAGTCCGTAGGCCAGGGCCTGGTTCCCGGTCACCCGCCGATAGGTTCCCGGCGCCAGAACGGCGGGTTTGACCTCGAAGGCGGTCAACTCGGCGGTCTCGCCGAATGCGTGGCCGGTCTTTAACGCCGCTACGTTCGCCTGGGCGATCGACGGCTCCTTGGCGAACTTCTTCTCGAGCCAGCGGATCGTGGGATCGAGCGAGCGCCCGTACATCCACGAGATCACGCCGAGGGCGAACATGTTTTTGGAGCGACCGACCTCCTTGTTGCCGAGGCCAAGACCCTTCACCGCATCCCGGGTCATCGACGTCATGGGGATGTCGTAGACCTGATAGCTCTCGAGCGTCCCGTCCTCGAGTGGGTTCGACGAGTAGCCGGCCTTGTCGAGGTTGCGCTTCTCGAAAGCGTCGCGGTTGACGATCAAGAGCCCGCCGGGGATCAGGTCCTTCAGGTTCGCCTGCAGGGCGGCAGGGTTCATCGCCACGAGCACGCCGGGGTTGTCTCCGGGCGTCAGGATCTCGTGGTTGCTGAAATGGATCTGGAACGCGGAGACGCCGGGGATAGTTCCTGCGGGGGCTCGGATCTCCGCAGGGAAATCGGGCGCGGTCGCAAGGTCGTTGCCGAAGAATGCCGTGGCGCTGGTGAACCGGTCGCCGGTCAGCTGCATACCGTCGCCGGAGTCACCGGCGAATCGGATGACGACTTGGTCTAGTTCCTTGCGTCCGGCTCCTTGCTTCGTCGCGTGAGCGGCCTGCGCGCTCACGTGTTTTGTCCTTTATCGGACGAGAGAGAGATGAGTACCTCCTGGCACCGATACGTCCCTTCGACTATAGCAGCGCGGGTGTGAGCGAAGACCCAAAAGAGCAGGTGGAAGCGCCCAAAGGAGCAGGTGGAAGCGGGTGATCGCGCAACGAGCGAGGCGTCAGTCGAACACCTTGGCTGCCACGATGTCCTCCAGGGGAACGGTCGAGGCGACGCCCCGACGGTTCACGATGTGGATCTCGGCCTGGGAGTGCGGTTCCGAGCGAACCGAAGCGACCACCCCGATCGCTTCCGAGAAGGGATGCGCGGAGTCGTCGTCGTGGAGCCGGTACCGCAAGGAGACCTTCCGGCCCAGATGGCGTCGCCACACCTCGGGCGCGCGCGACGGCTCGGACCGAGCGTCGCTCATGGATGGCACGGACGAGCGTGACCGCACCAGTGACGGAAAACCGCTACTCGCCGCGCTCCTCGGCCGGCGCGAACGGACTCTCCATCGCTCCCCCCGAGGCTTCCGGATTGTCCTCGAACCACTGGGCCTGCTTCGTCGTGTATTCGGTCCACTCTTTGGGGACCGAGTCTTCCGGAAAGATGGCGTCCACGGGACAGGCAGGAAGGCACGCGTCGCAATCGACGCACTCCTCGGGGTGGATAAAGAGACGGTCCTCGCCCTCGTAGATGCAGTCGACCGGGCACTCGTCTACGCACGCCCGGTCCTTCACTCCGATGCAGGGCTCGGCGATGACGTAGGTCACGTATTCTTCCTCCTAGTGCCCTCAGTGAACGGGGTTGGCGCCGCCATACTACCCGTCGGGCCCGAGATGAACGCTTGAATGCGCCATTTGTGAACAAGTGCGATCACTCGTCGGTGACGTCGCTCTCCAGATACCTATAGATGCCCAGCCTGCGCTGCACCGCGGCCGTCAGATCGTGGGAGATAGCCTCCATCACGTCGACGACCCGGCCGAGCCCGGGGGTCACGATCATCTCGGCCCGGTTCTTCTCGATCGCCTTGATGGTGGCGGTCGCAACTTTGTCGAGCGCCACCGTCCCCAGCAGAGGCGAGGTTTTGTGATCGGGGTGGCGGGAGTGGAACATCCCAGCGTCTCTGATCTGCCCCGGGCAGATGACGCTCACGCCGATCCCGTGGGGCTTCAATTCCTCACGCAAGGACCAGGAGAGGCCGACGAGACCATGCTTCGTTGCCGAATAGAGCGAGTTGTAGGGATAGGCCGTCTTGCCCCCCAGCGAAGAGATGTTGACGATGTGTCCCCGCCCCCGCTCGATCATCCCCGGCGCTACCAACCGGCTGAGGAGGGCGGCGGATGTCAGATTGGTCGTGACCATCGCCTGGATCTCGTCGATCCCGTAGGTCTCGAAGCGGGCCGGTCTCTCCATGCCGGCGTTGTTGATGAGCAGATCGAGCGGACCCAGTTCTTCAGTGGTCTCGTCGACGAGGTTCTCGAGGTCGCCGGCGTCCGCCACGTCAGCTCGTTCGGCGAGAACGCGCACTCCGTGGCGGCGCGCTTTCTTCGCGGTGATCTCGAGGTCCTCTTCGGATCGGGCGGCCAGAGCGAGATTGACGCCTCGTGCTGCAAGCCGTTCGGCGAGCTCGGCGCCGAGGCCTCGAGACGCGCCTGTGAGGATCCCCACCGCGCCGTTGAGCTCCATCCCTAGTGCGCTTCCAGGCGCGCCGCCGCACTCAGGTATTGCTTCCCGGCGTGGTAGCTCGAGCGGACGAGGGGACCCGACTCGACCCACGCGAGGTCCAGCTCGTTCTCGCCGAACTCCTTGAAGCGCGCGAACTCATCCGGATGCACCCAGCGATCGACAGGCAGATGCCACGAAACACTCGGCTGCAGGTACTGGCCGATGGTGAGGACGTCGCAGCCGGCCTCCCGTAGATCACGCATCGCGTCGTAGACCTCTTCCTCGCGCTCACCCATCCCGACGATGATGTTCGACTTCGTGACCTGGTCCGACCGGAGCTCCTTGGACCACCGGAGCAACTCCAACGATGCCTCGTAGCCGAAACCGGGACGTATCTGGGGATGCAGTCTTGGAACCGTCTCGAGGTTGTGAGCGAGCACGTCGGGTCGCGCCTCGATGACGCGGGCGAGTGATGTTCTCGGATGCTCCTGGCGGCCCTTGAAGTCGGGGATGAGCACTTCGATCCCGCAGTCGGGCATGGATGCACGAACCGCCCGTACCGTCGCGGCCCAGTGATGCGAGGCGGCGTCGGCGAGGTCGTCGCGCGCTACGCCGGTGATCACCGCGAACTTGAGGCCCATCAGCCTCACGGCTTCCGCGATCTTCTCCGGCTCCTCCGGATCAAGGGGCTGCGGTTTGGCCGTCATCACGTCGCAGAAACTGCACCTGCGTGTGCAGAGGTCGCCGCACAACAAGAAGGTGGCCTCGCGCGCCTCCCAGCACTCGTAGATGTTGGGGCAAGCCGCTTCTTCGCAGACCGTGTGAAGACCTCGCTCGCGCATGATGTTCCGCAGCTCGGTGAAGTTCTCGCCGCGTTGCACACGGACCTTCAGCCACTCCGGTCGGCGTTGAGGACGAGGCGCGTCCTCACCGGGGGCCCGCCGCATGGGTTCGCCGCGCCGGAGATCGCGTTCGACCTCGGCCCTGCTCTTGATGGTGGGTATCAGTACCTGATCCACGTCGCTCCTTAGTACCCAGCCAGCTTGCGCATTTCTTGTTCGATGCGATCGACGTCGGGAAGGAACCAATGCTCGAGAGCCGACGAGTAGGGCATGGCGGGAACGTGGGGGCCGCCGATACGCACCACCGGCGCGTCCAGTTCGAACAGCGCGTTCTCCGCGATCTGCGCGGCTACTTCGGCCCCCACGCCTAGGAACTTGTTGTCCTCGTAGACGATCATGACCTTGTTCGTCTTGGCTACGGAAGTGAGGACCGTTTCCATATCGAGCGGATAGATGCTCCGCAGATCGATGACCTCGACGTCGATACCGTCCTTTGCGAGACGTTCCGCGGCTTCCACGCTGTAATGGTGCATGAGCCCGTACGCAACGCAGGTCAGGTCCGATCCTTCACGCCGCACCGCCGCCTTGCCGAACTCGACCGTGTAGCGCTCGTCCGGAACCTCGCCCTTGATGGACCGATACGTCTTCTTGTGCTCGAGGTAGATCACCGGGTCCGGGTCTTCGATGGCCTGGATGAGCATCCCCTTAGCGTCGTAGGGGGTAGACGGCAGCACCACCTTGAGTCCCGGGACATGAGCGAAGAAGGCCTCGACCGACTGAGAGTGATAGAGGGCTCCGTGCACACCCCCGCCGTAGGGGGCCCGGATCACGAGTGGCACCTGGAAGTCGCCGTCGCTCCTATAGCGGATGCGGGCGGCTTCCTGAACGATCTGATTGAACCCGGGAAAGATGAAGTCTGCGAACTGCATCTCGGCGACGGGCCGCATGTCCTCGAGCGCCAAGCCGATGGAGACTCCGGCGATCAGGCACTCGTCGAGGGGTGTGTCGATCACCCGTTCCTCGCCGAACTCCTCGAGGAATCCCATGGTGGCGCGGAAGACGCCTCCTCGGGCAGCCACGTCCTCACCGAGCACCACGATGCGGTCGTCCCGACGCATCTCTTCGGCCAGAGTGTCGTGAACCGCCTGGATCAGCGTCATCTCTGCCACTTCAGCTCACCTCCGCATCGGCGTAGACATGCAGGCCGGCGGTGGCCGGATCGGGCAGCTCGGCTTCATCGGCGGCCTTGACGCCCTCCGCCACATCGGTCTTCGCGGCCTCACGCATCTCATCGATGGTGGCCACGTCGACGATGTTGACGCCCTTCAGATACTCCTCGAACTTCAATATGGGATCCTTCTTCCGCCACTCTTCGACCTCATCGCGCGAGCGATAGGTTCGATCGTCGTCGTCCGATGTATGTGAGTAGAAGCGGTACGTGCGGAGCTCGATCAGCGACGGGCCTTCGCCGGCGCGCGCTCGATCCACCGCCTCCTTCGTGAGCTTGTAGCTCACAAGGACGTCGTTGCCATCGCCTTCGACGCCCGGCATCCCGTAGCCCTTCGCTCGTTCGAAGACTCGCCCCGCCACCTGCTTAGATTCGTGAACGCTGATCGCGTACTGATTGTTCTCGCAGACGAGGATCAAGGGCAGTTTGTGGATGCCCGCGAAGTTCATCGCGCCGTGCCAGTCGCCCTCGGACGTCCCACCCTCGCCGAACCAGGTGCCGACCACGGCGTCCTCCCGCTTGAGCTTCTTGCCGAGAGCGATCCCCGCGGCGTGCAGGCACTGTGTCGCGATCGGCGAGGAGCCGGTGATGATGTTGCGATCCCGAGCGCCCCAGTGCGCCGGCATCTGCCGGCCCCCCGAAGAGGGATCGTCTTTTTTTCCGAAGAGCCCGCAGAAGACGTCCTTGGGAGTGAACCCGGCCACGAGCGCAAGAGCGAGATCACGGTAGTAGGGACAGAAGACGTCCTTGCCGCGTTCGAAAGCCCATGCGGATCCGACCTGCGCCCCCTCGTGCCCGGATACAGGCACCACGAACGGCGCCTTGCCCTGGCGGTTCAGAGCCCACTGTCGCTCGTCGCAATAACGAGCGAGCAGCATGATCCGATACATCTCGACGAGGTCTTCCTCTTTCAGACCCAGGTCGGTATGCCTGTCTTTCCTTCTCGCCATGCGTTCCTCTCCTCCTCAGATCCTTATGACGAAGCCTCCGCGGGCGCGCGACCGGAATCCTGCAGCGCCTGCGGATGGGTCCACACAAGTGGGCGGTCGAACACCGTTGCCATGTGCTCGGCCGCGATGGCGGCAACCTCCTTGACCGTGTGCTTCGTCCCCGTTTCCTCCTGGATCGATGTGACCCACCGCCCCTGGATGCCACACGGAACGATCCCGGAGAACATCGAGAGGTCGGTGGTTACGTTGAAGGCGAAGCCATGCATAGTGATACCGCGCGTGATCTTGACTCCGATGGCCCCGATCTTGTTCGACCCAACCCACACACCCGTGTTCAGCGGATCCCGTGCCGCCGTCACACCGAGCTCGGCTGCGGTCCTGATGAGCACCTCCTCGAGATTCCGGAGGTATTCGAGGACGTCGTAGCGTTCGCCGAGACCGAGGATGGGATAGCCAACGAGCTGCCCGGGACCGTGATACGTAGCGCGACCGCCGCGATCGATCCGAAACAGCGAGATGCCCCGCGCCGCGCGCTCGGCCTCGCCGTAGACGAGGTCCTCTTCGATCGCTCGGCGCCCAAGGGTGTACGTATGGGGATGCTCGAGCAACATCATCGAGTCACCCCGCTCGCCGTCCAGCCGGGCCAAGAAAAGCTCTTGCTGCCATGACCAGGCCGCCGCGTAGTCGACCCGGCCGAGCCATGCGGCAGTCAGGAGGGTGGCATCTAGCTCCGCTGCCCGGCTCGTGCTCACTTGGTTCTCTTCTCTCCCCGCTCGTCTAGAGGTACTGGGACAGGTCGCCGGAGAAGTCCATGGTCTCGATACGTTTTTTGAGGGAGCTCAAGAAGCGAGCGGCTTCCGCGCCGTCGATGACACGATGATCCCAGGACAGGTCGAGGATGCCGATACTGCGGATCGCGATCGTGTCGTCATCCGTCACGACGACACCCTTGCGGATCGTCTCGAAGCCGAGGATCGCGGCCTGCCCGCGCGGGATGATCGGCACTGAGATCACGGATCCGAACGGCCCCGGGTTGGTGATGGTGAACGTGCCGCCCGTTAGATCATCCGGGGACAACTTCTTCGAGCGGGCCTTCTGCGCGACCTCGTTTATCTGTCGCGACAGGCCCACGAGGTTCAACTCGTCGGCGCCTTTGATCACAGGAACGATCAAGCCGCCGCCTTCGAGCGCGACCGCGATGCCCAGGTTGACGTAGTGCTTGATCCGATTCGCCTGGTTGTCCTCGTCGAAGGTTGCGTTCACTTCCGGCATCTCGAGCAGCGCCTCGCAGAGGGCTCTCCCGAGGAAACCCATGTAAGTGAGATTGAAGCCCTCACGCTCCTTGAAGGCATCCTTCGTCTGCTCGCGCAGCTTGACGACGTTGGTCCAGTCCACCTCGACCGCGTTCCATGCACGAGCCGTCTCCCGCGCCGACGCAACCATGTGTTCGGCGGTGCGCCTGCGGATGTTGGTCCACGGGACGAGCTCCTCACGGACTCCGGATGCCGCTGCTTTCCCCTTCTTCGCGGGCTTGGACCCCGCGTCGGGGGCGGGCTCGGCGGAGGCCGCCGGCTTGGCTTGCGTCTTACCCTTGCTTGTCTCGACGAACTTCAGGACGTCTTGCTTGCGGATGCGCCCACCGGTGCCGCTGCCCTCGATGTCCTCCAGATCGACGCCGTGCTCGTCGGCGAGGCGGCGAACCAGCGGCGAGATGATCCCCCTCTTCGAGGTATCGCTCCCGTCACCGCCGGATGAGGTCTCGGCCGATCCGTCCGACCCTTCCGTCCGCTCGGAGCTCTTCTCTTTCGTCTCGGCCCCGTCATCCGAATGGGCGGCCTGGTCCTCGCCGCCGTCCTCGTCCTGGGCGGCCTGGTCCTCGCCGCCGTCCTCGTCCTGGGCGGCCTGCTCGTCCCCCTCACCACCCTCTTCTTCGGATGGGTCTTCGGCCTGCGGCTGCTCGTCGCCGCCGGCCTTCGCGGCCTGGCCGTCGCCCGAGCCTTCATCACCTTCTTCACCCTCGGACCCGTCCGCGGCTTTTTCTTCACCCTCGGACCCGTCCCCGGTGGCCGCTGCGGAGTCGGCGTCGTCGGACCCCTCGGCCTCGCCGTCATCGCCGCTCGAGCTTCCGCCCTCGCCGATGATCGCGATGACCTCGCCCACCTTGACGGTCTCGCCCTCCTGGACCTTGATCTCCTGGATCGTGCCGGAAGCCGAAGAGGGGACCTCGGAGTCGACCTTGTCCGTGGACACCTCTACGAGGAGCTCGTCCTCATCGATGGAGTCGCCCTCTTGCTTGAGCCACTTGGTGATGGTTCCCTCGACGACCGATTCACCGAGTTGCGGCATCTTGATCTCAGTTGGCATCGAGCCGACCCTCCCTGACGAGAACCCCCTGGCGACGCTCGCGGATGCGCGTCCGAACAAACAGAGCAGTTGGAGTGAGATTACTGCCTGCGGCGCCCCCCGACTTCCTGCAAGCGACGGTGCTAGATATCCCACGGTTCCAGCTGTCAAGCCGTCGACCGGGGGCAGAGGGGGAAGCTCGGGTTACGAGCCGATCGCAGAGAGGCTTAGGGCACCGGTTCCAGAGCGGGCCTGATCGTTACTGTTGTCGCCCCGTAGCGTTCATCGATCTCGTGCTGTGTGGCAGCGTCTATCACAATTACCTCTAGCTCGACCACGTTCCGGTCCTCGGGCACACCTGCACCGAGGACTTCGAGACCAAGATCTTGTCCCACCGGTCCCGTCAGTTCATTCTGTATGTGCCGCAACCGATCGAGGGTGTGCTCATATCGCGTCACGCACAGCGGGCCTCCGTAGAGTTCCCGAATCTCTACCTCGTCTGAATCGACATCTGCGGTGAATGCGAGATTCAGGATGATGTTCTCATCGGGGGTGAACTCACTGGCCTCGCCGATGTAGTCGACCCACGCGCCGGAGAAATCGGGCTCCCTCCGAGCTACCCTGATGGCGCGCTGACGATGCGATTCCGAGATCAAGTCGGGTCGAGGCACCTCCCAACCACCTTCTGGCTCCGGGCATCCGCTTTGGATCGGGTTCGCGTCATCCGGGGGATCGGGCGGGGGGCCGGCCTTAACAAGCGTGAACCGTTCGCCGTCATAGAAGCCGGTGACCTCGTAGCTCCCCGAGGTCACTCCGACTGCAGATTCCTCGCCGGATACCGCCTCCCAATCCCAGCCTTCGATGGGCGGACCACTGCACTGTGGCGGGAGGGATAGGCTCACCGCGCCCAGGCAGAGCTCGGGCTCGCTGCCCCCTTTCCCGAGGACTAATCCGACTCCCCGGTACTTCTGTTTTGAATCCGGTGACCCATTAGTTCCGGGTTCCTTGCCCAAAGAGCCTGGAGGATTCGTGCCGCACGCGGCGACCACAACGAGACCTAAGCAAAGACTCCTGAGTCGGTTCATCACATCTCCGACGTAACGGCCTCTGCAGAAGTTCCCGGGACAGCCTCAGGCCGCCGCCTGCGCTTCAACCGGCCTATACGACCCACTCGTCGTAGGTCCGATCGGCTCGCAGGCAGCAATGCAGAATCCCGACCAGTAGAGCCTCGAGACAGTGTTGGGTTCACTCCTTGGCGCTCACAGGTCCACTCGCCGGGACACCTAGCTACACTCGATGACGATACGGCCGCATCAGATGCGAACGACCCTGACGGAGTCGGTCCGCCCGGCTCGCCGGTCGGGGCTCCCCGACACGACCGCCGCCAGCTGACCGATGGTGACGACCCCCATCTCGACGGCCGCATCCACCGTCCGTTGGATGTCGTCCCGTTCGTCCCTGGCTTCTGGCCACGGCGGCATCTCGACCGGGATGACCCCCCAGGTCATAGAGAGGGCGCCGAGGGTGCCCCGGTGCGACGTCAGGCCCACCACCGGCATGCGTGGCCGGAACGCGGCAACGCGCCTCGGCGTCGCTCCGCTGCGCGTCGGGCACAGGATCGCGGCCACCTTCAGGTCCTCTGCCGCCTGCACAGCAGCGTGAGCAACCGCCCATGACACGCGGTCATCGCCCGGATGCCACTGGACGGCGGCGCCGGGACGTCGCAATCGGATCTCAGCCGTCTCGGCGATCTGGGCCATGGTCTTCACCGTGGCCACGGGGTTGTGACCGACCGCGGTTTCCTCGGACAACATCAGGGCATCGGTCCCGTCCAGAACCGCGTTGGCCACGTCGGTGACCTCAGCTCTGGTGGGCAGTAATGAATCCGTCATCGACTCGAGCATCTGGGTTGCCGTGATGACGGCTTTTCCGTACTCGTTGCACGTGCGGATGATCTCTTTCTGGAGGATCGGCACCCGGTGCAAGGGCGTTTGGATGCCGAGGTCCCCACGCGCAACCATCACGACGTCGGCGATCTGAACGATCGAGTCGATGTTCTCGACTCCCGAAGCGGTTTCGATCTTAGCGACGACAAGCGGACGGTGACCATCCTGGGGCAGAGCGGCTCGAGCCCGTTCGACGTCTTCTGCATCGCGTACGAAGGACAGTCCGACCAGATCCGCCTTGAAGTCCAAGCACGCCATCAACGCGGCATGGTCCTCGGCCGTGAATGCCTCGATGGAGTTTTCAGAATGGGGCAGATGCATCCCCTTGCGGCTTCGAAGGATGCCGCCACGAAGCACCTCCGTCCTGACGTCCTTGCCGTCGAGCCCGACCACTTTCAGAACGATCTCGCCGTCGGCGAGGAAGATCTCCTCGCCGTCATCGACCATGCCGGCGAGTCCTCCGACAGAGGTCGAGACGCGCTCGGCGTCGCCCTGCTCCGCGCCGCCGGCGAGTACGAACTCCTGCCCGGTCTGCAACGAAACCTCGCCTCGCTCGATCGGGCCCGTGCGCATCTTGGGGCCCGGCAGGTCCACCAGAACGCCCACGATCCGCCCGGCCTCGTGGGCGATGCTCCGTGTCAACTCGGCCGCCTCACGATGTGCTGCGGGCGTGTCGTGGGCGAAGTTCAGCCTCACGACGTCGACTCCGGTCTGGATGAGCGACCTGAGAACGTCCGGGTCGCGCGAAGCCGGACCCAACGTGGCGACGATCTTGGTGCGGCGCATCGCCCAAGCCTCCCACCGATGGTGAGAGTTCGGGGACTTTGAGGCTACGGAGCCGGGGCCCCCATGAGTTCCTGAAGGTCGACGCTCTCCTCCTCCGAAGGGATGGCTACGTCCACCTCGGTGCCGAAGTCGAAGAACTCCATGGTGATCTCAGAGGTGAGCGATTCGGTGCTGCCCTGGCCGGCGGGCATCTCGAACGCGTACGTCATCCGCCGGATCGTCTCGTCGTCACCGACCCAGACCTCGAGCGGGATCTCAGCCTGGCCACCGATCTCGATGACGTCCTCGAAGGCCTTTGCGAGCTCCTCGTCCTCGACGTTGTCGGCCGCCTTCTGAAGGTCCACCACGCCTTCGTAATGAGTCGTTTCCTCACCGCGAACATCCTCGGTTCCAACCTCCTCCAGATCGGTTGCGCCCTCGAGGTATTGCAGGGCGGCGGTCGGGTCGTTGTTGCTGAACTGCGTGAACTGGCTCATGTCGACCCCCATCTCTTCACCGACCGTTGCCAAGTCGAACCGAACCCACGACTTACCCTCCGGAAGCTGCTGAGCGAGCAGGTCGAACTGCATGTAGATCATGGTTCCTTCGAACACCATCTTCATCTCGCCCAGCTGCGGTCCGCCGGCCGCGGCTCCCATATCCGACATGTCCATGGTCATCTCGCCGATCTGGTTCTCGTAGTCCACGGCCCCCTCGCCACCGAACTCGATCGAGGTCGGACCGCCGCCGGCGAGCGCCTCGGGGACGGTCGTCTTCGAGGCGATCGAGACCTTCGCCGAACCGGCTTCGGTCGTATTGAGCGATGCGGCAGCGATCGCATCGGCGGGCGACTGATCGCCGCTCCCGCCACCGCATGCGCCGGCCACGAGGGCCAGAGCGGCAAGCAGGGTAAGGATGGACTTCGGACGCATGGGGGACCTCCTGGTAAGGGTTGAATAGACACCTTATTAGGGCTACGGACGTATCGGGGTCACCCCCGATGGCCCTCTATCCTTCGGTCCGTGTCCGGCATCGACCTAGTTAAGAGCAACCGCTCCTTCCGGGTGCTCCTCGTGGCTCGGGCGGCATCGCACATCGGAGACGGGGTCGCGCTGGTGGCCCTCATCCTGTACATCCAGGCCGAGCAGAACACCGGTACGGCTGTGGGCGCACTCCTGCTCGCGAAGGCTCTCCCACGCATCCTCGGGCCCGTTGCAGGGGCGCTGGCTGACAAGGTCGACGGTCGAACCGTGATGATCGTGTGCGATCTGGGGCAGGCATTCGTCTACGGGACCATCGCCATTTGGCTCCCGCCCCTCCCCCTTCTTTTGGCGCTGGTTGCCGTGACGTCGATCCTGGACACCGTCTTCACCCCCGCCAGCAGATCCGCGGTGACCGCGATCGTGGACCGCCCGGCGTTGCCCTCGGCGAATGCCTGGCTGGGTTCGACACTCAATCTCCAGGTGGCCGCGGGCCCGCTCTTGGGTGGAGTCCTCGTTGCGGCGGGCGGGATCTCGGGGGCTCTCGCTGCGAACTCCCTCACCTTCTTCGTTTCGGTCCTTCTACTGGTTCGTCTTCCGCGCCTCGAGGTGGCTTCGGATGGAGACGAACCACAGGGACTCGTGGCCGAGACGCGCGCGGGCCTTGCCTTCGCGCTCCGCCACCGAACCGCTCGCGCACTGGTACTCACGCTCTTCTTGGGTGTCGCTTTCGGAGCGATCGACAACGTCGCGCTGGTCTTTCTGGCGCGCGAGGAACTGGGGGCGGGACCCGTGGGCTTCGGAGCCGTCAACGCCGCTTTCGGAGTGGGGATGTTGATCGCGTCCGTCATCCTCATCAAGTGGGGCGGCCGCATGCACCCGCGAAACCTCTTCCTTCTCGGGTGGCTCCTCACGGGAGCGGGCACCATCGCGACCGGTTTCGCTCCTACTCTCGTGCTCGCCGCACTGGTGCAGGCGCTCGCGGGGATCGGGAACGCGGCCGACAACGTCGCTAGCGACACGCTGGTGCAGCAGAACGTGCCGAGGCCGATGCTGGGCAGGGTCATCGGGCTGATATCCACGGCCGCCTACGTGGGCGGCGGGATCGCGTATGCGGCCGGCGGCCCGCTGCTCGATGCGACCTCGCCGAAGTTCGTGTTCGTCCTGGGAGGTGGGCTCGTTCTCGGCGTAGTGGTGCTGGCCCAGAGGCTTCTCCCACCAGCGCGGGAGCTACGAACGTGATGCGGCAACCGCAACGCGGGGTCCAGTGGGTGCGTCAGCCGTGCAGCGGGCGACCGGCGAGGTGCATGAAGGTCTCCCCGATCGCCTCCGACAGCGTCGGGTGCGGGTGGATGATCTCGGAGAGCTCGGAGGGATACGCCTCCCATGACGTCGCGAGCTGCGCCTCGGTGATCAGGTCCGACGCCCGCGGGCCGACGATGTGGACGCCGAGAACGGCTCCGTCCTTCTCGGCAACGGTCTTGACGAAACCCTGCCCCCCACCAAGCATCAGCGCCCTGGCGTTGGCCGAGAAGGGGTAACGCTGTGTAACCACTTCGAGACCGGCTTCCTTCGCTTTGTCTTCGGTAAGCCCGACCGATGCAACCTCGGGCTGGCAGTAGATGATGTGCGCGATGTTCTTGTAATCGACCGGTGTGATGTCTTGTCCGGCGAGCAGCTCGCCCAGCTTGATCCCCTCGATGAATGCGACGTGGGCAAGCTGCGGATGTGGCCAGTTAGCATCCGGCATGTGGATCGCATCGCCGATCGCGTAGACGCCGTCAGCGCTCGTCTTGAAGTTCTGGTCGACGACGATGAATCCCTTATCCATCTTCACGCCGGCCTCTTCGAAGCCCATGTGTGAAGTGCGGGGGCCGCGCCCGATCGCAACGAACATGCGCTCGGCCTTGATCGTCTCGCTGTCTTCGCCCTTCTTGATCTCGACCTCGACGCCATCGTCGGCGGAGGTCGCTCCGGTGACCTCTACGCCCAGATGGAACTTGATGCCTCTGCGTTGAAGGAGCTTGCCGAGCGCCTCGGAGACGTCGGAGTCCTCTGCAGGCGCGATGCGATCCAGCATCTCGACGACCGTCACCTCGGCCCCGAATGACCTGTAGATACTGGCGAACTCCAGACCGATGTAGTTGCCCCCCACGATGACGACGGAGGATGGGATGTCCTTCGCTTCGAGACCATGATTCGAGTTGTGCACCTTGTCGCCGTCCGCTGCGATGAAAGGCAGATCACGGGGGTACGACCCGGTGGCGAGCACGACCGCCTTGTCGGCGGAGAGCGTGCGCTCGCCGTCGTTAGTTCTCACGACGACGGTCTTGTTGTCTTTGAGCGAGCCCGACCCCTCGACCAGCTCGATCTTGTGCTTCTTCACGAGTCCGGACACACCCTTGTACATCTGTCCCACAACGCCGCCCTTGAAGTCCAGGACCTTGCCCCAGTCGACCTCCGGCTCCTGAGCAAGGATGCCGAAATCGCCGGCGCCCCGGAACTCGTCCATAAGGTCCGCAGCGTGCAGTAGCGCTTTGGTCGGTATGCAGCCGCGGTGGAGGCAAGTGCCGCCGACCTTGTCTCTCTCGACCAAGGCTACGGACAGACCGAGCCCTGTGGCCCTGAACGCCAGCGCGTAGCCGGCGTTGCCACCGCCGAGGATGACTACGTCGAAACCGTCCGAACTCTCTGCCACGCTGCCTCCCAGACCGGGGATACCTGTGTGCTTCGACTATAGCCCCGCCGTACGGCGCTTCGATGAGGCGAACGACCACGGCTCGCCGGCGTGCGCGGCGTCGTCGGGGCGGGCGTGGCAGAGTAGGCCTATGAGAGGCGACCGCGTCGAGATCGTGGTGGACACGGGAGATGGCACGCGGACCTTCGAGATCGTTGCCACGCGCGCAGGACGCCGGGTCGAGGTGGCGACAGTCCGAGGGACCGTCGAGGTCTCGGAGGTGACGCGGACGGGACAGCTCGTGCGCAGCGGACGCTTCATGGCCACACGAGTCGTGGCGGTGGTGGAGTACCCGGCTCTCGAACCCGATACGTCTTCAACCAAACGGAAGGGCGCCGAGAACCAGGCCAGTTTCCTCTAGAATTCGATCCGGGATCGAACCTTCACGAGTGCTGACGCTTGAGGTGGGTGCCGCAGTGCTTGCAGTACGGAGCATTGGGCGAATTGAAGCCCTCGCAGGACGGACAAACGGCCGGGTTTATGGTCCCCGCCCGCGCCTTGCGCGCGACCGATACTGCTAGAGCGCCGAACGCGGCGATCAGGGCCAGCAAGATGAGCGCAGTAGCGTCGACACCGAAGGCCGCACCCAGCGCGATCGTCAAAGTTAGGCCCAAGATGACGATCGCCGCTACCGCCCGCGTCATCGAAGTGTTTTCCCCAGCCACTCGAGCGTCGCTTCGACCGCGGCTGCGTGGCGGCGCAATTGATGTGGGGCGCCCTCGAGGATCAGTAGCTCGGCGTTCCGCGCCTTGTCCGCGATCCGGCGCGCATGATCGACCGGCACAACGTCATCCGCGGTTCCGTGAACCACCAGCACGGGGATCCTGAGCGAGGTGATGGCTCTCTCGGTCACTACCCGCTCGAACTCCGACGCCCACGGACCAGGGTCCGCGAGCACCTCTGGGCTGAGCGGCATACCCGCTTCCTCGGTGATGCGCGTAACTGCCGCCCCCGTGTCGTTAGCGAATGACACCCACGCCGCGGGCGCGGCCAACAGCGCCAGCGCATCCACGGGAGCTCCTCGCTTCGTCGCTTCCACGGCCACTGCGCCGCCGGCCGACGACCCCACCAGCGCAACAGGCAAAGCGGAGGTCCCCTCGATCGCCCGCGCCGCGTCGACCATCGCGCGCGCGTCCCGCACCCATCCCTCTATCGAGAAGAACCCCTGGGACCCTCGAACGCCTCGCATGTCCGCCCACGCGGCCGCCCACCCCGAAGAAGCGAAGAGCCGGGCCAGACCGGGGTAGCCCTCGTCCCCGGGGTCTGGAGGCGCGCTGGAAGGGATCCCGTGAAGGAGTACCACCAGGCCGCGCGGTTCCTCCGGTACGCAAGCGACGCCGGCCAGCCTTAGCCCGTCCACGACGATCGGAAGGCTGGACTCCCGGATGCTCATCGTCGGTTCGTCATCATCAGGGCTCGACGACGATTTCGCCCTTCATCCCCTGCTGCTCGTGGGGGATGCAGAAGTAGCGATAGGTCCCGGGCTCATCGAACGTGACCTCGTACGTGTCGCCCTCTGCCAGCAAGCTCGCCTGCAGGTCATCCCGCGCGGCGGCTTCATCCGAAATGTCGCCGCTCGCGAAATATCCGCCGTCTGGGACGCCGTCCTCGTAAGCCGTAACGGTGTGAGTCTGGGCATCGTCATTGCTCCACGTAACGGTCGTCCCGGCCATGACCGTGATGGCGGCGGGGTCGAAGCGTTGCGCCGAAGTCATCTCCACGGTACTGCCTGATCCCGACGAGGATCCGCCGCACGCCGCCGGCAGGCACGCGAACGCGATCAGGGCGGGTAAGACGATCGGCCGCGGCATGTTTGGAGACTAGGCGGTGAGAAGCCCGGTCGCATACATGAACAGCAGCCCAACGACGAATCCCGCTGCACCCCAGCCCGCCACGAGACCCTTGCCGCGGTCCATGGAGCGTCCGATCTGCCAGCACACTTGCGCGACCGCTCCGGCGGCGACTCCGAAAGCGAGCGTCCCCCACGCGGGGTTGAAAGCAAAACCACCCGCCCAGGCCCCCAGAACGGTGGGGATCCCTGCGATGGCTCCGAACGCGACGAAATGCCACAGGGAGGGTCGGTTCCGCGCCGACCCGAGAGGAGACACGATGGCGAGCCCTTCGGTCGTGTTGTGCAGAGCGAACCCCAGGACGAGGAACGTCCCCAGCGCGATCTCGCCCGACGCAAGGGCCGCGCCCACCGCTAGGCCCTCGCCCAGGTTGTGAAGTCCGATCCCGGTCGAGATCAGGTACGCGAGAGCCAGCCCGGTGACGCTCCCGCCATGCGCTGCTTCTCGACGGCTCCGCAAGAACGACTCGAGGGCGAGCAACGCCGCGACGGCTCCGAACGCTCCGATCGCGAACAGTCCCAGGCCGTTCAGCGCGGCGGGAGCGCTTGCGGACAACTCGAGGCCTTCACCTACCGCGTCCACCAAGAGGAACACGAGTAGGCCCACCGTGAAAGCGAGGAAGAAGTCAAGCCACCGTTTGCCCACTCGTCGCAGAGCCGGGAACCACAGCAGGCCGATCGCGACCGGCACGACTCCTATATAGAGACCGAGCAACGCGTAGACGCCCAGGGTCGAGGCATCCGCGGCCGGGGTCAGCGCGGCGGCTTCGATGTCATGTTCGATGGTCAGGCCGGTCGAGGTCACCAGCGTGATGTTCAATGGGAGGCCTTCGTCCCACGGATAGTCCACACGCAGCGTTCCGGATTCGAGACGACCAAGCGTTCGGTCCGGCAGCGAGAAGTCCCAGTACGCGTCGTTGACGAGCACCTGAGCAACGGTCACCGGATCGGGACCGTCGTTCCGCAGATGCAGCTCGATCGAGTCCTCCGCGAGGACGGTTCGCTCGAACGCGATGGCTTCGACCGGAGGCACCTCGCGCAATCCCCCGATCGGGTTGAAAGCCAGGAACAAACCGCCGAGAAGGAGGATCAATGCCAGCGGAGCGGTCGCGGCGAGCCACGTGGGGAAGCGTTGGGAACGCGCGGTTGCGGTCGCCATCACACCACCTGGAAAGCGCTCATCCAGCCGAGGTCCACGAACTCCGTCTGATGCGCGTGGAACATGAAGTGGCCGCGTTTGGCATAGGTGAACTCGATCATGTGTCTTTCCGCTTGCCCCATCGAGATGATGTCGGTG
>Ga0136614_10000668_pt1 | contig 18100 bp, 16 predicted proteins | sample AntDrymUQ2792106_2_FD_106643 | JGI IMG/M metagenome (GOLD analysis project Ga0136614, IMG submission 106643) | Polar desert sand microbial communities from Dry Valleys, Antarctica - metaG UQ279 (21.06) | ecosystem: Environmental > Terrestrial > Soil > Desert | place: Antarctica: Dry Valley... | reverse complement strand
GTCCGGGGGGCGCTGCCGTGATGGTGGTGGTCTCCGTGTCCTGGTTGTTGGCCGCCTGGGGATCGGTGTCCGTCGTGGTGACGGTCGCCGTGTTCGTGATCGTCCCCTCATTCTTCGCCGAGACCTGAAGGGTCACGGTCGCGGTCGCCATGCTGGCGAGCGTGGCGAAGGTGCAGGTGACCTTGCGGCCCTGGGTGGTGCAGCTGCCCCCCTGCGACGCGGTCGCGGAGACGAGGTCGAGGTCGGCTGAGAGCGTGTCCTTCACGATCACGTTGCTCGCCGTGTCGGGTCCGGCGTTGCGGACTTCGATCGTGTAAGTGAAACCCGTGCCGACGGCGACCGAGTTGGAGCTGTCGCTCTTGTTGATCGAGAGGTCGGCGGTGGCGGCCGAAGCCGCTCCGGGAGCCACCAGCGCCGCGGTGATCGCCAGCGTGGCGATCCCCAGAGCGCCGGTTCTGCGTCGCATGCTCAGCATGAATCAGGCCTCCTCGCGTTCCCTGCCTGTGGGAACTAAGTGGTATTGCACTACCTCCCCAGCGCCGTAGGGGGCTGTGGGGTTACGGGTGGCTCAGTCCTCGAACAGCGCGTATCCGTATTCGCCGCGGCGGTAGGCGAGCTTCGCGATCGCGGAAACGCGCTCGTCGTCGTTCGATTCGATCTTGCGGAAGTTCGAGCGCACCCGCCCGGCGGCGCGAGTGCAGAAGGTCTCGGCGATGTAGCGCTCCTGGCCCGAGGGCTCGACGCCGTGGTCCTCGAAGATCTGCGTCACCCGGGAGAGGACCGCGATCTGGGCGTAGATGTCCGAGACCGCATCCGAGAGGCGCTTCTGGGCGAACTGGCGCTCGACGATCTCCTTGCGGTGCTCGCGCAGCAGCGACTCGGAGATCGAGCGAAGCTCCTTGACCTGATCGGAGACGGCCTCGGCGTGCGGGCGCAGCTCGGGATGGGCCTTCGAGATCCGGTCGGGGCGGACCTCGCTCAGGATCCGGCCGCCGACGTAGTCGAACAGCACCCCGATCGAGCCGACCGGGTCGGAGAGGCCGATCTCGCCGATGCCGGAGAGCTTCTCGCCGACCGGCTTCATTCCGGACAGCGCCACGAAGGCACGGAGCACGTCGTTGGCGCCCTCGAAGATCGGGAAGATCCGGATGTCGCGGAGGATCTTCTCGTAGGGCTCGTCGCGCATGTAGCCGGCGCCGCCCTTGAGCTGGAGGGCGCGATTCGCGCCGTACCAGAGGAACTCGGTACCCGAGACCTTGCAGATCGCCGACTCGAGCGAGTAGTCCTCGACCCCGCCGTCGACCAGCCCGCAGGTCAGGTAGCACATCGACTCCAGCCCGAAGAGGTAGGAGACCATCCAGCCGACCTTCTCCTGGACGAGCTCGAAGTCGGCGAGCTGGCGGCCGAACTGGCGGCGCTCCTTGACGTGGTCGATCGTGCGGTCGAGCAGCCCCTTCATCGCGCCCACAGAGCCGGTGCCGAGCCCGATTCGCCCGTTGTTGAGCACCTGCATCGCGATCTTGAAGCCGTCGCCGGGCTCGCCGAGCACATTCTCCGCCGGGACGCTGACGTCGTTGAAGTAGAGGCGGCGCAGGTCGTTGCCGCGCAGACCCATCGTGTCGAAGCGCTCGCCGACCTCGAAGCCCTCCATCCCCTGCTCGAGGATTACGGCGATGTGGCGGTCCTTGCCGTCGATTTCGCAGCGTGCGAACGCCGTGAAGATCTCGCCCTTGGAGCCGTTGCCGATGTAGCGCTTCTCGCCGTTGAGGACCCAGGAGCCGTCGGGCTGCTTGACCGCCCGCGATTGGATCCCGTACGCGTCCGATCCCGCCTCCGGCTCGGTGAGCGCGAAGCCGGCGAGCTTTCGCCCTGCGGCGAGCTCGGGTAGGAAGCGCTCCTTCTGGGCGTCGGTGCCGAACATGTGGATCCCCTTGAAGCCGATCGACTGATGCACCCCGAGCACGATCGAGAGCGTGGCGTCGATCTGGGCAAAGGTCTCGAACACGCGCGCGTAGCCGGTCTGCGAGAGGCCCTGCCCGCCGTAGCGCTCGTCCACGTAGAGGCCGCAGAGCCCCGCCTCGCCGAGCTCGCGGACGGTGTCGTCGCCGATCCAGCGCTGCTCTTCAATCGCGCGGTGATCCATCCGCGAGCCGATCTCACGGGCGGCGGCGTTCAGCGTGCGGATTCGCTGCTGCTCGTCGGGGTCGGGCGCGGGCCAAGGGAAGACGAGCTCCTCGCGGATCTCGCCCATGAACAGCGACTTCGCGAACGAGGACGCCGAACGCTCGGGCTTGCCCTCGAGCTCGGGCTTGGTCGCGGCCTCCACGGGGCCGCACCCTACCCGGCCGCGCTGGGGCGATCAGAGCAGCGGCTGGATCTCGTCGGCGATCAGCCGCGCGAGCGGCAGAGAGGACGTCGCCGCGGGGGAGGGGGCGTTGCGGACGAAGAGCGAGCGCTCGGTGGAGGAGACGACGAAGTCGTCGACGAGTGAGCCGTCGCGCCCGAGCGCCTGGGCGCGGATGCCCGACGGCCCGGTGAGGAAGTCCGAGGGGCGGAGCTCCGGTACGAGGCGCCTAGCGGCGGCGACGAAGGCGCCTCTGGACAACGCATGTCGAAGCTCGACCGCGCCGGTCCGCCAGTGGCGGCGAGCCAGCCGCCACGTCCCGGGCCAGGACAGCGTCGCCCGCAGGTCCGATCCGCGCACGGTCGTGGCGCGGTACGCGTCGCGGGCGCCGACGAGCAGCGCCGAGGGGCCGAGCAGCACGCGTCCGTCGATGCCGCGTGTCAGGTGCGGGCCGAGGAACGGGAGCTCGGGATCAGCCACCGGGTAGATGCTCGCGCGCACGAGGTGAGCGCGCTCGGGCCGCAGGCGCAGATAGGCGCCGCGAAAGGGGACGATCCGAGGCTCCGCCGGCGCGCCCGCGGCGATCGCGAGCCGGTCCGCCCAGGCGCCGGCGCAGACGGCGAGGGCGCGGGCCCGGGTGATCCCGCCCGAGTGCTCGATCGACGCCACGCCACCCTGCTCGCGCACACGGGCAACGTCGCACCCGAGCGAGACGCTTGCGCCGTGTCCGGCGAGGTCGTCCGCGAACGCGCCCGCGACGCGCGCGAAGTCGACCACTCCGGTCGCCGGGGAGTGAAGCGCCGCGACGCCGCGCGCGTGCGGCTCCAGCTCGGCGATCTCTGCGCGCTCGAGCATGCGCAGGCCCGTGACCCCGTTCTCGCGCCCGCGGCGCTCGAGCTCCCCCAGGCGAGCCAGCTCCTCCTCGCGCACGGCGACGATCAGCTTGCCGCTCCGCTTCGTCGGGATTCCACGCTCGACGCAGTACGCGTACAGCTCGCTGGCCCCGGTCGTGCACAGGCGCGCCTTCAGCGACCCCGGGCGATAGGCGATCCCAGCGTGGATGACCCCGCTCGTGTGGCCGGTCTGGTGGGGTGCGATCGTCGGCTCACGCTCGAGCACCGCGATCCGCAGGCCCGGGTGGCGGATCGCCAGCTCGCGCGCCGTCGCGAGGCCGACGATCCCGGCGCCGATCACCGCGACGTCGCACTCGCGCGGCGGCTCGCTCAGGTTCACGCATGCGAGACTAATCGCGGATGTCGCTTCCGCTTCGCCCGCCCGTTCAGCCGCAGCTCGCACTTTCGCGAAAGCAGCTTCCCGCGGACGACGGGTGGGCGTATGAGCCGAAGTACGACGGCTTCCGGGCGCTCGCCTTCGTCGACGGCGAGGAGGTCTTTGTGCAGTCGCGCAACGGCAAGCCGCTGGCGCGCTACTTCCCTGAGCTAGAGCTTCCAGCGGGTCGCTACGTGATCGACGGCGAGCTCGTGATCCTCGGCGAGGACGGGCGCGAGCGCTTCGATGCGCTTCAGAACCGCATCCACCCGGCCGCGTCGCGGATCAAGATGCTCGCCGTCGAAACTCCTGTGCGCCTGCGCGTCTTCGACCTGCTCGCCGAAGGCAAGCGCACCCTGCTCGCGACGTCCTTCGACGAGCGCCGTGCCGAGCTCGAGGCGCTGCTCGCGGGCTTCCCCGGTCCCGGCTCGCTCGAGCTCACCCCGCTCGCCGGTGACCCGGCCGAGGCGGCGCCGTGGCTCGAGTCCGGGGAGGGTGTGATCGCCAAGCGCCGCGACGCGCCGTACCGGCCCGGGGAGCGCAAGGGGATGGTCAAGGTGAAGCGACTTCGCACCGCGGACTGCGTCGTCGTCGGCTGGCGGCCGGGCAAGGAGGAGGGCACGGTCGGCTCGCTGATCCTCGGGCTCTACGAGGGAGACGAGCTGCGCGTCGTCGGCCACACCTCCGGACTCAAGGCGCAGCAGAAGCGCGATCTCGTCGCCACCCTCGCCCCGTATGAGACCGGCGAGCGCGGCTCGGCCGACCCGAGCCGCTGGGCCGCCGACCGCGAGCTCGAGTGGATCAGCTTGCGTTCCGAGCTCGTCGTCGAGGTCACCTTCGACCACGTCTCCGACGGTCGCATCCGCCACGGCTCGAAGATCCTGCGCTGGCGCGAGGACAAGCCCCCCCGCGACTGCCACTTCGCCCAGCTCGACCAGTAGCCCCATCCCGCGCCGAGCGGGCGATCGAAGTCGCTATGCGGAGGGGATCACCCGCTCGGCGCGGCTCAGCGGCGCTTGGGCTTCGCCTTGCTCGGCTGAACGCGCTTCGGCTCGCCTTTCTGCTTGCGGAAGTGCGGCGGCCAGGGAGCGTCGCCGAGGCCCTCGGCCTCGTCGCGTGCGGCGAGCTCGAGCAGCGGCTCGAGCGAGAAGTGCTCGGAGTCGATCGACGCCGAGGGGTCCCCGCGCTCGGCAAGCCGCGCCGGCACCGTGTCGAGGCGGAGCTGGCCCGACTCGGCGTCGGGCACCTCCTCCCACTCGAGCGGGGTCGAGACGCGGGCGTCGGGCGTCGGGCGCACCGACCAGGCCGAGGCGACGGTGCGGTCGCGGGCGTTCTGGTTGTAGTCGACGAAGACGCCGTGGCGCTCCTCCTTCCACCACTTCGAGGTCGCGAGCTTCGGCGCTCGGCGCTCCACCTCGCGGGCCAGCGCGAGCGCTGCCCGGCGGACCTCGGTGAACTGCCAGCGCGGCTCGACGCGCACGTTGACGTGGATCCCGCGCGAGCCCGACGTCTTCGGGTACCCGGTCAGCCCATGGGCGGCGAGCGCTTCGCGGACGACGAGGGCCACCTTGCGGACGTCATCCCAGGAGGCCTCCGGTGTCGGGTCCAGGTCCACCCGCAGCTCGTCGGGGTGGTCGAGGTCGGCGCGTCGCGCCGGCCACGGGTTGAAGTCGATCACCCCCAGGTTCACGGCCCAGACCAGGTGGGCGGCATCGTTCGCGCAGAGCTCGGTCGCGCTGCGCCCGCTCGGGAAGGTCACGGTCGCCGTCTCAAGCCAGTCCGGTGCGCTTCTCGGGACGCGCTTCTGGAAGAAGAACTCGCCGCCCGCCCCGTCGACGAAGCGCTTCATCGTCGTCGGGCGCTCGCGCAGGTGAAGCGTCGCCGCCTCGGCGACCTCGACGTAGTAGCTCGCGAGGTCGAGCTTCGTGTGGCCGGCGTCGGGAAAGAAGACCTTGCTCGGGCTCGAGAGCCGCACCTCGCGCCCGGCGGCCTCGATCGTGGTCACCTCCTTCGCCGCCACCGGCGCCATCTTCGCAGTAGGTTCGTCTCGAACGTGGCCGACCCGACGACGATGACCTACGCCCGCGAGGGGCGGATCGCGCGGATCACCCTCGACCGCCCGGAGCGCGGCAACGGGATCACGCTCGAGATGCCCCGCGAGCTCGCCGTCTGCGTCGAGCGGGCGAACCTCGACCCGGCCGTCCACGCGATCGCTCTGGCCGGCAACGGCTCGGGCTTCTGCGGCGGCTATGACCTCGTCGCCTCGGCGGAGGAAAAGGGGGAGGGAGGGTTCGGCGCCGCGGGGCCCGAGCTGCCGGAAGGGTCGCCGCTCGATCCCCTCGTCCAGGGCCGCAACCACGACCCGGCCGGCGTCTGGGACCCGGTCGTCGACTACCAGATGATGTCCCGCAACGTGCGTGGCTTCATGAGCCTGTTCCGCTCCGAGAAGCCGGTCGTCTGCAAGGTCCACGGCTACTGCGTCGCCGGCGGGACCGACATGGCGCTGTGCTCGGACCTGCTCGTCGTCGCCGAGGACGCGAAGATCGGCTATCCGCCCGCGCGCGTGTGGGGTGTGCCGACCACGGCGCTCTGGGCGCACCGGATCGGCCCTGCGCGCGCCAAGCGGTTGCTGCTCACGGGCGACTCGATCGACGGGCACACCGCCGTGGAGTGGGGACTCGCGATCGAGAGCGCGCCCGCCGGCGAGCTCGACGACGCCTTCGAGGCGCTGCTCGAGCGGGTCGCCCGGCTACCCGTCAACCAGCTCGTGATGCACAAGCTGCTCGTCAACCAGACGCTGCTCGCCCAGGGCCTCGAGGCGACGCAGGTGCTCGGCACCTTCCTCGACGGGATCGCCCGGCACACGCCCGAGGGCTTCGAGTTCGCCCGGCGCGCCGCGGAGGCCGGTTACAAGCAGGCGGTGCGCGAGCGCGACGAGCCGTTCGGCGATCTCGGCCTCAGTGGCGGGTCATCCTGATCGCTCCGAGCGCGAGCGCGATCCCGACCGCGTCGACGCCGACGTCGAACGAATCGGCGTCGCGGCCCGGGACGAAGCTCTGGTGGTACTCGTCGGAGATTGCGTAGAGGGTGGAGATCACCGCCGAGGCGACGATCGCCCGCGCGCCGATCCCTGGCCCGAGCGCCCACACCCAGAGCGCGGCCAGGGCGCCGAACTGCCCCGCGTGCGCGGCGATCCGCCCCGCCTCGCCGATGTCGCCGCCGCCCGTCTGCGAGGAGAGCCAGAAGATCAGGGCCATCAACGCCAGCGGCGCCACGACCCGCGGTGCCGCAGAGCGCATGGACTCGTTCACGGCACTCGGTGGACCTCGAACAGGTTGGTCCCGAGCCCCTGCTGGGGGAGCCCCGCCGTGATCCCGATCAACTCGCCCGAGCGCGCCACCCCGTTCTCCTTCGCGAGCCGCGCGCAGTCGGCGAGCAGCGCCGTCAGCCCCTCCCAATCCTCGGCGATCGCGCAGCGCACGCCGAACAGCAGGTTGAGCCGGCGCACCGTCTCGAGCCGCGGTGAGACGGCGAGCACCGGGACCCGCGGACGGTGCGCCGAGACGAGCCGCGCGGTGCGCCCGCTTCGGGTCGGCACCACGATCGCCTTGAGCCCGAGCGTGTAGGTCGACCCGACCGCGGCGCGGGCGACGGAGCCGGCGACGTCGGAGGGTGGGGTCAGGACGCGGTTGAAGACCCAGTCTCCGTAGGGCAGGTCTGGCTCGGTCTCGCGTGCGATCCGGTCCATCAGCCGCACGGCCTCGAGCGGGTACTCGCCGACCGCCGTCTCCTCCGAGAGCATCACGGCGTCGGTGCCCTGGTAGATCGCGTTCGCCACGTCTGAGACCTCGGCACGGGTCGGGCGCGGCGAGTGGACCATCGAGGCGAGCATCTGCGTGGCGGTGATCGACGGACGCGCGTGACGGCCCGCAAGCGCCAGCAGCCGTTTCTGGAGCGCCGGCACCTTCTCGATCGGGAGCTCGATCCCGAGATCGCCTCGGGCGATCATCACCCCGGCGGTCGCCGCCTTGACGATCTCCTCGGCTCGCTCGGCCGCCTGCGGCTTCTCGATCTTCGCGATCACGGGGATGTCGGCGCCGCTCGTGCGGATCCGCCGCTCGACGGGCAACAGGTCCTCCGCGCGACGCACGAATGAGACCGCGAGCAGGTCGATCTCCTGTTCTATCGCGAAGTCGACCCAGGCGAGGTCCTCCCGCCCGGCGGCGGGGAGCTCGACGTCGGCGCCCGGCAGGTTGAGGCCTTGATGGGAGGCGACGGGGCCGCCGACCTCGACCGCGCAGCGGACCTCCTCGTCGCCGCAGTCGAGCACCCGCAGGCGGATCCGCCCGTCCGCCATGTAGACCTCGCCGCCCTCGGAGACGGCGTCGGGGAAGCCCTTCCACGAGACGGTGATCCGCTCCGGCGTCCCGAGCACCTGGTTCGTGGTCAGCGCGACCTCCGAGCCTGTCGGGAGGTCGATCACGCCGCGCTCGACGTCCCAGAGGCGGATCTTCGGGCCCGGGAGGTCGCCGAGGATCCCGACCTGCTTGTCGCTCCGCTCGGCGGCCTCGCGCGCCATCGCCACGTTCTCGGTGTGGTCGGCGCGCGTGCCGTGGGAGAAGTTGAAGCGAAAGACGTCGACCCCCGCCTCGATCAGCTCGCTCATCCCCTCCACGGTCCGGGTTGCCGGCCCGACCGTGGCGACGATCTTCGTCCTCCGGTGGCTCATCGCGGGGTGTGCGTCGGGGCGGGGCCGTGGTCCTCGACGCGGTCGCCCTCGGCGAGCTCGAGGCGTTGCACGTAGGGGAGCTGCCACGCGGCGCCGGCGATCGCGAGCCCGATCGCCACGCAGAGCAGTGCCAGGAACCACTGCCCGCCGGCGAGCAGCTCGAGCTCGAAGAACTCGCGCACCGGCGCCGCGGCGAGGATCGCGGCGAAGATCGCGCCGAGTCCGGCGACGAGGGCGAGCATGTAGCTCTGGATCGTGATGTGCTCTCGCCCGGGCCCGCGCTCGAGCAGGACGATGAAGCAGAGTCCGAGCACGATCAAGGTCGTGGTTGCCGCGGTCCGGCCCTCCTCGAGCGTGCCACCGGCGAGACCGTCGACGAAGAAGAAGGAGAGCAGCGAGGCGATCCCCATCGCGACCCCCGCCGGGAAGGCGAAGGCCGCCAGGGCGCGAAGCAGCCGGCCGCGGTAGAGCGGCCCCTCGCTCGGCGCCAGCGCGAGCACGAAGGAGGGGATCCCGATCGTCAGGAAGGCGGCGACCGTGAGGTGGCGCGGCAGGAAGGGGAAGGTGATGTCGAAGATCGCCGTCAGCGTGATCAGGAACGCTGCATAGACGGACTTGGTCAGGTAGAGGCGGCCGAGGCGGTGGATGTTTCGGGCGATCCGCCGACCCTCGGCGATCGCGCGCGGCAGCATCGAGAACTGATCCTTGAGCAGGACGATGTCGGCGATCCCCTTGGTGATCTGCGAGCCCGAGCCCATCGCCACGGCGAGGCGCGCCTGCTTCAGCGCCGGCACGTCGTTGACCCCGTCGCCGATCATCGCCGTGAACCGGCCGCGCTCGGTGAGCGCGCCGACCAGCGCCTTCTTCTGCTCGGGCTTGATCCGGCAGAAGATCGTGTTGCGCGCCGCCGCCTCGACCAGCCCGCCCCTGTCGGCCGGGAGCTCGGGTCCCTCGATCACCGCGTCGGCCGGCACGCCGACGGCCTGCGCGACGGCGGTCACGGTCTCGCGCGCGTCGCCGGAGATCAGCTTCAGGTCGACCTGCTGGGAGCGCATGAACTCGATCGTCTCCGCCGCGTCGGGGCGCAGGGTCTCCTCGAGCACGATCAGCGCGCGCGGCTCGAGTCGCGGGGGCGGCTCGGCGGCCGGATCGCCGGGGAGCCCGTCGCGCGCCTCGCCGAATGCGACCACCCGCCGGCCCGCGGCCGTGTGCTCGGCGAGCGTTCGCTGGAGGTCCTCGGGGAGGCGCATGGCGCCGCTTTCGGAGAGCACGTCGGGGGCCCCGAGCACGTACGAGCGCGGAGCGCCGTCGCCGTTCAGGGTCAGCCCGCTCCATTTCCACTGCGAGGAGAACGGCACCTCGGCCGACACCGCCTCGGCGCGCCCGGGGTAGCGCTCGGCGATCGTCTCCAAGGTCCGGTTTCGCTCGCCCGCCGAGGCCGCGAAGCGGGCCAGGGCCCGCTCGGCCGAGCCGCCCCCGTCGGGCTCGGCCGTCTCGACGCGAACCAGCTCGAGCTTGCCGTTGGTGAGCGTCCCTGTCTTGTCGATGCAGATCGTGTCCACGGCGGCGAGCGCCTCGGTCGCCGCCATCTGCTGGACGAGCGTGTTCTGGCGCGCGAGGCGCACCGCGGCGAGCGCCAGCGTGACGCTCATCAGCAGCACGAGACCCTCGGGGACCATGGTCACGAGCCCGGCGGTCGCGGTCTGCGCCGCCTCGCGGAACTCGGTGTCGCGGGCCATGAAGCCGAGCAGCACGAGGGCGCCGATCGGGACAAGGGCGATCGTGGTCGCCGAGAGCACCCGGTTGACCTCGACCTGCAGCGGCGATGGCGGGTGGCGGAACTCGCGCGCCTCGCCGGCGATCTTCTCGGCGTAGGAGTCCTCGCGGACCGCGTCGAGCTCGTAGAAGCCCGAGCCGGAGATGCAGAAGGAGCCCGAGAGCAGGCGGTCTCCCGGCTGCTTGCGGATCCCGTCGGATTCGCCGGTGAGCAGCGACTCGTCCATCGCCAGACCCCGCGAGGAGACGACGGGGCCGTCGGCGACGAGCTGGTCGCCCGGCTCGACGCGGACGACGTCCCCCGGGACGACCTGCTCTGTGAGCAGCTCGATGATCCGTCCGTCGCGGACGACCTTGGCCCGCGGCGCGACGAGCAGCGCGAGCTCGTCGAGCGTCTCCTTGGCCTTCAGCTCCTGGCGGATCCCGATGTAGGAGTTGATCGCGGCGATCAAGCCGAAGATCGCGTCGGCCCAGAGGCCGAGCGAGAGGATCAGCACGAAGAAGACGCCGATGATCGCGTTGAAGAGCGTGAACACGTTCGCCGCGACGATGCTTGCCACGGAGCGGCTGCTCGCCGGCTCGAGCGGCCCGAGACGATCGAGCCGGCGCTGGGCCTCGGCGCTCGAGAGCCCCTCGGGAAGTGCCGCGGCCTCCATCGCCCCATTCTTACCGTGAGGCCAGCCCGCCGCCCGGCGGCTCGGGCTAGGATCGCGGCCGTGGAGGGGCGAAGCGCGGTGAACAGCGGTGGCGGCGAGGCCGTCTCGGTCGAGTTTCGCGAGGCGACGAAGCGCTATCCCGGCGCCGAGCGGCCCGCCGTGGACGGACTCAGCTTCGACGTCCCCGCCGGCGAGATCTGCGTCATCGTCGGCCCCTCGGGGTGTGGCAAGACGACCGCGATGCGGATGGTCAACCGGATGGTTGAGATCAGCGACGGCGACATCCTCGTCGGCGGAAGCTCGGTCCGCGACCGCAGCCCCTCCGAGCTGCGGCGTGAGATCGGCTACGTGATCCAGCAGATCGGCCTGTTCCCCCACCGCACGATCGCCGACAACATCGCCACCGTGCCGAGCCTCGTAGGCTGGGATCGCGAGCGCGCCCGCGAGCGCGCCCGCGAGCTGCTCGAGCTGATCGGGCTCGACCCGGAGATGGGCGAGCGCTATCCCGCACAGCTCTCCGGTGGCCAGCAGCAGCGGGTCGGCGTTGCCCGCGCGCTCGCCGCCAACCCCGGCGTGATGCTGATGGACGAGCCCTTTGGAGCCGTCGACCCGATCAACCGCGAGCGGCTCCAGAACGAGTTCCTGCGCCTCCAGGCCGAGATCCGCAAGACGATCCTCTTCGTCACCCACGACGTCGACGAGGCGATCAAGATGGGCGACCGGATCGCCGTCCTGCGCGAGGGCGGGATCCTCGCCCAGTACGCGACGCCGGCGGAGCTGCTGATGGCGCCCGCGGACGCGTTCGTCGAGGATTTCGTCGGCGCCGACCGCGCTCTGAAGCGGCTGGCGCTGATGCGCGTCTCCGACATCGACCTCTGGGAGGCGCCGCTCGCCTTCGTCGGGCAGGCGAGCTCCGAGATCCGCGCGAAGCTCGCCGGCGCCGAGGTCCCGTACGCGCTCGCCGTCGACTCCGAGCGCCGCCCGCTCGGCTGGCTCTCGAAGGTGGATCTCGGTCAGGACACCGTCCCGTCGCGCCCCGACACCGACGCCACGCCGACGCTCGAGCTCGACGACGTGATGCGCGACGCGCTCTCGGACCTGCTCCAGGCGGAGACCCGCTACGCCCCCGTCGTCGACGGCGAGGGGCGGATCGCCGGCGTGCTCTCGGTCGAGATCATCTCCGAGTTCCTCACCTCCGACGAGGCGCTCACCGACGAGCACGGGGCGGCCGAGCGTCCGCTCGGATAGGAGCGCGATGGGCCTCGGGGCGATCATCCTGCCGCTCGCCCAGGGCGGCGACGGGTTCGTCCGCGACCCTGCCGAGGCGAGCACCGAGTGCGTGGCCAAGAACGACACCGTCTGCATCGGCTGGGCGCTCGAGAACATCGACCGCTACGTCACCCCCACCCTCGAGCACCTGGTGCTGGTCGTCGTCTCGGTCCTCGCCGGTTTCGCGATCGCCTTCGCGATGGCGCTCATCTCCCACCGCCGCCGCTGGCTGATCCCGGCCTTCACGGCGGGCACGGGCGTCCTCTACACGGTGCCGAGCATCGCCCTCTTCCTGCTCCTGCTGCCGATCACTGGCCGCGGGACCCTGACCGCGATCGTCGCGCTCACGCTCTACACGCTCCAGATCCTCTACCGCAACAACGTCACCGGCCTCGCCAACGTCCCGGAGGCCACCAAGGACTCCGGGCGGGGGATGGGGATGACCGACCGCCAACTCCTCTGGAGGGTCGAGCTGCCGCTGGCCGTGCCGGAGATCATCGCCGGGCTGCGGATCGCGACGGTCTCGACCGTGGCGATCGCGACCTTGGCCGTGTTCGCCGGCGCCGGAGGGCTGGGCGCCGAGATCTACAACGACCTCACCTTCAAGACGGGAATCGTCGTCGCCGGCGGGATCGCGGTCGCGATGGCGATCCTCTTCGACGTGGTGCTGGTCGGGCTCCAGAGTCGGCTCGCCGGCTGGCGCAAGGCGCACGAGGCTGGCGCAGGGGACGCCGGACGCTTCGCCGGGGCGCTCGCGCGGCTGCGGGGTGCGCATTCGTGAGCCTGTCGCTCGCCTTCCTCGACTCATTCTCAGGCGCGATCGAGTTCATCTTCAGCTCGCGCGACGCGGTCGGCGTGGGGGGCGAGGTCGGCGGGCTCGGGCAGGTCGGAGAGCTGTTGGGCGAGCACGTCAAGGTGAGCGGGCTGGCGCTTGCGGCTTCCCTTGCGATCGCCTTGCCGGTCGGTGCCTACCTCGGACACCGGGGCACGGGCGAGCTCCTCGCAGTCGCGATCGGGAACGCCGGGAGGGCGATCCCTGAGCTCGCCCTGATCGCATTCATGGCCGCGTTCATCGGGGTTGGCCTGCTCAACGTGACGATCGCGCTGATGGTGCTCGGGATCCCGCCGATCCTCACGAACACCTTCGTCGCCATGCGCCAGGTCGACCGTGGCGCGGTGGAGGCGGCGCGGGGGATGGGGATGACCGAGGCCGAGGTGGTCGGCAGGGTCGAGCTGCCGCTCGCCGTGCCGACGATCATGAGCGGCGTGCGCACAGCGGCAATCAACATCGTCGCGACCGCGGCGATCGCCCCGCTCGCCGGTGTGATCACGCTCGGCGACTTCATCCTCGGTCGCAACGTCTACGGCGACGATGGCGTGCTCGCCGGGGCGATCCTCGTCGCGGTGCTCGCGCTTGCGGTCGAGCTCAGCCTCGCAACCGTTCAGCGCGTGCTGACGCCGCGCGGGTTGAAGCACGAGCGCGAACGCGCCCGCGCGACCGCATAGGGTTCGGGCTCACGGATCCCGCTGGGGTCCCCAAAGCGCACTGGAGGATCACGTACCCATGAGCACCTCACAGCTACGCGCGATGTTCGCGCTGCTGGCCGCCTTCGTGCTCGCCCTCGGAGTCGCCGCGTGTGGAGACGACGAGGACGAGAGCGGATCTGGCGAGACCGGTGGCGAGACGAGCGCGACCCTGATCGAGGAAAACCCCGACAACAACGCAGTCAAGCTGACGCTCGGATCGAAGAACTTCACCGAGCAGTTCATCCTCGGGGAGATCTACGCCCAGGCTCTCGAGGCGGCGGGCTATGACGTCGAGACCGACCTCAGTCTCGGCTCCGAGCAGATCGCCCTCAAGGCGCTCGAGAGCGGGGACATCAGCGGCTACCCCGAGTACACCTCGACGGCACTGACCGCGTTCTTCGAGTTCGCTCCCGAGGACGTCCCGGGGGATCCCCAGCAGGCGTTCGAGGAGACCCAGGATGACTTCGAGAAGCTGGGCCTGGTGGCGTATCCGCCGACCCCGTTCTCGAGCGCGAACGCGGTCGGCTTGCTCAGCGAGAAGGCTGAGGAGCTGGGCGTGAGCTCGATCTCGGACCTCGAAGGCAAGTCCCAGGACCTGACCCTGTACGGCTCGCCCGAGTGCCGCCAGCGCATCGACTGCCTGGTCGGGCTCGAGGAGAACTACGGGCTCGAGTTCGCGAAGTTCACCCCCGTTGACATCGGGTTGCGCTACGAGGTGCTCGACAAGGGAGACGCGGACCTGTCGATCGTCTTCACCACCGACGCGCAGCTGTTCGTCTCCGAGGACTACACGATCCTCGAGGACGATCAAGGGGTGCTGCCAGCGGGCAACGTGCTCTTCGTCGCCAGCCAGGAGACGGTCGACGAGGCCGGTCCCGACTTCGGCGAGACGATCGAGTCCGTCCAGGAGAACCTCTCGCTCGAGGTCATGCAGGAGCTCAACTCCCGCGTCGACATCGACAAGGAGAAGCCCGAGGACGCGGCGCGCTCCTATCTGGAGGAGTTCGGCTACATCGAGTAGCAGCGCTCGATTCGCGATGGTGCCCGCGGGGTAGCGAAGCCCCGTGGGCACCGCCGCGATCCTCGATGTCGACGGGACGCTCGTCGACTCCAACTACCAGCACTCGATCGCCTGGTACCGGGCCTTCCGCGAGCACGAGCTCACGGTCCCGGTCTGGAAGATCCACCGCCACATCGGGATGGGCGGCGATCAGCTCGTCCCGGCGTTGCTCGGCAGCGAGCTCGCCGCCACGCACGGCGATGGGGTCCGCGAGGCCGAGAAGCGCCTGTTCGCGGAGCTGATCGACGAGGTGGTCCCGCTTCCGGGCGCCCACGAGCTGATCGTGGAGCTGAAGGACCGGGGACACACGGTGGTGCTCGCGAGCTCCGCGCAGGGTGACGACGTCGAGCGTTATCTCGACCTGCTCGACGTCCGCAAGCTCGCCGACGAGTGGACGACCTCGGCCGACGTCGAGGCGACCAAGCCCGAGCCGGATCTGGTCGCGGCGGCCCTTCGCAAGGCGGGCGAGCTCTCCGCAGTGATGGTCGGCGACACGAACTGGGACGTCGAGGCTGCCGCTCGCGCAGAGGTGAAGACGATCTGCGTCATGACCGGCGGCTTCTCGGAGGCCGAGCTACGCGAGGCGGGCGCGGTGGCGGTGTTCGAGTCCTGTGTCGAGCTCCGCGAGGGCCTCGACCGCACGCCGCTTCGATAGCCGTGGCGCCGATAGGGTGTCGCCGCGATGGCGCTGAAGCTGGGCATCAACCTCGGCTATTGGGGAATCGGTCCCCAGGGGGAGGAGGCGGTGGAGCTCGTGCGCGCCGCGGAGGCCGCGGGCTATGACTCCGTCTGGGTCGCGGAGTCCTACGGCTCCGATGTCGTCTCGGTGCTCGCCTGGCTCGCGCCGCAGACCGAGACGATCAAGCTCGGCGCGGCGATCATGCAGGTGCCCGCCCCCCCCCCGGCCGCCGCCGCGATGGCGGGGGCGACGATCGACGCGCTCTCGGGCGGACGCTTCATCTTCGGCTTCGGCCCCTCCGGCCCGCAGGTCTCCGAGGGCTGGTACGGCGTCCCGTATCCGAAGCCCTGGGGCCGCACCCGCGAGTACATCGAGATCGTCCGCGCGATCATCGCGCGCGAGCAGAAGCTCGAGTTCAAGGGGCAGCACTACCAGCTCCCCCTGCCTCCTCCGGAGGCAGGCACCGGGCCCTCCGGGCCGTGGGGGGGCACCGGCCAGGGCAAGGCCTTGAAGCTCAACTTCCACCCCCTGCGCAGCGAGATCCCGGTGTTCGTCGGCGCGATCGGTCGCAAGTCGGTCGAGCTGGCGGCGGAGATCTGCGACGGCTGGATCCCGATCTTCTTCTCCGCCGACGCCTTCGAGGAGACCTGGGGCGAGCACCTCGAGGCCGGCTTCGCGAAGGGCGGCCGGACCCGCGCGGACCTCGAGGTCTCCCCGTCGCTTCAGGTCGCGATCGACGGCGACCTAGAGGCCGCGAAGGGGATGGTCAAGGCGGGCCTGCTGCTCTATCTCGGCGGGATGGGCTCGAAGGAGACGAACTTCTACGTCGACCTCACCCACCGCTTCGGCTTCGGCGAGGTCGCCGACCGCGTGCAGTCCCTCTACCTCGACGGCAAGCGCGAGGAGGCCTACGCCGCGATCCCCGATGAGCTCGTCGACGCCACGGCCCTGGTCGGCCCCGAGAGCGAGGTCGCCGGCCGGATCGAGAAGCTCGAGGCCGCGGGCGTCGACCGGATCATCTGCTCCCCGGTCCAGGCCGACCGCGAGCAGCGCCTGCACACGATCGAGCGCCTCGCCGCGCTCGTCGGCGTCGGCGCGACGGCCTAGCTCCGTTAGGCTGCGCGCGCTTTTCCTCGATGAAGGTCGGCGTTCCGAAAGAAACCGCTGAGGGCGAGCGCCGCGTGGCGCTGATCCCTGACGTGGCGAAGTCGCTTGCCGGCGATGGCGTCGACATCGTGGTCGAGTCCGGCGCGGGGGAGGGGGCGGGGCATCCCGACGGCGAGTACTCCGAGGCCGGCGCCGAGATCGGCGATCCCTGGAGCGCCGACGTGGTCACCAAGGTCGCGGTGCCGAGCGGAGAGGAGATCGGGCGCCTGCGCCCCGGGCAGGTGCTGATCGGCCATCTCGCCCCGCTCACCTCGGGCGAGACGAACAGGGCGCTCGCGGAGAGCGGCGTGAGCGCCTTCGCGATGGAGGCCGTTCCGCGGATCACCCGTGCCCAGGCGATCGACGCGCTCTCCTCGCAGGCCAACGTCGCCGGCTACGCCGCGGCGCTGCTCGCGGCGCGCGAGGCCGGCCGCTTCTTTCCGATGATGACGACGGCCGCGGGCACCGTCGCGCCGGCCAAGGTGCTGGTGCTCGGCGCCGGCGTCGCCGGCCTGCAGGCGATTGCGACCGCGAGGCGCCTTGGCGCGGTCGTCTCCGGTTTCGACATCCGCCGCGCCGCCTGGGAGCAGATCGCCTCGCTCGGCGGGCGCCCCTTGGAGCTCGACTTCATCCCGGACGCCGAGGACGAGGGCGGCTACGCCCGACCGCTCAGCGAGGAGGAGAACGAGCAGGTCCGCGAGGCGCTCGCCGAGGCGGCGACCCGCCAGGACGTGATCATCACCACGGCCCAGATCCCAGGTCGCCCGGCGCCCGTCCTGCTCACCCGTCAGGCGGTCGCGAACATGTCGCCGGGCTCGGTGATCGTCGATCTCGCGGGCGAGTCGGGGGGCAACTGCGAGCTCACCGAGGCCGGGCAGACCGTCGTCTCGGAGAACGGCGTCAAGGTGATCTCGCCGACCAACCTGCCGAGCGAGATGGCGACGGATGCGTCGCAGCTCTACGCGAAGAACATCGAGAACCTGCTCCGCCTGCTGATCGACGAGGAGGGCAACCTGAACCTGAACTTCGACGACGAGGTCGTCGCCGGCGCGTGCATCACGCACGAGGGTGAGATCCGCAACGAGCGCGCCCGCGAGGCCGCCGGGGTGGGTAGCGAGGCCGGCGGGCCCGAGCCCGCGACGGCCGGAGGGGGCTAGGCGATGGAGGTGATCGTCGAGCTGACCATCTTCGTGCTCGCCGCCTTCGTCGGCTTCGAGGTGATCTCGAAGGTGCCGACGACGCTGCACACGCCGCTGATGAGCCAGACGAACGCGATCCACGGGATCGTCATGCTCGGCGGGCTGATCGTCGTCGGCTTCGCCGACGACACGCTCGAGCAGACGATCGGCGTGATCGCGATCGCCTTCGGGACGATCAACGTCGTCGGCGGCTTCATGGTCACCGACCGGATGCTCGGCATGTTCACCCGCAAGCGAAAGCCGCCGCCCGCCGCTGAAGAAGAGGCCGAGGGCAAGGCGAGCTGATGGCCCTCGCTGTGCTCGAGCCCGGGGGCGACCTCTCCCAGATCCTCTACATGGTCGCGGTGGTCCTGTTCATCTACGGGATCCGGCGCGGCACCCATCCGACCACCGCCAAGCAGGGCAACCGGCTGGCCGCCGTCGGGATGGCCGTCGCGGTCGTGACC
>Ga0136614_10000666_pt1 | contig 18105 bp, 15 predicted proteins | sample AntDrymUQ2792106_2_FD_106643 | JGI IMG/M metagenome (GOLD analysis project Ga0136614, IMG submission 106643) | Polar desert sand microbial communities from Dry Valleys, Antarctica - metaG UQ279 (21.06) | ecosystem: Environmental > Terrestrial > Soil > Desert | place: Antarctica: Dry Valley... | reverse complement strand
CCCGGTGGCGGCGCGTGAGCCCGCTGCGGGACGCGACGGAGGCGCCTCCGCAGCGGCTCGTCGGCTCGCGCCCCAAGGGCGAGCAGGTCCGCCAAGTGCTCGACGAGCTGATCGCCGAGCTCGGAGCGGGCGCGATGCTGCCGTCCGAGCGGATGCTGGCCGAGCGCTACGGCGTGGCTCGCATGACGGTTCGCAAGGAGCTCGATCGGCTCGTCGCGGATGGCGCGGCGTACCGCCTGCAGGGGCGTGGGACGTTCGTGGCCGAGCCGCCGATCGTCTACGCCGACGCGCTGAAGGGGTTCAGCGAAGACATCGTCGCGCGTGGGATGGTCCCCGGCGCGAGCGTCCTCGCCCAGGAGCTCGTCACCGCCGACGCGGCCCTTGCCGCCGCGCTCGAGCGTGCCCCGGGGACGCCGCTGGTCCGGATCCAGCGCGTGCGCACGGCGGACGGCGACCCGGTCGCGCTCGAGTGGTCCTACCTCCCCAGCGAGGACTTCCAGGGCCTCGAGCGCGCCCGGCTCCGCGATCGATCCCTCTACAGGCTGCTGCACGAGCGCTACGGCGTCACTCTCGGCACCGCCGGGCAACGGGTCAGCGCCGTCGCGCTGTCGGCCGAGGAAGCCGCATTGCTCGACGCCGTCGAGGGTCAGCCCGCCTTCCTGTTTCGGCGTGTCACGCGCCGGCAGAGCGGCCGCGTCGTCGAGTACGGCCGCTCGCTCTACCGCGGTGACCGCTACGAGATCGAGATCAACCAGGCGCGCCACCCCGGCGGGCCCGACCACGGAGGTGGCGCATGACCGGCCTGCGCACGGCCACACGGATGCAGGAGCCACGCGGGCTCTCCAAGGTCAGCCCGACCACCTAGGTCCGTCGTGCGGCTCGGAGTGCGCCATGCCCTGGTGGGCGACGTCCTCATCCACGGCGACGTGCGCGTCGAGCACGGCCGGATCGCCGCCGTCGGCGTCGTCCCCGCCGGCCCGACCGGCCTGGCCGCGCCGGGGTTCGTAGACCTGCAGGTCAACGGGTTCGGCGGCGTCGACTTCCTCGCCGCCGAGCCGCCGGACTACCGCACCGCCGGGGCGGCGCTCGCAGGCACCGGCGTGACCGCGTACCTGCCGACGTTCATCACCTCGCCCGACGGCGCGTACGACCGCGCGGTCGCGGTCGCGGCCGCCGCGGCCGCCCGGTCGGGGCCACGCATGCTCGGCGTGCACCTCGAGGGTCCCTTCCTGTCGCCGCACTGGCCCGGCGCGCACGACCCGCGCCAGCTACGGGCACCGAACCCGGCGCTGATCGAGCGCCTCGCGGGCGCCGGACCCGTCGCGCTCGTCACCCTCGCGCCCGAGCTCGTGGGTGCACTGGAGCTGATCGAGGCGCTGGTCGCGCGGGGGATCGTCGTCTCCTGCGGCCATTCCGACGCAGATGCTCACGTTGCCCACGCGGCGTTCGATGCGGGCGCGCGGGCCGTCACGCACCTGCACAACGCACACCGTCGCTACGCGCACCGCGACCCCGGCCTCGGCGGCGTCGCGCTCGTCAGGCCGCAGGTGACCGTGCAAGTGATCGTCGACAACGTCCACCTCGCGCCCGAGGTCGCCTACGCCGCCTTCTTGTGCGCCCGCGAGCGATTCTGCCTGGTGACCGACGCGATGGCCGCCGCGGGGCTCGGCGACGGTCGCTACCGACTCGGATCGCGCGACGTCGAAGTCGAGGGCATGAGCGCCCGCCTGGCGGACGGCACCTTCGCCGGCAGCGTGCTCACCATGGACGCCGCCGTGCGCAACCTCGTGGCCCTCGGCGCCACGGAAGCGCAGGCACTCCTCGCCGCCACGCGCGCACCCGCCCGCCTGCTCGCCCGCGCGGATCTCGGGGCGCTCACGCCCGGCCTCCCAGCCGACGTCGTCGTGCTCGACGACGGCCTCGAGGTGCGCGCGACCCTGATCGGCGGCCACGAGGCCTACCGCGCCTAGGCGGCTCCCGCGCGACGCCGGTGCTGCGGCTCAGGCCCCGCCGTCGAGCCAGTCGCGCATCGAGACGTGGCGCGCCGAGTGCTCGCCGGACGCGAGCTCTCCTCGCAGCTCGCCCAGCAGCCCGTAGCGGTCGGCCGTGACGTTGTGCTGGTGGATCGTCTCGAGGTTCTCCTGGCGGGCGGAGACGAACGCGTCGTCGCGCAGCTCGGGCAGCCCGTCGACGACGCCGCGGATCATCTCGCGCACGCAGTCCTCGACGAAGCGCGGGCGCCGGTGGGCCTTCTCCACCACCGCGCCCTCGTCGGAGCGCTTCATCAGCTCGTAGATCTCCGAGGACATCGAGTCCTCGGCGATCGCGAGCAGGCGCCGGGCGTCGATGTCGGTGTCGCACCCCTCCGGGCATCCGACGTAGAGCGTGCCCAGGCCGCGCTGGTTGTGCGTCGCGACGGGCACGGCCTCGAAGATCCTCTCGATCTCGTGCTCGCCGAACCCCTCGGCCAGCAGCCGCTCGCGTGAGCTGGCCTGGACGAGCGTCTGCGCGCACGGGCAGGCGGTCATCCCCTGCGCGGTGACGCCGCTCAGCCGTCGCGTGCCGGCCGCGCTGGACACGGCGACGCCGTGCAGCGTGTAGATCTCCTGGGTGCGGATGCCGCTGTGGGGGGCCGGCTTGTGCTCGGGGTAGCGGGCCTCCAGGTGCACCTCGGCACGGCGGGCGCCCTGGCGGTCGCGCACCTTCTCGGCGATGTGCTGGGCCAGCGTCTCGGCTCGGAACGCGCTCTCGCCGAGGATCACCTCGCCGATCGCGTCGTTGACGACCTCCTCGAAGCGCGACATGTGGGCGCCCTTCTGGCGTGGCCCGAGGTCGACGAAGCAGTCGAGCCTGGCCGAGTACAGCGTGTCCGTCCCGCCGGCGTTGATCCGGATGACCTTCTCCACGTTGGTCACACCCACGCGCGAGAGCGAGATGTGCAGCGCGGGGACCTCGCTCTGGACGTCTGCGGGCGATACGGCCATATCCGGGACGATAGAGGGTTGCCGCCAAGCCCCCATTGGGGGCAGGAAGTTCACCCACCCGCCCCCTTCCACGTGCCGATTCTTGTGCTACAAGTCACGAAGAAGGATGCAACACGCGGGGTCGGTCCCGGAGGGGTCGGCTGATTTCGGCTCAAGGATCGAGGGGTTGGGCACCAAAGCGGAAGTCTTGCTGGCGGAGGAGGTCGCGATCACGGAGATCGACGAGCTTCGTCCGCTGATCGCCGAAGGTCAGGAACGGGGATTCCTGACGTTCGCGCAGATCGCCTCCTCACTGGAGGAGATCGAGGTCACCAAGGAGCAGGTCGCAGAGCTCCACACGTATCTGGACGACCACGGGATCGACGTGGTCGGCGAGGATGGCCGCCCGGCGATCAGCGAGGGCGGCCGCTTCGAGCGGCCCGAGGCCGCCCTCGGGGAGAAGCCCGACGCGCCGCGCAAGCCCGAGATCGACCTCACGGTCGAGCCGAGCCTGGACTCGCTGCGACTGTACCTGCGCTCGATCGGGCGCGTGCAGCTGCTGACGGGCGAGCGTGAGGTGGCGCTCGCGAAGCGGATCGAGCGCGGCGACCTGTTCGCCAAGCAGGAGATGGTCGAGGCCAACCTGCGCCTCGTCGTCTCGATCGCGAAGGGCTATCTCGGTCGCGGCCTGTCGTTCCTGGATCTGATCCAGGAGGGCTCGCTCGGGCTGATCCGCGCGGTCGAGAAGTTCGACTACCGGCGCGGGTACAAGTTCTCCACCTACGCGACGTGGTGGATCCGGCAGGCGGTCACGCGGGCGATCGCGGACAAGGGGCGGACGATCCGCATCCCGGTCCACATGGTCGAGAAGCTCAACAAGGTCGTGCACGTGGAGCGTCAGCTCGTGCAGTCGCTCGGCCGCGAGCCGGCGCCGCACGAGGTCGCCGCCGAGCTGGAGTGCACGGTCCGCGAGGTGCGCGAGATCCAGCGCATGGCGCAGCAGCCCGTGTCGCTCGAGAAGCCGATCGGCGAGGAGGAGGAATCCGAGCTCGGCGACTTCGTCGAGGACGAGGCCGCCGTCTCCCCGTTCGACCAGGCGTCGGACACGCTGCGGCGCGAGAACGTCCGCAAGGCGCTCGACGCGCTGCCTCAGCGCGAGCGCGAGGTGATCGAGATGCGCTTCGGCCTGACCGGCGCGCGCCCGTTCACGCTGGAGGAGGTCGGCCGCGCGTTCAACGTGACGCGCGAGCGCATCCGCCAGATCGAGAACCACACCCTCAAGAAGCTGGAGTCGCTGCCCGAAGCGCAGCGGCTGCGCGACGCAGGCTGACGCCCGTGCCCCCTGCGAGCGCCGCCACTTCGGCGGCGCCCGCGGGACGGGCGAACAGGTAGCCCTGGGCCAGGTCGCACCCCAGGTGCAGCAGCGGGGTCATCTGCTCGCGCTGCTCGATCCCCTCCGCGACCGTGCGCAGCCCGAACGAGCGGGCGAGCTCCACGATCGCGCGCACCAGCGCGATGTTGGCGCCGGGGCGCCCGAGCTGATCCACGAAGGACTTGGGGATCTTCAGCATGTCGAGCGGCAGCGAGGCGAGGTAGGCCAGCGACGAGTGTCCCTCGCCGAAGTCGTCGACGGCGATCCGCACGCCAAGCGCCTTGAGCGCGTCGAGCCGCTGGGTGGCGGTCACGACGTCGCGCATGACCGCCGATTCCGTCAGCTCGAGTACGAGCTGGTCGGCGGGCAGCCCGTGGTCGCGCAGCGCCAGCTCCACCTCGCCGACCAGCGCGGGGTTGGCCAGCTGCTCGACCGAGAGGTTGACCGCGATCCACAGCTTCCCGTCCCCGACGCCGGCGTGGCGCCACTCGGCGGCCTGGCGGACGGCCTCGCGCAGGATCCACGTGCCCAGCAGCTCGATCAGGCCGGCCTGCTCGGCGACGGCGATGAACTGCGCGGGTGCGATCATCCCCTTCTCGGGGTGATCCCAGCGCACGAGCGCCTCGGCTCCCACGACCGCGCCGCCGTCGGCCTCGACGATCGGCTGGTAGTTCAGGACGAACTGGTTGGAGGCGATCGCGCGCCGCAGCTCGGCTTCCAGCTCCATCCTGCGCAGAAGCGCGGCGTGCATGCGCTCCTCGTAGAGCCGGTAGCGACCGTGACCCTCGTCCTTGGCGCGGTAGAGCGCGATGTCGGCGTTGCGCAGCACCTCTTCGGTGGGCGGCTGCTCGCTGCGGCTGACGACCACGATGCCGGCCGAAGCGGAGACGGCGATGCGCCGGCCCTCCAGCTCGAAGGGCTCGGCGAGCGCGTCGAGCAGGTAGCGGGCCATCTGGCCGGCGGCCTCGGGCGAGGCGCAGGTCTCCAGCAGGACGGCGAACTCGTCCCCTCCCAGCCGGGCGGCGGTGTCGCCGGCGGCCAGCCGTTCGGTCAGCCGGCGGGCGCAGACCCGCAGCAGCTCGTCGCCGGCCGGGTGCCCGAGCGAGTCGTTGACCTTCTTGAAGTCGTCGAGGTCGATGAACAGCACCGCGAGCCGCTCCTCGGCCAGCGTGCCCGTGTAGAGCGCGTGCTCGAGGCGGTCGACGAACAGCGCGCGGTTGGCCAGCCCGGTGAGCCCGTCGTGGAACGCGCGGTGCGTGAGCTGCTCCTCCAGCGTGACGCGGTCCGTCACGTCGCGCGAGTTGACGACGACGCCCTTGACCGCCGGGTCGTCGAGCAGGTTCGCCCGCTTGTTCTCCACCCAGCGGTAGCTGCCGTCGCGGTGGCGCCAGCGCACGAGGATGGTGCCGTCTGCGGGTCCGGGGCTGCGCAGCGCGCGGGCGAACTGGGCCAGCGCCCACTCGTGGTCGTCCGGGTGCACGACGTCGAGCAGCTTGGTGCCGACGAGCGCCGTGGGCGCGTAGCCGAGCACGTCCTCGATCGAGGGCGTCTGGAAGCGGATCGTTCCGTCGGCGTCCAGCACCGTGACGACGTCCGCGGCGTTGTCGATCAGGGAGCGGTACCAGGCGTCGGCCTCGCGGCGGGCGAGTTGCGCGGCCAGCCCGGCCGACTCCAGGGCGATCCCCAGCTCGCCGGCGAAGGTCTCCAGCGCCGCGCGGGTGTCGACGTCGATGCCGGCGGGCGCGTCGACGGCCAGCACGCCCTGCGGCTCGCGGCCGCGCAGCGCAAGGCGCAGCGGCGCGCTTCCGGCGTCGCCCTTGACGACGACCCGCTGGCCGTACGCGACCGTGATCGCGCCGCGCGCGCCCGGCCCGGCGAGCTCGGGCACGGCGGCCAGCCCGGCGGCGAGCACCGCGTCGCGGTCGGGCGCGGCCACGAGCGCCGCGCCGGCCCGCCGCAACGCCCGCTCGCGCTCGAGCGCACGGTCATAGCCGGCCGAGGTGCGGCGCAGGGCGTGCAGCACGAGCACCCCGACGGCGATCATCGGCGTCTGCACGAGCGCGGCGCCGGGGCGTCCGACGGCCACGTCGACGGCGAGCGCGAGCGTGAGCGCGAGCGCCGCGGCGATGGCGTAGACGAGCCGCCGCGGGCGGGCGGAGCGGCGCGACGGCGTGGGCGAGGGGAGGTCGGGCATCGGGCGCAAGCGGCGCGGGGTGGCCGCTGTTTAGATCAATCGGCGCGAGCGCGCGCTCTTTGAGCCCGGCCCGAGGCCGCCGCTAGTAGACCCGTCCGCAAGTTCTGCGCATTCCGGCGGGCCCGGCTCGCGTCTGCCGGCACCCGGCATCCGGTCACGTGCCACCAGCATGCCCGCGGAAACCGTGCACCGGCGGACACGACCCGGACTGCGCCGGGTATGCCCAGAACTTCCGGACGGGCCCACTAGACTGCGCGCGTCGCGGTGGGATTCCCGAGCGGTCAAAGGGGACGGGCTGTAAACCCGTTGGCTCAGCCTTCGCAGGTTCGAATCCTGCTCCCACCACTTTCGGAGCGTTATCGGGCTACGGCTCCGGGGTGCCCGTCGCGGTCATCGCGCAGAGGACGGAGTACATCGAGGAAGCCGGAGGCGCTCGGCCGAGCAGGCTCCATGCCAGGGTGCGGCGGCTCGTAAGGGGACGAGTCGACGCCGATGCCCTCTCAGAGGGCAGTCAGGTCGCTTGCCCGCGGCCTGCGCCTGGTGTCGGATGGGAGGGGACGCTGGCGCCGGCCGGGACCGCAAGATCGCGGTGGGCGACACGATCCGACTCACCGGCCGCGCGGTCACCGTCGGCAGCGGCGCACGCCGCCCGAGCGCACGCTGGAAGCTCGTGCGCGGCCCCGCGCCGCGGCGGCCGGACGCTCGCCGCGACGAGGGCGCCGCTCGGCGCGCTCTCGTCACCCAAGGGCGAGACCGCCGACTTCACCGCGGCAGCGCCCGGCACGTACACGCTCCAGATGACGGCGGGCGGCACGTCGGACCGGGTCACGCTGGACGCGACCCTGGGGCCGCTGGTGCCTGTCGACACGATGGCCGGCGCCGCCGCGCGCCCCGGCATCAAGGTCGGCGCGACGCTGTACCCGGCCACGGCGGACAACCAGACGCAGGTGCTCGTGCCCGACCGCGAGACGCTGGGACTCATGTCGAACACGACCCACCCGGACGTCGGGGCCGCGAAGCGGGCGCTCGCCGGCCTGGACCCGTCCAAGCTGGTGATCGTCTCCCTTGCGCACACCGGGAACGGCATCGGCGACGCGTTCGCGCACGTCGGCGTCCCGACCGTGGGACCGCAGGGAGATCGGTGGGGGTTCTCGGCGATCGGCGTCCCGGGCATGAAGCCGGGCGACGCCGAGTACAAGTTCAACCCCGGGCCGCCGCTCCGCGAGGGCCCGCCCGATTCGCGGCGGAGCCGGATGACCGGCTACCTGATGCCGGACGTCAGCCCCGAGCATCACTATGGCTTCGTCCCGGGCGCGCGGACGACGTTCGCGTACGGGGGCAAGGAGGTGTCGCCGTGCACGCCGGGGCCCTGCGGTGACGGCCACGTCGGCTTCCGGCTCGACGTCCGCGACGGTTACACGCTCGGCGATCCGGAGTTCTTCGGCCGCGACCCGGACCCGAGGATGGGCGCGCAGATGCTGTTCGACACGAACGGCCGCGGCCTGACCCCCGCACAGCAGAGCGCCGAGGCGCGCCGGATGGCCGACGCGCTCGATCACGTCATGCCCGATGATCTCTTCACGATCCAGGCAGTCAGCAGCCGGGCGGCCGGCGAGTCCGACTACCCCGCTCCGGTCGGCAGGATCGACAAGGCCTCGATGACGCTGCTCGCGAGCAAGGTCGCGCAGGCCGGGGCACCCGCAACGGGTTCAACCTGGCGGCGCTCGTGCACGGGAAGCCGCAGAGCGGCGGCGCGGTGTACACGCTCGTCGGGTCGAACATGACGGGCGAGGGCAATGGTGCCGAGGTCGCGGCCGGCGTCGACGGCGCCGGCGACGCGCCCGTGCTCAGCGGCGTCCTGCGCCCTGATCAGGCCTCCCGCTTCCGCTGGGCCCAGGTCAAGAACTCGCTCGGCCCGACCGACACGCTCGGCTCGGAAGTGCTCAAGCCGCCGACCGACGCGTGGCCGCTGGACGACGACCCGGGCGCCCAGCGCGCGATCCGGTGCCTGGGTCAGCAGATCGAGATTCCGCCGCTTGAACTCTGATGCCGCTCGGGCGCTCGGCGGAGTCGTCCTGGGTGGTGCTGAGCCTGGTCGTGAGGCCCTGATCGCCGCCATCACGAGGCCGATCGTGCGCTGACCGGCCCGGAACCTCAGTCCGACAACGGCACCCACGACCAGCGCTGCCCCTCCAGTGAATCTCCAGAACGCGGCCTCAAGCACACCCCCGGCGTTACCCCCGCCACACCGACCCGAATCGACCCCGTGCCATACCGCTCGACGAGTACGCGCGCGCAGCGATCGCCGCCTGGGTCAAGGTTCGACCGGCCGCGGCCAGCGAGCACCTGCTGCCATCGCTGCCGCGCACCGCCTTGAGCAGGCGATCGCGGAGCGGAGCCGCCCGCGCCGCGGTAGCGCGCTGGCTGCGCCGGAGCGCCCGCGCCCGCAGACTTCTGCGCGGCCGAACGCGCGACGCGATTCGCGGCGACGCGTGGGGATCGAAGCCCGGGACGCGCCGCCGCACCGCTCGGCGCGCCGGCGCGGTGCTGTGATAAGTGTCGGAGATGGTCAACGGCATGATCGGTGAACTCAGGGCGCCGTGGGGAGAAGGCATCGAGGCTGAGCGTGCCGACTCCGTGGGCCGGCTCTCGACGCGACCGTCATCGCGATGAGACTGACAAGGCTGGAGAGGGCAGTGGTCGGCGCTGTCGCGCGGCGTGAAGATGGGCTCGTCGGAGTCGCTTCGCGCGGCGCTGGCATCGGCGCCGTCCACGGCGCCGGGCTGCATCTCGGCGTCGAGCTGGTCCGGGACCGGGCCACCAAGGAGCCCGCCGCCGAAGAGGCTTCCGCGTTGCGCGGCCGCATGCTCGAGCTCGGGGTGATCGTCCAGCCGACCGGAGAGCTCGAGAACGTGCTCAAGATCAAGCCGCCGCTGTGCATCACCCAGGACGACGCGGACCGCTTCACGGACACCCTGGATCGCGTGCTAGGCGAGGGCTGGTGAGCCGAACCGCCCGGAACCTGCTGGTTCCGCTGCTCACCCTGGGGTCGCGCGGACCCGAGCGCGTGGCGCCCGGCGTGTGGCGTGTCAAGGGCAACCCCGGCCGGCTCAACGTCTTCTTCCTCGAAGAAGCGGACGGCGGAGTCACCCAGTTCGACGCCGGCGGGCGCGTGCTGCTGCCGCTCCTGCGAAAGGCGCTCGCGGTGCTCGGCCCGGTGCGCCGCGTGGTGCTCTCCCATGCGCACACCGATCACCGCGGCACCGCGCCGTTCCTCGGCGTCCCCGTCCTGTGCCATCACGACGAGGTCCAGGACGCGCGTGGCACGGGAGGAATGCGCTACTGGGGCAAAGGCCTTCCCAAGCTCGCCCCCGGCCCCCGCCTCGTGCACCGCCACGTCCTCCAGCCGCTCTACGACGGCGGACCCGTCGCCATCGCCGCCACGGTCGGCGAGGGTGAGCTGGTGGCCGGCTTCCGCGTCGTGCACCTCCCCGGGCACGCACCCGGGTTGATCGCGCTCGTGCGCGAGCACGACGGGCTCGCGCTGACTTCCGATGCCTTCTACACCGTCGATGACTGGTGGCGCGACTGCCCGCCATACCTCCCCGGCGCCGCCTGGAACTGGGACACCGACATGGCGCGCGCCTCGCTGGAGCGACTCGCCGAGCTCGACCTATCGGTCGCCTGGCCAGGGCATGGCGAGCCGATCAGAGACGACGTGAACGCGGCGCTCAGGGCAGCGATCCGCTGACCGGTGCGGCGAGCCTCGCGAGATCGAGCCCGTCGACACAAGCGAAGCGGTCGCGTAACTCGGGCCGCGATCGCCGCGATTATCCGGTGAGGTGCCCGAGCGCGAGTTCGAGCACCTCGGCGGGCGCCTCCTCGGGCAGGAAGTGCCCGGCATTGGCGAGCTGCTCCACGCGGAGGTTGCGGCTCGGCTGCGGATCGAGCACGCGCCGCAGCGGGCTCGCCTCGCCCATCACCAGGAGGGTCGGCACCTCGAGGTCCTCAGATCCCTGACCGCCCAGCGCGATCCCGGGCAGCTCCCGCGTCAAGAACGTCCGATAGCACGCGGCGGTCGCGCCGGCACGAGCAGGATCGCGCAGCACCCGCGCATACACGTCGAGCTCGTCGTCGCTCCATCGCTTCGCCGCACCGCTGCCCGAGCGGATCACGCGACGTATGAACCGGTTGCCGGACGTCATCGTCCGCGGCCCGAGCAGCGGAGCGGCGAGCAGGGCCTGGTAGGAGCCCAGCAACGGCGTCATGAGGTGGCGCGGGCGTGCGCGTCCCAACCACGGTGGAGCGATGTCGAGGCAGACCATCCGCTCGATGCGACCGGGATGTTCCAGAGCGAGCAGGAAGCAGGTGTAGCCGCCCCAGTCGTGCCCGATCAGCCGCACGCGGCCGAGCTCCTCCGCGTCCATGAGCGCGAGGATGTCTGCGGCGAACGTCGCCTTCGCGTAGTCGTCGCGCGGCGCGTCCGACCAGCCCCAGCCGCGCAGATCCGGGGCGAGCACCCGGTAGTCCCGTGCCAGCCTGGGGATGAGGTGCCGCCAGCACCACCAGTGTTGCGGCCAGCCGTGCAAGAGGATCAACGGCGGCCCGTGGCCCGCCTCGGCGACGTGGAGCCGTACGCCGTTGACCGACACGTGACGATGCGCGACGCCGGCGACGGCCGGCACCTCGGCGAGGCTCACGCGCCGTGCCCGGTAGCGCCCTGTGCGGACGGGAGGCATCTCATCGCAACGTCGGTAAGGTCGTCTGTACCAGTGCCGGTCGACATGCCCGCGGACAACGTGCAGCGCGTCGGGCGCTGCCTGCAGCCGCGCGGTCACGGTCGGGGCGGGTCATAGGCCAGGACCACCGCCTTGCCGCGACGGACGATCCGGACGAGCAGCGCGAGGGATGCGAGCGCGCTGGTGGCGCCGAGTCCGACGTCGATGCTGAGGACGCCCTTCTCAGACCAGTAGACGTCGCTGAGCTCGATCAACAACGCCGTCTCGTCGACGATCAGGGCGGCGCCCGCGCCGAAGGGCAGCGCGAGCCAGTGATCGAGCTGCTCCTGGCGCAGCCCGATCGAGACACCGCCGGACAGCAGGACAAGCAGGATGCCGGGCACGAAGTGATGGATGTGTCGGCGGCCGATCTCGACGTTGCGCAGCGGACCGGCGCCGCGCCGGATGGAGTGGGTCACGGCGCGCGCGACGGCGAACGTCGCGCCGAACGAGAGGAACAGATTCATGACGGCCGTCTCGTTGGCCGGCCCGGTGCGGCAGCCGGCGCGGAGTACGTCGACGGTCTCGCGGGCCGCGATCTCCCTGCCTCGCAGCAATGCGTGCGATTCCGTCGGCGCAGGGGCGTCGGAGCGCCCCCGGATGCGCAGCACTTCTGCGGCGACCAGGGCGGCGGTGGCGGTGCCGGCTGCGGTGGCGAGGGTACGGGTGCGGAGCCTGCGCGCCTCGCGGCGGCGCTTCCATCGCATGGTCAGCGGCGGATCAGCACGCGCGCGCCCAGGGTCGCGCTGACGGCGAGCGCGAGCGGTATCGGCAGGCAGCAGCCGGACACCGTCACGCGCGAGCCCCTGCGCGTGCGCGTGCCGTAGGTGGGGAACGGGCCGACGAACCTCCCACGCCCCCGTCGTCTCCGGCCATAGCCGCGGTGGCGGCCCCTCCGAGGAGGCGACCGAGAAGATGGACCGTAAGCAGGCGGGGCGCGAGCGGCATCCGATGGGCGCTACCCGACGGGCCGAGCTCCCACGCACGTCACTCGCGGTACGCCGGCCCAATCCTCCAGCTCCACGAGCTGCTGGCCTCGCACTTGGACGTCGCGCTGCTGGCCGCCGGCCGGTCCCTCGGATTTCGGCCCGCTTGACTCACGCTCGTCTCCGTGGGCCCGCGCAATTCGTCGGGCGACGACGCGGCAGAGGCGGTCACGGCCGCGTCGGCATAGGCGGGCGCGCGAGACGGGTCGGAGCTGCTGACGATTGCCCGCGACCCCAGCGCACGCGTCACGCGAGCCGCGGCAGACCGACAGGCGGTCCTCCTCGTGGTCGGCTCGCGCGGCGGATGCGACGTTCTACATGCTCTCCGAGTAGAACGTCGCACTGACGTCGTTCTGCGCGGCGAGTGCCTTTTTGGGTCGTCGCTCCACCTGGCACTTCTGGAGCTCGGGCGGGGAGACGTCGGGGCGCAGGGTGATCCTGTGTGACTCGAACGTCGCGGTTGGCGATTCGGTTTCGGCCGGTCCTCACATCTTTGAACGCGCCGGCCCGTCCAGGGTCGATCGGAGGCTCGTGGCCGGCGACTTCCCTGGACGGGAGGCGCGCTCGCGGAGGCGGCTGATCTTCGCAGCCTCCGCCGCGGCGGGTCACGTGTCCTGCGAGCCTCCGCCGTCGCCGTCGCCGTCGCCGTCGGTGGGGCCGCACTCGCGCAGCGCGGGGGAGTGCTGGGCGGCGTTCAGCAGCCCGGCGCCGAAGCCGTTGCCGACGCGCATCTGCGAGCCGCGCAGGAACGCCGGCGGGTTGGGATCGACGATGCCACCCGACACCGAGTAGCCGCCGCGATGCGAATTCTCGGCCTCGTTGCAGATGGCCACGGTCGTGTCGTCCTCGCTTCGCGGCGCCGCCGCCGCGGGCGCGGCCGCGGCCGCGAGCCCGGCGGTCACCGCCAGGATCGAGATGGTCTTGGAAAGCGGGATGCTGTCCTCCTCTGGCGTGGGGGGGTCACGGATGTTCATCGGCCGCGCGGGTCCGCCGCAGGACCGTCGATTCGTCGAGTCGCCAACCTCGCCCCGGGTCGGCGCGTCCAGATCGGGACGGCGGCTCCGCAGAACTCACCGACGCGACCTCGAGGCGGTGGACACTGCGGCGTCGGCTGCCACGTCCGGGCGAACTGGTCGCGCGTCGAGCGGGCGCCATGGTTCCGGAGCGGCGCGCAGACCGCCTTGGTTCAGCGATCGCCGGTCGACGCTCGCCCTCGTGCGGATCGCGCGACGCGTCGACATCGAGCGCTACGCGTTCTGGGCGCCGACAACAGGAGACCCGGGTGCCTGGAACGTCTTGCGGCAGGCGGACATCGACGACGCGGCGTGACGCCCGCCCGACGAGCGCGCGGTCGTGGCCAGCCCCGCTCCCGCTTCTCAAGTGAAAGGAGCAGCCCGCGGCGCCGGCGCAAAGCGGCGTGAGCCGAGCACTAGTCGGCTCGTCCGCGACGATGGCTTCGCCACCAGATCTCCGTCAGCTTCGCGCCGAGCCCGGTGGCGATGTCCATCTGGTGCTTGGGCGGGTGGGCGAGGCATCGTCAGGCCTTCAGCAGATCCCACTTCCAGGCAGTCGCGCTCGAGCGATCCTCTTCGTCGGACGTACGCACGCGGTCGGTCGGCTCTGTGTGGCGATGCCCTCCCCCGTCGTCACGCTCGTGTGCCCGCCGCGAGCAGGTACTCCTTCTCGAAGCGCGCGTGGTCGGGCGTGCCGCGGTTCCATTCGTCGCAGAATCGGTCCAGCGCCTCGTCGAACTCGACCTCACGCTCGGTCCGCCGCGCGTTCGCCCGAGCGGCGATGGTCGGACCGTACCGCGCCTTGAAGTGCTCGCCGTAGTCGCGGGGACGGTCAAAGGCCGTGATCTCCAGCACATCACGCTCCAGCGCGCCCAACTCGACGCGGTCGCCGAGCAACTCTCGCAGGTGCTCCTCGCTGCCCCAGAGCGGCGGCGGCTGCGCGCCGGGCGGAGGCGGTGGGGCAAAGGGCCCCATCGCCCGAAACAGTGCGCCGATCATCCCCTCGGGCGTCCAGCTCAGCAGGCCGATCGTGCCGCCGGGACGGCACACGCGAACCAGTTCGTCGGCGACCTCCTGGTGGTGGGGTGCGAACATCGCGCCGATCGATGACATGACGACGTCGAACGACTCGTCATCGAACGGCAGGTGCTCAGCGTCGGCTTCGACCCATTCGAGTTCGAGCCCTTCGGCCTCCGCGCGGTGACGGCCCGCTTGGAGCAGTTCGGGCGTCAGGTCGCTGGCCGTGACGCTCGCGCCGCGCTGCGCCGCGGGTATCGAGGCATTGCCGGTGCCGGCCGCGATGTCGAGGACCGACATCCCGGGGCCGATGCCGCAAGCTTCGACGAGCCGTGGGCCCAGCGGCAGCAGGAACGCCTCGACCATCGACGGGTAGTCGCCGGATGCCCACATCGCGCGATGGCGGGCCTTGAGCTCGGAGTCAGACATGGTGGACTTTTCCTCCTGGTTGACACGCCGACCGTACCGCCAGCTTGGCCCCGAGTCCACCCGCCGCAGCGGGTGCAGACGGGACCTACGCCACTCGAGAGCGTGCGGGCAGCGACCGGCCGGCTGCTAGCACTCGTCCGCGAGCTGCTGTCGATGCGTGCCCGAGTGGCGACGCGTCTCCACCGGGACGCTCGTCGTCCTCAGGTCCACGCAGCGGCACCTGCATGAGCTCAGGACGCCTGGCACGCAGGCCCGCACGCCCGCGGACGACGCTCCCCGTGCCGCTGCGTATCCTGCTGATCACGCTGTGCCGTTGCTGTGGCGAATCTTCGTGGGCAACGCGATCGTGCTCGGCGTCGCGACGACGGTGCTCGTGCTCACGCCGGTCACCGTCTCGTTCCCGGCCGCGGAGCGCGAACTGCTCGTCCTTGCGGTCGGGCTGGCGCTCATGCTGCTCGTCAACTACGTGCTCCTCCGTCGCGCCGTGGCCCCGCTGCGGCGGCTGACGGGTGTCATGCGAGAGGTGGACCCGCTTGCGCCCGGACGTCGCGCACGACTGCGAGACTGGCCGGCGGAGGTGGCTGAGCTGGGCGCCGCGTTCGATCAGATGTTGGAACGGCTGGAGCAGGAGCGGCGTGACTCGGCGCGGCGGGCGCTGGGCGCCCAGGAGGAGGAGCGGCTTCGGATCGCGCGCGAGCTGCACGATGAGGTCGGCCAGGCGCTCACCGCCGTGCTGCTGCAGCTGGACCGTGTGCAGGCGAGCATCGGCGGGGAGCCGGGCCAGCGCATCCGCGAGGCGCGCGAGACCGCCCGGGCGACGCTCGAGGAGGTGCGCGTGATCGCTCGCAACCTACGACCGGAAGCGCTGGACGACCTCGGCCTCGCCGCGGCGCTGCGACAGCTGTGCATCGAGGCGGAACGCACCGGCGCACTCGTCGACCGCAACATCTCGCCGGGCGTGATGCTCGATCAGGAGGCCGAGGTGGTCGTCTACCGGGTCGCGCAGGAGGCGATGACGAACGCGCTGCGCCATGCCGGCGCGGAGCAGATTCGGCTCACGCTGAGGCCCGACGGCGACATGACGGTCCTGCGCGTTCAGGACGACGGATGCGGCGTCGCGAACGCGACGGATGGAGCCGGCATGCGAGGGATGCGCGAGCGTGCCGTGCTGGTCGGCGGGCTGCTCGAGGTGGCCGATGCGCGCGGCGGCGGGACGGCCGTCACGTTGAGGCTGCCATGACGCCGGCCCGGATCCTGCTCGCCGACGATCACGCCATGGTGCGGCGTGGGCTGCGCATGGTGCTCGACGCCCAGCCTGACCTCATCGTGGTCGCCGAAGCCGGGGACGGCGCGGAGGCGATCGAGCAGGGCCTGCGCGCTGACGTCGAGCTGGCGGTGCTGGACGTCTCGATGCCGAAGTTCACCGGTCTGCAGGCAGCCGCCGAGCTGGGTCGCCGCCGCCCGGAGTTGCGGATCCTGATGCTCTCCATGCATGACTCGGAGCAGTACCTCTTCGAGGCATTGAAGGCTGGAGCGTTGGGCTATGTGCTGAAGTCGGGCGCGGATCGCGACCTCGTGGAGGCGTGCCGAGCGGCGATGCGCGGCGAGCCGTTCCTGTATCCCGCGGCGGTGAGCCGGCTGATCCAGGACGTGCTCGCACGGGCCGAGGAGCCGGCGGACCCGTTGACCCCACGAGAGCTTCAGGTCGTGAAGCTGATCGCGGAGGCATACACGAGCGAGCAGATCGCCGAGACGCTCGTCATCAGCCCGCGGACCGTGGACCGCCACCGCGAGAACATCCTCGCCAAGCTCGGCATGCGAGATCGCGTCGAGTTGACGCGCTACGCGATCAGGCGGGGGCTCGTCGAACCCTGAAGATGGGGAGCCGCTCCCGCCGGGATGGGAGCAAGCGCCCATGGAAGGCCCGCCGGGTGCGGCACAGGATGGGCGCCGTGCGCATCCTCGTGCTCTGGAACGCGTGTCGCGGCATCTCGGCCGCGGAGGATGCGCGCTGGGTGCACGAGGAGTCGGCCAAGCTGCGTGACTGCGACGACGTCCTCGACGTGGCCGTGCACCAGGTCCAGAGCGCGGCGCTGCGTCACCCGCGTCAGTGGGAGTGGTGCCTCGAGCTGCGCGTGAGCGCCGCCGCCGACGCCGTCGTGCGGCATCCGACGTGCGCGGAGTTCCTCGCCGACCTGCGGCTGCTCGGAACGCGACCATCCGTTCTGGTCTTGCCGGAGGCGGACTGACATGGCGCTGGCCATCGGGATATTCGTCGTCGCGCTCGGGATCATCGTCAGCGAGAAGGTGCACCGGACCAAGATCGCGCTCGCGGGCGCCGTGCTGATCGTCGCGACGCAGACGATCGAGCAGCAGCGGGCGATCGACGCGATCGACTTCAACACGATCGGCCTGCTCGCCGGGATGATGCTGATCGTCCGGCTGACCGAGACGACCGGCGTCTACACCTACCTCGCGATCCGGGCCGGGCAGATCGCGCGCGGCCGGCCGCTCGGGGTCGTGGTCGCGCTGGCGGGCTCGACCGCGCTGCTCAGCGCGTTCCTGGACAATCTCACCACCGTCCTGCTGATGGTGCCGATCACGTTCCTGCTCGCGGACACGCTCGACATCGACCCGCTGCCGCTCGTGCTGATCGAGATCATCACGTCGAACATCGGCGGCACCGCGACCCTGATCGGCGACCCGCCGAACATCCTCATCGCGGGCGCCACCGGGCTGACGTTCGTGGAGTTCGTCGTCAACCTCGCGCCGATCGCGTTCGTGTCCTTCGTGGTCGTGACGGGCCTGCTGTACCTGTGGTTCCGGCCACGGCTGCAGATCGCGCCCGAGGCGCGCGAGCGCGTGATGGAGCTCGACGCGCGCCGGTCGATCGAGGACCCCGCGGAGCTCAAGCGCGCGCTGCCGGTCTTGATCGGGACGATCCTGCTCTTCTTCGTGCATAAGCCGCTGCACCTGGAGCCCGCGACCGTGGCGCTGCTCGGCGCCACCGTGCTGCTGCTCGTCACCACCCAGTCGCTGGAGGACTCGCTGGCCGGGATCGAGTGGTCGACGCTGTTCTTCTTCATCGGCCTGTTCGTGATGGTCGGTGCGCTGGAGGAGACCGGCGCGATCGGCCAGATCGCCGACGGCGTCGCAGACCTCACCGGCGGCGACCGCACCGCCGAGCTGCTGGGCATCACGTGGATCTCGGCGATCGCATCGGGGATCGTGGACAACATCCCGTTCACCGCCACGATGATCCCCGTGGTCGAGCAGCTGCAGGGCGGCAGCGGCGACGACGCCTACTGGTGGGCGCTCGCGCTCGGTGCCTGCTTCGGCGGCAACTTCACCCT
>Ga0136614_10000665_pt1 | contig 18113 bp, 18 predicted proteins | sample AntDrymUQ2792106_2_FD_106643 | JGI IMG/M metagenome (GOLD analysis project Ga0136614, IMG submission 106643) | Polar desert sand microbial communities from Dry Valleys, Antarctica - metaG UQ279 (21.06) | ecosystem: Environmental > Terrestrial > Soil > Desert | place: Antarctica: Dry Valley... | reverse complement strand
TCGGAATCGACGACGTGCGCTGGCGCGTCCGCGCGCTTCGCGAGCTCGAGGGCGAGGCGATGAACAATCTTCCGGTCGTTTCGTACGGCCCCTGGAGCCCTGAGACGTGGAGTTCGCCGAGGACATGTGCCTCGCGGGCCGCTCGATCTCCTTCGGGAAGACGAGCGCGCCGGCGATCGAGCGTGCGAACGGCGTGCCCTTCGCCTCGGGCCTCACGGGCAACGGCGAGGTACGCGGGGCCACGACCGACCGGCCTTCGTTCTTCGGTCGCGTGGTCGTCGCCTGGAAGCCCGCCCCCGGCGCGGCTCGCTACCAGGTGCAGTGGAGCAAGAAGGCTGGCCCGTTCCGCGCGGTCGGCTCGACCACGATCCCGTCGACGGCCGCGCTCCTCAACCTTCCGGACGGGGTCTGGCACTACCGCGTGCGCGGCGTCGACAAGACGCTCCCGACGCTGCGCCGCGCGATGACCTGGAGCGAGCCCCAGTACGTGAAGATGCTGCCGCGGACCTTCGTCCGCGTCGGCTAGCCCGGCTTCGCCTCCTCGTCCACCAGCAACACAGTCTCGGGCGCGCACACGCGGGCGGCGGGCAGCGACTCGTCCCCAGCGAGCATCCCTTCGACGATCCCGCGCTTCTCGAGTCCGCCGACGAGGAAGGCCGCCGTCCGGCCGCCGTTCAAGACCGGATACGTGAACGTCAGGCGCGGGTGGAGCGGCGGGAGGCCGGGCTCGGCCACATAGGCGACGGGCTCAGTCGACTCGAGCGCGGGGTGGCCGGGGAAGAGCGACGCACAGTGGCCGTCGGGGCCGACACCGAGGAGGATTAGGTCGAACTCGGCCGGAAGCTCCACGTGGACGGAGCGAAGCGGGTGGAGCTGCTCCTCAGGGATCGGGACGTGATCGAGGAGGGCCTCGCGCGCCATCCGCTCGTTCGAGTCCTCGTGATCCGACGGGACGACACGCTCGTCGCTCCACCAGACGTGCCAGCGCCTCCAGTCGAGGTCGAGACGGCTCAAACGTGTGTATACCGCACGCGGCGTCGAACCGCCCGCGAGGGCGATCCGGAAAGGATCGCTGAGCCGCGATCGCTCGGCGATCCAAGTTGCGCCGAGCTCGGCTAGGTCGCGACCCGCGAGAAGCTTCGTACGGCCTCCTCGTAGATCCGGTTGCGTACGAAGACGTCCAGCTGGTCCGAGAGGAGATCGCTCGGCGACTTCTCGGGGGAGGGCGAAGGATCGACCACCTCGCCGTCGAGCTCGACACGCTCGATCTCCTCGGACTCCTCATGCTCGAGCTCGACCTCGCGGTCGAGGCGCCCGCCCAGCCAACCAGCCAGAAGCAGGGCCTCGGCACGCGGAGCAACGACGCGCAGCGTCGACATCTCCGCGATCTCCGGCCAGAGCCGGGCGAGCGACACGCGCCACGGATCCAGGCGCTCCCACGCGATGTCCGAGACGGCCACACGGTCGAACAGGTCGGGCAGCCGCGCGAAATCGCGGTCCGCCTCTTCCCACTCGGTCGCATCCACGATCAGGCGGTCGGCGACGCCGATGAGCTCCTCGAGCTCCGGCGAGTCGAACGGAAGCTCCCCGCGCCAGCGTAGGAACGCGGGCAAGTCCGAGACGAGGAGCGGGGCTGCGAGGCTCGCCGGCGCGGCCGCGCGAGAGCCGAGCAGGTGCAGCTCGATCACCTCGAAGCAGACGCACCCGGCTCCCCCCGCGACGAAGCAGCGCAGGTCGACGTCGGCGTCGAGCGCATCCCGCTCGTCGTCCGGCCGCGGGAAGAGGAGGATCGTCCGCGACGGGTGGCGCTCACCGAGCCCGCCAAGGGTTCGCGTCGCCTCGTCGGCCCAGGCCTGCGGTACCCAGGCCATGTGGGTCATCACGCTCGTGCGCAGGCCGGGCGAGGGCGCGTCGGCGGTCGCCTCGCTCCGTAGCCGCGAGAGCTCCCGCTCGATGTCGCGCATCGTCGCGTCGTGGATCAATGTCGTCTCCAGCTGCGACCGTCACGGTGGAGGAGGTCGTCTGCGGCCGCGGGCCCCCACGACCCGGCGGCGTAGTTCGGGAAGCTCGGGCGGTCGCGCTTCCACGCCGCAACGACCGCGTCGACGAGCGCCCACTGCTCCTCCACCTCGTCGGCGCGCATGAAGAGCGTCGTGTCGCCGAGCATGCAGTCGAGGATCAGCCGCTCGTAGGCCTCGGGCAGGCCGGTCCGAAAGGCGCCCCCGTAGAGGAAGTCCATGTGCACCGTCCGGATCGCCATCCCCTGCCCCGGCACCTTCGCGCCGATCGCGAGCGAGACGCCCTCGTCCGGCTGGATGTGCAGAAGGAGGACGTTCGGGCGCAGGCCGTCCTCGGAGCCCGCCTCGAAGGGCGGCTTCGGCGCGCGCTTGAACTGGATCGCGATCGTCGTCTCGCGCTTCGGGAGCCGCTTCCCGGTCCGGAAGTAGAAGGGCGTGTCGGCCCAGCGCCAGTTGTCGACGTAGAGCTTCCCACCGACGTAGGTCTCAGTCGCCGACTCGGGCCCGACCCCCTCTTCGTCCCGGTAGCCCGGAACCTGCTCGCCCTCGATCAGCCCCGGCCCGTACTGGCCGCGAATGATGTGCTTCGGGCCCGGCGTGTGCAGGGACTTGAGCACCTTGACCTTCTCGGTCCGCACCGATTCCGCGTCGAAGGCGATCGGCGGCTCCATCGCGGTCAGCGCGACCAGCTGGAGAAGGTGGTTCTGGACGATGTCGCGGACGGCGCCCGCCTCCTCGTAGAAGGACGCCCGCCCCTCGAGCCCGACGGACTCGGCCACCGTGATCTGGACGTGGTCGATGAACTGGCGATTCCAGACGGGCTCGAAGATCCCGTTCGCGAAGCGTAGGACGAGCATGTTCTGGACCGTCTCCTTGCCGAGGTAGTGGTCGATCCGGAAGATCTCTTCCTCGGCGAAGTGCTCGGCGAGCGTGGCGTTCAACGCACGGGCGCTCGCGAGGTCGTGGCCGAACGGCTTCTCGGCGATCACCCGCGTCCAGCCCTCCGCCTCGCGCCGCTCGCCGACGTGGGCGACGATCCCTTCGAAGGCGCTCGGCGGGACGGCCATGTAATAGACGCGGTTGCCGCCGGTCCCGCGCTCGTCGTCGAGCTTGGTCAGCGCGTCGATCAGCCGCTGCCAGCCGGCCTCGTCCTTGAAGTCCATGGACACGTAGCGAACGGAAGCCGCGAGCTCGTCCCAGACGTCCTGGCGGAACTCGTCGCGGCCGTGCTCTTCGACCGCGGCGCGCATCCGCTCGACGAACTCCTCGGTGTCTATGGCGCTGCGCGCCGCCCCGACGACGCCGAACTGCGGTGGAAGGAGGTCACGAAAGGCGAGGGCGTAGAGCGCCGGGAAGAGCTTGCGCTGGGTCAGGTCGCCCGAGGCTCCGAAGATCGTGAGGACGCATGCCTCGGGCGTGCGCCGGATCCGTAGCCCCTCGAGGAGCGGGTTCTCTCCCACCTCCTCGGCCGGAGCGGCGTCGCGAGTGTCTTGAACCTCGGTCACCGGCCGCCTACGTCGCCCGCGGGTCGGGGCTCGCCTTGGCCTCCTCGACGGCCTGCACAGCGTGACCCCCGAACTGGTTTCGCAGGGCGGCCGCAACCTTGGCGGCGAAGTTGATCTCTTGGCGCGAGGAAAAGCGCGCGAAGAGCGCCGCCGCGATGACCGGCACCGGGACGTTCAGGTTGATCGCCTCGTTGATCGTCCAGCGGCCCTCGCCGGAGTCCTCGACGTAGCCCTTGATGCGAGCCAGGTCGTCCCCCTCCTGCTCGAAGGCGGCGTAGAGAAGCTCGAGGAGCCACGAGCGGACGACCGACCCGTAGCGCCAGATCCCGGCGATGTCCGAGAGGTCGAGGTCGAACTCCGAGTGGTGCATCAGCTCGAAGCCCTCGGCGTAGGCCTCCATGAGGCCGTACTCGATCCCGTTGTGCACCATCTTCACGAAGTGGCCCCCGCCCGAGGCGCCGACGTGCGCCCACCCGTCCGCGGGCGCGAGCGTCTCGAACGCCGGTCGGACGATCTCGACCCCCTCGGCGTCACCGCCCACCATCAGGCAGTAGCCGACCTCGAGACCCCAGATCCCGCCCGAGACGCCCGCGTCGAGGAAGTGGATCCCGCGCTCGCCGGCCGCGGCATGGCGCCGCTGGGAATCGCGAAAGTTCGAGTTGCCGCCGTCGACGATCACGTCACCGTCGTCGAGGAGCTCGAGAAGCTTCTGGAAGTTCTGCTCGGTCGGGTCCCCGGCGGGGACCATCAGCCAGAGGACGCGCGGGGACTCGAGCTGGCCAACGAGCTCCTCGAGCGAGGAGGCCGTGCCGCCGCCGCTCGGAGCCCAGCCGTCGACTTGATGGCCGTCCTGCTCGAGCCGCTTGAGCATGTTGCCGCCCATGCGGCCGAGACCGATCATTCCGAGCTTCATCCCAGTCCCTCCCAGTTCACTCTTGCCACCCGCCGCCCGCGCTCCTTGAGCGCCTCGAAGTCGCCGGCCGCCTGTGCTTTGATCAGTCGCGCGAAGCCGAAGTCGCTTCCTGGGATCTCGAGCTCCTCCGGGTCGTCGACCACCTGGAGGAAGAGCCCTGACCCGGGCCCACCCTTGTGCAGCTGGCCCGTCGAGTGGAGGTAGCGGGGCCCGAAGCCCGCAGTCGTGACGATCCCCTGCTCGCGCCGCACCCGTTCGCGCACCGCCTCGATCGTCCGCTCGGCCTGGGGGGTGGGCTCGACGAACGCCTGCAGGCAGAAGTAGTCGCCCTCCTTCGCCTGGGCGAGAAGCTCGTCGAGCGAGCTTTCTGGCTCGAGGCGCGGTTCCTCACCTGAGCTCAGAATCTCACCCGTCCGGTCTTTCGCCTCCTGCACATTCGGCTGGTCGAAGGGATTGATCCCGATCAGCGCGCCCGCGGCAGCGGTCGCGAACTCCCAGCGGTAGAACTCCTGGCCAAGCTCGTACGGGTCCTGGACCCGCACCTCCTCGAACTGCCGGTCCGAGCCATCGTCGTTCTCGCCCGGCACGGGGACGAGGCCCTTGCCCTCCTTCCCCGTCGATTCGGCGATGAGCTGCTCGGCCCAGAGTCCGAACCCGCCCGGGTTCGGGTTGATCAGCACCTTGTCCCGTCCCTCGAGCCAGCCTGACCCGAGGCGCTCGCCGAGCTCGGCCCCCGGGTTGCCCACGTCCCCGCGGCAGGCCTCGACCATCTCGTGCGCGCGAAGAAGAAGCCGATCCAGGTCGATCCCCATGAGCGCAGCGGGAACCATCCCGAACACGGAGAGAGCCGAGTAACGGCCGCCGATCGTCGCCTCCCCGTCCCAAACCGCCCGGAAGCCGCGCTCGCGCGCCGTCGACTCGAGCCCGGAGCCGGGGTCGGTGATGGCGACGAACTGCTCGCCGCGACCGCCCGTCTTCTCCCAGAAGTACTCCATGTGCGAGCGCGTCTCGAGCGTGCCGCCCGACTTCGAGGCGACGAGGAAGAGCGTGTGGTCGAGGCTTCCAAGCTCCTCCTCGAGCGCGCGAACAGCGTCCGGATGCGTCGTGTCGAGGACGTGGAAGCTCTCGGCCTCGAATGTCCGGCGAATCACCTCGGGGGCGAGGCTCGAGCCGCCCATGCCGGCGAGCACGACGTCGACGAAGCCCGCCTCACGGGCCAAGGACGCGAACGACTCCAGCTCGGCGACGCGCTCGCGCATTCGGCTCGGCTCCTCGAGCCAGCCGAGCCAGCGATCCTCGTCCGTGCCCGTCCAGAGACCCGCGTCGCGGGCCCAGATCCGCTCGACGAGGTGGGCCGTCCCGACGGCCACTACGCGGTGACGAGCTCTCGACTCGACTTCTCGATTCCTTCGAGGAGCTCCTCGAAGGACTGCGCGAACTTCTCGACGCCTTCACGCTCGAGCGTGTCGACCACGTCGTCGTAGTCGACGCCCGCGCGCTCGAGCTCGGCGAGGGCCTGCCGCGCCTCGTCGATCCCCCGCTCGAGCGTGAGCGCCACCTCACCGTGATCCTGGAAGGCCTCGATCGTCTCTTCGGGCATCGTGTTGACCGTCTCGGAGCCGATCAGCTCCTCGACGTACACGACATCGCGATACTCGGGGTTCTTGGTCGAGGTGGAGGCCCAGAGACAGCGCTGGGGCACAGCGCCCTTCGCTGCGAGCTTCTCCCAGCGCTCGTCCGAGAAGACCTCCTTGTACCGCTCGTAGGCGAGCTTCGCGTTCGCGATGGCGAGCTTGCCCTTCAGCTCGTCGTGGCCGCCCAGCTCCCCGAGCCGCCGGTCGGCCTCCGTGTCCACTCGAGAGACGAAGAAGCTCGCCACGGAAGCCACCGGGGCGGGATCTCCGCCGGCCTCGACGAGCCGCTCGAGCCCGCGCACGTACGCCTCGGCCACCTCGGAGTAGCGCTCGAGCGAGAAGATCAACGTGACGTTGATCGAACGGCCGCGGGAGATCATCTCCTCGATCGCGGGAAGGCCCTCCTTCGTCCCCGGGATCTTCACGTAGAGGTTCGGGCGGTCGATCATGTCGTGGAAGCGAATCGCCTGGTCGATCGTCGCCTGTGTCTCGTGCGCGAGGGTCGGATCGACCTCGATCGAGACGTAGCCGTCGCGACCGGCAGAGCCGCTTTTCCAGACGTCGTGCAAAAGATCGCACGCCTCGCGCACGTCGCGCGTCGCCAGCTGGATGAAGAGCTCCTTCGGGTCGTCCTCCTCGCGGGCCAGCTCGCGGAGCTGCTCGTCGTAGGCATCCCCCGACGAGATCGCCTTCTGAAAAATCGTCGGATTGGAGGTGACGCCGCGGATCGCGTCCTTCTTCATCTTGCGCTCGAGCTCCCCCTCGCGCAGCAGCTTGCGAGAGAGGTAGTCGATCCAGGGGCTCTGGCCGAGATCGGCCAGCTCGTGCAGTCGGGACTCAGCCATGTCGTAGTGCTCCTTCCATCTCCTCGATCTTTTCCAGTCGGCGCACGTACCGGTCGCCGCCTGCGAACTCGGCACCGAGAAAGGCGCGTACGAGCTCGGCGGCGAGGTCGACGCCGATCACGCCCGACCCCAGGCAGAGAACGTTCATGTCGTCGTGCTCGACGCCCTGGTGCGCCGAGTAGGTGTCGTGGCAAAGCCCGGCGCGGATCCCCGTGACCTTGTTGGCCGCGACGGAGGCGCCCACCCCGGAGCCACAGACGAGGATTCCCCGCTCGGCCGCTCCCGTCGTGAGCGCCTCGCCGACCTCGCGCGCCTTGTCGGGGTAGTCCACGCGCGGCTCGGGCGCGTCCGTGCCCAGGTCGACGACCTGGTGGCCGAGCGAGGCGAGAAGGTCAAGGAGGTGCTCCCGGATCTTGACGCCGCGATGGTCAAACGCCACGGCGACTCTCATCGCGCGTACGTTACCCCGCAAGGGTTCAGAGCAAAGCTTCCGGGAATGGGGGTGCCATGAGCGATTCCGAGCGCTGGCGCGAGTTGGGGCAGCAGCTCCGCGTGGATTCGATCCGCGCCGCGGCCGGGCCGAAGTCCGGTCACCCGACATCGTCGATGTCCGCGGCCGACCTCATGGCCGTCCTCCTGGACAAGTACCTCCGCTACGACTTCGACTCGCCCGAGAACCCGGCGAACGACCACCTGATCTTCTCCAAGGGCCACGCGTCGCCGCTTCTTTACTCGATCTACAAGGCCGCGGGCGCGGTCACGGACGAGGAGCTCCTCACCTTCCGCACGATGGGAAGCCGGCTCGAAGGGCACCCGACGCCGATCATCCCGTGGGTCGACGTGGCGACCGGCTCGCTCGGTCAGGGCCTCCCGATCGGCGTGGGCGTCGCGCTGGCCGGCAAGCGGCTCGACCGGATCCCCTACCGCGTCTGGGTCCTGTGCGGCGACAGCGAGATGGCCGAGGGCTCGATGTGGGAGGCCTTCGAGCACGCCGCCTTCTACGAGCTCGACAACCTGACCGCGGTGATCGACGTGAACCGCCTCGGCCAGACGGGCGAGACGATGCACGGCTGGGATCTCGACTCCTACGTTCGCCGCGCCGAGGCCTTCGGCTGGCACGCGATAGCGATCGACGGCCACGACGTCGAGGCGATCGACCGCGCCTACGAGGAGGCCCTCGGCGTGACGGGCCAACCGACGGTGATCGTCGCGAAGACAGTGAAGGGCAAGGGCGCCGAGGCGGTGGCCGACCAGCTCGGCGCGCACGGCAAGGCGCTCGACGACGCGGAGGTCGCGATCGAGGCCCTCGGCGGCGAGCGGTCGATCCGCATCGAGGTCTCGAAGCCGGCGACGGACGCGACGCCGCACGAGTTCGGCGGCGGAGCAGCTTCGCTCGAGCTTCCGTCCTATGAGATCGGCGACGAGGAGGTCGCGACGCGCAGGGCCTACGGCGACGCGCTCGCGGCTCTGGGAGCTGCGCGAGGCAAGGTGGTCGCCCTCGACGGCGAGGTCTCGAACTCGACCTTCTCCGAGATCTTCCGGAAGGCACATCCCGACCGGTACTTCGAGATGTACATCGCCGAGCAGCAGCTCGTCGCGGCAGCGGTCGGCCTGCAGGTTCGCGGGTGGAGGCCGTTCGCGTCGACCTTCGCCGCCTTCCATTCGCGTGCCTACGACTTCGTCCGCATGGGGGCGATCTCGCGCGCAACGATTGCGCTCTGCGGCTCCCACGCGGGCGTCTCGATCGGCGAGGACGGCCCCTCGCAGATGGCGCTCGAGGATCTGGCCACCTTCCGGGCGGTGTGGTCGTCGACCGTCCTCTACCCGTCGGACGCGAACCAGACGGCGAAGCTCGTAGGCACGATGTCCGAGCTCGACGGGATCTCCTACATGCGAACGACGCGGGCCGCAACACCGATCATCTACGGCCCCGACGAGGACTTCCCCGTCGGGGGCAGCAAGGTCGTGCGCTCCTCGGAGGAGGACGACCTGACGATCGTCGGCGCCGGGATCACGCTCCACGAGGCGATGAAGGCGGCCGACCTGCTGGACGCGGACGGGATCGGCGCGCGCGTGATCGACCTCTACTCGGTCAAGCCGATCGACACCGCCGGGTTGCAGGCCGCCTGCGAGGCGACCGGTGGGCGCATCCTCACGGTCGAGGATCACTGGCCGGAGGGCGGGATCGGCGAGGCGGTGCTCTCGGCACTCGCGGAGCTGGGCGAGCGCCCGACGGTGCGAATGCTCGCCGTCCGGGAGATGCCGACCTCGGGCAAGCCGGAGGAGCTCCTGGCTGCCGCGGGCATCGATGCGGAGGCGATCGCGAGCGCCGCGCGCAAGCTCGTCGGCTCCCCGGTCGGCACCGCCGGGCGCTAGCCCCCAGCCGGCCGCGTCGGTGACTGCGACCATGTGCGCATGGCCGTGGTCGTCGCATCCAACCTGGCGAAGGACATCAACGGGGCGCTCCTCTTCGACGGCGTCTCCTTCAAGGTCGAGCGCCGCGACCGCGTCGCGCTCGCCGGGCCGAACGGCGCCGGCAAGACGACGCTCCTCCGCATGCTCGCCGGAGAGACTGGCCGGGACGGCGGCGAACTCGCCTTCGCCAAGGGCACGCGCGTCGCGCTGCACGATCAGCGCCCGCCGCTCGCGCGCGGCCTGACGCTGCGCGACTACGTCCTCTCGGGGGCGGCCGACCTCGTCGGAATCGAGGACGAGCTGCGCTCCCTCGAGGGATCGATGGCGAGCGGCGATGCGAGCGCGGCGACCCTCGCCCGGTACGCGGAGGCACAGGCGCGTCTCGAGCACGCGGGCGGCTACGCGTGGCGCGACCGAGCCACCTCGTTCGTCCGCGGGGTCGGCTTCGCCGATCTCGACCTCGACCGTCAGCTCGACACCTTCTCCGGCGGAGAGCTGACCCGCGCCTCGCTGGCACGGGCGCTGAGTGGCGACCCAGACCTCCTCCTCCTCGACGAGCCGACCAACCATCTCGACGTCGCGAGCATCGAATGGCTGGAACGCGAGCTCGCGGCCCTCGACGCGGCCGTCATCCTCGTCGCGCACGACCGCTGGTTTCTCGAAGCCGTCACGAACGCGACGCTGGAGCTCTCGGCCGGCCGTTCCACCTACTTCCCGGGGCCCTGGCACGCCTGGCGGCGGGAGAAGGCCGAGCGGGCTGCGCATGCGCAGAAGACCGCCGACCGGCTCGGCGACGACATCGAGCGCCTCGACCGGTTCGTGCAGCGCTTCCGCTACAAGAAGACGAAGGCCAGGCAGGCGCAGGCCAAGCTGACGCAGATCGGCCGCCTGCAGGGGGAGCGCGCGAAGGCGACCGGCGACGTGGCCCTCCTCACGCGCCGCACCCGTATGCTCGGCTTCGAGTTCCTGAACCCACCCCGGAGCGGACGCACGGTCGTCGAGGTGCGCGGGCTCGACGTCAGGGCCGGCGAGAAGGCGCTCCTCGCGAGCGTGGACTTCGCACTCGAGCGCGGCGAGCACGTGGCGCTCGTCGGGCCGAACGGCTCGGGGAAGACCACGCTCGTCGAGACGTTCCTCGCGCGACGGGAGCCCGCCTCAGGCACGGCCCGGCTCGGCCACGGCGTCGTCCCGGCGTACTTCTCGCAGCAGGAGGTCGAGCTCGACGAGCGCCTGACGGTGCTCGCGATGACCCAGAAGGCCACCGGCCTCCAGCGCCCGCAGGCCCAGAACCTCCTCGGCCGCTTCCTCTTCTCCGGCTGGGAGGCTCACGAGAAGCCGGTCGCCGCGCTCTCGGGCGGCGAGCGGCGCCGGCTGGCCCTCGCGTTGGTCGTCGCCTCCGGGGCGAACTTCCTCGTCCTCGACGAGCCGACGAACCACCTCGACGTCGAGAGCCGGGAAGCGCTCGAGGCGGCCCTGGAGGCGTTCCCGGGCACACTCCTCCTCGTCTCGCATGACCGGGCCCTCCTCGACGCGATCGCCTCGCGGACGCTCGCGCTCGAGGACGGCGAGCTCAATGCTTACGAGGGTGGCTGGGCCGAGTACGTCGAGCGGCGCACCGCGCGTGAGCAGCCGCCCGCGAAGGCTCCCCGAGAGCCGAAACCGAAGCCGCCGAGTCCGCGTACCCGGCGGCCGGGGCGCAACCCGCTGGCGGAGCTCGAGCGCACGATCGAGGAGAAGGAGCGCCTGGTCGCGACACTCGAGGCCGCGCTTGCGCTCGACTGGTCGAACGCCGACAAGGTGGCGGCCCACCGGCGCGCACGGGAGGAGCTCCGGGAGCTCTTCGCCCGCTGGGAGACGCTGCTCGAAGAGACGAAGGCCTAGGCGGCCGAGCGGATGAACTCGCGAGCGATCTCGAGCGCGGCCTCGGTCGGCGTCACGTCGGCCTCCTCCGCCGCGTCGAGCACGCGGCCGGTCGTCTCGCCGATCAGGGCCTCGACCTCGGCGAGGCAGGCCGCGGGATCGTCTCCCTGGCAGCCGGGCGCCTCGTACAGGTGCACCCCGCCGGCGTTCGTGACGAAGTCGGGAAGCGCGAGCACTCCGCGCTCGTGGAGCGCCTCGACCGCGCCCGGGCCGTACGGGATGTTCGCGGTCGGGACGATCACCGCGCAGCGGAGCGAGCCAGCGTTGTCGACCCGGATCGCGTCCGGCCGCGCGCCCGGGACGAGGATGTCGCATTCGACCGCGAAGAGCTCCTCGCGCGGCCTGGGCGCGAGGCCCAGGTGGTGGACGAGCGCGTCACCGTGCGCGTCGCGAAGCGTGAGGAGCTCGCCTGCGTCCAGACCCCCGGGGTCGACGAGCGCCCCCTCGATCGTGGAGACCGCGACGATCCGCGCGCCCGCCTGGGCGCAGGCCCGCGCGGTGCCCGCGCCGACCTTCCCGAAGCCCTCGATCGCGACGGACGCGCCCGCAAGCGGCCTTCCGAGGCGTTCCAGCACGACCTCGGCCGCGCCCTTGATCCCGTGGCCGACGGCCAGGTCGTCCATCCCCATCCCCTCGAAAGAGCGAGCCCACATCGGCATCAACCCGCCTGCGGGCTCGAGCGTGAGGAAGTCTTCGGGGTTGGTGCCCATGTCGGGCCCGGTGAGGAAGAAGTCGCGCAGCTCGGCGACCCGCTCGAGATACGCGGAGAGTAAGGCCGACCGGTCGCCGCCCGCGAAGCGGAGGCCGGCCTTCGCCCCGGCGTAGGGCACGCGCGCGACGCCGAACTTCCAGGTCATGGCGCGGGCCAGGCGCGCGACCTCGTCGGCCGTCACGTCGGGCACCATCCGCGTCCCGCCGGCGGCGATCGGGAAGAGGTCGTGGTCGATCACGACCACCGCCTCGAGCCCGACGCTCGGGTCGTTGAGCTGGATGACGCGGTGCGGAGGAGCGTCTGGCCGATCGAGCACGGACACGGGGAGACGCTATCCCAAGCGTCGAACCCCGAGCGGCGTCTCCTCGGCAGCGCCGTCGGCGCCTCGCTCGACCCGGTACGCGTGCCCGTCGCCCGCTGCGACGACCTCGACGAGGACGCGATCGCGGAAGTGGAGCGCGACGGCGTCGTCGGCCGCGTAGCCGGGCGGGAACCCGCCTGCGACGAGCCGCAGGTAGGCCGGCCTCCGTTCCGGCTCGGCGTCGTAATGGGGCGAGAAGCTCCCCGGGATGAGGCCGACGCCGTCGCGCAGCGGCGCGATCGGGCCAAACGAGTCGGTCGTCGCCGCCTCGAACCAGCAGTTCGCGCCCGCGCTCGTCCCGCTGAGGACGATCCCCCGTCGCCACGCGGCACGGAGGACCTCATCGATCCCGTGAACCCGCCAGACCGCGAGCATGTTCGCCGTGTTCCCGCCGCCTACATGGATCGCGTCCTGGGCCAGGAGGTGCTCGTGCGCCGGCTCCCGACTCGGTGCGCCGAAGAGCTCGAGGTGCGAGGGCGCGCACTCGAGCTTCGCAAAGGCCTCGTAGAACCGCAGGATGTGCTCGCGGGAGTCTCCGGTCGCGGTGGGGAGGAAGCAGACGCGCGGCCGGGCCTCGCCCGTCAGGCCGAGGATGAAGCGAAGGAGCAGCTCAGACTCCGGCGCGAACCCCGCCCCGCCGATCGCGACGATCTGCGGCGCCCGGCTCATCCCTCCGGGAAGGTCGCGAGCACCGCCTCCGCGACCACCCTGAGTGACCGGTTCGACGACTGGCTCACGCGGCGCAGGCGCGCGAAGGCCTCCTGCTCGCTCAGTCCCTCACGCTCCATCAGGAGCCCCTTGGCCCGCTCGACGACCTTGCGCGTCTCGAGCGCCTCGGCTAGCGACTCGGCCTCCTCGCGCAGAGCCTCGAGCTCTGCGTGCCGGGCCCGGGCCGCGTGGATGGCCGGCAGGAGGTCGGCCTGGCGGAACGGCTTCACGAGGTAGCCGAAGACGCCCGCCTCGACAGCGCGCGAAACGAGCTCCTCCTGGTCGAAGGCCGTGAGCATGACGATCGGGATCGGCCGCTCGGCGAGGATGCGCCGCGCAGCCTCGATCCCGTCCAGCTTCGGCATCTTGACGTCGAGGATCGCCAGGTCCGGCCGCTCGGTGCGGGCTAGCTCGATCGCCTCCTCGCCGTTTCGCGCCTCGGCGCACACGTCGAAGCCCGCTTCCTCGAGCGTCGTCTTCAGGTCGAGACGAATGATCGTCTCGTCTTCGGCCACGAGGATCCTCATCGCGGCAGCAACACGCTGAAGGGGTGAAGCTCAGCGGTCTGGACGCCCGCTCGGACAGAAGGATCCTGCGCGACGATATCTCGGGCCTCCGGCTCGCTCTCGACGTCGAGGACGACGAGCCCGAAGGGGCCGTCCATGCAGCGCCCGGCGAAGCTGACCTTCCCCGCTCCCGCGAGTCTCTCGAGGTAGTCACCGTGCGCGTCCACGACTCCGCGCTCGGCCTCCGTCGCCCGAGCCATGAACGCGCCGTCGAACGCCGGCCGAACGACGTAGACGAAGGGACTCACGCTGCCGGGCGTCCGTCGCGCGAGGCGGGGAACGTGACTTGGGCGCGCAGGCCGTGTTCGCCCGCAAGCGAGAGCCGCCCGTTCAGCTCGTCGCGGACGAGCGCGCGCACGATCGAGAGCCCGGTCCCGTCGGCCGCGTCACCACGCCACTCGCCGTTGTCCGCGACGGTCAGGCAGACGTTGCCATTCCGCCGCGTCAGCTCGACCTCGACGGAGTCGCCGCCGTGCTCGAGGGCGTTCTGGAGGAGCTCGGAGAAGACGAGCGCGAGAGCGGTCGCGTGATCGCCGTCGAGCGAGACGCTCTCGACCCGCGCGCTGACGGACTTGCCGGCACCGACTCCCTGAACGATTGTCGCCCGCAGACGCTCGACGAGCTCGCCGAGGTCGACGTCGTCGTCGCGACGCTCCGTCAGCACCTCGTGCACGGCGGCGATCGCGAGGATGCGGTTGACCGAGTCGTCGAGCGCCTTGCGCGCGTCGGTGCCAGGCGCGCGGGCCTGGAGGCGCAGGAGTGAGGCGACGGTTTGCAGATTGTTCTTGACCCGGTGGTGGATCTCCTGGGCGAGGACGCCGCGCATGACCGCGCGCCCGTGCTCCAGGGCGACGGCCGCCTGGTTGGCGATCGACGTTAGGAGCTTCGCGTCGTCCTCCGAGAACGGCGTGTCCCGGTCGCAGACGAGCTCGCCGACCTGCCGGCCCTTCGAACGAAGCGGGAAGCGCATCGCGAACTTGCCGGGCCGGCCCTCGGGCCAGGCGATCCGGCCGTCCTCGAGGACGAGCGCCGCCCCGCTCGCATCGACGGCGTCGATCGTGGTCTGCACGATCGCCGAGAGGGACTCTTCCAGGTAGAGGGACTCGGAGACGGCCTCGGAGATGCGAGCGAGCGCCTCGAGCTCGGCGACCCGCCGCTGCGCGCTCTCGTAGAGCTTGGCGTTCTCGATCGCCTGGGCGACCTGGCCTGCGATCGCCATCAGGAGCTCGATCTCGACCTCGGAGAACTCGCGCGGCTCCTGCGTGCGGAGGTTGAGGGCGCCCTCCAGGCGCTCCTTCGCCAGGATCGGCACGGCAAGGATCGACTGGTACTGCTCCTCGCGGAGGTTCGGGAAGCGCTTGAAGCGCGGGTCGAGGTGTGCGTCCCTCGCGATCATGACGGGCGCGCGCGAGGCGGCCGCCGTGCCCGTGATCCCCTCGCCGGGCCGCATCTTCGGCACGCGAGTCATGTCCTCGACCCGCGTCCCGTGCGAGGCACGCAGCACGAGCTCGTTCGCCGCCTCGTCGTAGAGGTAGACGAAGCAGGCATCCGCCTCGAGTGCCTCCGCCACCTTCGACGCGACGAGCTCGAATAGCTCCCCGAGGTCGAGCGTCGAGTTGACGGCCGCAATCGTCTCCGTCAGGAGGCGCACATGGCGAGCCGTCGGCTCCACGTTCCGAAGCTTAGGGACGGGACGGCGAGACCGCCGCCCCGTCCCTGGGCTCCGCTAGAGCACGCTCAGGTAGCGCTTCATCTCCCAGTCGGTCAGCTGGACGCGGTAGTCGTCCCACTCCTTCCGCTTGATCTCGACGTAGCGGTCGAAGATGTGCTGCCCGAGCGCCCGGCGCGCGAGCTCCGAGGTGGAGAGCTCGTCGATCGCCTCGCCCAAGGTCTCGGGGAGGGCGACGATCCCCCGCTCGCGCCGCTGCTCCGCGGTCAGGTGGTAGAGGTTCTGCTCCATCGGCGCCGGGAGCTCGTAGCCCTTCTCGATCCCCTCGAGGCCCGCATGCAGGAGCGCCGCGAAGGTGAGGTAGGGGTTGCAGGCCGGGTCCGGGCAGCGGATCTCCGCCCGCGTCGCCTGTTCCTTGCCCGGCTTGTAGAGCGGGATCCGGATGAGCGCCGAGCGGTTTCGCCGCGACCAGGCGACGTAGACCGGGGCCTCGTAGCCAGGCACGAGCCGCTTGTAGGAGTTCACCCACTGCGCGAAGACGGCCGAGATCTCCCGCGCGTGCTGGAGCTGGCCCGCGATGAACGCCTTGCCGACGTCCGAGAGGCTCCACTCGTCGTCCGCGTCGTAGAAGGCGTTTCGCCCGCCGGTGAAGAGCGACTGGTGCGTGTGCATGCCCGAGCCGTTCTCACCGAAGAGCGGCTTCGGCATGAAGCTGGCGTGGTAGCCGGCCTTCTTCGCGATCTCCTTGACTACCAGCCGGTAGGTGATCGTGTGGTCGGCCATGTCGAGGGCGTTCGAGAAGCGCATGTCGATCTCGTGCTGCGAGGGGCCGACCTCGTGATGGACGTACTCGACGGGGATCCCCATCGACTCGAGCGCCGTGATCGTCTCGTTCCGAAGCTCCCAGGCGGCGTCGAGCGCGGTCATGGCGAAGTAGCCACCCTCGTCAAGCGTCTCGGTGCCCTTGTCGTCCTCGAAGAGGAAGTACTCGAGCTCGGGGCCGACGTTGAAGGTGTCGAAGCCCATCGACTTCATGCGCGCGAGCGCCTGCTTCAGGACGTAGCGCGGGTCGCCGTCGTAGGGCTCGCCGTCGGGCGTGACGACGTCGCAGATCATCCGGCCGACCTTGGTGGCGCCGTTCGGCATGAGCTGGAACGTCGCCGGATCCGGGATCGCGACCATGTCCGATTCCTCGATCGAGTTGAACCCCGTGATCGAGGATCCGTCGAAGCCCATCCCGTCGTCGAGCGCGTCCTCGAGCTCGGCCGGTGTGATGGAGAAGCTCTTCAGATGCCCTTCGAGATCCGTGAACCAGAGGTGGACGAAGCGGACGTTCTCCTGCTCGACCCGCTTGAGGACTTCCTTGCGCGCCGCTGGATCACTCGTCGCCCTGCCGGTGTCACGTTCGTGCTCGACCATCGCCATATACGCCTCCTTTAAACGCAAAGAGCCCCGGGCTTCTCGGCCCGAGGCTTCGTCGCCTCACAGCAGTTCTGAGTATAGGGGCGCGGGCGGATGGCCGTCCAGGTGCCCGTCACTCGGAAGGGTCCGCCGATACGGCCGGGGCCGGAGTGCGGCCGAGCCCGCGGATGCCTCGCTCGACGCTCTAAGCGAACGCGGTCAGGTAGGGCTCCCAGCCATCGGGGATGCGCGGCGCGCTCAGCGTGACGAAGAGCGCCGGCGCTGGCGGGCGCGGGGGTGTGCGTAGCCGCATGCCCACCTCCTCGAGCATGCGGTTCCCCTTGCGCAGGTTGCACGGCGCGCAGGAGGTGACGACGTTCTCCCAGATCGAGTCGCCCCCGCGTGAGCGGGGCACGACGTGGTCGAGAGTCAGCTTCCCGCTCTCCGTCCCGCAGTACTGGCAGCGCCAGTTGTCCCGCGCGAAGAGCGCCCGGCGCGAGATCTTCCGCTGCACCGACTTCGGCACGCGGACGTAGTTCAGGAGGCGGATCACGTGGGGCCAGACGAAGTTCGCCGCCGCTGAGCGAAGCGGCTTCCCCGCGTCCTCGATCACCTCCGCCTTTCCCTTCCAGACGAGCACGTGTGCGCGCCTGACGGAGCAGACGTTCAGTGGCTCGTAGCTCGCGTTCAGGACGAGGACGTGACCCATCCGGCCGAAATCGTACCCAGGTACCCGTCGGCTGCGGCCAGGGTCAAACGGCCATCGCCCGCTCGACCGCCTCCTGCTCCTCGGGCGAGAGGGCCACGGTCGCGCGGCCACGGTCGAGCTCCTTCACGTAGATGCGTGCGTAATCGCGGCCCTGGATCGCGCTGACGACAATCCCCGAGCGGGCAGCGTCGAGAAAGGCGGTTGAGGCCGACTGATGGCCGCCGGCGTCCTCGTAAGCGTCGTAGCGAACGATCGAGGTGTGCGAGAGACAGCCGTCGATCCGCCGGTCGAGGCGCGAGAGCCCGACGCCGACCTCGTCGACCGCGCGGTGGAGGTCGTCGATCCGCGCCTGGAGCGAGACGGCGAAGTCAACCAGGTCGTCCTTCCCCGATCCGAGCAGGACGGTCTGAGCCTGCCGCACACGGCGGAGCTTCAGGTAGAAGGCCAGCGCGAGCAGCAGGGCCAGGCTCGAAGCCGAGGCCGCGGCGACGGCGATCACGGCAATGGTCGTGTCGGACAAGGGCGGCTAGAGAGGCACTTAGCCGAAGGTAAAGATGACGACGTACTCGGCGGTGTTGTTGTTCGTGTTCTCCTCGCCCGCCACCGGCTCGACCGTCACCTTGAGGATCGTCCGGGGACCGAAGGACGGGGTGCCGAGGTCCTCGAACAGCACCGTCTCCGCCTCACCCGGGTTGATCGCGTCGATCGTCACTTCTTTCCGGAGCGGCTGGGGGCTC
>Ga0136614_10000664_pt1 | contig 18116 bp, 16 predicted proteins | sample AntDrymUQ2792106_2_FD_106643 | JGI IMG/M metagenome (GOLD analysis project Ga0136614, IMG submission 106643) | Polar desert sand microbial communities from Dry Valleys, Antarctica - metaG UQ279 (21.06) | ecosystem: Environmental > Terrestrial > Soil > Desert | place: Antarctica: Dry Valley... | reverse complement strand
GCATTGAGGACACCGACCCCGCCCTCCCCCATGTCGAGCAGTTCGATCGCCGCTACGACCACGAGCACGTTGAGGGCTCCCGATGCGAACGCCCAGGCCCCGTAGACAGCCACGAGCAAGGCAACGCGTCCGTGCTCACGGAGCGCCCTGAAGCCGCCGAGGATCTCGCCGATCGCTCGCGGATGCTGCCCGCCTCGCGCGGGCGCTTCCGTGCGGATCGGTGCGGCGAGCGCGGCTGCCCAGAGGAAGGCCGCGGCCGTCGCGGCGAACGCGACCTCCGTCGACGTCAGAGCGAGCAGTGCGCCGGCGAGAGCCGGTCCGGCGAAGCTCCCGATCCCCTCGAGCGTGCTCGACGCGGTGTTCGCCGCGGTCAACTCGCCTGGCGATCGCGCGAGCGCCGGGAGGAGGGCAGCCTGTGCGGGCCAGTACGCAGTCGACACGACCGCAACGACGACGCCGAGCGCGTAGACGAGCGGCGACGGAGCGTCCAACCAGACTGCGAGCACGGTGGCGGCGGTCGCGCCCCCTCTGACGAGATTCCCGACGACCATGACGAGTTCCCGCCGCCAGCGGTCGCCTGCGACCGAGAGGAAGGGGGCGGCGAACGCCGCGGGCACCATCCGTATCACCCACACGATTCCGACGGCCGTGGCGCCACCCTGCCGGTACGCATAGACCGAGATCGCGACCGCATACGAGAACTCGCCGGCAATCGAACCGAGCCAGGACAGCTCCAGCCGCCGAAGATCGCGGTTCCGAAACGCGGCGAATGCCGCGCCGAGAGCCTGACGAGCCTGCTTCACGACTCGTACGATGCCGTCATCGAACCGGCATCTTCGTCCAGACCGTCAGAGGATCCGCTCGGCGTCGATCCGGAAACGATGCGGAAGATCGGATACCGCGCCATCGACCTGCTCGTCGAGCGGTTCGCGACCCTCGGCGACCAGCCCGTCATCCAGACGGCGGACAAGGACGAGATGGAGCGCCTCCTGCACGAGCAGCCGCCGGCGGAAGGTCACCCGTTCGACGAGCTCGTCGAGCGGCTGACGACCGACGTGCTGCCGTACATGAGCCGCGGAGACCACCCACGGTTCTTCGCGTACATCCCGACCTCGCCGACCTGGCCGAGCGTGATCGGCGACCTGCTCGCGACCGGCTTCAACATCTATCAGGGCGCCTGGGTCGAGTCAGCCGGGCCGAGCGAGATCGAGCTCGTGGTGCTCGACTGGTTCCGCCAGTGGGTCGGCTATCCGGAAACGGCGGGTGGAATCCTCTTGAGCGGCGGCTCGGCAGCGAACATGACCGCGCTCGCTGCCGCGGCGGACGCCAAGCTTGGGCCCCGGCGCCATTCGGGGACGATCTACATCTCCACGCAGGCTCACTCGTCCGTCTTGCGCGCGACCCGCGTCCTCGGCTTCCCCGCCGAGCACGTGCGGATCATCCCGGTCGATGAGGAGTTCAGGATCCGCATCGACGAGCTCGAGCGGGCGATCGACGAGGACACGAAGGCCGCCCGCACGCCCTTCTTCGTCGTCGGAAACGGCGGCACGACGAACACGGGGTCGATTGATCCTCTCCCCGACCTCGCAGCGCTCTGCGCGGAGCGAGGGATCTGGCTCCACGTGGACGGAGCCTACGGAGGGTTCGCGACTCTCACCGATCGGGGCCGCCGGGCGCTGCGCGGCCTCTCGCTCGCCGACTCGATCACGCTCGACCCGCACAAGTGGCTCTATCAGCCGCTCGAGGCGGGCTGCTGCCTGATCAGAGACCGGGAGCTCCTTCACCAGTCCTTCTACCTCTCGCCGGACTACCTCCGCGACGCCGAAGTCGCGGGCGACCGCGAGGTCAACTTCAGCGACGTCGGAATCCAGCTTTCGCGGCGTTCGCGCGCCCTCAAGATCTGGCTCTCGCTGCAGTACTTCGGCCTCGACGCCTACCGCGAGACGATCGACCGGTGCCTCGATCTGACGCTACTCGCCCAGCGCTATGTCGAGGAGTCCGAGACGCTCGAGCTGCTGGCGCCGGCGACGCTCGGCGTCTTCTGCTTCCGACGCCGGGCCGAGGGGATCGATGACGAGGCCGCCATCGAGGCCCTGAACGGCCGCCTGGTCGCCCAGCTGATGGAGAGCGGCCGCGGCATGGTCTCGACGACCGTCCTCGACGGGCGCAGCACGGTCCGCTTCTGCGTCCTCAACCACTCGACCACGGAGGACGACGTCCTCGAGGTCCTCCGGTTCTTCGAGACTACGTCCGTTTCCTGAGCGCGATCCCGGTCAGGGCCTCGCGGACGATCCGGTCGGCTACGAGGGCGGTGATGTCCGCCGAGCCCGGCGCCGTCGGGATCACCTCGACCACGTCGACTCCCGCGAGCTCGAGGCTCTCGGCGATGTGCCGCACCGCCGGAAGCAGCTCTCCCGGAGTCATTCCGCCCGGCTCGGGCGTCCCTGTTCCCGGCGCGAAGGCGGGATCGAGGACGTCGACGTCCACGGTCAGGAACACAGGCCCCTCCCCCACGGACTCGAGCGTCCGCTCGACGACGGTCGAGATTCCGAGCTCTCGGACGTCGTGCATGAAGTAGCTGGTGATCCCCTTCTCCCGCTGCCAGGCGAACTCGGTCTCCCCGGGCCAGTAGCCGCGCAGGCCGATCTGGACGTAGCGCTTGGGGTCGATCCACCCGGCCTCGACGAGCCGGTACATCGGCGTCCCGTGGGAACGCTCGACGCCGAAGACCTCCGTGCCGGTGTCCGTGTGGGTGTCGAAATGGACGAGCCCGATCGGGCCGTGGACACTCGCGCACGCCTTGACGTTCGGCTCGGTGATCGAGTGGTCTCCGCCGAGGATCACCGGGATCGCGTCCGCGGCGAGGACCTGCTTGACGGTCGTCTCGATCGCCTTGTGGGATCGCTCGGCGTCGGCCGGGATCACCGGTGCGTCGCCGAAGTCAACGATACGGAGGTCGGCGAATGCGTCGACGCCCGCTTCCAGGTGCGGGCCTGGAGGGCAGCTTGCCGCGCGGATCGCGCGCGGGGCGAACCGGGTGCCCGGGCGGTCGGAGACGAGATCGTCGGTTGGGGCCCCGACGATTGCGACATCGACGTCATCGAGCTCGGCGGGGTCTTCCGTGTAGTGGGCTCCGCCGAAGGTCAGCAGGCCGGCGTAGTCGGGCTTCTCCCCGTACTCACGCCAGCGATTGAGCGGATCGATCACACCCCGGGCTTCGTGACCATCAAGAAGAGGATGGAGATGAGGAGCAGGAGATCGAGATGGGAGAGCCGGAGGCTCCGGGTGATGCGCGCCTGCACCTCGGACGAGTCTCCGCCTCCGCCCTCGAGGAGCGCCGCGATCCGCCGGCCCTCCGGCTCGAAGTAGCCGATCCCGAGGACGAAGCTGACCGCGTAGAGAGTCAGCGACATCCACACCCACTCCATCCCGAGGGTCCAAGGTCCGTCCCAGATCAGCAGGAAGCCGACGACGACCACCGTTAGCGATGCCGGAAGCATGATCTTCTTGCTGAGCTCGCCGATACTGGCGGCAACCGTCGCCATCTGGGCCTGGTCTCTGGTCCTCACGGCGCGCAGCGAGAACGCCTGCATCATCAGCACGCCGCCGATCCAGATCGCGGCAGCCAGGATGTGGACGAACTTCAGGAACTCGTAGCGATCCACCTAGAAGAGCTTGGAGAGCTTCATCGCTGCGCCCATGTCGCCACGGACCTTGAGCTTGCCCGTCATGTAGGCGGTCGTGGCGTTGAGGTCACCCGAGGCGACCTGCCGGAAGGTTTCCTCGGATGCGGCGATCGTCGCGTCGGCTTCACCCCCGCCCTCGGTCACCGAGACCGAGCCGTCGTCGACCACGACCTTCCACGTGCCGGCCCCGTCGATCTCGAACACGTACGAATTCGTCATCCCTGCCGTCTTCGAGGGGTCGAGGCGACCCTCGAGGCCCTCGAAGAACTCCCGCGCGCTGTCCGCCACATCCCCCTCCTCGGTCGACGCGGGCGAGGTTACAGGACGGGCTCTGGAGCAAGCCGCTGCTGCCCACGGGGCGAGGGGAGGAAAGCAGCGAGGACGATCGCAAGAGCCGGAACCACGGCGCTCACGTACAAAGCGGTCTCGAGATCGACCGAGTCGGCAACGGCCCCCAGCGCCGCCGCGGCCACCCCGCCGAGCCCGATCGAGAAGCCGATCGAGATTCCCGAAGCGAGGCCGAGCCGGCTGGGCATGTACTCCTGGGTCATCACCTGGATCAGCCCGAACGTGCCGACCACACAGACGCCCACGAGCGCCAGCGCGACGATCCCGATCGTCCCGCCGAGAGAGATGTAGGTGAGTGTCAGCGGAGGCACCGAAACGACGCTCGCCAGCAGGATCGGCCGGCGGCCGATGCGATCTGCCAGAGGGCCCACCGCCAGCGTCCCTGCCCCACCGGCGAAGAGCATCAGCGAGAGAAGATTGCTCCCGTAGCCCTCCGAATGGCCCAGCGCCACCGCATAGAGCGGCACGAAGGTCAGGAGCCCGAACCAACCGACGCTTCGGAGCGCAACAACCCCGAGAAGGAGTGCGAACGCGCCGGGGCGATCCTCCCCTGGGCCTACGCGGGCCTGCCGCCGCTCCGGGGCGAAGCTCTGCAGATAACCGAGCGAGCGGAGCAGGAGCAGGGCCACCGCGATCGCCGGAAGCGCAAGCAGGAGGCCGCCCCACCGCCCGAAGAGGAGTAGCACAGGAGCCGTGGAGATCGCCCCGAGCGCCACCCCGAGGTTCCCGCCGATCGAGAACAGCGACATGCCGCTTGCCCGCCGGCGGCCACTGACGAAGTTGGCGAACTTGGTGCCCTCGGGGTGGTAGGCGGAGGTGCCGAGGCCGGAGACGACCACGGCGATGACGCAGAGCCGGTAGGACGCCGCGGTGGCGGCGAGCGCCATTCCGCAACCGGCGAGCGCGACTCCGGCGGGCAGCAGCCAGACCGCACCCCGGCGGTCAGACCAGTGCCCGAAGAGCGGCTGGACAACCGACGAGGCGGCCGCCGATGCGAAGACGAGCGCGCCGGCCTTCGTGTAGCTCAGATCGAAGCGAGCGACGAGGAACGGAAGCAACGCCGGGAGCACACCGTTTGCAAAGTCCGTGGCCAGATGGCCGGAAGAGAGCGCCGCGATCGCCCGCCTGTCGATCTCTCGCCGCACCACGAGAGGCTAGCTTCCGCGGCCGGACTGCCCTGGTGGTGCAGCCGACGGAATGCTCCGCGACCGGACTGCCTCCCGGTTCAGAGCGCCGCCTACGCTCCGGCCTCTAGCCGGCGATCAGGCTGCCGGCCGGTAGTGGCGCTCGATGAGCGCGCGCGAGAGGTCCCAGTGGGCGGCAACGAGCTCGGAGCGGTTGCGCTCGAGAGCCTCAGGATCCGAGTAGTCCGCGCGCAGAGCCTGTCTCGCAAGAACGAGATCGGCGATGCGCCCGATGAAATCCTCGACCGTGAGCCGATCAGGATGGAGGCTCGCAGGAGCAGAGGGCCGCAGAGACATGCTCATGTCTCCAGTGTCATCGGCGGGAGTCAGGAAATGGTTAAGCACGAGAAAATCTTTTCAGAGTTGTTGCTGAGTTAGCATCGCCCGTCCAATGGAGGTTTCGGTATCGGGCCCCGACCCCCTTGCCGTCGAGGCCCGGGTCGTCGCAGTCACGGTTCGCGCGGGGCAGGCCCCGGGCGGGCCTCTCGGCGAGCGAGTTGCGGCGACGCTCGAGGCCGACGGCTTTCGTGGCGAAGCCGGCAAGGCAATCCTCCTTCATCTGCCGCCGGCCGCCGGCGTCGAACGCCTCGCGGCGGCGGGTCTGGGACACGAGGTCGACGCCGACGCGCTTCGGGTTGCCGCGGCCGCGGTCGCCCGCCTCCTCTCGGCCGCCGGAGGAACGCTTGGGTGGGTGCTTGACAACTCACTTCCGATCTCCCCTCCAGAGCAGGCGCGTGCCGTCGTCGACGGCGTCGTGCTCGGCGGTTACGACCCGGGGATCCGGAAGACCGGAGGCCGAGACGAGGGCCTCGACGGAATCGTCTTCGTCGGAGGCGACGATGCAGTCCGCGAGATGGCGGAACAAGCCCTTGTCGTCGCACGCTGGGCCAACCGCGCACGGGACTTCGCGAACGAGCCGCCGAACGAGCTGACGCCGGTCGGCCTGGCGGCACGAGCCGACGACATCGCATCCGAGTCCGCCGGCCGCATCACCTCGGAGTCCTTCGGCGCCGAGCGGATGGCCGAGCTCGGCATGGGCTCCTTCGGCGCCGTTGCCCAGGGAAGCCACAACGAGCCGCGCACGATCATGCTCCGCTATGAGCCCGAGAACGCCCGGGACGACACGTTGCTCGGGCTCGTCGGCAAGGCGGTCACGTTCGATTCCGGAGGAATCTCGATCAAGCCCGCGCTCTACATGGAGGACATGAAGGGCGACATGGCCGGCGGCGCGGCCGTCCTCGCCGGGCTAGGCGCGATCGCCGAACTGGGACTTCCGGTACGTGCGATGGCCGTCGTCGGCGCAGCCGAGAACATGGTCGGCGGCGGGTCCTTCCGCCCCGGCGATATCGTCAAAGCCGCGAACGGCAAGACGATCGAGATCGTCAACACGGACGCCGAAGGGAGGCTCGTTCTCGCCGACGTCCTCTGGTATGCACGCGAGCAAGGCGCGACTCACATCGTCGATTTCGCCACTCTGACCGGCGCGATGGAGAAGGCGCTCGGGGACCTCTACGCCGGCGTCTTCGGCAACGACGACGAATGGCGCGACCAGGTGGTTGCGGCCGGCGACCGGAGCGGCGACCACGCCTGGCCGCTTCCGATTCACCGCCGATTCCGCAAGTACACGGAATCCGCCTTCGCCGACCTGAAGAACTCGTCCGTCCGCGGTCAGGCGATCCCCGCCTATGCGGCCGGCTTCCTCCAGGAGTTCGTCGGCGAGGGCCCCTGGGCCCACGTGGACATGGCAGGGACCGGCTTCCTCACCTGGTCGCGAGAGGACTACCTCGTCCAGAAGGGTGGGACCGGGTACGGGGTGCGGCTGATCGCGGAACTGGCACGGTCTCTTCCGTGAATCTCGATCTCACGGAAGAGCACGAGCTCGTCCGGCGCACCGTTCGAGACTTCGCGGCCGAACGGGTGGCGCCGGCCGCGGAAGAGCTCGATCGCGAGCATCGTTTCCCGTACGAGCTCGTGAAGGAGATGGCCGAGCTCGGTCTGATGGGGATGACGATCCCGGAGGAGTACGGAGGCGCCGGAGCCGACACGGTCTCGTATGCAATCGCGATCGAGGAGCTGACCCGTGTGGACTCCTCCGTCGCGATCACGGTCGCCGCTCATCACTCGCTCGGGACTCTCCCGATCTACCTCTTCGGGAACGACGAGCAGAAGCGCGAGTGGGTGCCGCAGCTCGCTGCCGGCGAGAAGCTCGCCGCATTCGGCCTGACCGAGCCGGAGGCGGGCTCCGACGCCGGGGCGACGCGAACGCGAGCCGAGCTGCAGGACGGCGATTGGGTGATCAACGGCTCGAAGATGTTCATCACGAACGCCGGAACGGACATCTCCGCCTGCGTGACGATCACGGCGATCACCGGCGAAGGCGAGATCTCGAACATCGTCGTCCCGAACGGGACGCCCGGCTACGAGATCGCCGCGCCGATGCAGAAGCTCGGCTGGAGGGCATCGGACACCCGGGAGCTGTCGTTCCGCGACGCCAAGGTCCCCGAGGGCAATCTCCTCGGGCCGCGCGGGAAGGGCTTTCAACAGTTCCTCGAGATCCTCGACGGCGGGCGGATCTCGGTCGCTGCGATGGGCCTGGGCCTTGCGCAAGGCGCCTATGACCTGGCGGCGACATATGCCCGCGAGCGGCAGCAGTTCGGGAAGCCGATCGCGAAGTTCCAGGCGATCCAGTTCCAGCTCGCGGACATGGCTACCGAGATCGAGGCCGGCCGGAACATGGTCTACAAGGCCGCCTGGCTCAAGGATCAGGGCAGGCCGTTCGCCAGGGAGGCGGCGATGGCGAAGCTCTATACGGGGGAGCTGTCAAATCGCGCGGCGAACGCGTCGCTCCAGATCCACGGCGGCTACGGCTTCATGGACGAGTACGCGATCTCTCGCTTCTACCGAGACCAGAAGATCCTGGAGATCGGCGAGGGAACGAACGAGGTCCAGCGCATGGTCATCGCCAAGCACCTCGGCTTCTAGCCGTCGCTTCGCGCGGCGCGTCTTTCGCCCTCGGCGACCGCGCTGCCGGGCGAGTTTCTCTGAGTCGAACGGGCGGAGCCCGTTCGACGCGCCGGATGGCGATGAGGCTCCATGTCTACGGACACTCGTCCGGGTGCCAGGCACTCGGCCGTGTCCGCCAGGGACGCCGCGCGGCACCGGTGCCGCGCGGTTGGCGGGCTCCAAATCGTGTTGCTGTCACGTCTGGCCCGGTCCGGGTGCCAGGCACCAGGACGCGTGTTTAAGAGACCTGCCGCTTCTCGACCACTGCGGTGTCCCGAAGTTCCGGCGTGCAGCCGCCGACCGCGTAGAGCGCACCGTCAACGTGGAAGAGCGAGAGCGCATGGCGAGGCTCGACCGGCGGCGGGCCGTCGCGCCAGCGTCCTTCGCTCGCGTCGTAGATCTGGTACGTCCGCTCCCAGACCGCGTGGATCTGGTCGCCCACGACGGCGGCGCCGAGCAGCTCCATGGGCTTCGGGAGAGATGGGCCTGGACGCCAGCGCGACCGCGCCGGGTCGAAGATCCAGACTTCGCGCAGCTGCTCCTCGCCCCGGCGACCGCCGATCACCCAGATCTCCCCGTGGAAGTAGACGGCGCCGAACGCATGCACCCGCCGGGGCAGCGGCGGCGAAGGCTTCCAGCCCCGAACCCCGGGCGACGTGAAGTAGACCGAACGAAGCTCCCCACTTCCCGTGTCGTACCCCCCGAGCACGTAGACCCGGTCGTCCGTAGTGACGGCGGAATGGTTGTAGAGCCTGCGGGGCAGAGGGTCGCTCGTCTGCCAGCCGCGCTTCGGCGAGTAGACGTAGACCTGACGGCCGCCCCCGCTCGGCGTGGTCCCTCCGATGACCATGAACGTCTCACCCAGGGAGGCGCCGGCCGCGGCGCGGATCGGCTGCGGAAGCCTCGGCAGGGTCGTCCAACGCTCCTCCACCGAATCGAAGCGCTGTACGCGGTCGAGGCGCTTGCCGGCCCCGCCGAACATCCCTCCCGCCACGTAAATCTTTCCGCCGAGCTCGGCAGCGGCGACATAGCTCCTGCGGTTCGCCATCGGCGTCGTGAGCTCCCACCGGCTCGCCGCAGGCTGCTCCTCCTTCCCGCCGCCGCCGCAACCGGCAAGGACGAGCAGGACAAGCAGGACGAGGACGCTAGGTCTCGGCAATGACGTGCTGCAGCTTGCGGCGCTCCACGCGCCGCTCCTTCATCCGGCGCGGATCGGGCACCGGCACGGCAGTCAAGAGCGCCCGCGTGTACTCGTGCTTGGGGCGTTCGTACACGTCGTCCGCCGTCCCGGTCTCGAGGATCTTCCCGTCCTTCATCACCGCGATGTGGTCGCTCATGCCCCTGACCACGGCGAGATCGTGCGAGATGAGGAGGTAGGTCAACCCGAAGTCCCGCTGGAGATCCTTCAGCAGGTTGAGGATCTGCGCCTGAATCGAGACGTCCAGCGCCGAGACCGGCTCGTCGCAGACGATCAGGGAGGGATTCAGCGCGAGCGCGCGCGCGACACCGACCCGTTGCCGCTGACCGCCGGAGAACTCGTGCGGGTAGCGATTCGAGTAGTCGGGATTGAATCCGACGACGTCCAGCAGCTCGCGCACCCGCCCACGGCGGTTTCGCCGGGTTCCGACCCCGTGAACCTCCAGCGGCTCGGACACGATGTCTCCTACCGTCATCCGCGGGTCGAGCGACGAGTACGGATCCTGGAAGACGATCTGCATCTCGCGGCGCATTCGGCGCAGCTCCTCGCGCCCGAGCTCAGTCAGCTCTTCGCCCTTGAACCGGATCGAGCCGGCAGTCGGCTTGATCAGTTGCAGGATGCAGTAGCCCGTCGTGGACTTTCCCGAGCCAGACTCGCCGACGAGGCCGAGGGTCTTCCCCTCTGCGATGTCGAAGCTCACGCCGTCGACCGCGTTCACGGTGTGCGAAACCCGCTCGATCAGGAAACCCGACTTGACGGGAAACTCCTTGCGCAGGTCTCGAACCTGGAGCAGCGCACCGTTCTCACTCATGCGGGCACCATCTGACGTTCGCCGGCGGGATGCCGGGAGCGGACGAGGTGGCCGGGGCGAATGGGTCGCAGCTCGGGCAGCTGGTCGACGCAGCCGTCCTGAAGGTTCGCGTGGGGACAGCGTGGCGCGAACCTGCAGCCCGGTGGAGGCGCGATCAGGTCGGGCGGGCGACCGGGGATCGAACGGAGCCGTCCCTCGCGGACGTTCTCGCCCTCGAGCTGCGGCAGGGCGCCGAGCAGGGCTTCCGTGTAGGGATGCTCGGGCCGGTCGAAGAGCTCCTGCGTCTCCGCCTGTTCCACGATCTGGCCGGCGTACATGACGGCGACCTCGTCGGCCGTCTCGGCGACGACGCCCATGTCGTGGGTGATGATCATCATCCCCATCTCGTGCTCCCTCCGCAGCTCCTCGAGTAGATCGAGGATCTCCGCCTGGACGGTGACGTCGAGCGCGGTCGTGGGCTCGTCCGCGATCAGCAGCTTCGGGCTGCAGGCAAGAGCGATCGCGATCATCACGCGTTGACGCATCCCGCCGGAGAACCGATGTGGGTAGTCTCTCAGCCGTTCGGCCGCCCTCGGGATCTGCACCTCCTCGAGGAGCTCGACGGCGCGGCGCACGGCGTCGTCCTTCGAGTACCCGTAGTGCCGGTCGAGCACCTCGGTGATCTGCGTCTTGATCCTCAGCGTCGGGTTCAGTGACGTCATCGGATCCTGGAAGATCATCGCCATCTCACGCCCGCGGACATCCTCGAGCTGGCGCTCCGAGAACGTCGTCAAGTCACGTCCGAGGAAGTTCACAGACCCCTCGACGATGCGCGCCGGCGGTTTCGGGATCAAGCCCATGAGCGACAGCGCGGTCACGGACTTCCCGCAGCCCGACTCGCCGACGATCCCCAGCGTCTTCCCCGCCTCGACCGTGAAGCTGATCCCGTCGACGGCCTTCACGACGCCTTCTCGCGTGAAAAAGTGGGTGCGGAGATCCTTGACCTCGAGGATGGCCATCAGTGTTCTTTCGTCTCGCGTGTGCGCGGGTCGAGCGCGTCGCGCATGCCGTCCGCGATGAAGTTCGCGCAGAGGACGAGCACGGCGATCGCGATGCTCGGAATCGCGATCACGTTGGGATGGACGCGGTAGACGGCCCGGCCCTCCTGGGCCAGCGAGCCGAGCGACGCGTCGGGCGGGCTGATCCCGAGGCCGATGAACGAGAGGAACGCCTCGCCGAGGATGACGCCGGGCAGTTCGAGGAAGATCGCGATGATCAGGACGCCGAGCGTGTTCGGAAGCAGGTGCCGGCTCAGGATGCGGTACCAGCGGGCACCGACCGCTTTCGCGGCGCGCACGTAGTCGTTCTCCTTCAGCGTGATGATCTGCCCTCGGACGATCCGGGCGGCGGTGAACCAGCTAGCGATTGACAGCGCGATCACCATCGTCCAGAGGTTGTTCTCGCCGATGATCGCCAGGACGATGATCGCGAACGGCAGGTACGGGAGACCATAGAGCGCGTCCAGCAGACGCATCTGGGCGTTGTCGAGGCGCCCACCGGCGAACCCGGAGATCGAGCCGTAGACCACGCCGATCAGCAGGATCGCAAGCGTTGCGCCGACTCCGATCGCAATCGAGATCCGGCCGCCGAGCGCGAGCTTGGTCAGGAGGTCTTTGCCGAGCTGGTCCGTCCCGAGCGGATGCTTGACCGAGGGGCCCTCGTAGCTCTGCTGGAAGTTGACCGGGTCGCTTCTGATGTCGTACGGGGTCACGAAGGGCCAGATCAGGCAGAAGAGGACGAACAGCAAGAACACGGCGCCGGCGATGACCGCGCCCCGGTTCTGGAGGTACCGGCGCCAGGCGTCGCGCCAGAGGCTCGCGCGGTGAACAGGCCTTCCCGCCTGCGCGGCGAGGTCGGCGATCGCGGGCGCGGCGGTCCCGGTGGCGACGGCTTCTCGCGGGTCGACGCTCATGCCCGGGCGTCCCGGGTCCGTGGGTCGAGGATCCCGTAGAGGATGTCCACGACGAGATTTGCGAACACGATGACGACCGAGGTGAGCACCGTGATTCCCATCACGACCGAGTAGTCGCGGGAGGAGATGGCCGTGACGAAGTAGCGGCCGATCCCGGGGATGGAAAAGATGACCTCGATCACGAACGTGCCGGTGATGATGAAACCGAGCAGCGGCGCCATCGCCGTCACAGCCGGAATCAGCGAGTTGCGGAGGACGTGAACGACGACGACGCGGGGCCACCGGAGGCCCTTCGCCTTGGCGGTACGGACGTAGTCCTGCTGCAGCGTCTCCAGCATCGATCCGCGGACGAGACGCGCGAAGTACGCCATTGGGCCGAGGCCGAGGGCGAACGACGGCAAGACCTTGTACTTCCAGCTCCCCTCCCAGCCGTTCGTCGGTAGGAGGCCGCCCTTCAGCGAGACGTAGTAGATGAGCAGCGTGGCGACGAGGAAGCTCGGAACCGCGTACCCGACGTTCGAGAGGAACATCAACCCGTAGTCGTACGCGCTGTTCTGGCGTAACGCGGCCAGGACGCCCATCGGGATACCGAAGACGATCGCCCACGCGAATGCGAGCAAACCGAGCTGCACCGACTTCGGGAAGTGCTCCTTGATGATGTCGTTCACCGTCCGGTCGCGCGTCACGAGCGAAGGGCCGAGGTCAAAGGTGAAGACGCCCTTCACGTAGAGGACGTACTGGATGTACCAGGGCTCGTCGAGGTTGAACTTCCGCTCGAGGTTCTGCTGGACGGCGAGCGGCACGGCCCGGCTCGTCTGCCGGAACGGGTTCCCCTCGATCTGCCGCATGAGCACGAACGTCAGGAAGATGACGAGGAGCAGGACGGGGATCGTCCAGAGGAGCCGGCGGAGGATGAACCCGGTCACGGCGTAGTCCTACCCCGATTCGAAGGGCGTCTAAGCAGGCGGGGCGCTTTCGCGCCCCGCCTGAACTGCCTCGATTGGATCAGGGGACTAGCCCTTGACCTCGACCTTGGTGAGATCGACCTGGTCGAGCAGGTTGATCTTGAAGGTCTCCTTGATCGTCTCCCGCTCGAGGTTCGGGTAGGTGATGTACCAGAGCGGGATGAACGGCAGAGCGCCGTCCGGGCCCGTCAGCTTCGCCTCGAGCTGCTTGTAGATCGCGTAGCGCGCAGCTGTCTCGGGCGTCCCCTTGGCCTTGGCGACGAGGGCGTCGTACTCCTTGTCGCAGAAGCCCGTGTTGTTGTTCCCCGAGTCGCACGTCCAGAGCTCGAGGAAGTTGATGTCGTCGACGAAGTCGCCGACCCAACCGAGCCGGTAGATGTCGACGGCCTTGGGCGGCGGCGGCCCGAGGAACTCGAGGAACTGCTGCCACTCGAGGATCTTGATCGTCGAGTCGATCCCGATCTGCTTCCACATGCTCTGAAGCGCCTGCGCAACTTCCTTGTTCGGCGCTCCCTCGTTCGAGTAGATCGTGATCTTCGTCTTCGGGTTCTTTGCTTTGGCCATGTATTCCTTGGCCATGTCCAGATCACCCGCGGCGGGCGTGAACGGCGAGCCCTCGCCGACGATGTCCTCCTCGCCCGGCATGCCGTCCGGCGTGAAGGCGTTGGCCGGCTTCTCGTTGGCCTGCGTGATGTTGTCGATGATCGACTGGCGGTCGACGGCGAGCGACATCGCGCGGCGCTGGTTCACGTCGGTGATGTTGTCCTTGACGTTGAAGCCGTAGTACGACGTGCCGAGCCCCGGGTAGAGCTCGTATTCCGGGGTGTCCTTCAGTCGCGGCGTCTCGGCAGCCGGCAACTGCTCGTCGAGCACGTCGACCTCGCCGGCCTCGAACGACTGAACTGCCGTCGTACCGTCGACGATGATCTTGCCCTCGACGCGCTCCAGCTTCACGTTCGCGGCGTCGCGCCACTCCGAGTTCTTGATCAGCGTGATCGACGCGCTCGGCTGAGCACCTTCGACCTTGAACGGCCCGTTCGTGACGATGCTCTGGGCCCGTGTCCAGCGGTCGCCGAACTTCTCGATCGTCGCCTCGTGCACAGGCAGGAAGACCGAGTGAGCCGACTGCTGAATGAACCACGGCTGCGGCGAGGTCAATGTGACTTCGAGCGTTTGGTCGTCGGTCGCCTTGACGCCCACCGCGTCCCTGAGCTTGGCGCAGTTCTTCTCGCATTCGTTGTACTCGACCGCACCCTTGATGCCGTACAGCTGGTACGAGTAGTCGCTCGCGAGCTCCGGTGAGACCGCGCGCTTCCACGCGTACTCGTAGTCCTTCGCGGTCACGGGGTCGCCGTTCGACCACTTCGAGCCGCTGCGCAGGTGGTAGACCACCTTCGCTCCGGTCACGTCCCAGCTCTCCGCCATCGACGGCACGGCCTCGAGGTCGTCAGCGAGCTTGACGAGCGGGTCGAACAGGTTCAGGACGAGCTTTGCGGACGTCGTATCCGTCGCAAGCCCGGGATCGAGGTTGAACTCTGACCCCAGTCCCCATTTCAGTGTCTGTTCGGCAGCCGCTGTTCCAGCGCCGCCACCACTCCCCTCGTCATCGCCGCCTCCGCAGCCGACGACGAACAGAACGGCGACGAGCGAGAGCAGGACGGCCTGTTGCCAGCGATTCCGACTCAGCATTCGCGTGTTCCTCCTTAACCTGGCTTTTCCGGGCGTGCTGTTCTTCGTCCCTCTACCCGATCAGACGGATTTTCACGATTAACGGTTGTTTAAGACCTGATACAGATTTTCACGATTAACGGTTGTTTAAGACCTGATGCGAGGTCGTAAGGACCCCTTGTTAGGCTCTCGCGGTGCTGTTTCGCCAGTTCGTCGACGACGATCTCGGCTGCGCCTCCTACCTGATTGGTGACGAATCCTCCGGCGAGGCGCTCGTAGTCGACCCCGCGTACGCAGTCGAGCAGTACCTCGAGGCCGCCGAGGACGAGGGAATGCGGATCGTCAGTGTGCTGGAGACCCATACGCACGCGGATCACGTCTCGGGCCACGGTCGGCTCGCGCTCGACCACGGCGTGCAGGTGTCCATCCATCCGGCCGCCCAGCCGCAGTTCGACTTCGTCCCGCTCGACGACGGCGACGAGATCGCAGTAGGCTCGGTCGGAATCCGGGTCATTCACACCCCAGGCCATCGGCCGGAGCACTGCGCCTTCGCGGTCAGCGACTGCGAGCGGGCCGACGAGCCCTGGCTGACGCTCACCGGCGACTCACTCTTCGTCGGCGACGCGGCGCGGCCGGATCTGGCCGTCGAGGCAGCCGAGGGAGCGCGCGAGCTCTACCGGAGCCTGCAACGGCTGCTCGAGCTCCCCGACGGGGTCGAGGTTCACCCCGGGCACGTGGCAGGCTCGCTCTGCGGAGCAGGCATGACCTCGAAGCCTTCCTCGACGATCGGATACGAGCGGAGATTCAACCGGGCGTTCGCACACCAGGATGAGGACCAGTTCGTCTCGGAGTCGATTCGCGCGGGTGTCCGTCCGCCGAACATGGAGAGGATCGTGGAGCTGAACCGGGGCGCGTTTCTCGGCTCGCCGGATCCGATCCAGCCGATGAACGGTGAGAAGAGCGGCGTGACCCTCGACGTCCGCTCGGCCGAGGACTTCGCGTCGGGCCACGCGAAGGGCGCACTCAGCGTGCCGGTCGAGGGGGGAGGCTTCGCGACGAAGGCGGCTTTCGTGCTTCCCGAGGGCGAGCGCGTCATCGTCCACGCCCGCGACGACCGTCAGGTCGAGTGCGCCGTACGAGGCCTGCGCTCGGTCGGGATCTTCGAGCTTTCGGGTTATCTCGTCGGCCCGCCCGCGCAGGAGAGGCTCGCCGTCGTCGCGCTCGATGAGCTGGAGCGGCTGCTCGGCGGCGAGGAGGTGCAGGTTCTCGACGTGCGCGAGCCGCACGAGCGAGACCAGGGGTACATCCCGGGAAGCCGCAACATCCCCTACCGGCTCGTACGCGAATGGGCGGACGATCTCCAGGGTGGGAAGCCTGTCGTGACCATCTGCTCCAGCGGATCGCGAGCGGTCGTCGCGGCGAGCGTGCTCACGGCACTGGGAATCGACGCGCGGCCGGTGATCCACGGCGGCGTCGAGGACTGGACGGGGCGCGGCGGCGACACCGTGTCCTTCCGGCGCTGCGGCTCCTGAGACCTAGGCCGACGAACGTTTGCCGCGCTTGCCGTCCGCCGGCCTTCATCACTAGACGACCGACCGGCGACGGATCTTCCCCGGCTATTCGAGGCGCTCGACCTCGTAGCCCCAGGAGGCCATTGCGCCGAGCAGGATCGCCACGTGCTCCTGGTCGCGCGTGATCAGCGTCAACTCGACCTCGGTCTGTGCGACCGGCACGTCCATCCCCTCCCGATGGTGCTCCACCGAGACGACGTTCACGCGTTCCTGCGCAATGAGGGTCAGGAGCTTGACGAGCTCGCCAGGCCGGTCCGGCAGCCGGGTCCGCAGGACGAGGAAGCGGCCGCCTAGCGTCAATCCGTGGCGCATGACCGAAATGAGCAGCGTCGGGTCGATGTTCCCGCCCGAGAGGACGATCGCGACCGGCCCTGAGCCGCTACCGACCTTGTTCCCGAGCAGCGCGGCGACGCCGACAGCGCCTGCACCCTCGACGACGAGCTTCGCACGCTCGAGCAGCAGCACGATCGCCTCGCTGATCGCCTCATCGTCTACCTCGACCATGTCGTCGAGGACCCGCTCGAGAATCGACATCGTGAGCTCTCCGGGCTTTTTCACGAAGATTCCGTCGGCGATCGTGAAACCGGACAGGCCCGCCTGAACGCCGACGAGGCGTACCTCCGGCCGCACCTCGCGCAGCGCGATCGCGATCCCCGCCGCGAGGCCTCCGCCGCCGACCGGAATGACCACGGTCTCGGCGTCCGCCACCTGCTCCGCCAGCTCGAGGCCGATCGTTCCCTGGCCGGCGATCACGACGGTGTCCTCGAACGGGTGGATGAACGTGGCGCCGCGCTCCTCGACGTTGGTCAGCGCCGCGGCCAGCGCGTCCTCGAAGCGCTCGCCCACCATGATCAATTCCGAGCCGTACGTACGGCACGCCTCGACCTTCGCCATCGGGGCGTCCTCCGGCACATAGATCCGGGCCTCGACGCCCGCCTGCCGCGCCGCCCAGGCGACAGCCTGGCCGTGATTTCCCGCGCTTGCCGCGACGACGCCCGCCTGACGCTCGCCCTCCGTGAGCGTCGCGAGCCGGTTGACCGCGCCACGCACCTTGAAGGCGCCTGTGCGTTGGAGGTTCTCCGCCTTCAGCCAAACGTCACGGCCCGAGATGCGCGAGAACGTCTCGGAGCTGTAGACCGGGGTCTCCCGGGCGACGCCGGCGATGCGCTCGCGCGCTTCGCGGATGTCAGCTGCGGTCGGTGCCGTTTCCGTCTGCATCGTCTGAGCGAACGTGAAAGACCTTCTCCATGATCTCTCGAACCGCGGTGAGCGGGTCGAGGTCCCGCCTCTGAACTTCGTCCAGCAGCCGCCGGAGCTCGGCGTCGTCCGCCACCGCCTGCTCCAGATGGGTCTTGGCCCGCGCTGAGGCGACCGTGAAGACCTCGCCCGCAAGCTTCTGACGACGCCGCGGGTCGAGCAGCTCGTTCGACTCGAGGTGCTCGCGGTGCGCCACAATCTGCTCCCAGAGCTCGACGACGCCTTCGCCGGTCACGGCTTCGGTCAAGACGATCGGCGGGTGCCAGTCGCTCTCCAGGTCGAGCGCGAGGATCGACCTCACCTCGTTCAGCATCGTCTTGGCTGCCGGGTGGTCCTTCTTGTTGACGGCGATCACGTCGGGAATCTCCATGATCCCGGCCTTCAGCGCCTGGACCGAGTCGCCTGAGCCCGGCATCAGCACGAGCACGACCGTGTCGGCCACGCCGATCACCTCGATCTCGCTCTGGCCGGTGC
>Ga0136614_10000663_pt1 | contig 18132 bp, 17 predicted proteins | sample AntDrymUQ2792106_2_FD_106643 | JGI IMG/M metagenome (GOLD analysis project Ga0136614, IMG submission 106643) | Polar desert sand microbial communities from Dry Valleys, Antarctica - metaG UQ279 (21.06) | ecosystem: Environmental > Terrestrial > Soil > Desert | place: Antarctica: Dry Valley... | reverse complement strand
TCGTCAGGCGGTGCGCGAAGACGGGCGCGACTAATCTTTTGATGTCGTCAGGCACGCAAAACGTCCGCCCTTCGGTGAGCGCGAGCGCTTGCGCAGCGCGAAAGAGCGCGAGTGTTCCGCGCGGGCTAACGCCTAAATCCAACATCTCTGAGGTGCGCGTGGCATCTACGATTCGCATGAGGTAATCAACGAGCGAATCGTCAACGCGCACGTTCGCCGCTTCGCGTTGCAGCTCCAGCACGTCCGTGCCGTCTATCGCGGGCTGCAAGCGTTCGAGCGGATCGCCTGCGGCGCGGTCGCGCAAGATTTGCTTTTCGTCTTCGACCGACGGGTAGCCCATCTCCAGCCGCAACATAAAGCGATCAAGTTGCGACTCTGGCAGCGGATACGTGCCGTGATGCTCAATTGGGTTCTGCGTGGCAAGGACGATGAACGGCGCGGGCAGTTTGTGCGTTGTACCTTCGACCGTAACGTGACTCTCGGCCATCGCTTCGAGCAGAGCGGATTGTGTCTTTGGCGTGGCGCGATTGATTTCATCCGCGAGCACGACGTTGGCGAAGAGTGGGCCGCGTTTGAATTCAAATTCGCCGGTGCGCTCGTTGTAAATGGAGATGCCCGTCACGTCTGAAGGCAGCAAGTCGGCGGTAAACTGAATGCGCTGGAATTTGCCGCCGAGGGCACGCGCCAGCGAGTGCGCGAGCGTCGTTTTGCCGACGCCGGGGCGATCTTCGAGCAGCAGATGTCCGCCCGCAATGACGGCGACGATGGCGAGCCGCACGGTTTCGGGCTTGCCCTTGATAACGCTTTCAATCGCACTTTGAAGCGCGCCCGTCGTTTCGCTCGCAGAGGTCGCCGTCGCCGCGCCCGTGCTGCTTTCTTCTTCCGCAATCAGGAAACGTCTCATCGGTGAACTCCGAGTTTTATTCTACACGGTTTTGAGCGAGGGCTGCATCTTGCTCGCCTCCGTTTCGCCTCATGCGCCGTCTTGTAGTAGACTTTCCCGGTTATGATCGGGGAAGCGCGAGCTTTCCGTTCGATGATTAAAGGAAAGAAATCTTGGAACATTCAAGGGTTTCTATCGTGTATTAGAGTTGGAGGAAATCGCTTTATGCGGCGAACAAGTCAAACGCAATTTTATCGTTCAAACGAGCGGGGCTTCTCGCTCATCGAGTTGATGATCGTGGTTGCGATCATCAGCATCCTGATCGTGATCGGCAACGTCGCTTTTCAAAACGCGCAGCGCACGGCGAACGAAACGGCCGCGATCAAAAATCTGCAAACCATCGCCACCGAGCAGCGCAGCTTCTACCGACTGCGCAGCGAGTTCGGCACGTTTCAGCAGTTGGTTGAAGAAGGATTAGATTCCCGCTTTGCGCCCAGTAGCGGCGACGCAAACGCGGTGGATAACGGCTATATTTTCAGGATGGAGACGACGCCGAAATCCGGCACCCAACCAGCGACTTTCAAAATCAACGCCGATCCGCAGCAGGCGACCGGCATCGGCGCGACCGGAAGACGCTTCTTCTACACCGGCTCCGATAGTGGCAGCATCCACGTTAACCTCGAACAGCCCGCATCAACCGAAGACTCGACAATTCGCCAATAACAACGGCACGGGCGCAGCTCGGCTTGCTTGACCGTCGGTTCGCGCGCTTGTTAGCATATCCCCTTCATGTCAAGTTTAGCGCCCGCTTAGCTCAGTGGTAGAGCACACGCTTCACACGCGTGGGGTCAATGGTTCAAGTCCATTAGCGGGCATCATGTTTACAACTCTACTAAGCGGAGAGGCAGCTACAAAAATGTGGCTGCCTTCGCCGTTTCATAGCCTCTTCAAATTATTTCGCAAAATTCTTTTCAACGTTTACCTCGATCAAAGAGTAGTTATATGTAGCAAGGGTTGAAACGGGAGACAGAGCAGACGAGGTGACAAGCATTGCGCTCATAAATGACGAGGCTTCGCCGCATGACTCAGCAGATGAGCGGCGGGAGCTTTTCGCTTCGCTCGTCGAGCGCGTGAAGCGTGGCGACACGCCTGCCTTCGAGCAGATCATGACGTTTACGGAGCGCAGCGTAATGCGAACCGCGTGGCGAATGCTCGGCACAAGGGAAGACGCACGCGATGCCTCACAGGAAACCTTCTTGCGCGCTTACAAATACCTTCATCGCTTCAATTCGCGTCAAGATTTTTCAGCTTGGCTCTACCGCATCACAATCAACGTCTGCCTCGACATCCGGCGCAAACAGGAAAAGCGCAACGAGCGATTGGCCCCGCTCGACGATGCGGACGCGCTTGAAGACGTGCGTCACGGACACGACGAAGAAGAGGCGGCCATCCAACGTCAACACGAAGCGATTCTCCTTCAGGCGCTGGAGACGCTGACGACGAAAGAACGCGCCGCGATTGTGCTGCGCGATTTTGAAAATCTACCGACGGAAGAAGTGGCGCGCATTCTCGGCTCGCGCCCCGCCACCGTGCGCTCGCAGATCAGCGCGGCGCGGCAAAAGATTAAAACTTACTGCGATTGTTTTCTGCGCCGCACGGGGCGCAACCGCACGTCGCGCGAAGAGATTAAACGCCGGAGGTAACGATGATGAACTGCAAAGCTACGGAAAAACTGCTCGCGCTCTACGCCGGAGACGATCTCCCCGCTCGCCAAGCGCGCCGCGTCGCGCTTCATCTCGATTCGTGCCCCAAGTGTGAAAAGCTCGCCGGAGAGTTTGGGGCGAGCGTAGCGCTTTCGCGTTCAAACGCTGCGCCGGAATTCGACTCAAACTTTTTCGATGAATTGAGACGCGATGTTTTAACTCAAATCACGCCCCAGCCTCAAACGCCCTTTGCGACGTTTCTTGCACACCGATTTGCTCCGCGAAGAATGAACTATGTTTACGGTCTTGCGCTTATCTGCGCTTCATCTTTGTTCGCTTCTTACATTTACTTCAATCAATTACATCACACTCGTGTTCCTCAGAACGTCCGCATTTCCATTGCCGAAACGCTTCAGAGCACATCAGACATTGATGACTCGCATGATTTACACACGGCTATCACCCCTAAGCGCGTCGGAAAACGTCGCACAACAACGGCGAAAGCTTCACAGCAAGTTCGACAAATAAGAATTTTAACGGCTGGTAGTAACGGAATTTACATAACGCCTCGGACAATTGATAGCGAATCGTTGCTGGTAGAGGATTTAACTGCGATGAGGGCGACAAAAGAGATCACGTTAAGTGAAACGGTCGCTTCTGCAACCGTGACAGACGATAGCAATTCTGAGGATAGAACTAACAACACGGCGAGTGTGGAATCCGCCGTCACAAGCGCGGAGATGCTTCGCATTGAAATTCAAACCCCCGATCCAAACCTTCGCATCATTTGGCTTTCGCCAAAAACCGAAAATGCGCCTCCGATGAAAACAGGCGCGCACGGTTCATAGGAGATTTATCATGAAGAAATCAAACATATTGAAATCATACCTGCTGCTCGCTGCTTTTGCCGCGCTCATCTTTGTTTCTAACGCTCGCGCGCAGCAGACCGCCGCGCCGACACCGCCGCCTACCGCAGAAACTCAAGCGACTCAGTACAGCTTCAGCAACAAAATCTTGGAAGTGCGACACCGCGATCCGAACAACTTGCTTCCCGTACTGCGCGCTCTTGGTAGCGGCGTCGTCGGCTCGACAATCAGCGCCAGCCGCGAATTCAAAACCCTCACGGTGCGCGATTTTCCCGAAAATATCGCCACCATTGAACAAGCCGTAAAACGGCTTGACGTGCCGGAGACGCCGCAAATCGGAATTGAACTTCGCATCCATGTCCTCGTCGCCTCAAACGCCCCGGAAGCATCGAACGATTACCCGGCGGATTTAAAAGAAACAGTTGGGCAGTTGCAATCAACGCTTAACTTTAAGAATTACCGTCTCGTAAATTCGCTGATTCAGCGAACGCGCGAAGGCGCGTCGGTAAACGGCAGCGGCGTCGCAGACTTCACTGCTCCCGCGAGCGGCAACAATCCGGCAAGCGGAGCGTACAACTTTATTGCGCGCTCCATCTCACTTGATTCCTCTGCAAGAACGACCGTCGTGCAGATCGGAGAATTTAATTTCAAGGCGAGTTTTTACGTGCCTGACCGACAAATTTATCAAGACGCTAACATTAACACTTCGGTCGCCGTGCGCGATGGCGAGCGCGTAGTAGTCGGCACGGCGAGCTTAAAAGATAAAGCGCTCATCCTTGTGCTGACCGCGAGAGTTATCAAGTAAATTTCTCCACTAAGGTAGCGCGCTGCGTTGCTGTCGCGGAACTGAAAAGCGGCGTCTGAAAACTAGAAACCGTTTGCGCCGGAGGTGTGTCGTGAAAGCCAATTTCATTCTCGCCGTAATCTTGCTTGCTGCGTTTCAAAATGTCGCCGCGCAGAACAATCCGGCGTTGCGCGCAGTTGATCGCGTCAGACTCAGTGAAGCGTTTAGGATCGGCGACAAACTTGGTGACCGCGTGTGGCAGGGTTGGCGCAAAGCTCCGTTCGCCGTGCTGCTCGTTACGCCTGAATATGAATACCTCATTCGTCACCCACAACCTTCTGCCGATTTTACTTCACTCGGCTACGACCGCGCGTTGAAAAGCAACGTCCTTTTTCGCAAACGCTCTCAGCGCACCGATCTGCTCGCCGCGATGCCTGCGATCAAGGGAAGCTTTGTTTCGACGATTGTCGTCGGCACGGCTGAAAATACGTCGGCTCGAACCTCAACGCCTTGGGTCGCCACCTTACTGCACGAACACTTTCATCAATTGCAATCTTCGCAGCCAAACTACTATGGGGACGTTGACGCCCTGAATTTATCGCGCGGAGACACAACGGGTATGTGGATGCTGAACTTCGCTTTCCCTTACAATTCCGCCGAAGTTCAAGCACGCTTCTCCGATTTAAGCCGCTCGCTCGCGGATGCGCTTCAAGCATCGGAGCGAACCGATTTCACAGACAAGCTTGCCGTTTATCTCAATGCGCGACGAAATTTTGAGCGTTCGATCACCGCCGCCGATTACAAATATTTTTCGTTTCAATTGTGGCAGGAAGGAATCGCGCGCTACACCGAATACCGAGTCGCGCAACTTGCGGCGACTCAGTACAAACCGCCCGCGAAGTTTCGCACGCTTGAAGACTTCACCCCGTTTGAACACACGGCCCGCGCCATACGCGAACGAATTTACAATCAACTGCGGACGGTGAAGTTAAGCGACGCGCAACGCACGGCCTTTTACTCGCTCGGCGCGGGCGAAGGGCTGTTGCTTGATCGCGTGAACCGACGCTGGCGAAGTAGTTACTTCGTCGAGAAGTTTGATCTCGGAAGATTATTGAGCGCGGAGAATTTGGGCAGGCGGCTTTGAAAAAGAAGCGCGGCAGGGATAATTGCGGTGGAAGATTAAACTCACTTCATGATCGGATGTCCGCTGCCGCGACTGTGATCGCGCGTCGCTTGGAAGCGCGCCGGGTCGTTGTGGTAGAGCACAAGATGTTCGCCTTCAAAGCGCACGGCATCGCTCACACGACTCCAGTTCTGATTGTGCTCCGCGATCATAAACGCGCACGTCTCTAGCGCGACTACCATCCCCGCCGCGTAAACGTAACCGCCTTGATCGTAACGCCCACCAGCATACTGCGCAGCGCCAACAGCGATGTCGGGCGAGTATCCGCCTTGACGATTTTGCGTGCGGTCGGGGCGCGCGATAAAGATCGTGTAATCGGAATGGTTCGTGCGGGAGCGGTAATTGTTTTTGCGCGCGACGGCGAAAAGTTGCGTGAGTCCTTCGTCAATCGCACGCAAAGTTTCGGCGTGCGGACGCGAAACCGACAAGATGCGCGCGCCGCGCGGCGTCACGGCTTGATACTCGAATCTATCGCCGCTGATGTTTTCCGCAGCGCGGAGCACACGCCCGCCCGCGTTCGTGCGGCGTTGCGCGAAAAATTCCGGCGCAGCGGCGAAAGTTGCGACGCACACAAAGCATAAGGCGATGGAGAAAGACGATCTATTCTTTACAAATGTTTTCATCGTTATTCAACGAACGGAATCAGCGAGTTTGTCGGCGGGAGAGGCGAAGTCGGAACTTGGGAGGGAAGTTCTTCGATTTAGTGCGAATGACAACATTTGCAAAGGCGGCGTCGGATACGTTTTATGCGGCGTCTGGCACGATTCGGAAAAGAAGCTGAATGTCCGCCGCGCGTCGGAGTTTTCATGGCTTCTTTCCTCTGTTCTGATCGTTATTCTTGTTGTCGTTGTTCTTTTTGGAATCGCGCTGCTTATCCTCTTCCTTCGGTCTTTGTACCACTACTCGTGGCTCTTTCGGCGGCGTTCGATTATTTTGCTGCGCAGACGCGCTGCATCCACCCGCCAGCACGAAGCCGACGATTGCCCCTATCATCAGTTGCTTGATATTAACCATCTGCATTTTAGAAACCTCCGCAAGTTTTACTTCCAAGCGGGGCTACGGGAGGGAGAGGAGAAACGCGCCTCACCCGACTCTGTGAGCAACACGAATGCCACGCCTATACTTTACAACGATTTACGGTTTTATACGATTTAACCCAGACCGTCGGCGCGCGCAAGTCACGCTTTCAGACGCGCTGCGCACCGTATGGTGTAAGGATTCAAAATTAGTCGCTTGTGACGTGAACGCAACTTCCGAAAAATCTTTAACGCCGCACGGCGATCCGAACGCTTCCGACGTTTCCGCTCGCGTCAAACGCGCGCAAACTCACCGTGTGCTCGCCCCCGCCTGCGGCGAGCGGCAGATCGAGTTTGTAAGTTTCCGTTCCACTGTCGGCAATGCCATCTTCCGGAAAAACTCCTCGCCATTCGCCGCCGTCAACGCTTACATCCGCGCCGCGCACCGTGCCCGTCGCATCCTCGACCGTTATTGCCACACGCACGCGATTGTCCGTCCTTTGCGCTTCGCCTGCATTGCGGACAACGGGCGGCGTGTTGTCAATCTCGACAAACTCACTTGTGCGTTCGCCTGTTAAAGCAAGGCTCTGCGGATTCTGCGCCCGGTCGCTGGCGATGATCTTAAAGGCGTAACGCCCGTCAGCAAGCGCCGCGCCGTCAACCGTATAAAAGTTGTCGCGCAATCCTTCCTTCAACGAATGAAACGTCTCTTCGTTCAAGCTCCGGTAGTAAACCGTGTATTCGAGATCGTCGCCGTTGGCGTCTTCCGCTTGCCAGAGAATCGAGACGGCCCCTTTCTGGAATATGCGACGCGGCGGAGTTTGTATTGTTCCGCCCCCGCCGAAGAGCGCCGGATCGAGACCGGAAGCGAGGATGTTGGGATCGTTCTGCATCTGCATGATCGACTGCAATGCGATTCCGGCCGGAAGCGTCGTCACGGATGTAACTTCCGGCGCGACGTTGCGCGGCAGGTAAGCGATGCTCACGTCTTCGACGCGCGGCGCAGAAGATGCCACGCTTTCCGTCGCTCCGCCTCTGCCGTTGACCGCGCGCCGCAACACCGCGCGCCACTGAATGAAACGCGCGCGCGGGCTGCTCACTTGAGCGCTCTTTGCCGTCGCTCCGTTTCCTGACTCAATCCGCGCCGCGCTCCACTCGCTCCACGTGCGGTCAGGGCGTTCCGTGTTTCCCGCGCGCGTCTGCAACTCGACGCCGCTTGCGCTTCCGCGCCAACGAATGCGTCCCCACGCCGCGACAAACTTCGCATCGCGCACCGGCGATTCATACACGCCTTCGCCCGTCGGTTCAGCGCTCAAACGAAAAAGCTTTCCCTCGTTGCTCGTCGCCGCAAATACGTCTCGCCCACGCAAAGCGAACGACGACACTTGCCCTTCCGTCGCTTGCACAAGCAGCGTGTCGCGCCCGTCGTCCGTCACCGCATAGATGCGCCCTTTGTCGTTAGTGCCGACGAGCACGCCCCCTTGCGGCGCGGGCGCGACGGCGAAACCCGTCACCGTGCTCGAACTCCACAGCACATCCGTCGCGCCGTCCGGCAGAATGCGAAACACGGCGGTGCGCGCCGCCGCCAACTCGTTGCGACTGCGCGCCGGAGTCGGCTGCGCTCCGGCGAGCGACCCCGCTTGACCGCTTGCGTCGTCAGTCGTCACTCCCCCGCTCGTCGTTGTGCCTCCCGTGCCCGAAGTCGTGCCTGAAGATGATGTTGGAGTGGAAGCGGTTGGTTGACGCGAGGCAGCAGCGGACGCATCGCTTAACGCCAGCGCATACACTGAGCCGTCGGCCGCGGGCGCAAGCGCGTGAATCTCGCGCAGAGGCGCGTCGAAGAGCGCAAAGGCTTTGCCGTCCACACCGACGCGCAACACGAGTCCGCCCGGATCGGTGCCTGCGATCAAGTTTCCGCGCGCGTCAACTGCGAGCGAGATCACGTGCGTTTCATCCGTGTCAAAGAGCAAAGACGTTTGCGGATTCGCGCCAGCAGCGCGCGCGAGGTAAAGCTTTCCCGTGTCGCCCGCGCCGACCGCGAGTGCGCCGTCCGGCATCACGGCGAGCGACCAGATATATTTGTCCGCCGGATCAAAATAAACTTCAGCGCGCCCGTCTGCCGCAATGCGATAAACTTTTCCGTCCGGCGATGTGCCCGCGTAAACTGCTCCATCTCGCCCGACCACGAGCGCTGTCACATCAAGCTCCGGCGCATCGTAGAGCAACGATCCTTGCCCGTTTGACGGAACGCGAAAGATGCGCCCGTCATGCCCGGTGCCGAGATAGACGTTACCGTTCGCGTCCGTTGCGCTCGACCACACATAAGTTTCTCGCGTGTCAAAGACGGACGAGAAACCGGGTGCCAGCACGAGCGCGCCCGTGTCCGTGATGGAGACGCCGCGCGCCTCGCCCTTCAGAAGTTCGGCGCGCGAATTTATCTCCCACACTTGAGGGCCGCCCGCGCGAGTTAAAGACGAGAAAGTGAAACAACAAAGAAGCGCGAAGAAAATGCTTATTGCGAGTGAAACGAACGTTTTATTGAGCATGAATCGGTAGGTCATTATCAAATTGAAGATGGAAGTTTACCATTCAAATTTTCGCCGAATGGAGTTTCCGCGACATCACAGACGCAAAGGTTAATCGAAGCATTATACTTTTCCGCGCGTAAAGAATCGCCCATGTTTACTTCAATCGTCTTCTCACGCGCCGACGTATCTCGCATAAAGCGAACGCGCGAGCGCCGTGTCGTCAGTGCCGCGTATGATCGCGCGCGCATCTTGAAAAACGGTTAACTCGTATTCTCCAACCTTGACGCGCAGCAGATAAGGATTCGTCTCGACCTCGCCCGCCGCTTCGAGCCGCGCGGCGAGTTGGTTTAAGTCAACGGGCGCGCGGCGGTGAGGCGAGATTTGCACGGCGTTCCGGCCGCAAAGCACCGCCGTGTGATCCGCCGCTTCCGCTTCAAGCGTTTCAAAACGTCCTTGCGCGCACGTCGGACAGCTTTGCGCGGGCGCGCCCAACTTGATCCGTCGCCACTCGTTGCGCCACACATCAAACTGCATCAGTGAATTGTGCAAACTCGCCGTCTGACCCGTGAGCAGCTTTAAGGCTTCGCTCACCTGCACGGCGGCGACGACGGAGATTATAGGCATGATGACCCCGGCCGTGTCGCATGTCGGCGCGGAGGCGGCGGGCGGCGCTTCTTCAAACACACAGCGCAAACAAGGTGTGAGGTGGGGGCGCACCGTCATCGTCACGCCGTATGATCCGACGGCCGCGCCGTAAATCCACGCCACATTGTGTTTGACCAACGCATCGTTGAGAAGGTAGCGCGTGGCGAAATTATCAGTGCCGTCAACAACTACGTCGCAGTCGCGGACCAGACGTTCGACATTGGAATGGTTAACGTCAATTACTTCCGCCTCAATTTCGATTCTTGAGTTGATCTCTTTGATGCGTCGCGCGCAGGCAATCGCTTTCGGCGTGCGCTCCTGCGCGTCGCGTTCGCTGAACATCGTCTGGCGTTGAAGATTCGATTCTTCCACGAAGTCGCGGTCGGCGATGCGCAAACGCCCGACTCCGGCGCGCGCCAGCGCCTCGGCTTGCTGGCTTCCCAATGCGCCGCACCCGACGATCAGGACACGCGACTCACCCAATCGCTTTTGTCCCGCCGCGCCGATCCCGTCGAACAGAATTTGGCGACTGTAGCGTTCGTCCATAATCTTCAACTGCAAGCTTTGACGGCGGCGCGCCGCATCACGTCGCGCGGCGCGTCCTCGCCCGTCCATAACTCGAATTGTTCAACCGCTTGCCCGACGAGCATCGCCAAGCCATTGATTGTTTCGCATCCGGCTTGCGCGGCCGCGCGCGTAAATGAAGTCTGCACTGGATTGTATACGAGATCGTAAGCGATGCGCGCGCCGCGAAGCTGCTCTGCGGTCGCCGGAGTTTTCTGTTCACTGCTCCCGCCGCGCGTGCCGAGCGTCGTCGCATTGATGACAACATCAAATTCATTGAAGCGAGCCGCTTCAAGCGGCGCGTGTGAAACGTCGAATTCAGACGCAAGCTTCGCCGCGCGCGCGCTGTTTCGCGCAAACACCGTGACTCCCACTCCGGCCTTTCTCAAACCCCAAACCAGCGAACGCGCCGCGCCGCCTGCGCCGATCACCGCCGCGTGACAACCTCGCAGTTCGGTTATCTCTTGCAAAGGATTGATCGCCGCCGCCGTGTCAGTGTTGTAACCGTGTAGCGCGTCGCCTTCCACAACCACAGTGTTAATTGACCCCACCTCGCGCGCCGTCGGGTCAACCCAATCGAGATGTTGGATGATCTCTGTTTTGTGGGGCGCGGTCACGCTGAAGCCGCGCAGATTCCAATCAATCTCGCGCGTGCGCGGGCGCGCCATGCGTGTGATGAATTCGCTCAAAACCTTTACCTCGAAAGGAACGTAAACAGCATTAATGCCTTTATGGATGAACGCCTCGTTGTGTATCTGCGGCGACACGGAATGCGCGACGGGCGCGCCGACGAGACCTGTGATGACCGTTTCCCGATTAATATTATGAACGCGATAGAGATCACGCAGCGCGCGGGCGGAGATTTGTCCGGGAGCAGTTATATGTTCCGCATCGAGCGCGCCGTAAGTGAGAAACCCGCCGCGCGACGGGGCGAGGATGCGCGTCGCAACTCCGGCTTCGCCCATCGCAATTGAGATCATCTCGCGCCCTTCGCCCCGCGCTCTTTCCAGCAACTGAAACACGGGAACGCACCCGACCGCATCATCAACTCTCACGGCGATCTTCAACACGCGCGCGGGCACATTCTTCATGCGCCCGTAGAGATCGTTTAGGTTTAGGGAGGTTCCGGCGAAGTCGTGATAGGAGCAAATGACTTGTTCTTGAACGAGTGAATCGTACAACTCTTTTTCGTGTTGACGGACGTGAGACAATAGCTCGAATTCTAGATCGACGAATAACCCAGTCGGTTGTGTGTGCTCAAACATTCGTCGCCAGAATTGGAGTCTTTGCGGGAAGCTAAGTTCGCCGCGTCCGCCTTGTTCGGCGGGGCGCAAAGTAATGATGAGCGGGCGCGCGAGTGAAGCGATGAGCGTTTGCAGAAACGATGGTGTAACTTCTTCGAGTTCCGCTTCACTCAAATAATCGAGTCGCAGTTCGATGATGTCAGCGACTTGCGCGGCGCGGCTGGCGGCGGATGAAAGTTCATTTGCGCGCCACGCGCCGACAGGCACACAGAGGAGGCGCCCCTGATCAGAAACCATCATTTGCAAATTGCGCAAACACTTTTCTGCTCCTGCTTAGAATTTCTCGCCGGAGCGCGCGGCGGGAACTTTCTCGAAAGCGTGGGCGGATTGCGGATCGAGATGCCGTGTCGTGCTCTCGGTGACGCTCGGCGGCGCGAAGATTTCAGACGTGTTGCGCGGCGGAAGTTCACTCGCCTGCGGTGGCGTGGCGGCGAAGCCGGTAGTCGGCGCGCCTTCGTTCGTGGAGATCGTGGCGGGAGCGGAGCGTTGCCTGTAGCGCAGACGGACGATCTCGGCAACGCCCCCGCCCAGCAAAGCGAAAGCCGGAATCATCATCCAAAACCACCAACGATGTCCTTGCACGGCTTGCCCGAACAACGCCAGCGCAAAGGCGACGCATATGAATCCCACGCCGAGAAAAAGATTGATGATCGCGCGCTCTACACTTGGCTCGCTGCGCTTTCCGCCACCGACGCCGCAACTACCCCAACTGTCGAACATCTCTTCGATACCATTGCCGAACGATTGCAAGCTCTTCGGTTGCACAGGCTCGAAGCCGAAGGTATTCTTCTTTATCTTTCCCGTGATCGCACCCGGCACAAGGCTGATGTCCACGCCACACGCGCGACAAAACTTCGCGTCGTCCAAGTTCTTCGATCCGCATTTCGGGCAGAACATATTATTCAACTCCTCGTCAAAACTTCCTCGCGTCGTAAAGAAAGATTAAATCCCGTTCGGCTTAGGACATTGTTTCAAGTTCGTCGCTCAATAGCAAGTTTATCTCCTGCCGTCAAATCTCCTCGCTCCCAACATCTTTATACGTCCGGCGCTTCGCTTCGGTTCGCTGCCGGAGAACTTCGTAGAGTAAAATTCCGGCGGCGACCGAGACGTTTAAGGATTCGATGCGACCGCGAAGCGGAATCGAAACTAGCGCGTCGCAACGCTCCGCGACAAGGCGGCGCAAGCCCGCGCCCTCGCCGCCGAAGACGAGCGCACACGCCCCCGTAAAATTCCAATCCGTGTATTGATGTTTCGCGTTCGCGGCCGTGCCGATTGTCCAGATGTTTCGCTTCTTCAGCTCTTCGAGAAGAGGAACGATGTTGCCCGCGCGCGCAACGGGAACATACTCCAAAGCTCCGGCGGCCGTTTTCGCCACCGTTTCTGTGAGTCCGGCGGCGCGACGCTCCGGCAGGAAAATTCCGTGCGCGCCCGCGCATTCCGCCGTGCGGATGATCGCACCGAGATTGCGCGGGTCTTCCACGCCGTCGAGCGCCACGGCGAGCGGCGGATCGTCTGTGCCGATGCGCGCCGCGAGGTTGTCGAGCAGCTCGTCCGCGTCAAGATAGCGCGCGGCGGCCACAATCGCCACCACTCCTTGATGGTTTGCCGTCGTGATGCGCTCTAATTCGACGCGCGACGCGCGGCGCACCGGCACTCCGCCCGCGCGCGCGTGCGCAAGCAGTTCGCGCACGCGATGTTCGTCTCTGCCTTCAGCAATGAGGATGCGCTCGACGCTGCGACTTCCGGCGCGCAACGCTTCCAACACCGGCGCAACTCCGTAAACTAGCGCGCTCGAAGTATGACTCTCAATAACCGGAGCAGGAGCGGAAACATCCCGCGCCGTGACGCGCGGCGCTTTGCTTTCTTCTTCTGCCGGACTGCGCTCCGGCGTGTGGAACTTAGGTCGGTCGCTTCGTTCGCCGCGCGCTTTGGTGTGCAACTTCCTTTTCATTTTCCGTCGGAGCGACGCCCCTGCCGCAGTTCCAGATGATGCAGCAAAAGGCTGTAGCGCGTGAATTGTGCTTCGTTGCTCACGGTCGTGACGGCTTCGCGGTGAAAACGTCCGGGGCGTGCGCGGCGCAACCCGCCCGCTTCGGTGCGCTCCGCGAGCGGCCAAGCGTGAGCGAGCAACGGGCGCAGAGGCGCGTATTCGTCATCAAAGCGCGCGAGGGACGCACGCGCGCGAAGTTCGGCGACGAGCGTGCGGAAGTTCTGCGCGGCGAGCAAATTCTTTTCTTCACCTAGGCAACTAAAGTCGAAATTTTCCGCCGTGATGCGCCATCCTTCGCCCGGTGCACAAGCATAAACGTCCAACACAGATTCATCCTCAAACATCTCGCGGCTATCCACAACTTCGTTTCTCATCCCCCGCCGCCCGCGTCCTTCCTCAATCTCGATGCGCTTGTGGCGCAGACGCCCGCTCACGAGCAGCACAACATCCTTCCACCGGACGACGTGCGAATTCGCGCCGATGTTCGTCGTAAGCGTAACATCATTCTCCGTCCACCGGAGCTGACGCACGCGCTGCGGAACTTTGCTTTCCGCCTCAAGATCAACATCGGAGATGATCTCGACCGCGAAGTTCAGTTCGCTTAATCTTCTCTCGATCATTTGCGCTTCATCGTGGGCGGCAACGCGCGCAAGCGGTAGCGCCGCGTTTGCCGCCAGCATCCCCTCAAGCGCGCTTCGCTCCAAGCGCAACAACGTCGCCGCATCACGCAGCGCATTTTCGTTTGCGTCCGCGCTTTGCTCCCGCAGAAGCACGACGTTGAAACCTTGCTCCCATTCTTCGAGGGGTTTCAACACGGGGCGGCGCAAGTTTTTAGTCGCTTCCGTCTCAGGAATCTCCGCGCCACAGTAAAGACATTTCATGCGCGTCGGCGGATTGCGGCGCGCGCAAACGCTGCACGTCACCATCTGTTCGGGCGCGAATCGTTGCGACGCGCCGCTTAACGCATCCGCGTGTGAAACTTCAAACTCGTCTTCATCAAAACTCACGCTCTCGGAATCTCCTGTCGCTGAAGTTAAGCAGCACGGCACACAACTAAGCACCCGCGCAAGCGCACGGATGAACGCTGCGCTGATCTACATTCGCTTTAATGACTTGTTCGATTCAAGCTCGACTGATTGCGCTACCTTCTTAAGAACACTTTTCGGCACAACAAGTTTCACCGCGTAAAGCTTCGATGCCTTCTTTAGCGATAATGGGAATCATCACCAAACCCGCCACCGGGTCAGCCCACCACCAACCGAAAAGAGCATTCATTCCTAACCCTGCTAACAAGATCGCCGAGAGGTAAGCGCAAATGTCCGTTTGACGCGAATCGGCTTCCAGAGCGCGACTTTTCAAACTCACCGCAACGCGCCGCTTCGCCCGCGCCAGAAGCGGCATCACAATCAAAGACAAAGTTGCCAGACCGATGCCGACGTGACTCGCATCGGGCGTTTCGCGCAAAAGTAAAGACTTCACCGCGTCAAAGGCGACATACCCGGCCAGCAACAAAAAGCTTACCCCGACAAGCCTCAGCGCGATCTGCTCCCGGTGCTCACCCGAAACGAGCCGCCAAAGCAACACTGCGCCTGACAGAGTCTCGATCACCGAATCAACCCCGAAGCCGAGGAGCGCAATGCTTCCGGCGATCACGCCCGCGCCGATAGATACGATGGCTTCAAGCGAGTTCCAACCGATGGTGAAATATTCAAGTCTGCGTCCACGCCGCACATCGTGGGCGCGAATGATATTTTGGCTTAAAACTTCTGCGCTCATCTCTATTCAATGCAAGCTCAAAAAGATATGCTGTAACTCAAGCCCGGATTGCGTCCGCGCTCCAAGATAACCCCGAACTGATGTCGCCCGCGCGTGTAATTCAAAGTCGGATGCACGCGCACGCCGTCAAAGAGGATCGTCGAACTCCAGCGCTCACGAAAATAAATGTTCAAGCCGCCGACAACGCGCAGACGATCTTCGTATGTCCCGTAAGCGACGCCGATGTAGGGAGCAACCGGCAAGTTCGTCTCGCGTTCCAAACTTTTACTCAACGTCGCGTAAAACGATTGACCCGACGGCGTGCCGATCCGGTCGGAACTCGTGCCTAAGATTAACGCCGGACGCTTCCGCGTTTCCGTTAATGCCACGATGTTGGCAAGCGGCGAGACTTTTCCGGCAAGCGGATTGTACTCAACCCCGGCCGTTAAGCGCGGATGAAATCTGTATGTCAACGTATTGCGCCATTTCGCGCGGTCAACCGTGTTCGGGATGACGCGCACGCCATACGTCCATTTATTCCCCTCTTGTTGTCCCGTCCCGCTCACGGCGCGACCCTCGCCCGGTCAAAGCGGTCAACTCGGAACGGAGGATGCTTGACTCGGACGCTCCTTCACGCGCGCGGCTTGCTCACGTTGTTGCGTTTTAGCCGCTCGCTCGGCGGTCGCTTCGGCGGATGCAAGCATTTCGTCAATCTGTTTTTTCAAATCAACACGATTGATGATGCCGGAGATGACTTTGACGATGCGCCCGTCTCTGCCGATGATGACTGTGCCCGGAAGCGCCGCGCCCAATCCGAAGCGCGTCATGTCGGCTGTGGTCGCGCCCAGCCACACGGGAAAGTTGATTTTAGTTTCTTTGATGAACTGCAAAACTTTCGCGCGCTCCGCCGTTTCATCGCTTGACGCGCCGATCACTTGCACGCCGAGTGCAGCATACTCGTTTTGGATCGCCGCAAGGTCGGGCATCTCTTTCCGGCACGGCACACAGTAAGTCGCCCAAAAATTTAAGACGACGATGCGCCCTTTGTATTGACTTAATCGCTGCTCCGCCCCGAACAAATCTTTGAGCGTTAACTCAACTTCCGAGTGAAGAACGTTCTTCGCTTCGCGCTCGGACAAACTCGCCTCAAGAACTTCGAGCGTGTCAACGCGAATGATGTTCGCGCTTCTCTTTTTTTGCACCGCGCCCGTCACCGCGATTCGTTTGCCGACGTACTCAAGCCAATTTTTTCCGGGAAGGCGGAACTTTCCTTGCTCAAGTTGGTAAAGCGTGAACTTGTCATTTTCACGCACGGCGATCAGCGTCGGGTCGCCGTTCGCAACGCAAGATTGTGCTTGCAACAAATCTTCCGCCGTGCCGTATTCGATTTTCGTCCGGTCGGCTTCCGCCCAACAATCGGCGCAACAAACGACTTGTCCGACAAGTTTGATTGGCGAGTTTTGCGCCGTGGCGATGAAATTAAATGCGAGCAGTAAAATTAAAGACGCGATGATTTTCAACATAACAAAATTATACTTACTCAACCCGCCGAAAGCTACCCAGTGGTTTTCAGAAACAAGGGGTCGAAGAAGGCATTCATCACGGCGGGCGCGCGTTCATAACCGAAGTTTGCCGAATGCTTTCGTTCGCATCGCCGAAAAGTGCGTTGCTTGGAAGTTGCCTTCCGGTATAATCGAATCGCGTTGGCGCAACGGGCGCTCTCTTCCCCTAACGCTTCGATGCGACGGCCGTCAAACCTAATGAGAACGAACAAACGATCAGAACGGATTCTCGCTCTATATCTGCTGCTTGCGGCTCTTGCGACGGGGTGCGCTCCGGCGGTCACGCGCGGGCCCTCGGCGGAGGGGCCGCCGCGCGCCAGCGCGCCAGATTATCCAGTGGTGCTCGCAGAAAGCGAAGATCGTCGTAAGTCTGCGCTCGATGCGTGGGCTTCCGTGACGCGCGCGCAGGGCATCGAGAACGCGCTTGCGCCGCAGCTTCAACCCGCAACCGTGACCGTGCGCAGTTTGCCTCCGCTCGCCGCTCCGCTCCGACTGCCGAGCGTCGTTGTGGCTGAAGTAAACAGAACCGGGCGCGGAAAAAAAGACGCGACTGAAACTTCCGGCGTGCTTACGGAAGAAGAAGCGACGCGCGAATCCTTGCGTCGCTTTCTCCTCTCCCTTGCCCCGCTGCTCGGCGTCGAAGCCGAATACGTTTCACTCGTTTCAATCAAAGACGAACAAACGGGAGCGAAGCGCGCCACATACGAACAGAAACCTTTTTTCCAGCCGTTGCGCGGCGGCTACGGACGCATCGAGATCGCTTTTACCGACGACCGCCGTGTGACGGCTCTCACGAGCACCGCGATCCCCGACGCCGGACGCCTTCGCACCCTCCTCGCCCTTCCCCGCGAACGCCTCACGCCGCAGCAGGCGGCTGCGAGTCTCTCCGGCACTTCATACATCTACACGGACGCGGCCGGAGTTCAACAGAGGCGCACAATTGGGGACGCAAACCTCGTCTCGATCCGCGAACTCGTCGTCCTCCCCGTCGAACGCACGGGCGATGCTCCCGCGCTCGAACTTCACCTCGCGTGGGAGGCGGCCGTCGGAAACGAATCGTCGCAAATCGTCTACGTTGATGCCGTGACGGGTGAAATACTGCGCGTCGGGATTTGAGACAAATGAAGTTAATACGAACTCCAGAACGTCTTTTGCGCTTGACCTTAAGCACCTCGCGGCGGCATCCTGTTCAATGTTAATATTTTCTTAATTATTGATGGAGCTTTTTGACATGCAGTTTGATCTGACGAATAACATTTCGTGGCAGTTGGGTTATCGCGGTCGAGTCGCAGTTTTCATTGATGGTAACAATCTTTTTCACGCGGCGCGTTTTCACAACATTGATATTG
>Ga0136614_10000662_pt1 | contig 18167 bp, 9 predicted proteins | sample AntDrymUQ2792106_2_FD_106643 | JGI IMG/M metagenome (GOLD analysis project Ga0136614, IMG submission 106643) | Polar desert sand microbial communities from Dry Valleys, Antarctica - metaG UQ279 (21.06) | ecosystem: Environmental > Terrestrial > Soil > Desert | place: Antarctica: Dry Valley... | reverse complement strand
CTCTGCGCGGGGGAGAGGCTGGGTGTCCGCTACGGCGGCTACTCGCTTACACGCTGCGAGCCTCGCCTGCTGAATTCTGACAGCTCCATGTCGGCGAGTCTCTTGCTACGCGAGATGCCGCCTGGGCGGACACCCAGCCTCTCCCCCCACACAGTCTTTCGCAACCGCGGCGCAACCGAAGGTTGCGCGCCTGCCCGAGCGACGTACGCTCTCGCCACGATCTTTAAAAATCTGATCTCGCCATTCGGAAAGTCCGAGAGGGAGTCAGGGTGGGGGTACTGCGCAAGCGACTTTCAGCGAGCGACCAGGAGACCCAGCGACCTCCCCGCGGAGCGGGAGGTCGCGCGCTTTGGGGCTCCCGGGTGCCCGCTTGCGGGCGCGGAGAGCGTAGTCGCGTAGCAGCACCCCCACCCTGACGACCGCGCGCAGAGATCCCGAAGCACACGAGATCAGAACTTGAAGATCTTGCCTAGTGCTTTACCGATTTTCTTGCCCATATCATTCCCCCAGTCCCTTTGGTCGGGCCAGTCCGCGCTCTGCTGCTGGTCTTCGTAGTACATGTCGGGACCATGCTCGGGGCATTCGACGTGTGGCTCCGTCCCGGGCTTGAAGTATTCCTGCTGCCGGACGGGGCACCAGTCGGTGGCGAGGTAGCCGGTCTGAGGATCGATCACGCGTGACGACATTCCGTCGGGTGGACGCCACGCGTTCGCGGTCGCCGTTTCGCGCCAGCCGTTGAGATAGAACTCCGCCCACGCCGGAGCGGCGAGCCTACCACCGGATGCATCTCCGCTGATCTGGCCGGGAGTGTCGAACCCGAACCAGAAGCCGGCGATGAGCGTCGGCGTATAGCCGATGAACCATACGTCGGTGCCGCTGTTGGTCGTTCCCGTCTTTCCGGCGACCGGCCCTTTGACGCCATAGTCGCGAATGGCCCTGCCCGTTCCGTGATTCACCACAGATTGAAGCATCGACGTGATCTGGTATGAGTCGCGGGGGTCCATCACCTGTGCCTTGGGCTCGATCTCCCTGGTCCACAGCACGGTTCCATCCGCTGCCTCGATGCGCTTCACCAGTCGCGGCCGTACGCGGTATCCGCCATTGGCGAACGGCGCGTAGGCGTTCACCAGCTCGAGCGGAGTCACGTCGCCCGCGCCTAGCGCCATCGCCGGTACGTTCGGGATATCGCTGACGATGCCGTTCTGGTGGGCCAGGTCGATGATGCGCGGTATGCCGACCGCCTGGCTCACGCGCACGGTCGCAGCGTTCGCCGACTTGATCAGCGCTTTGCGGAACGTGATGCGACCGGAGTAGTCGTTGTTGTAATTGGCCGGTGACCACACCTGCCGCCCCTGAATGACATCGACGGGATCGTCGTCGACTTCCGAGGACGGCGTGTATCCCGCGGCGAGCGCGGCAGCGAACACGAACGGCTTGAACGCAGAGCCTGGCTGGCGGTGAGCGGAAAGCGCGCGATTGAAGGTCCCGCGCTCGAATTTCCGCCCTCCGCTGAGAGCGCGGATATCACCATCGCGCGGATCGATCGCGACCATTGCGCCCTGTACCAGCGCGCGACGTCCCGCTTCCGACTGAATCGCGGAGGCGCGCCGGCTGAGCGCGCGATCCGCCGCGATCTGGGCGCGGCGGTCGAGGGTGGTGTATACGGTCAGATCGATGATGTCCGACGTCCCGCCCTTGATCACCGAATCGACGAGCGCTCGCACTGCATCGAGGGCGTACGAATCACCCTCGTTCGGCGGGCGCCATTCGTCGCGCGCGATACGTAGCCGCTCCGCCTGAAGGCCTCGCAGCCTGTCCCTGGAGACATAACCCTGATCCACCATCAGGCCGAGCACGAGATTGCGGCGGGCAAGCGCGCGCTGCGGATGCCGTCGCGGCGTATACGCGGATGGTCCCTTCGGCAGCGCGGCAAGCATTGCCGCCTGCGGCAGCGTCAGCTTCTCGACGCCGCGCCCGAAGAGGTCCCTGCTCGCGGCCTCGACGCCGTACACGCCGTTACCCATGTAGATGACGTTGAAGTACAGCTCGAGGATCTCGCTCTTGGAAAGCGATCTCTCGAGCAGACGCGAGATCCTCAGCTCGATCATCTTCTGGCGCAGCGAGCGCGCCGGATATTTGCGCACGGCGAACGTGTTTCGCGCGACCTGCATCGTGATGGTGCTGAACCCCTGCCGTGTCTCGCCGGCGCGCAGATTGGCGCTCAGCGCGCGCAGGACGGCGCGCCAGTCGAGGCCATTGTGCTTGTAGAAGCGGCGGTCCTCGGTGGCGATGAACGCCTGCTGGACGAAGACCGGAACCTGCTTGATGGAGATGTTCAGGCGGCGGACGGTCTCGAGCCGGCCCATCAGCACGGACTTGCGATCCAGTATCTTGCCGCCCTCGTCCGGCTTGAACTGCTGGATCTCGCGCGGCGTGGGGCAGCCGTGGAACCCGCAGGTCGCCAGCCACACATTGGTAAGTCCGACGGCTAGAATGCTTATTGCGAGTAGGCCATGCAGTATTCCCTTACGCCTGGTCTTTATCGCGCGCAGGATTCCCGCGTCCCTGTCGTTAATCTTCCACATAGTCTTGGGAAAATGTACCGTTCTCTAGCCGCCACAGTCGTCCTGCTCGCTCTCGCCTGCAATCCGGAGCCGGGCCGGAAACACTCATCAGACACCGCAGGGACGGCTGCGGGTCCTCTCCCCCCTACGGACAGCGCCAGGGGACGATTCGTTTCCACGGCCGAGGCAAGTCCCGCCGGTGCCGGCAGCGGCAACGCAGGTCGCGTTCCCAACGAGCTGGGCCGCATCATGGTCGTCGAGTACCATCTGATCGGCGAGCGCAATACCACTTACACGCGAGAGAGGTCCAGCTTCAGGCAAGACCTGGAGCTCCTGTACAGGCGCGGCTACCGACCCGTCAACATGACGCAGGTTCTCGACCGGAAGCTCGACCTGCCGCGCGGATTGTCTCCAGTCGTCTTCACGTTCGACGATGCATCAGCGGAGCAGTTCAGCTACATCGAGAAGAACGGGAAGCTGGAGATCGATCCGAACAGCGGCCTCGGCATCTGGCTCGATTTCCGCAAGAGCCATCCCGACTGGGAGAACAGGGCGGTGTTCTGCCTGCTCTCCGGCGCAGCCGCCGGACACAATTTTTTTGGCGACCGGAACATCCAGGGTCAGAAGAGTGCCTGGCGTTTCCCGAAGGTGAGATGGCTGGCAGACAACGGGTTCGAGCTGTGCAACCACACGCTGTGGCACGCGCAGCTTAGCAAGTACCCCGATGCGTTCGTGCAGGAGCAGATCGCGCGGCTCACCCTGGCGGTAGATTCGGCGGTGCCTGGCTACAAGATGAGATCGATGGCGCTGCCGCAGGGACTGTGGCCGAAGAATCGCGCGCTGGCCAGCAAGGGCTCGTGGAAAGACCCGAAGAGCGGGAAGACGATCACGTATGACCACGAAGCGGTATTCGAGGTCGCGGGTGGCCCGTCGAGAAGCCCGCACGATCCCGCGTTCACGCCACTCAGCACCAACCGCATTCAGGTAATCGGGAATGCGATCGAGCGCACGATCGATCGCCTCGAGAAGTCCGGCAACGCGTACATCTCCGACGGCAACCCCGCCACAATCGCGCGTCCGTCCGCGGCTACCAGTCCGGCGTCAACTACACCGTCAGCTAATCGCTAGCGCTCGGTTCTGGATCTCCGCGCGGGTCAGTCTGGTGAGGGGCCTGCTACGCGACTACGCTCGCTCGGGCGGAGCCCCAAGGCGCGCGACCGCCCGCTCCGCGGGGAGGTCGCTGGGTCTCCTGGTCGCTCGCTGAAAGTCGCTTTAGCAGGCCCCTCACCAGACTTCCCACCGAGATCTCGAACTGCGCGCGGTGGTGTGCGCGCAAGATGTAGTTGGCGCGCGACGGTAGCCGCGGATGCCGCGCGGACTGGAAACGGGGCCGTCGATATGTACTATCGTCCTCGAGCGCTGGCACGTGCCGCCCCGCAGCAGATCGGTGACCCGCGCGTAACGGCGATGCAACCGACAAGGCGATGGAAGGAGACGTTCGGTTCGGGATGCGCGCGCCGTTACAGACTGTGTTGGGGAGGTGAGGGTGTCCTCGCAGGCGGCGTCTCGCGTAGCAAGAGACCGGCTGGGTGCCCGCGAGCGCCAGCGAGTGGGTCGCCGGGCTCGATGCGTGTAAGCGAGCAGCCGCCGAAGAGGACACCCTCGCCTCCCCCTAACAGAGATGCATGCGCAGCGCGCGACTGAGAACTAACGTCAGAACTTCCAGCCTTTGAGAGTAGCGATGGCTTTCTGGAGCGCGGCTCGCTGATCCGCCTGCTGCGCCGTCGCGAGCAGTGCCTCGTAGGTAACGATGGCGAGATCGACAGCGTCGTAGTCGTGTTCGGCGCCGGCGAGACTCGCGGCGTTATCGGCGAGATTGGCTTTCGCGAGATCGTCCTGTGGAAACCGCGTGGACACCTGCTGCCAGCGCGCCACGCGCTCGCGCGGATTCGACTCCGCCAGCGCCCACAGGTGCCAGGCGGCGCGGTTGTCGGGATCCGCGGCGATCGCGCGCGACGCGAGGTCACCTACCACCTCGGGACCCGCACCTATCAGCCAGTAATGATTCGCCAGCGCGACGATCGCCCGCGCATCCTCGGGGCGCTCCGCTACAGCGCGCTCGAGCTCCGGCAGTGGATCAGTCAACGACTCCGTCATGCGCCAAAGGTATCCGGTGTCCGTATACGTGTTAAAGAGCAGAGGGGCTCGATTCCGTTTTATCCGCTCGGCGCCGCTGTCACGCAGGAACGGACAACGCAACAACGGTCAACTCATTACGCAAAAAGAAACTCGGCTCGGGCGCCGCGCATTACCCCGGCCAGGGCACCGGACATAGCCCCGGCTCGGGCGCTGGACATTAGCGGTACGCCCCCCTACCATTCACCTGATTGCTGGACATTTGCACCGATCGCTAGTACCATTCTTGCACGAGCGCAGCCCTAGCGGCGCGCCCTTCGAACAGAGTCGGGTTCCGGAATTCGCGTGAGTCTTACCCGCGGTCCCCGAGAGCCATTCAAGCAGCACTTTTCTTCTCCAGCCACACCACAACTGCATGAGCGAACGTCGACGTCCATTTCGTCGCGGCCGCCGGCCCCGTCCGTCCGGCAATCAACCTACTTCTCCCGAATCGTACGGAGATGTCGATCCGTATCTGGAGCCAATGGATCCCTCTATACCCGCACCCGACGCCGCTCAGATTCCTGACGCGCGCGACAACGTGACTTCTCCCGCCCTGCCCTCGCCCGCGCCTGCATCATCATCCGGCAGTCCTCCGCCCGGGGCTCCTCAGGCTCCCCCGCCGCCTCTCCCGAATCCGCAGCAGTACGACCAGCAGCCGCTGGGTCAGGGACGGGAAGGAAATCAGCAGCGGCAGCCGGCTGGCCCCCGAGAGCGCGACAACAACCGGCATAACAACAACGGGCGCCGCTCGCGCAACCAGCGAGGGCGTGGCAGGCCGCAGCGACAGGGGAATGCACCACGCCCCGACCCGAATCAGAACCAGGCCGCACGCGCTCCACTCGCGCCCGTAGTTCCCGACGGCGAGACCACCGGCTGGTTCGATCCCCAGCGCGAAGGAGGGTTCGTCCGCCGGGCCGCCAACAGCTACCTCGCCGAAGCAGGCGACGCCTACGTTCACACGCAAGTCGCCCGGCAGTACATGCTCCGCCGCGGTGACCTGCTTCTCGCTACTACCGGTCACGATCACAGAAACCGGATCGTCGTCGTCGACATTCAGCAGATCAACGGCCTCGATCCCGCCGCCGCCGCGCGCCGCCCGGATTTCGGATCGCTCATCGCATCGTATCCCGAGCGCAAGCTCAAGCTCGAGACGGGTAGGCCCGCCAAGGTTGGACCCGAGCTCACCCGGCGCGCGATCGATCTCATCGCTCCCATCGGCTACGGCCAGCGCGCGCTCATCGTCGCCCCGGCACGCGCCGGAAAAACGATGCTCCTCCAGGCGATCGTCGAGGGCGTGGCGATCAACCACCCGCAGGCGGCATTGCTCATCCTCCTCGTCGACGAGCGTCCCGAGGAAGTGAGCGAGATGATCACCTGGGGTTACGGCGAAGTCGTCGCGTCGAGCTTCGACATGCCGGCCGTACGCCACACCGATGTCACCGAGATGGTGCTCGAGCGAGCGCGCCGGCTGGTTGAGCTCGGACAGGATGTCGTCATCGTGCTCGACTCCATCACCCGCATGGCCCGCGCGTACAACACGGTCGAGCGCGGCACCGGCCGCACCCTGAGCGGTGGGCTCGATTCCTCGGCCATGGCGAAGCCGAAGGCATTCTTCGGCTCCGCCCGCTCCGTCGCCCCCGAGCACGGCGGCGGGTCTCTCACCATCATCGCGACAGCCCTCGTCGAAACGGGATCCCGCATGGACGACGTGATCTTCGAGGAGTTCAAGGGCACCGGCAACTGCGAGATCAAGCTCGATCGCTCGCTCTCCGAGAAGCGCATTTTCCCCGCCATCGATGTCGCCACCAGCGGCACCCGCCGCGAGGACAAGCTTTTCCGCGCCGACCAGCTCGAGCACGTCTACACCCTTCGCCGCGGCCTTCAGCAGATGCCGTCGAGCTCCGCCATGGAGTGGCTGATCAAGCGCATCGCGGCGACTCCGAACAACGACGCGCTGCTGGAAGGCCTGTAAGATTCAGGGTGGCGGTGACGCGTTTTTCTCTGGTCTTCGCTGCGGCGCTCGCGCTGTCTCCGGGATTTCTCCCTGCGCAGGAGAACAAGAAGCCGGGCAACCCTGAAGTCGTCAACCTCACGCTCAAGGGCGTGAGCGCGGTAAAGGAATCAGAGCTCCGGCAGAGCATCCACACCACCGCGTCTCACTGCAACAGCTTCATCCTCAAGCCGTTCTGCTGGATCAGCAAGGCGAAGTACTTCTACACGAAGAAGTACCTGGACCGCAAGGAGCTCCAGCGCGATCCGCTTCGCATCATGGTCTTTTACTGGAAGCGCGGATACCGCGACGCGACCGTCGACACGGCCGTCGTCGACCGCGGACGCAACAAGGTCGGCGTCACTTTCACGATCAACGAGGGACCGCCTACCATGGTCTCCAACGTGATCGTCAATCAGGCCACCGAGCTCCTCAGCAAGCGCGACATCGAGCGAAGAGTCGTCCTCGGCCCCAACGGCCCACTCAATCTGATCAGGCTCGATTCCTCGCGGATTTTCCTCATCCAGGCACTATGGGAAAAGGGCTACGCCGACGCCGAGGTCGACACCGCGGTGGTCGTAGATCCCGCCTCGCGCACCGCCGTGGTGAGCTTCACGCTGAATCCGCGCTACCTGACGACCGTCGAGGACATCGTCGTCGATGGCAACTCCGGCGTCAGCGACAGCACCATCATGAAGTCACTGACTCTGACGGTGGGGGATATCTTCCGCCGCTCGGAACTGCTGCGCAGCCAGCGCAAGCTGTACGAGTCGAACATGTTCCGACGCGCCGCCATCGAGCCTCGCCCCCCGCTCGACGTCTCCACTCCCGACTCGGCGAAGGTCATCGTGGTGACGGTACAGGAAGCGCCGCTCCGCGAAGCGCGCCTGAGCGCCGGATTCAGTACTCTCGATTTCATGCAGCTCGAGGCCAGGTTCGTGCACCATAACTTCATGGGCGGAGCGCGGCGGCTGCAAATACAGGGCGCGGTGGGAAATCTCTTCGCCCGATCGCTCAGCGGCCGCGGGATTTTCCGCAACGTTACGGAAGTCGCGACGAGCGAGCGCGCCCGCTACTTCGCGCCCACCTACAACGCCAGCATCGACCTGCGGCAGCCGTGGTTCTGGTCGCCTCACAACGAGCTCGCGCTGAGTCTGTTCACTCACCGTCGCAGCGCGCCGGGGATCTATGTTGATCGTGGCTACGGAACCAGCTTCACCTTCACGCGCGAGGTGACTGAGAGAGCCCCGGTCAGCGCCAACTACCGGTTCGAGATCAGCAAGGTGGATGCGGGCGATGTCTACTTCTGCCTCAATTACGGCGTATGCGACCAGCCGACCCTCGAGGCACTGCGCGGCAACCAGCGTCTGTCCCCGTTTGCCGTCACGGCGGCAATCGACCGGACGAACGATCCTTTTTCTCCGAACCGCGGTTTTCGCGGCAACGCCGGCGTCGAGCACGCGTCCGGCTTCACACTCTCCGACTTCCGTTACAACCGCGCCACCGCGGATGCCGCCGGATTCTATCAGGTGAGGAAGCGCGGTGTGATTGGTGCCCACGTCCAGGCGGGCTGGGTTCGATCACTGGGCAGCACGCAGCAGGCGGTTGGGGTCGGGGCAGCGATCGGCGGCGGGATCCTCCACCCGAGAAAGCGGTTCTATGCGGGAGGCTCGCATTCGGTGCGCGGGTTCGGGGAGAACCAGCTCGGACCGCGCGTGCTGACGGTGCCGATCGAAGTCCTCCAGAGAAACGACTCGACGAACGTGCTCTGCACCAGCGGAGCGGACGTGACGGCCTGCGATCCGAACGCCGCCACACTCGCTGATCGCGATTTTGACCCCCGCCCGCTGGGCGGGAACTTCATGGTGGAGGGCAGCATCGAGGCGCGCTTCCCCGCATGGAAGCAGCTGACGGGGGCGGTTTTCATTGACGCCGGAATGGTCCAGCAGCAGCGGGATCCCAGCCTGCCCCCTCGCAGAGCGGCCATAACGCCCGGATTCGGCGTCCGGTACCGGTCACCGGTGGGACCAATTCGTGCCGATATAGGGTTTAATCCTGGTGCCACCGAGTCGCTACCCGTCGTCACCGAAAACGTCGTCAATGGTCAGAAGATCCTGGTCACACTGCAGCAGCGTCGTGTGTATTCGCCGGCCGGCGGCATCCTCTCCCGGATGGTGCTCCACCTGTCCATCGGCGAAGCGTTCTGATGCATAGATGGTGGTGGCTGCGGATCCTCGCGGTCCTCGCCGTCGTCGCGTTGGTCCTGTTCGGGGCCGCATACATCCTCACCAACAGCGGCTGGGGTCGGGAGCAGATTCGGCGGCGCCTCGTTGCGCTCCTCCAGGACAACAGCCACGGAATCGTCCGGGTCGGGAAAGTCACCGGGAATCTGCTCGGGGGATTTACCGCTCACGATGTGGTGATCACCGACAGCGCGAACGCGCCATTCATAAAAGCCGACGAGATCTGGGCCCGCTACACTCTCAGGACGCTCCGTGGCAAGCGCATCGAGTTCTCCGAAGTGCGTCTGGTACATCCCGTCATCGTCATCGACAAGCAGCCGGGGCCGAACGGGAAATGGAATTTCGACCGCATCTTCCCCCGCGACACGATGACGCGAACCGGCCCGCGCAAAACCGGCTGGGGAACGTGGATCCGGTTCAGTAACGCGACCATCCTCGACGGGGATTTAACGGTGCGCGCTCCGTGGCAGCCTGACGCCAATCTCAGGGGAGCCGAGCTCGAAGACGCGGTGCGCCGCGCGCTGAGACCGGAAGGACGACTCAAGGTCATCAGAGTCGCCAACGGCTTTCAGAAGGAGTCGCGCTTTCACCGGATCAACGCATTGCTGCCGCTCGTTCGCCTCGAGGATCCCGCCTACAAGACCCGGCTGATCGACGTCGCCGCGCTGAAGATGATCGCCGAGCCGTTCCGGCCGCCGGTAGCGGATGTGCGCGCGCTCACGGGCAGGTTCGAGTTCACCGGCGACTCGGTCTGGTGGAGAGGAGCGAAAGCATCGCTGCCGAATACCCGCCTGAGCGGCGACGGACGTTACCTGCTGACCAACGGAAATCTGCATCTGGAGCTCCGTGGTGATCCCGTGCGCCCCGGCGATCTGCGGTGGGCGGTTCCTAAGCTTCCCGAAGCTGGATCGGGCAGGCTCGACTTCGCGATGCACTGGGTCGGACCGAAGAGCATCTACGAGGCGCGCGACATGGACGTCGTGCTGGGCAACTCGAAGATCCAGGGTGGAATCGAAGTGACGGTGACCGACACTCTGGCGTATCGCGACGCGAAGCTGCGCTTCAGCTCGCTCGATACACGGCTCCTTGAAGAACTGTTTTCGGTGCAGATCCCGCGTCACGGCTTTCTGGCCGGCCGCGCTGAATTCGACGGCGGCCAGCGTTCCCTGCGCGTCGATGCGGACGTGACTTTCGACGAGGAGAGATCCGGACGCAGCCGCGTCGTCGCCGTCGGCGTTCTCGGTCTGCGCAACGGGGTGTTCAACGCGAGCAATCTCCGCCTGCGTCTCCTGCCGCTGCAGATGCAGCTGGCAAAGGCGCCTTCGCCGGATTTCCCCATTCGCGGCACGCTCACCGGAACAGCGACTCTCAACGGGTCGACCGCGTCCCAGCTGCTGGCGGTGGGTGATGTCACGCACGTCGATCGCGGCGCGCGGTCACGGGCGATTGGACGCGCGACGATCCGCACCGGAGGCGTGCCCTGGGTGGATATCGACGCGCGGATGCAGCCGCTGGCGCTTGCGACAGTCGGGCGCTTCGTCCCGGACATCGGCCTCCGCGGCGTTGCGAACGGACCGCTCAGGCTGCGCGGATCGCTGAGCAATCTGGCGGTGGACACGGAGCTGACGGTCGCCGACGGCGGTTTCATCGACCTGAGCGGAACAGTCGATCTCGCCAGCAGAGTGAAGGGTTACAACCTCGCTGTCACCACTCGGCTTTTCGACGCGAACGCGGTGATCGCCAGGGCGCCGCACACATCGATTACCGCGGTTGCCAGAGCGAGCGGACGCGGCTTCGATCCCGCTACGATGCAGGCGAACCTGGTGGCCGAGATCAGCGCGTCATCGTACGACACTGTTTCCGTCGACCGGGCGAACGTGAAGGTCAGAGTCGCCAGCGGCGTCGCGAGCTTCGATACGCTGGCGGTCGAGATACCTGAGGGCATAGTACAGGCGCGCGGGAGTTTCGGACTCGCGCCCGGTCGCACCGGCGATCTCACCTACCACATTGCGATCGACTCGCTCGTCCGCGTCGCCAGCCTGATTTCCGGGGACACGACCGTCGTCCCGCCGCGGCCCGGCATTCTTGCCCGTCGTATCGCGCGGGCGCGCGCTGACTCGATTCGCATCGCGCGGGAGACGGAAGTCGAGCGGGCGGTCACGGGCCGTGCTTTGCCGCGCACGGCAGTGGACACGCCCTCGGCGGTGCGGATGAACCAGCTCTCCGGCTCTGTCCGGGCCGATGGTGTAGCGACCGGCAACATCCGGAACTTCAGCGTGAAGGGGAGCGCCTCGGGCTCCAGCATTGTGGCGCGCGGCAATACCGTCGGGTCGTTCGTATCCGATTACACCTGGATCAATGCACGCACTCCGCAATCGCGGGTCACCGTCAATACTCAGGCGAAGGAAGTGCGGGCGCTCGGCTTCGACCTCGACAGCGTTTCAGCCAGGGTGTCCTACCAGAAGCCCAACGGCACGGCGGACATCGTCATCAATCAGGACGACGCCCGCGGCTACGCCGCCAACGCACAGTTCACGCTCGACAAGGTCCGGAACGCCCTCACGCTCAACAATCTCCGCCTGCAATTCGATACGAGCGTATGGGCAAGCACCCGGGTCGCTTCGCTGCAATGGGGACAGGCGGGCGTCGAGGTCGACAACCTCGAGCTCCGCAACGGGCCGACGGGGCGCATCTACGTCAATGGCCTGATCCCACGCGAGGGCAGCGCCAACCTCGACGTTGCAGTCGACAACCTCAACGTCGGTGACGTAATCGCGCTCACCCAGAGCGGCGCCAACGCGAGCGGCCTCATCTCCTTCAATGTTCACGCGACGGGCACGCTCGCCGACCCGCGCTTCAAGGGCTCATTCGGGGCCACAGACCTGGTCTACAACGGGACACTGACACCCGAGCTGCACGGCAACGTCGAGTACGCCAATCAGACGCTTACCGGCCGCGCGGAGGCCATGCGCGCGGGCAGGCTTCCGTTCCTGATCGCCGAGGGGACCGTTCCGGTCAACCTCGCCATCACCGGCGTCACCGGATCCCGCTTTCCAACGGACCGGCAGATCGCGCTGAACATCAACGCCGACAGTCTTCCGTTCGACATGGTGCCGCAGCTGAACGACTACGTGAGCAACCTGCGTGGGCAGGCGAGCGGCGACTTCCGCGTCACGGGCAGTCTCAACCGGCCGGTGCTGTCGGGACAGTTTGCGCTGCACAACGGCGCTGCCCGCATCGTCCCCGTCGGCGTAAACATGACCGGGATCGAGGCGTCACTCCACATGCTGGGCGATACGGTCGTGATAGACTCGATCATCGGGCGCACCAAAGACGGACGAGTCGCGCTGAGGGGAGGCATTGGGGTCGGCTCGCTGCGCGAGCCGTCCTTCGATCTCAGGCTCGACGCAAACGACGCCCTCGTGCTCAACAACCACCGCGGCGAGCTGGAGGTGAGCGCGCAGCTGGCGATGCTCGGTCCGTACAAGGACCCGCATGTGACCGGCACCGTGCGCATACGTGACGGCTTCGTGTACATCCCGCCCTCCGACAACAAGAATCTGATCGGTACGGATGATCCCGCTCTGTTCAGTGTTCTGGACACCGCGGTGATGGCGAATCGCGAGCTGTTCCCCACCCAGAATCCGCTGCTGGCGAATCTCAGAATGGATGTCGATCTCCGCGTGGACAGGGATGTGTTCGTGCGATCCCGGGAAGCAAACGTCGAGGTCTACACCGAGATTGACATCGGAGTCCACGTCAACCGCGCGAAGGAATCCATCGTGCTCGACGGAGTTCTGCTGAGCGAGCGCGGCGAGTACCGCTTTCTCACCCGACGGTTCAACATCAAGCGCGGCTCGGCGACCTTCATCAACTCCGCGGATCTCAATCCGACCCTGCAGGTCACCGGCGAGTACGAGGTGCAGCAGCCCAATCGCGAGGCGATCAACATCCAGATCCTGATCGGTGGCACACTCCGCACCCCGAACATCTCGCTCACCAGCAACGCCCAGCCGCCGATCCCGCAGAGCGATCTCCTCAGCTACCTCGCCTTCGGACAGTCGTCTTCCTCTCTCGTGCAGCTGGAGGGCTCGGGACTCACCAGCGGAAGCGGTGGTGACAACGTCGTCGGAGCGGGCGCCGCTCTGGCAAGCAAGCAGCTCGCCGGCGTGGCCATCGGTGTCGCCGCGGACGAGGTCGCCGGCGAAGCGGCGCGCTCCCTCGGCGTCGATGTCTTCACGATCACGCCGGCGGACGTCCAGACCGACGTCGGCGGCTTTCTGCGCGGCACACAGTTCGAGTTCGGAAAGTACGTTCGCTCCCACACCTTCGTCGCGGTTCAATCGCCGCTCGATCCCGACGCCCTCAAGCGCCCCGGCATTCAGCTCGTGCACCGCTTCGGGGGACTGAAAGGGTACCGGCTGGAGACGGGCCTCGAGACGCGCTACCTCCTTCAGGAGCCCACTCTATCGCGCGATCAGGGTGTGACTACGACCAGCGTGTTCGGGGCGTTCCTGATTCGTGAGTGGCGCTTCTAGAAGCGGAAGCCTTTTCCGTAACGCAACAACGGACAACGGATAAACGGGAAAAGCACAACGCATGAGTTAATGCCGCGCGCCGTACTCCTCCCACAGCGTCGCCACCGCCCTCATCCCGACCCTGAACGATTCCTCGCTCATCCACTCATTGGGCGCGTGCGCATTCTCTCCGGGAAGCCCGAAACCGAGTAGAAGCACCGGCGTTCCCAGGATTCGCTCGAAGTCGCCGACGACGGGGATCGAGCCACCTTCACCGGTGATGACCGGCTCCTTGCCGAACGCCGAGTGCAGCGCCTTCCGCGCGGCGTCGAACAACGGGCCGCTCAGCTCCGCGCGCCAGGGCCGGCCGCCGTGCAGGTGGATCACCTTCACCGTCACACCTCTGGGCGCGACCTTCTCGACGTGCGCCCGCATCAGCTTCTCGATTTCGGCGGGCTCCTGAGTTGGAACCAGCCGGCAGCTCACTTTCGCCATCGCTTTCGCCGGCAGCACCGTCTTGGCACCCTCGCCCGTGTAGCCGCTCAGCAGGCCGTTCACCTCGCACGTCGGCCGTGTCCAGAGACGCTCGAGAACGGTGAAACCCTTTTCGCCGCCGAGTGCCGACGCTCCGGTCTCGTGCAGCAGTGACTTCTCGTCGAAAGGGAGCGAGCGCATCTGCTCCCGCACCTTCGCCGGCCACTCCTCCACTTTGTCGTAAAAACCGGGAATCGCGACGTGGCCATTCTCGTCATGGAATGTCGACAGAATCCGGGCCAGCGCCATCGCGGGGTTCACCACCGCGCCGCCGTAGCTGCCGGAGTGGAGATCCCCGCTTGGCCCCTGCACGTGAATCTCGAAATAGGCGAGTCCACGCAGCGAAGAGAGAATCGACGGCTGCCCCGGGGCGAACATCGCGGAATCGGATATCACGACGGCGTCCGCCTTCAGCATGTCTTTCCTCTCTTCGACGAACGCCGCCAGGTGCTCGCTGCCGATCTCCTCCTCTCCTTCCGCCACGACGATCACGTTCACCGGCAGCTTCTTCCGCACCGCGAGATGCGCCTCGAGCGCCTTGACGTGCAGATAGAGCTGACCTTTGTCGTCGACGGATCCCCGGGCAAAAATCTTCCCGTCCCTCACCGTCGGCTCGAATGGAGGCGAAGTCCACAAGTCGAGCGGCTCGGCGGGCTGCACGTCGTAGTGACCGTAGATGATCACCGTGGGCGCGCCCGGCGCTTTTCTCCATTCGCCGATTACCACCGGATGGCCGGCAGTCGGGTGAATCGTCGCCGGCACTCCGATCTTGTCGAGCGCCGCCTTCAGCCATGCCGCCGCGCGCTGCGTGTCGCCGTTATGCTCGGACCTGGCGCTCACGCTCGGAATGCGCAGGAACTCGAAGAGCTCGGCGCGAATGCGCGCATCGTTGTCGGCAAGGAATTTCTCGAGATCGGGCGCCGTCGTCTGGGTCTTGGTCATCGGCTCGGATTGGTTGGCGCTTTTGTCATCGGGAAAGAGGTGCGACCGGCAGTGAGGGTCACCGGACAGTCAGGGTGTTCACTGCACGGACCGCACCCATTCCGGCGAATGTCGCCGCGATGCAGAGCGTGACGCTGAAAAATACGTAGGTCGCGGCCGCGCCACCGAGAGCGACGAGGAGGAGAGTCATTGCCGGTTAGATTACGGAGCGCCGCGCGTCCGCACAACTTCTTGCACCGATTTATGGTGGGTTAGTTTCAACCTGGAACCCCACAGATACGAGGCGACGGAGGAGAGGTGAGAGTTGCGAGACGGAGCCCTCACTCATGAGTCGGGAGGGAGCTGCACCCAAATGCGACGACTGAGGTCCGACTGACCTAAATCCTCGCAACTGAATACTCTGCTTCTGTCGCCCCGCATCTGCGTCGTTCTTTTTGGTTGGACTCTTCCGTTAGCCCACACCACGCATGCCCAATCGCCTCGCGAACGAGACCAGTCCGTATCTCCTCCAGCACGCCGATAATCCGGTGGACTGGTTTCCGTGGGGTCCGGAGGCGCTCGAGAAGGCGCGCACGGAAGACAAGCCGATCCTGCTCAGTATCGGCTACGCCGCCTGTCACTGGTGCCACGTGATGGCGCACGAGTCATTCGAGGACGCCGAGACCGCGCGCGCGATGAACGAAGGGTTCGTGAACATCAAGGTGGATCGGGAAGAGCGGCCCGACATCGACGGCATTTACATGCAGGCCGTGCAGGCGATGACCGGCCACGGCGGCTGGCCGATGACGATGTTCCTGATGCCGGACGGACGCCCCTTTTACGGCGGGACCTATTTTCCTCCCGAAGATCGCCCCGGACTGCCCGCGTTCAAGACCATCCTGCGCTCCGTACGCGATGGATACGCGCGCAAGCGGGAATCGCTCGCCGACAGCGCTGGCCAGCTGCTGACGCAGATCTTTCAATCCAACCTCGTCGCGGCGCGGGGAGGAACGGCGCCGACGCTGCAGTCGCTGGAGCTCGCCTACCGCTCCCTGGCACAGCGCTACGACATCCGTCACGGAGGCTTCGGCGGCGCGCCCAAGTTTCCCGCGACCATGGTGATGGATTTCCTGCTTCGCTACTGGAAGCGAACCGGCACTGCCTACGCGCTGGAGATGGTGCTCGACTCGTTCCGCAAAATGGCCCGCGGAGGAATTTACGACCAGCTTGGCGGGGGTTTCGCGCGGTACTCCGTCGACGCAGTCTGGCTGGTTCCCCACTTCGAGAAGATGCTGTATGACAACGCGCTTCTCGTTCGCCTTGGCGCCCACCTCTGGCAGGCGACGAAGGACGAAGAGGTGGAGCGTGTGGCGGTCGAAACGGTCGACTGGCTGGAGCGGGAGATGACATCCCCCGCCGGCGGTTTCTATTCGTCGCTCGATGCGGACAGCGAAGGCCACGAGGGAAAGTTCTATGTCTGGAGCGAAGCCGAGATCGATTCGCTTCTCGGTCAGGATTCCGCTGCCTTCAAGCGGTACTACGGCGTGACACGAGGGGGAAACTTCGAGGGCGGGAACATACTCTTCGTTGCCGCGGACCGGTCCGCTGCCGCGGCCAGATCGGGAATCACACGTCCGGAGCTCGATGCGGCGCTCGCCCGGGCGAAGAAGATTCTCTATGACGCCCGCGCCAGGCGCGTCTGGCCCGGACGCGACGAGAAAATCCTCGCGGCCTGGAACGGACTAATGCTCCGTGGCGTCGCCACCGCTGCCCGGGTATTCCGGCACGACCGTTTCAGGAGAATTGCGCTGAGGAACGCGGAATTCCTCGCGCGCGAGATGGTCCGCGACGGCCGCGTGATGCGCTCGCACAAGGAAGGTGTAACCCGCATCAGCGGTTTCCTCGAGGATCAGGCCGCGGTCGCTCTCGGATTTCTTGCCGTCTACGAGCTGACCCACGACCAGCGCTGGGTTGACGATGCACGGAAGATCGCCGATGCGATGATCCATTGGTTCTGGGATGACGAAAAAGGATTCTTCTTCGATACCGCGAAAGACGCGGAAGCGCTCATAACGCGTCCTCGCGAATCGACCGACAACGCGACACCATCGGGAACGTCTCTGGCCGTCGAGCTGCTGCTCCATCTCGCCGAGCTGCAGCGCGATCCCGATCTCAGACGCCGCGCGGCGTTCACTCTGGAAACTCTCGCCGAGGCTGCCGCGAAGTACCCGAGCGCGTTCGGCCACCTGCTGGGCAGCGTGGACATGGAGCTCAATGGAGCGGTCCAGATCGCGCTGGTTGGCAAATCCGATGATCCGGCGTTTCAGGCTCTGGAGCGAGTGGTTGCGGAACAGTACGTTCCATCGATGGTGCTCGCCGGGGGCGCGGCCGGACGCGAAGGCTCCGTAAAGCTGCTCGAGGGCCGGACCATCCGTGAAGGGAAACCGACGGCTTATGTATGTCGGGGTTACACCTGCGATGCCCCGGTGACTGAGCCTTCGGAGCTGGCCCGCCAGCTCGAGGGCGCGGCCAGAGTGCAAACGACAGTCTGAGGAAGACAACATGGATCGTCTCAATCGCTTCGTCGCCCAGATCTACGGCTATGCGGTCTGCCTGATCACCGTCATCGTGATGCTGATATCGATCAAGGGGATCATCGATGCGGCCTTCGACCTGAGCGACCCTGTCCGAGCTCATGGCGGCGCGTTCGGACGGAGCGGGCGTCCCCTGACGAACTTCGAGCTGTACAAAATGGACGCGCGTCGTGAGGCCATCCGGCCGCCGCGACCCGGACCGGATGGTCGCGATCTTACGGCCGACACGGTGTCGTCGGATGCGGACCTCCGGCGGATGTACGAAGCGGAGCGCGAGGCGCAGATCGGCAACACGAAGTTCCAGGCCACGCGCTCTCTCTTCAGTGGGCTGCTGTTCATCATCCTGGCCGGCGTTCTGTTCTTCATCCACTGGCGGTGGCTGAAGGGAATCACCTCGGCTCCTGCCGCCCCGTAGTGGCCGGGCCGCAGTCGTCTTTCACCCGGGGAATCTTTGCTGGTGTAGTTCTCGATTCGCTGCTCTTCCCCTATCCTCGCCCGCTCGCTGATCACTCGCCGGACGAAGCGCGCACGGTGCGCCGGCTCATCGCGGGTCTCAAGGCCCTTGAAGGTGATGTGATCGACTCCGCGAAATTCGATGAAGAGGAAACCATTCCTGATTCCGTGAT
>Ga0136614_10000661_pt1 | contig 18180 bp, 24 predicted proteins | sample AntDrymUQ2792106_2_FD_106643 | JGI IMG/M metagenome (GOLD analysis project Ga0136614, IMG submission 106643) | Polar desert sand microbial communities from Dry Valleys, Antarctica - metaG UQ279 (21.06) | ecosystem: Environmental > Terrestrial > Soil > Desert | place: Antarctica: Dry Valley... | reverse complement strand
CTCTCCGGGCGATCTCGCTGCCGCTTCGGATCTAACCGGCCGCGAGCCCCCAACTTGTCGGCCTGCGGGCCTTCGTTTGCGTGCGCTGGATTCGCGCCGACGGCCCGCACGTCACGAGATCGATTCCCCATGCCTACCTTCGCGAACCGAATCTGCCTACAACCGGCGTTCAACCTTCTTCGCGCACCCTCAGCGGCTTGATCGTGGGGCTAATCGGTGGATTCGGGCTTAGCTTAGTCGGTTCGCCCGCCCGGGGCGCTGCTATTTGGGGGCGTACATGTGGACGACTATGCCCGAGCTGAACGTCGTTGTGTCTAGGAGTGTCAGGTGGGTAACGTCAAGTCCGTCGAAGAGACGTTGACCGCTTCCGGCAACGACGGGGAAGACCCAGAAGTGGTACTCGTCGGTAAGATTGTGTTGCATCAGCGTGCGGTCGAGTTGGCCGGTTCCGAACTTCAAGATGTTCTGGCCGGGCTGCTCTTTCAGCTTGGCGACTTCGCCGGCGACGTCACCTTGGATGCGCGTGGCATTCCATTTGGTCTCTTGCAATGAAGTCGAAACGACGTATTTGGGGAGGCTGTTGATCCTGTCGGCGTAGTCATCGCCTGTCCGGGTGGGCCAAGCCTCCGCGAATCCCTGGTAGGTCTCACGTCCTAGGAGGAGGGCATCCGATGCGAACAGGAGACTGTGGGCGTACCTGTTGTGTTCCTCATCCCAGTACGGGGGCCCCCACTTCTCTGGTGACGAGATGACGCCATCCAGCGTCACGAATGTTGATTCGACCAGTTTTCTCATTCTTGAGATTGCCCTTCTTTGATAATCGGTTCTCTACTCAATGACTGAGAGCTTGATCTGGGACTCGCAATACGGTTGCCGCAACCCGCAGGTCAGTTGATGCCCGGCGCGATGGTTGACTCGAAGCGATCGAGCATATCCTGGTCGCCCGAACTCTCGATCGGCTCGACGGTTGGCCTGTGCCACAACCAGCAGTCGAGGTCGGCGGCCCTCCCACCGATCGCTGCAGCAGTCTGCTCCCGGGAGTCGGTATCGGCGGTGTGGATATCGGGCTCGTCGTAAGAGGTGTCGTCATCGGGGTCGGTGCCGGTGAATCGCCCCAGTGTGACGAACCACGATTCGCCGGTATCGGTAGCCTGAAGCTGAAGCCTGAGCGTCTCCCCGGTGTCGGGGGTGAAGGTCCCCCATGGGGGCACTCCCCCGTACATGATGCGCAGGGCCTCGTCGACTCCGTCGGCACTGAGGTGGGCGTCCATCGAAGTGCGGTTGCCTGCCGTCAGTTCGGCGTCAATCCTGTGGATCAAGGCCTCGTGAGCCTGACGGCGTCGGATGAAACCAACTGTCTGTTCCTCGTGCCACGTCCACGCATGAGCCTCCGGCGTCGCTGCGGCCAGAGCTTCCGCAAGGTCGTGACTCGCACGCTCATAAAAGTTGAACAAGCCTGCTCGGCCGGCCGGCCGCGATGGCTTGAGCTCTTCTGCCTGGGAGCCGGTTACCTTCTCACGGACGATCGTGCCCCAGAACCACTGCACCTCCCCCAGATGCCACAACAGATCGTCAGCGTTCCAATCCGGGCACGACTGGACGGGCACATGCGACGGAGCCTCACGTATGGCTTCGCCAAAGCGGGTAGACTCGCGAGCGAGGTGAGCGACGTAGTCGAGGTCATTGCTCATCTCATCGAGCCTACTGCTAAGTGCTCCCCACCGGAAATACGGCGCGCACCGAGAGCGTCACTGCGCCCCGGTTCGCCAACCGCGAAGAGCGCTGCGTACCTGGAAGGTACGTGAGCGACAGATGAATCCCAATTCCGACCTCGGCGGAGCCGTGGAACGCCGCGAGCGGGGATGCAGAGGCGTTCGAATGCCACCGTATTTATGGGGAGGTGCACTAAGAAGCAGCCGCCCTTTTCGGCTTTCTGTGGAGATTCACCCCCGCCTGAGGTGGGTGAATCTCCTGAGAAGGCAGCGCGCGAATTGACTACCTGATGCCCCGCGCCAGCCCCCAACCTTGAGCTGTCACTCCTTCCGCTGCTCGTTGAGGTGGCGGACGACTGTCTCGGCGACATCACCAAGGACCTCGATCTGCGTACGAGAGAGCAGGTCGATGAAGTGCCGGCGGACCGATTCAACGTGTAGGGGGGCCGCTCGCCGGATCTCGCTCCATCCACTTTCGGTCAGGACGATCACAGCGCCGCGGGCGTCCGCTGGATCGTCCTCACGAGAAACCAAACCCCGCTTCTGCATACGAGTGATGTGGTGGGACAATCTGCTGCTCGACCACAGCATCTGACCCGAGAGGTCGTTGAGGCGGAGACGGTGCCCGTGGGTCTCGGACAGGTTCGACAGGACGTCGTAGTCGGCATCGGATAGCCTCGAGTCACGAGCCAGATCGCGGGTGACCCGCAGATCGAGCAAGGCCCGCATCTGCCGGTAGCCGCGCCACGCCCGCTCCTCCCCACGGTCGAGCCAGGGCGGTTCTCCCATCGGCGCATCCTAGCTTATTACTGACACGTCATACAAACGCCTCCATCGTTGACATGCCACAGATCACCTCTCGAGAGCCACCCATGCGCGGCGCCCACAGGGCCTCCTCTTTCGAGTCCCAGCCGGGGCCGTCGCCTACACCTCTATTCAGGGCTCGGCCTTTTCGGCGTGAGCCTGCTGGCCTTAGTGGTGACCAAGGCTCTCACGCTTAGACTCGGGCGATGAGCGAAGCATCCAGTGCATACAGGGGGTGCCGGGAACGCATCGGCGAGATCGCCGCCAATCTGGGTCCCGTCGACCTTACCGGCACGATCCCCGCCTGCCCAGAGTGGACGGTCACCGATCTAGTTGCCCACCTGGCCGGTGTCGCAGAGGATTTCGCCGCCGGCAACCTCGACAAGGCGGGCGCGGACGCATGGACGAAAGCTCAGATCGCCCGCCGCTCGAAGCTGGAGATGCCCGCACTGATAAGCGACTGGGATGACATCTCGATAGAACTGGATCCGTCTCTGGATGAGATCCCCGCGGGAGTGGCCGCCATGCTCATCGGCGACGCCGTCACTCACGAGCACGACCTCAGGGGAGCGGTGAATGTGCCCGGCGCGCGCGACTCCTATGCCATGTGGATCGGCCTCGAACGCAACATCAGACGCTTCGGAAAGAGGATCAAGGATGCAGAGCAACCATCCGTGGTCGTTCAGTGCGAAGGCCGGGAGTGGCAGGCGGGAGTTCTCAAGCCGGCGGTCGAGCTTGAAGCTGATCACTTCGAGCTACTCCGCGCGCTGACCGGAAGAAGGACACTCCAAGAGATCACTTCGCTGGCGTGGACCGGCGATCCCAAGCCCTATCTAGAGCTGGTCTCCAGCTACCCAGTAGCCCGCAGCTCCTTGTCGGAGAGCTGAGGACAGCCCTCACGACAAACGAGGGGCGGAGTGAACACGCCCCTCGTCATGTCCTGTCAAGCGGATCGTTTACTTCGTGACCGCTGCTCCTCCAGACATGGAGCCGGCTCCCGCGAGGAACGGCTCCGCCGCTGCGAGGACCTCGTCCTTGCTCAACGGCGTTTCCGTGGCGCCCATGTAGACGCCGCCCTCGGGTTCGAGGCCCAGGAGGTTGCCGACCACCGCTGCGTGGCGAGCCTCGACGCCGAAGATTCCAGCGGCCGCCTGCAAAATCGCTTTGTCCTTGATGAACCCAGCCGCTCCAAGATAGGCCTGCACGCCCAAGTTCTCGAACGTGTGGCTCGTCTTGAGATAGCTTTCTCGGTTCGAGAACGCGTCCGCGAAATCGACGCCTGGGGCCTCGACCGGGGTCCCGCCAATCTTGTTGATCGTGTCGGTAATGGCCGCGACGTGGGCATCTTCGTCGGCCCCGATAGTCTCGAGGTACTGGGCCTCCTTACCGCTGAGCAGCCCCGCCTCGTTGCCCTGACGGTAGAACTCCGATTCGAGATACTCAAGCGTTAGCGCATAATTCAGTACCTCGACATCGTCCGCGAAATCCGCGCCCTGCGCGAAAGCAAACCGCTGGCCCAGCATCTGGAGGCCCACAACAGCGGGAATGGTGGCCGCGGTCCCCTTCATGAAGTCTCTTCTATCCATGTGAGATCAGCCCTTCTAGCTCTTGATGAACGGCATTGCGGCCTTGAGGACCTGCTTCATGCTCTTGTTGTCCTCGACCGGTGCAGGGAATGGGTTGCCGCCGATAAGGTCGGCGATGATCGCCGCATGGCGGGATTCGACCCCCGCGATCGACGCGGCCGCTGCAAGCAGGTCGACGTTCTGAATCGCAGTGACCTGACCGTGGTAGGCGGCGACTCCGAGCTCCTCGAATACAGAGGCCGTTTCTAGAAACGTTCCCTTGTCCCCGAACGTGCCCTGCGGGTACTTGGTCTTCGGTGCCTTGACGGGCTCGCCGCCCAGATCAGAGATGGTCGAGGAGATCGTCGAGACGTGCGCGTCCTCGTGCGCTCCGATGGGGACAATGAGGGCCTGCTCCCGGCCTGAGAGGATTCCAGCATCGAGGCCGCGTTTGTAGAAGTCGGCCTCGAGGTACTCGAGCGTTAGTGCATAGTTCAGAATGTCGATGTCACCTCCGCCTTGACCAGAGGCGAAACGACGCTCGCCAAGTCCGGCCACGGCGAGTGTTGATCCGACGCCAAATAAGGCAGCGTACTTCAGAAAGTTGCGTCGAGCGTAGGAATCCTCGATGTCCATAACAGCTTGTCCATCAAAGACCTGCTTATCACTCATTGCAACCCTCCTTTCTGTTGGTGGGACACCCTTGCGCATCCCTGCTCTATTCGTTGGCTACGTATTCAACGATTCGTTAGCTAAGCGCTGACCGGATTGGTACGACTTGACGCTACTTTTCGGGAGCTCTTTTCGCATGTGCCGACACGACGATCCGATGGGTCCGCTGCCCCTTGGGAGTGCAGGCCAACAGAGTGAGAATCCGGACGCGCTTCTTCTTCGGTTGCCTGAGCACGAAGTCGACGTACTCGGATTCTGGTACTACTGTCGTTCTGAGCACGCGATAGGTGACGGCGGCGTTGCGACCCACCTTCGTTGTGATCCTGTTGCCCGGTCGCTGAAGGTCGAGGTCCGCAAAGGGAGCGGTGAACGTAGTCCTGTGCCCGGCGAACACGGAGTTTCCCGCATTACCAGGATTTGGTGTGCCGGGCCAGTGGCCGGGCCCGTTCTCGACCACCTCGTCTACGACACCGCTGTAAAATTTTGTCTTCAGCCCAATGACGGGAATCCGCATAATTCCCAGCGCCGAATAGTTACCATCGCGCACCGCGAAGGGCTTCCTGAGCTTGACCTTTGTGTCGGAGCGTTTGACCGGGGCATCCGATGCGTGGCGATCCCCGTTGCGCAGGTCGTCAAGAACTCTCAGTACGCGCGGCTGTTGGGGGGTGCCTGCCGGTCCGGGGATTGCGTTGTCACTGGCGGGGGCCGACGCAGGGCCAATATAGGCCACGCCGATTCCGACGAGGGCCAGGACGGAAACGGCACTCGCCACAAGCGTCGATCGATTCAATGCGGGTCGCTTGAGCTTCATGTCGTTGGAGATACGTAAGTCAGCACCCCCCCGGATGGGTTCGCTCCGGTGCCACGCCTCAGTCAGCGTCAATAGTGAACTCTGTCCTCATCGGAACCATCGCAGCAGTGACTCCAATACCTAACGCCTCTTGCTCCCGAACACATCATGTGAGACGAACCCGGTGTATGTTGGCCGCCCTGGCAGCGGCGGCCGTCCTGATGGCTGCCTCCGCGTGCGCCTCCAATGAAGTCGACACGGACAGCGATGCCACGCCGCAGCCATCTCCGGCGTCACGAGCGGCAAACCGATCCAAGAAAGCAGGGTCCGAGGCCAACGCCTCTACGGGCCCCACGCCTTCGACGGAGCGGGCTCGCATTGTCGATACCGCATTCGAGCCGGAGAGTCTGACCGTCGCTGTGGGCTCCGCCATCGTGTGGAAACAGAGCGGCTTGCAAGCTCACTCCGTGACCGCCGCGGACGAGTCGTTCGATTCGTCCCCTGATTGCTCTCCGATCAAGACCGACAAGTGTCTGGGAGAGGGGGACGTCTTCAGCGTCGACTTCACAGAGCCCGGCAGCTACGACTACTACTGCAGGGTGCACGGCCTTCCCGATGGCACCGGCATGACCGGCACTATCACCGTCGAGGACTGAATCTTTGTCGTCCCAGGCTGTTCCCTGCCACGAAGGGCATCGATGATGCTCACGAAATCTTGGGATCGAGCACGAGATCTCAGTGTCTGGCCCCAGGAAGTACATTCTTCGAAAACCATTGTGTTGCGCTACTCAAGTTCCATGAGACGTCGACATCGACGACGAACGCGACAGCCTGGGCGGCGGCTGACTCTTGATCGACTGCATATTTATGTACCTCTGAGGTACATGAACGTGCACTTGCCTCTCAAGAATGCGCAGCATTCAAGCATTAGGATAGGAAGCCGCGAGTCAGGAGGGTCGCTCGGCAGCCCCCCACGGTGGATCGGGTAGCCCCGCGTCGAGGGCTTGCCCGGGGCCGCAGTCGTCGGATCGGTACGCCGGGCTCATATGCGGGTAGATCGTCTGCCAGTACCAGGAAGCCAAGTAGCGTGCGTCCGATCGGGCGGCACCCAGAAGGCGGGCCATCCGTGCATCGCGCTGCATTGCCCGGCATTCGCTTTCCGCCTCGCTCTTAACCCCGCTCATGTGCATCGCCTCATGAGTCAGCACGTGCACGGCGACCATCTCATCCCTGCTCGCCTCTATTCCTTCTGATCGGGTAAAGGACGCCAGTGCACGGCACTGCTCCCATTTGATCGTCGTCCTCCTCTCGGGTACACCGTCCGGTCCAAACGCCACATAGCCGAGGTCTGCGCCGGCATCGGTGAACGTCTCGCCTGCGGTTTGACAATGCACATCGACTGAGGACCCCACGATCGTCGAGGCCGCCCCGGCGAGCCTGTGCTCCAGCCGCGCCCTCAAGAGCCATGGAGCCAGAGCCGCGCCGCCGAGCAGGACAAGAGCCGCGACCGAGAACAGCGGGAAAGAGCGCGAACGACCCAGAGCGTCGCTTCTCCTCCCCCACCAGCGCGCGGAAATGCCTGCGGCGCCAATACAGAGTGCTCCCGAAACCCACAGCAACATTCAGGAGATCCGCATGTCGGGAGGACGAACAAGACGTCCCCGCTCTGGGTTGTCGGCGATCATGCCCCACCATCGGGAGCAGGTCACTCAGACTTGAGGCGCCGCCCCGGCGGATAGCGGTGCAACGAGGCCTCTATCCTTCCCGTTCCACCGGAAATCCTCTCTCCAGCCAGCCGGCCATGCCCCCGCGCACGAGAAGCGCGTCACGTCCGGCTCGCCGCAAGATCGACGCCACCAACGAGCTCCGCACTTGCGTTCCGCAAACCACCGCATACCTACCGGCAACAGGGATCTCTGCTACACGGTTCCACGCTTCCATGGACGACAACAACCTCGCTCCGGCAATGTGACCGAATCGGTACTCGTAGCTTTCACGCGCATCGATCACCTGGAACTCGCCGTTGGACGCGTTCAGGTCATCCACACTGATAACGGGCGTGGAAGTGCAAGCACGACCGGCCCTCACCCACTCGCTGAGGCCACCGCCCAAGAATCCTTCCACGCCAAGTCCCGCCGCGCTCAGTATCTCGGCACCCAAGCGCACCGTTGCGTCTGCGTCAGCGCAGATGATCACGGAGATGTCCGCCGGCAGCACCATCTCCGCCCGATCGGCGAAGTCGGCCTGATTGAATTGGAGGTTGATCGAACCTTCGATGTGCCCGCGGGCAAAGGCAAGCGGGGGCCTCAGATCAATGAGTACCGAGCCGTCGGCCAGCTTTGCCTCGACTTCCTCCACCTCCAGCACCCTTACTTAAACACAAGCCTGATCGCCATCGGTCGGCCCGAGGTCCGAGGCCTGCCCCAGCGGCTCGAACCGGTGCTGCTCGGGAATCACGCCTCCGCACCTTTTCTAATGAAGAACACGAACACACCATCTTCCTCGTTCTGGGTCAAGAGCTCGTTGCCTGTGTCCTCCGCCCATGCCGGAAAATCGGCGACCGCTCCTCTGTCCGTGGCGAGAATCTTGAGCACATCCCCTGCCTCCAGGGACCTCATCTCCTTGCTGGCCTTGACCACCGGCATGGGGCACAACAGCCCGGTGACGTCGAGGACCTTGGTTTCAATGATATCGCTCATCCCGTCCCTCCCGCGGTGGCACTCCTCAGATGAACAGCGTGGTGTGTGACTTACGAGCTAGCGACATGAACGCTGCGGCACCGGCGAACTCGACTCCGTCGATGAAATCCTGCTGCTCGTAGCCGAATACGTCCATCGTCATCCGGCAGGCGATCAGCCGCACGTCCGACTCGAGGGCGGCTTCGAGCAGCTCGTCGATGGTGGCTACGTTCTTCTTCTTGAACTTGGACTTCATCATTGATGTGGCCATCGGGACCATTCCCGGCATCGCCGTAAGGAGTTGCGGCATGGGCATAGGCATCGGCATCGCCGGGTTGCCGGTGGGGCCGATCTTGAGCAACTTGTTGTGATCCCTGTGGATGATGCTCAGGCCATAAAAGGTGAAGAACACCGCCGTTTGCATCCCGAGCGCTCCTGAGGTGGTGGCGAGGATCAGCGGTGGATACGCCCAGTCCAATGTTCCCTTAGATGCGATGATGGCAGCATGCTTGGCTCCAGAGTCGCGCTTGAGGACCCGTTCGATCTCCTCTCGAACGATCCTGCGAACCGCATCTTCCCCCATGACCCCGGTTGCGAGAGTTTCATCCCGCGCGTCTTGCAGCATCGACGACCTCCTCTCCGCCGGAAGAAAGACCTTCGGACAAAAGAGCCGCGGCGGTTTCGGCCCTCCCCCTCCAGAACAACGAAATGCCTTCGAGATCGCTCGCGAATGACGCATGGCGTTCCGCCGAGCGGTAAGCCTCCTGTGTGAGCCATGCCAGCGTGGCATCGGCGTCCTGGGCGAGAAAGCTCTCGAGCACAAAGCGCCGCTCGCCGACTCGGAGCCCGAGATCGAGATCACGAGCCGCGCGCGAAAAATCGGTGCGGGTGAGAATCATCCCACTGCGCACAGGCGCGAGCAGCCCGGAAAGAAATGAGGCTGGGTCCTCCGAGGGCGACAACAGCTCAGGCGCGTCTCTGAGGTGCAGGGGCAGTTTCTCCTGCCTACCGGCCGTGCCTGTTTCGTCGATGAGTGCGTCGAGCAGAAGCTCCGCCCACCCTGCATAGAAGGAAGTCGCCACCACGCGAACCTTATCTGCGAAAACAGGCACCCAGCTAAGGAGGTGCTCCCACAGCAGGGCTTTGCGGGATTGGCGCCTGAGTGCCCGCCGAGCTTCATCCGGCTCGTCCAGCTCCCAGTCGATAAGGCCTGCGTACAGTGCCAGCAGCGCCGCCAGATGATCCGGTTCGGCGGGCGGGCGAAGTCCCAGCGCGCGCCAGAAACCCGCCACCCGATCACGCGCCTCGCCTCCCAACATTCCCTCGGCCCCCACATACACCGATGAATAAGGATAGAGCTGGAAGAGGAAGGCGTCCGTGTAATCGTGCTCCTCCGGCTGGCCCGACAAACCCAGGGCAGCCCCTAAATCGAGAGACGCCGAACCGGGCGACTCGCACAGGGAGCCGAGCGCTCGGAACAGCTCCGCGCGTGAGGTCACGTCCGCACCTCCGGGAGCTTGAACACGTCCCTGGCGGGTTTTAGCGGACGCATCAGCCAGTAGGGCCTGCGCGTCTGATCCGGAGAAACCGCCAGGGCGTTTCTAGTCAATTCCATCCATCGTAGGTAGACCTGGTGCGCCTTGGTCGTGTCCACGAAGATGTCTCCGTACGAATCGCCGGTCTCCGCCTTCGAGACACTCACGGCCTGATGCCAGCAATGCTGACCCGAGATCGGGTCGGGGTGCACGGAAAAGGTGAGGTTCTGGTGCACGCCCACGTCGGTCCACCAGATCCGCTTGGTATCCGGGTCAGACGACTCGTAGGGCTCGGCCCCTCTGCGCCGCTTCATTCCCCAGCGGCCGTCATTGCTGTCGAGGTCGACTGTCGCCATCATCTGGCGTTGTCCCTTGTCGGTGAGCTTCCACCGGCCCATGTGATGGCTGCAGGCGACTACGCCGGGCCGGATCCCTTCGGTGATCCAGACCTTGACCACGAAATGTCCGATCTCCGTTGTGACTCGTACGAGATCTGCGGGCCCGATTTCGAACCTGGTGGCATCCACTGGATGAATCCACAACGGGTTTGAGTGGGCGATCTCATCAAGCCACTTGGCGTTGGCCGAACGCGTGTGGATCTGAACCGGCAACCGAAAGGTTGAGATGAGCGGCATCTGCTCCGGGGCGAGAGCCGCAGGATGGACGTGGCTTCGAATGTATCCGGGAAGCGCGTGCTCCCTCCAGCCCCAGCTCGCCAGCGTCGTCGAGAAGAACTCGAGCCGCCCCGAGGGGGTCGGGAAACCGCGCAGCACTTTGCCATCGATGCGCACCCCCACGGCCCGGCGACCAATTGCGTCGGGCTCGGGCGTCGCCTGCGGCACAACATTAGGGGAGAACGGCTTTTCGGAGTTGGCAAACACGCGCCCGAGGCGACTCTCGCCCACTCCGACAAGCTCGGCGGGTGCGATCTCTTGTTCGTGAACCGCCCCGACCCCTTTGGAGATTTCGAAAGCGCCGTAGCGACGCATGTAGTCGAGCGCGCTGAGTCCCTCAGCGCCGGCCTTCTCGGGCAGTCCCGGCACGGAGTTCTGGAACATCCACTCGTAGTACTCGTCCACGCTCAGCTTGGTGCCGGGGTCTCTCTTGGACTCGTAGTAACGGCGAATGCCGAGATCCCCGTCCGGGTCGATGCGCCACGACAACTCGATCCAGAACTCGTTTTCCTCCCACACCTCGCCAGGATTGACCTCGCGCGTGTCGGAGACGCTCTCACCCAGGCGTTCACGTGCGGCCTTGAGAACAGGTTGGCGGAATCCAATCCACTGCCCGTCATACTGCTCGTAGGAATGAACGTCATGGCGCTCGGACGAGTGACCCATCGGCAGGATGTAGTCGGCGAAATATGCCGTCTCGTTCCAGGTCGGAGTGAGCGCGACGTGTAAACCCACCTTGTCTTCGTCGGTCAGTGCCTCGATCCAGGAGAACCCGTCCGGGTTCGTCCACACTGGGTTATGCACACGAGTGAAATAGACATCAAGCCGCCCTCTGTCTTCCTTGAGAAAGTGAGGCAGCAAAAAGCTAAGCTCGTTTAGTGCCAGTGGATACTCGAGCGGCCACGTGAGCTCGTTCCAGGTATGAGGATGCGGCGGCGAATAGATTGGGGCGGGGACGAACTTGTGCCATGCGTTCGGATATGTTCCGCCCGGCGTGGCGATCGCCCCTAGGAGGGCGTTGAGGAAGAACAGAGTGCGAGATACCTGCCAGCCTCCGAGGTTTCCCGCCGCAGCCGAACGCCAGTTGTGTGTCGATAGACGGGTTCCTGCGGTCGCTACGATTGTCGCTACATCCGCGAGGGTTGCGCCCGCAATGCCGGATTCTGCTGCGGCGAATTCGAAGGTGAACTCTTTGTAGAGCTCTTTGAGGATGCGCTCGAAAACCTCAAAGCGCTCCTCCAAATCCGGATGCTCGCTCGCCAGGTACTCTCTCCAATTCCACCACCGTCTCACGAACTCGCGGTCGTATAGGTCATTCTTGATGAGGTGGTTGGCGATCGCCAAATTGATGGCGGCCTCGCTTCCCGGATAAGGCGACAACCAATGATCGGCGTGAGTGGCGGTGTTGGACAAACGCACATCGAGCACGATCAGCTTGGCACCAGCTTGCTTGGCCTCCATGACGCGCTGGGCGTGAGGGTTGAAGTAATGGCCTGCCTCCAGATGCGAGCTAATGAGATAGATCACCTTGGCGTGCGCGTGGTCGGGACTAGGCCGGTCGATCCCCGTCCAGAAGTGGTAACCCGCGCGCGCTCCGGAGGAGCACACGTTCGTATGCGAGTTGTGTCCGTCAACTCCCCACGTGGCAAGCACTCGCTCTGTGAAGCCATCCTCGCCGGGGCGCCCCACGTGATACATGACCTCGTTGTGACGATCTTCTGTGATCGCCTTGCGAATTCGCGCGGCGAGCTCGTCAAGCGCCTCTTCCCAAGTGACCTTGACCCACTTGCCCTGCCCCCGAGCTCCTGCACGCTTGAGCGGGTAGAGGATGCGGTCCGGGTCGGTGACTTGATTGAGCGTGGCCGGGCCCTTGGCGCAGTTGCGTCCCCGCGAGCCGGGGTGCTCGGGGTTGCCCTCGAACTTGCGAACCTGCAGAGTTTCCTTGTCGATGTAGGCAAGAAGCCCGCAGGCTGACTCACAGTTGAAGCATGTCGTGGGTACGAGCATGTAGCGCCTCTCGACTCTCTTTGGATATGAGCGTGAGTCCAGCTCGACCCAGTCGTCCCAGCGCTCCTTGGGAGGAAAAGCAGCAAGATTGATGCGACTGGGGCCCGGATAAAAGGTTTCGCCACGGGCTTCGACCTCTGCTCGCGCCGCGCTCACTCGACGTGCAAGGTCGTCGAGGTTCCTCTCCGTCATGCCGGCTCCTTCCCGTGAGACCACCTAGGCAAGAGGCACCGCCTGGGCTGCCTGCACGTATGCGTGCTCGTGAGCGAGAAGGCCGGCGAGCGCCACCGGGGCCGCCAACGGCCCGATTAGAGGTGCGGTGAGTCCGACTGCGACCAGCGCCACCCCGACCCAGAAAAAGCTGCCGAAGCGGCCTCTCGTCATCTCCCACACGGCGAGGTGAGCATGGGCGGTCGGGTGAGCAAGGGTGACCTCTCCCCACACCATCAGGAGGTGGACGAGAACTCCGGCCGCAAGGACGAAGGCCAGGGGGGTCACGGCAGCTTCATCGAACACCGGAGCGAGCAACAGCAGAACCGCAGATCCGGCGAGTGTCATTTGCACGAACATGTGGGGCGGCAGCAGGGCGCTCTGCCACATGTCTCGCCCCTTGGATTGTGCAAACAGATAGGCCGTGTAAACGGCAGCCATGATCGATAGAGGTACACCCGGTACCGCGAGTACCTTGTGAGCGCTGCCTAATTCTAGGAGGGTAGCAAGAAGATGCAGCGTCAGCACACCACCGTAGCCTGCAATCAGAAAGCCCCCCTTTACCAGCCAGCTGCTCCACTGTGGGCGCGTGAAGATCATATAGAACCGTTTGGGGTGACTGAGATCGGCAATCAGAAGCCCTCCGGTAGCCGCCAAGAAGAGCAAGCCAGTGATCGGGGCCGCCCACGTGAAGATATCGCTGTCCCACGAGATCAACCCGGCAAGGATGAGCAGCAACGGCACCAGGTAGGCACCGGCGGCAATCGCCTTGGTCCAGGTGTAGAGGCTCACGCGCCAGTCCCATGGTGCTCGATGCGACACGTCATAAGAGAGCAGCGCCGCCGCGCTCGAGTTGCTCCACCCTTGAGGGTGGCCGGAAACGACGTGGTCCCCGCCGGTAGTCTGCTCGCTCCACATGAACGTGTCTCCACCCGGCCGTCGCGCCGCTATGGGATCGAGCGTCGCCTGATGAGCCCCTTTGTAGAAGACCTTGGGTCGCGTCTCCTTCTCCGGACGCCGGACTGTTACCGGCTCACGGTTCACGACTTTGGCCACTCTGGAGACAGGGTCGTTCAGATCACCCACGAAAATAGCCTCGACGGGACACACGACGACGCACGCCGGTTCGAGACCGATGTCCAACCGGTGCGTGCAGAAGTTGCATTTCTCGGCCGAATGGTCTTCGGGGTTGATGAAGATCGCGTCGTAGGGACAAGCGGCGATACAAGCCTTGCAGCCGACGCAGATCGACTTGTCGAAGTCGACGATGCCGTCCTCTCGCTGATACATCGCAGCGGTCGGACAGGCGGCGACGCAGGGCGCGTCTTCGCACATGTTGCAGCGCGTTACTTGGAACGAGCGCCGAGTTTGAGGAAAGTAGCCGACCTCGACCGACTTTACGTAGGTGCGCGTCACACTCAGCGGAACTTCGTTCTCGGACTTGCATGCTGTCGTGCATGCGTGGCACCCGATGCAGCGGGTCTGGTCGAGCACTTTGCCCCACTTTGCCCTCTGCCTGGGCATGCTGGTTATCTCCAAGGAGCCGGACGCTGCTGACCGGTTGGCTTGCACTCCATCCCCCCAAGCGTGCTGATAATGACTCATTACTTCCGCTCGCCGGCGGACGCTTGCCCACACAATGTCACAGGGAGACTCGAGTTCAGGCGAGGATTGGCCCAAAAAGCACCGTGTAGGTCGGATTTGGGACAAGGTTGGGTGGACCGGGGTTCATCGGCGGGCAGAGCGGGGGCCGGAACCGGGACAGCCGGAAAATCGATTGCGGAGACCCTGCAGCGAGGTTTGGTACACAAGCGGCCGTATAGGGCGTTTCTGTACCAAGGTTGCTTCGGGCCGTGGAGTCCCGGGGGCGCTTCAGACCGATGCCTGGAACGACGCCGAGGCTGGGGCGCCTAGGAAGCGGCCGAGGTCGTGGGCATCGGCGGTGATGGCGTTTCGGTCGGCAGAGCGCAGCTTGGCGAAGGGCTTCACAGTGACCTCGAGACGCCGGCCCGCTCGCTCGTGTTTCCAGACACCGGCGACCATCCCATCCACAAGGAGCACCGGAGAGACCCACCCCGCTTTTCGAAACACCAGGTCCTCGAAACGAGGCTCCACCAGCGAGAGGCGCGGGCGGGTACCGGCCACATAGACGTCGAAAGCGGGCAGGAGGCGCGGCGTGGGAGAGTGGTGGTCTGTCGCCAGTTCCGGGAGGTCCTCTGTCAGAGCCCAGGCACGGTGCCCCTCGATATCCACTTCGGTAAGTTCGTCTCCAGAAGCCTTTAGCACCCGCCCCGCGGGAGCCGGCTGCATGCCCCACCAACGTGCGAACTCCTCGCGATCGGCAGGTCCGTAGACCCTCAGGTAGCGGCGGACGATCTCTCGCCACGCCTTGTCAGAGCTCGGCACTTTCCAGCGACCGAGCCAACGATCGGGTCGTACAAACGTCACGCTTTGACCCCGCGGTGGCCCGGAGCAGAGATAACCGTGAAAGGCCGCCGGCTTGAGCATCTCTCCCCAGCCCGAGAGCATCAGATCCCCGCCCTTGGCTCCGGTCTTCTTGGCCACCTTCTCGGCGAGCATTTCGCGAGTGATGGGATCGGCGCCCAAGGAACCCCTGATGGCTTCGAGCGTTGTTCTCAACTCCTTCTCCGACATTCCGATCATCCTCAGCCACGCCCCCTTCCACCACCTGTCGTGCTGCGATAAGGCCGCGACGTACAGAGGGAGGTCGGCGGCGGTGAGCACATGCAGGGTGCCCCGCATGGACCACGTTCTGACCAATTCGCGTGTTTCCCAGAGCGCTTCTGTGATGTCGTCACGGTTGGCGCCGTCGACGCGTGCCCACATCTGCAACTCGGCCGAGGACTGAACCTGTGCGTGGAAACCGCACACATCGCTGACCACATCCAAGAGGTGCCCTTGGGACACCCTCTGATCGAGGTGTTGACGCGCCAGTCGCCACGCTCTCACTCGGTCCCAGGTCAGGAGCGTCGGGAACTTATAGAGCATCAGCTCAAGGCTAATCCCTTCTTGCTAATCCTTCTTTGCTGCCCAACTGCCGTTACAGTTTCAGCGCTCGTGCCCATACGCCGTCTGAAGTCATGAGGAAAACAGAGGTGCGCTCTGAGTCGCCCAAGGCTGCGGGCGAGCTGCTGCTCGTCGGGAGCATGCCGTTCGACCGTCGAAGACGTCTTTCGGGAGTGTGGCTCGATCTTGGGCGATTCTCTGGCATCCCCTCCCAGACGGGGAGGTCGGCGACCGGAGGAACTGGACCGAGTACCTGGCCTTGCGCACATTCGCACCCCATGAAGCTCTCGAGGAGGTTCAGAGACCGAACGGCGGGCGTATACCAGTTTTCCTTGATCGCTCGATAGCCTCTGGCGGCGCACTGGATCTGGAAGGACTGACCTGGCACTTCCGTGTCAAGCCCGGGGTCGTCAAGCTTGCCTTCGACGATCTGCATTACGCCGTCGAAGCGATCACCATACGAGATCTTCCGTAGCCTCCGAGCCGGCGGAGTCATCCCCTCTCACGTCCGATTTCAGGTCGGCTTCCCGCCTCCAGCAGCGCGATTGAAGAGTACTTCTCCGAGCCGGGCGACTCGGAGATAGTCAAGCGGGCCTACGAATCTGCACTGCGCTGTGAGATTGAGCGCCTGCTGGAAGTGATTCCCGCGAGCGACCTCGCCATTCAATTCGACTTTTCGAACGAAGTCGTCGACCTGGCGATGGGTGACGTATCTGCGAAGTAGTGGCTCCCCCAGCAGAGTTGGGAGGAGAAACTCGCTCGTCACACCGAATCCCTCGCACAACCCTGGCGGGCATCCCCGACGAGACGGTGCTCGGTTACCACTGGTGCTAGGGGACGTGGGGCGGTTGGCCCAGAATCGTCATGCCGGATCTGGGTCTTTGCGTACGGCTCTCGAATGAAGCCGTCGCCCGCTCGCAGCGCCGCGTCGACTACGTGCACATGCCCGTGATTCGCAGGGCGGAGGCCGAGTTCTTTACACCCTTGAACGACCTCGACATAGCCGGCACCAGGGTGTTTCTTGGTCTGATACATCACGACGACGACCCTGCGACCTTCCGGGCTCAGTTAACCCTCGCCGCCTCCTATCTCGATGACTTCGGTATCGCGGGCCCCTGGGGCTACGGACGAGTCCCGTCGGAGAACCTCCCAGATGTACTGAGCACTCACGCCCTCGGTCTGGACGAGCTGAGGCGGTCGCGCGCCGGCAGGTGACCTTTTCAACGCCAGCACCGCCGAACGGGGCTCCTGTTGATTTGATCGCTCTCAGCAGACGACGACATCGATTCGATCCGGTTGATCTTTTCTACGGGAGCCTCGCTGAGCGACGTCAGCGTAGAAAAGATCGGCCTACAACACCCGCCTCGTTGAGCGCGGCTACCGTCGATAGAGTCAGGTACCACTGATCTCCTGACGGCGGAAGCAGGACTCGACGTGATCGTTGACCATACCCACTGCCTGCATGACCGCGTAGCAGATCGTCGGCCCTACAAAGCGGAAGCCGCGGCGTTTCAGCTCCCTGCTCATCGCTCGCGAGGCCTCTGTTTCGGAGGGCACGTCGGCCGGCGATCGGGGAGCCTCGTCTATCAAGTCGCCGGACATACCCCATAAGAAACGATCCAGGGAGCCAATCTCCGACTGGATCTCCAGAGTGGCGCGCGCATTGCCTATCGCGGATTCGATCTTGCGCCGATTTCGGACGATGCTCGCATCACCGAGTAAGCGCTGGACGTCCTCGCCACCGAATGACGCCACGGAGCCGGCATCGAAGCCGCAGAAGGCAGACCTGTAGCCCTCTCTCTTTGCAAGGATGGTCGACCACGACAGACCCGCCTGCGCCCCCTCCAGGATCAACATCTCGAACAGGTGCCGGTCGTCGTGTGAGGGCACACCCCATTCCTCGTCGTGATAGGCGAGGTACAGAGGGTCGCCCTCCCGGGACCACTGGCAACGCGACCTCGCCTCCGAAGCGGCTTTCTTCAACTGCCCCAACCCCCTTGTAGGTACACCGTCCCCGAAAGTACGTTCACCGTCCCCGAGAGTACGTTCACTTGGCATGACCGAGGGAAGAGAATCGATATGGGTCGGCTTCTGAAATCGCTGCTCCTTGTGGTGACACTCCTGGCTCTGGTGTCGGTGGGAGGGCTGGGGGCCTATGCGGCTCCAATCCTACTGCCCCTGCTATTAATTGCTGCAAGCCAGAGCGGTAGGTTGATGAGGACAGTGTGGGCGCTGCTTGCCTCCGCGGTGGCTGCAGAGGCCTTTTGGGCTCTCACCTACCAGATGGTCGGAGAGGCACAGCCTGTAATCTGGGCGCTCCCTTTGGTTTCCGGGTGCATCGCCGGAGCCACCATCTTGTATGCGCGAAAGTCGGAAGCAACTTGGGACTCCTCGGGTTTCAATGGGTAGTTCTTCGCGACCTCTTCCACAGATTGACTGGTAGGGCTACAGAAGCGTGGGTTCAGGAACGGAGCGCGAAACGACCACTTCTGAAAGAGGCGACGCG
>Ga0136614_10000660_pt1 | contig 18181 bp, 16 predicted proteins | sample AntDrymUQ2792106_2_FD_106643 | JGI IMG/M metagenome (GOLD analysis project Ga0136614, IMG submission 106643) | Polar desert sand microbial communities from Dry Valleys, Antarctica - metaG UQ279 (21.06) | ecosystem: Environmental > Terrestrial > Soil > Desert | place: Antarctica: Dry Valley... | reverse complement strand
TCCATGGAGCCGCCGACCGCGTAGGCCAGGCCGCTGGAGAAGTCGATGAGACGGCGCTGCAGCTCGCGGCTTACCCCCTGGAGGTTGAGGATGACGGGCTGGTTCGCCTTGAGCCGGTCGCCGACCTCCTGGGCGTCGTTGAAGCCCTGGGGGTCGACCTCGTGTACCCGGACCGAGGTCGCCGGCATCGCCCGCACGACCGACGACCGTTGAGGCGAGATGTCGGCGGCATCGTCGCGGGCGACCGGCCGGACCGTGACGCCGTGCTCGGCCCGCACGTGGTCCCGGGGGTCGCGGAGCTCCCGAGGATCGCGGGGCGGTTCGGTGTCGCGCGGGTCGCGGAGCTCGCGCCGATCGCGCGGCTCCCGGAGCTCGCGCGCGTCGCGGGGATCGTGGGCCGCGGGCTCCAGATCACCCTCGGGATAGTCGTAGTCGGCGTCGTGGGCGAACTCTTCGTCGTCCTGGAGACCCAGGTACACCATCGCCCGGCGCCAGATCGAAGCCATGGTTGATGCCCTCCTCGAGCGCGTTCAGCCTATCGTCGCCGGTACCGCGAGGTGCGGAAGCGGCCTCTCGCTCAGTGTTCCCCGAACAGCGCGCGGCCCACCCGCACGATCGTCGCCCCCTGCTCGACTGCGACCTCGTAGTCATCGGTCATGCCCATCGACAGGTCCCGGAGCTCGAGGCGCGCCGCGAGCTCACGCAGCGCCGCGAACCAGCGTTGCGGCTCGTCGTGCTGCGGGTGCACGGTCATCAGCCCGTCGACGCTCAGCCCGTGTTCCCGGAGGACATCGACGAGCGCCGGCGTCTCGTCGGGCCCACATCCACCCTTCTGCGCCTCGCCGCCTAGGTTGACCTCGACCAGGACCCGCGCGCCTGCCGCCCGGCGTGCGATCGCGCCCCCCAGCGGCTCGCGGTCGACCGATTGCCAGCACGCCACCCACGGCGCGAGCGCTGCCACCTTGTTGCGCTGGAGCTGCCCGACGAAGTGCCAGCGGGGCGGCTCGGGCTCGTCGGCCAGCTCGGGCGCCTTGGCGAGCAGCTCCTGGGCGCGGTTCTCACCCACGTCGGCGACTCCGAGGGCGAGGACCGCGGCGATGCGGGCCGCGTCGACGGTCTTGGTGGCGGCGACGAGGGTGACGTCGGCGGGGTCGCGGCCGGCGCGGCGGGCCGCCCCGGCGATGCGCTCCCGCACCGTGCGTACGCGCTCGTCCGGTCCCTCCGTCACGGCTCGAGCACGACGATCATCGCCTGGCGACCGGTCGGCCCGTCGCGACGGAAGGAGAAGTGGTCAGCAGAGGACGCGGTGCACACGTCCAGATCGGTGAACCGGGTGACGCCGACTCCCGTCAGTGCGGCGCGCACCCCCGCCCGGAGATCGAGGGCAACCTCACCACTCGCCGTGCGCGCCCGGACCCCGGAACCGAGCCCGGCGGCGACCAGATCGAGCTCGGCCTCCCCGAACGGGTAGCGATCGGGGTGGATGCAGGGCCCGAGCACCGCCTCCACCGGCGAATCGTCGAGGCGACGGAGCGCGTCGACCGCGGCCTCGAGCACCCCGGCAGCGAGACCCCGCCAGCCGGCATGGACCGCGCCGACCGCGTCGCCGGCGACGAGGGCCACCGGTGCGCAGTCCGCGGTCAGGACGGCCAGCGGCAACCCGGCGACCGCGGTCACCGCCGCGTCGGCGTCCGGCGCGGGGCCCGCCGGGCCCGACTGCGCCACCACCGCCGAGGCCCCGTGCACCTGCCGGATCCTGAACCACCGCTCCGGATCAGCGGCCCCACCCCCGAGCGCGTCGCCGACGCGTTGGCGGTTCTCACGCACCCGCTCGGGGTCGTCGTCGGTCAGGAGCCCGAGATTGGCGGTGTCGAACGGAGGCTCGGAGACTCCCCCGTGCCGGTCGGTGAAGACGACCCGGGCCGCGCCGAGCCGGACCTCGCGGAACCCCACCGCGGCTCGCTCTGGCTCAGCGGAGAAACTCGGGAACGTCGAACTCGTCGTCGTCGAACTCGAGGTTGTCGTCCGAGGCCCCCGAGAACGCGGCGTCCTCGGCCCGCAGACCCAGCGACGGGGCGGGGGCGGACTCGTGGCCGCGGCTGACGCCGCCCCGCTCGCCCTCGTAACGATCGAAGCCGGCGGCGATGACGGTGACCCGGCACTCGTCGCCGAGCGCGTCGTCGATCACCGCGCCGAAGATGATGTTGGCGTCGGGGTGAGAGGCCTGGGTGACGATCTCGGCCGCCTCGTTGACCTCGAACAGCCCGAGGTCGGACGGCCCTGACACGTTCAGGACGATCCCGCGGGCGCCTTCGATGCTCGCTTCGAGGAGCGGGCTCGAGATGGCGGCCCGAGCGGCGTTGACGGCGCGGCCCTCGCCCGATGCGTAGCCGATGCCCATGAGCGCCGACCCGGCGTCGGCCATCACCATGCGCACGTCGGCGAAGTCGATGTTGATGAGACCGGGCGTGGTGACGAGATCGGTGATGCCCTGCACTCCCTGGAGCAACACCTCGTCGCACATCTTGAACGCGTTGAGCATCGACGTCTTGTCGTCGGAGACCTGGAGCAGGCGGTCGTTCGGGATGATGATGAGGGTGTCGACCTTGCCCTTGAGCTCCTGGATCCCGGTCTCGGCCTGGACCGAGCGGCGCCGACCCTCGAACGTGAACGGGCGGGTGACCACTCCGAGGGTCAGCGCGCCCAAGCTCTTGGCCACCTCCGCCACGACCGGCGACGCACCCGTGCCCGTCCCCCCACCTTCGCCGGCGGTGATGAAGACCATGTCGGAACCCTTGAGCACCTCTTCGATCTCCTCGCGGTGCTCCTCGGCCGCGACCCTGCCGATCTCGGGGTCGGACCCCGCGCCGAGGCCCCGGGTGAGCTGACGGCCGACGTCGAGCTTCACGTCGGCATCGCTCATGAGCAGCGCCTGGGCGTCGGTGTTCACCCCGATGAACTCGACCCCCTTGAGCCCGGTGTCGATCATGCGGTTGACCGCGTTGCAGCCACCGCCGCCGACGCCGATCACCTTGATGACGGCGAGGTAGTTCTGGAAGTCATCCAGCATCTGGGGCCTTCCTGGTCGCGGCCTTGCTGGTCGGGAGGACGGGCCACCGCCCCCGGGAGGGGCGCTGACCTCCGGGGCCTATTCTCCCTTATCAGCAGCCCCGTCTGGTGCACCTTCGACCTCGAGTCGAGGTCGAGAGTTATGTAAACCTGCCGGTGCGGGTGACATCCTAACCAGAGCAGCGTAGAGGGTCAACGGCGCGCGATCGCGCGCGATCGCGCTCATCCGGTCACCGGTGCGCCCGGCACCCGCACGTCGATGTACGAGATCGGCGCATCGCCGAGCGTTGTGAGCACCGCCAGCGCGGTCCGGCCCTTGGTGGCGACGTCGACCGCGGGACCGAGGCGCACCTCCACGCCCTCCACGAGGCGGAGCGCGGCCACTCCCCCCATGACGACGACCGAGCCGACCCGGTCCCGGAGCTCGGTGGGGAGCTGTTCGAGCAGGCGCGTGGCCACCGCGGGGGCGATCCGGCCGCCGAGCTCGGGCAGTCCGGTCAGGCCGACCACCTCGGGGAGCCCGGCGGGGGGTGCCGCCGCGTCCGCGATCACTCGGCCGGTGCCATCCACCACCGCGACGTGGCCCGGGTCGCGCCGCGCCCACCCGGCGGGGACCCGCTCGACGACGGTGATCCGCAGCTCGTCGGGGAGGTCGCGGCGAACGTGGGCCTCGCGGACGGCGGGGACCGCCTCGATGCGCCGCTCGAGCTCTCCGACATCGAGGAGGAGCAGCGCGTCGCCCGGGCGCACGTCGGCAGCCGCGCGGACTTCGGCCGCCGGGACCTGGGCCGTGCCGCGGATCAGGACCCGGTCGACGTCGAGGAATGGGGACTTGACCACCAGCCACGCGCCGCCGCCGATCGCGACCGCGCCCACGACGACCAGCAGCACGCGCAGGCGCCGGCGCCCTCGGTCGCGGACCACCGCCACCCGCCGCGCCCGCATTCGCGGGTCGATGCGCGCCGTCGCCGTCGTCATGCCGGGACCTCCATCACTCGCTCGCTGGCGAGCTCGCTCCGGTCGCCGCGCGGCTACGAGCCATCGAACCCATTCCCGACCATGAGGAGCTCGGGGACGAGCTGCACGCCGGTGGCGTCGGCCACCCGGCGCTGGACCTCGGTCACCAGGCGGGCGACGTCGGCGGCGGTGGCGCCGGCGTCGGCCTGGAAGAAGTTCGCGTGCTTCTGCGAGACGATCGCGCCGCCCACCCGGAGCCCCTTGAGGCCGCTGGCGTCGATGAGGCGACCGGCCGAGTCCCCCGGCGGATTGCGGAACACCGAACCGGCGTTGGCGCCGCCGGGCTGGTGCTCGCGCCGCCAGCGCACGATCTCGGCGACGCGGGCCGCGCACGCCGCCGGATCGTCGCGGCTCCCGTCGAACTCGGCCGAGACCACCACGTCGGAGGCGGACACGTTCGAGTGCCGATAGCCGAGGTCGAGCTGCTCGACCGAGCGCCGCGCCGAGCGGGCCGCGCCGTCGGCGAGAAGATCGACGATCGCCGCCGTTCGCAGGACGTCGACCGTCTCGCGTCCATGTCCGCCGGCGTTCATGCGCACGGCTCCGCCCACCGACCCGGGGATCCCGACGAAGAACTCCAACCCGGCGATGCCGGCGTCGGCCGCCCGGCGGGCCAGCACCGGGAGCGGCACCGCCCCTCCGGCGCGGACCGCCGGCTCGGCATCGGGCGCGGGAAGTTCGACCGATTCGAACTCGCCTTCGAGCACGACCGCGACACCGGCGAACCCGCCGTCGCCGACCAGCAGGTTCGAGCCCCGCCCGACCACGAGGATCGGGGGCCGATGCCGCGCCACAACTTCGGCGAGCCCTTCGAGCTCGGCAGTGTTCGTCACTCGGGCCAGGACCGCCACCGGCCCGCCCACCCGATAGGTCGACAGGTCGCCGAACGGCACGTCGAGCCGCACCCGGTGGGGAAGGCGGGCGGCGAGCTCCTCGGCAAAAACGGCGGTGCTCACGATCGGCCCATCGGCTGCAGCCACTCGTCCGGCAGCGTCGTCAGGTCGCCGGCGCCCAGGGTCAGCACGACATCACCCGGTCGGGTGAGGTGGGGCACGTGCTCGACCAGGTCGGCCCGACGGGGCAGGTACGTGACCGGAAGGGCGGGATGACGGTCGAGGACGGCCCGGAGGATCAGGCGCCCCGACACGCCCGGCTGGGGCGCCTCACCGGCCGAGTACACGTCGGTGAGCACGACCGCATCGGCGTCGGCGAACGCGTCGGCGAACTCTCGCCACAAGCGGGCCGTGCGCGTGTAGCGGTGGGGCTGGAATACGGCGATGACCCGGCGCCAGTCGCCTTCGCGGGCGGCGCGGATCATGGCCGCGATCTCGCCGGGGATGTGCGCGTAGTCGTCGATGAACGTCGCCCCGTCGAGCTCGCCCCGGAACTGGAACCGGCGGGCGACGCCACCGAAGCCCCGCAACGCTTCCGCAGCGGCCGCGAACGGCACCCCCAACTCGAGCGCAAGCGCGGTCGCCCCGGCGGCGTTGAGGGCGTTGTGCCATCCGGGCACCGGCAATTCGATGACGCCCAGGGGCTCGCCCCGGCACGTGAGCTCCGCCCGACTGCCGGTGCGACCACCCTCGTAATGCGCGATGCGGTAGGTGGCGTCCTCCGACCCGCCGTAGGTGGCGGCGTCCTCGATGGCCGCGCCGAGACGGCGGGCCACCGCGTCGTCGGCACAGATCACGCACGCTCCCGGGAGCCCGGCAAGGAAGTCGTAGAACGCATCGACGAGGGTGACGAAGTCGCCGTAATGGTCGAGGTGATCGGGTTCCACGTTGGTGACGATCGCGGCCTCGGGCGCGAGCTCCAGGAACGTGCCGTCGCTCTCGTCCGCTTCGACGACCAGCCACTCCCCTTCGTCGAGGGTGGCGTTGGTCCCGACTTCGTTCAGGTCACCGCCGATGATGAAGCTGGGCTGCCACCCGGCGGCGCGCAGGACGAGCGCGAGCATCGACGCGGTCGTGGTCTTGCCGTGGCTCCCCGCCACCGCCACCGTCCGACGCGTCGCCACGATCGCCCGCAGCGCCTCGGCGCGCCGCAGGACCGGGATCCCCTGCTCCTCCGCCGCCCGCACCTCCGGGTTCGAGGACGGGATCGCGGTCGAGACCACCACCGCATCCACGTCGCCGGCGACGTGGCCGGCGTCGTGGCCGATCGACGCGTCCACGCCCGAGACCCGGAGCCGCGCCATCGCGCGCGACTCCTTCAGGTCGGAGCCGCTCACCCGGTGCCCGAGCTGGGCCAGCACGGTGGCGATCGCGCTCATCCCCGCGCCGCCGATGCCGACGATGTGGAGCCGCTGAGGCCGGGACAAGTCGAGCCCGTTAGCGGGCACCCGCCACCTCCTCTACCAGGTCGGCCAGGCGGGCGGCGGCGTCGGGACGCGCCAACGTGCGCGCCGCCTTCTCCATAGCGTCGAGTCGGCCGCGGTCGGCGATGAGCTCGCTCGCCACCGCCTCGACGCGGGCGCCGTCGCACTCGTCGTCGGGCAACAGCACCGCCGCGCCCGCGTCGACCATCGAGCTCGCGTTCCGGGTCTGGTGGTCACCGGGTGCGCCGGGCAGCGGGACGAGGATCGAGGGAACACCCGCGGCCGCGAGCTCGGCCACTGTCACCGCGCCGGCGCGGCAGAGCGCGAGGGTCGTCCGGGCGTAGAGGCCGTCCATGTGGTCCTCGTACGGGACCAGCTCGTAGGCGAGGCGGTCACCGGGTTCACGGACAGCCGCGAGCGCGCCCGCGCACTGGTCGTAGTTGCGGGCCCCGCTGACGTGGTGCACCGCGACGTCGTCCCGATCGCGCCACCGTTCGTACAGCCCGATGGCGGCCTCGTTCAGTCGCCCCGCACCCAGGCTCCCTCCGACCACGGCGACGAGCGGCGGGGTCGAGGGCGCGCGCCGGACCGCCGCGATCTCGGGGCGGATCGGGTTCCCGGTCAGGATGGAGTCGCGGAGCGGCGTGCCCGGGAGTGAGATCGCGGCGCGGGCGCCCATCCGGACCGCGAGCCGGTTGGCGAGCCCCGGGGCCGCGTTCTGCTCGTGCACGACTGCCGGCACCCGCCGGAGCCGCGCCGCCACCAGACAAGGGAGCGACGCGTAGCCACCGACGCCGACGACGACCCGCGGTCGGGCGCGCCGGACGATGCGCCGGGACCGCACGAAGGCCTGCAGGTTCTCCCAGAGCGCGGCCAGGTTGGCCAGGGTGAACCGTCGCTGCAGTCCCCGACCGGGGAGGAGATCGATCGCGAAACCCGCCTCGGGCACGACGCGCGCCTCGAGCCCGCGCCGTGCGCCCACGAAGCGGATGGTGGGCACCGGATGGCCGCGCCCGACGAGCTCGTCGGCCAACGCGAGCGCGGGGTAGACGTGCCCCCCGGTCCCGCCTCCGGTCACCAGCGCGAACACAGCCGGCCCCGCTTCCCCGTCCCCGCTCACGACGTCCGCCGGGCGACCGAGCTCAGGAGCCCGGCGGCGGCCATCGTGAAGACCAGTGCGGAGCCGCCGAAGGACACGAACGGCAACGGGACCCCCGACACGGGGAGCAATCCGACGACACCGCCGATGTTGATCACCGCCTGGCCCACGACCCAGACGGTGATGCCGGCGGCGAGCAGCGTGCCGAACCGGTCGGGCGCCCGTAACGCGATCCGGGTGCCGAGCACGCCGAACGCCGCGAACAGCGCCACGACCAGGAGGCAGCCGAGCAGCCCGACCTCCTCCCCGATGATGGCGAAGATGAAGTCGGTGTGGGCGTTGGGCAGGAAGAGCCACTTGGACCGGCCAGCGCCGAGACCGACGCCCGTCCAGCCGCCGCTTCCGAGCGCGATCAACGACTGCGAGATCTGGTAGCCGGTGTTCCCCGGGTCTGATACGGGATTCAGGAACGACAGCATGCGAGCGCGCCGGTAGGGCTCGATCATCGCCAGCAGCGCCGCCGCGCTCACGCCGGCGCCCCCGAGGACGGCGAGATGACGGAGCCGCACCCCGCCGACGACGAGCGCGGCACCCACGATCAGCGCGAGCACGATGGTCGAGGCCATGTCGGGCTGGCGCATCACGAGCACCGCGATCAGCCCGAAGACGAGCAGGACCGGTCGGACCGCCCGGCGCCAGTCGTGTACCTCGCGGGCGCGCCGGGCGAGCACGTCGGCGCTGAAGATGAGCAGGGCGAGCTTGGCCGGTTCGGTCGGTTGGAAGCGCCATGCGCCGCTACCGAGCCAGCGCCGTGACCCCGCGACGTACACGCCGATCCCGGGCACGAGCACCAGCACGAGCAGCGCGACGCAGACGACCAGCATCGGGATCACCCACCGGCGCCAGACGTGGTAGTCGATGCGGGCGGTGACCGCGAACACGAGCGCGCCCAGCAGCGTCCACAGCACCTGGCGCTCGAAGAAGTACCAGGCGGACCCGTAGTTGGTGAGCGACGCCACTGACGACGCCGACAGCACCATGACCACTCCCACGACGTTGAGTACGCCCACGGTGGTCAGCAGCAGGACGTACACCGACGGGCGCGCCTGCCCCGCCAGCGACCAGCGCCGCCAGACCAGGGCGAAGCGCCGCGCCAGCGGCGACGGCATGCGTTCGACCGCCACGCTCATTCGGTTACCTGCCGTTCGAGCCACGGCCCGGGGTCGCGAGCGAGGAGTCGGGCGACCTCGCGGGCGAAGTCGTCACCGCGTGCGCCGTAGCTGTCGTACCAGTCGAACGACGCGCACGCGGGCGAGAGGAGCACGGCGTCTCCGGGCTCGGCCTGCTCCGCCGCCCGGGTCACGGCCGAACGCATGTCGGCCGCCTCGACCACCGGGGTCACCCCCGCGAACACTCCCGCGACCTCGGCGCCGGACTCGCCGATGGCGACCACCCCGCGCAGACGCGGCGCGAGCGTCCGCAGCGCCGACAGGTCGAGGCCCTTGTTGCGACCACCGGCGATGAGCACGACCGGACCGGCCGCACCCTCGACGCCGGCCAGGGTGGCGTGAGGGTTGGTGGCCTTGGAGTCGTCGTAGTAGCGCACGCCGGCGCGCTCTCCTACCAGCTGCATCCGGTGGGGCAGACCCTCGAAACTCCGGAGCGCAGTGGCGATGCCGGCCGGGGTCCCACCGACTTCACCCGCGGCCATGGTCGCGGCGCGCGCGTTGGCGTGATCTCGGATGTCGCCGGCGCCCACGTTTGCGACGGTGAACGGCATCCGCCGGGCCGGAGCAGCCGTGGCCAGCCGGGCGACGACCGGGTCGTCGGCGTTGAAGACGAGGACGTCGTCGCCCGACTGGTGCGCGAAGACACGCGCCTTGGCGGCGGCGTAGTCGGCGAACGAGTCGTGCCAGTCGAGGTGGTCTTCGGCCAGGTTGAGCAGCACCGCCACTCGGGGCCGGAAAGCCTCGGTCGTGAACACCAGCTGGAACGACGACACCTCCGCCACGACGACCTCGCCCTTGCCAGCAGCGGCGTCGAGGAGGGGCACGCCGATGTTCCCGGCGGCGGTCGCGTCGACCCCTGAGGCGGTCAACATCGATGTGGCCAGCGTCGTGACCGTGGTCTTGCCGTTGGTGCCGGTGACCGCGACCAGTGGAGTGGAGCCGAGCCGCTCGGCCGCCAGATCGATCTCCGCCCGTACCGGGACGCCCGCGGCGCGCGCCGCCGCGATGGCGGGATGGACCGCCGGGACACCCGGGCTCGGCACGAGCACATCCGCCGCGCCGACCAGATCGCGGAGGCCCTCGGGCGCGGGCGCCTCCACCACCGCGGCGCCTCGACTGCGCGCGTCCGCCACTCGCTCGGCGTAGGCGGCGTCACGTCCGGGTGAGTCCTCGATCACGGTGATCTGCGCGTCGAGATCACGCGCGTAGCGCACGACCGCGTCACCCGTGACGCCGAGCCCGAGCGCGAGGAAGCGTTCGTACATCAGTCGATTGCTCCCGGGATGCGGATGAAGTCGGCGTAGAACAACCCCAGGCCGAGGGCGACGCACAGGCCTGCGAACAGCCAGAACCGCACGATGACCGTGAACTCGTGCCAGCCCGCGACCTCGTAGTGATGGTGGATCGGGGCCATCCGCAACACCCGCCGCTTGAAGCCGCGGAATGCGACCACCTGGGCGATGACGCTGACCGTCTCGACGACGAACAAGCCGCCGAGGATCGGAAGCAGCAGGTTGGTGTTCGTCAGGAGCGCCAGGCCCGCCATCGCGCCGCCGACCGCGAGTGACCCCGTGTCACCCATGAACAATCGCGCCGGCGCCGCGTTCCACCACAGAAACCCGGCGCACGCGCCCATCATCGCCGCGGCCACGACCGCCAAGTCGAGGGCGGGGCCGGCCTGCCCGGGCGCGAAACCGTAGGTCTCGGGGTGACGGAACTGCCAGAAGGCGATGACCACGAAGGCGGCGAACACGAGCGTCGCCGCGCCGGCGGCGAGCCCGTCCATGCCGTCGGTGATGTTCACTGCGTTCGACGTGCCGGTGACGATCAGTACCGCCCACACGAGCCACAGCCAGGTTCCCAGCTCGATGTCGAGCAGGCGGGTGAACGACAGATGGGTCGAGGTGTCGACCCAGTGCAGCGCGAGCAGCGCGAACCCGGTTCCCACGAGGAGCAGCCCGCTGGACTTGCCCCGCTTGCGCAGGCCGAGGTTCCGGCCCTTGCGCACACCGAGGTAGTCGTCAATGAAGCCCACCGCCGCCAGCCCGATCACGAGGAGCAGGAGGGTGACCCCGGTGCGGGCGAACTTGATCTGCTCGGTGCGGATATGAGCGATGAGGTAACCGACCACCGCGCTGACCACGATGATGACTCCGCCCATCGTGGGCGTGCCCGCCTTCTGGGCGTGGGGATGCGTGAACGGGCCGTCGTCCCGGATCGTCTGTCCGATGCCGCGCGCCCGCAGGATGCGAATGAGGAACGGTGTGCCGAAGACACTCAGGACGAACGCGACCGATCCCGCGAGCAGCAGCGCGATCATGCGAACGCCCCCTCGTCCGCCAGCGCCTCGGCGACGCGCTCGAGACCAACCGCCCGACTCGCCTTGATCAGGACGGCGTCACCCGGCTCCGCCCGCGGCGCGATTGCATCCAGGGCAGCGGCGGCGTCGGCGACGTCGACGACCTCGACGCTGCCGTGCGCCGCCGCCCGCGCGCCTGAGCCGACGGGTCGGGCCGCCGCGCCCACGACCACCAGCAAGTCGACGCCGCACTCGACCGCGACCCGGCCGACGTCGGCGTGGGCGGCGTCGGCCTCGGCGCCGAGCTCGCGCATCTCCCCCAGTACGGCCATGCGCCGGCCGGTGACCGGGAGCCGGGCCAGCGCGCGCAGCGCGGCCACCGTCGAGGTGGGGCTGGCGTTGTAGGCGTCGTTGAGGATCGCCACGCCGCCGGGTGTCTGCGTGAGCTCCATGCGCCAGGGGGCGCTCTCGGCTTCGGCCAGGCCGGCGGCGATCTCGTCGAGCGGGACGCCTACCTCGAGCGCGACCGCCGCCGCCATCGTGGCGTTGAGCACCTGGTGCTCCCCGCGAACGTTCAGCCGGACGCCAACCGCACCTCCCGGCGTCATGAGGTGGAACGACGGTCGCAGCTGCTCGTCGAGCACCACATCGGTCGCCCGCACGTCGGTCGAGTTGGCGTGGGGGGTCGCGCCGGCGCCGAGCCCCACCCGCACCACCCGGGCGGCGGTCCGGCGCGCCAGGTCGGACGTGTACTCGTCGCCGGCGTCGAGGATCGCGAGGCCGTCCGGTGGGAGCGCCTCGAGCAGCTCACCTTTCACTGTCGCCACGCCGGCGCGGCCGCCGAGCAGGCCGGCGTGGGCGAGGCCGATGTTGGTGATGACGCCGACGCTCGGGCGGGCGATGGCGCACAGGTCGGCGATGTTCCCCGCGAAGCGCGCGCCCATCTCCGCCACGACGACCTCGGTGTCGCCTTCGGCACCGAGGAGCGTGAGCGGGACGCCGGCCTCGTTGTTGAACGACACCGGGCTGGCGGTCAGGCGTCGGGTCCGACGCACGGCCGCGGCGACGAGATCCTTGGTGGCGGTCTTCCCCGCCGAGCCGGTGATCCCCACGACGGTCGCGTCCGCCAGGCGCTCGCGAGCGAGTTGCCCGAGCGCGCCGAGCCCGGCCAGCGGGTCGGCTACACGGATCAGTGCGCGCGGCTCGCGACCCTCAGGGAGGTCGACGGCCCGCCCGACGAGCGCCACGGTCGCGCCCCGCCCGAACGCATCGCCGACGAAGTCGTGCCCGTCGCGTTCGGCGACCAATGCGACGAAACAGGCTCCCGGCTCGGTCGTGCGCGAATCGATGGTGAACGAGCCCGCGACCGCGTCGGCGACACCGGCGACGATCTCGCCTCCCGTGGCGTCGGCGACCTCCGTCGCGGTCAGGCGCATCCGAGTGCCTCGAGCTCTTCGCGGGCGACGATGCGGTCGTCGAACGGGCTGGTGACGCCGAGCGCGGTCTGCCCGACCTCGTGACCCTTCCCCGCGATCACCACGACGTCGCCGGCGCGCGCTTCGGACAGTGCGTAGCGAATGGCGGCTCGCCGGTCGAGCTCGAGGGCGAACCGGGCGCCTTCGTCGCGCAGTCCGGCCGCGACCGCCGCGGCAATGGCGTCCGGGGCTTCGGATCGGGGGTTGTCGGACGTGAGGACGGTGAGGTCGGCGAGCCGGCCCGCGGCCTGTCCCATGAGCGGCCGCTTCTCGCGGTCGCGGTCGCCGCCGCAGCCGAAGACCACGAGGACCCGCCCCGCCCCCGAGATCGCCCGGGCCACGTCGAGGACCCGGGCCAGCGCGTCCGGCGTGTGGGCGTAGTCCACGAGCACGGTGAACGGCTGGCCGCCGTCGACCCGCTCGAGCCGGCCCGGCACCACAACGTCAGGGTCGGCCAGCCCGGCCGCGATGGCGTCGATCTCGAGCCCTCCCGCCAGCGCGATGGTGGCGGCGGCGAGCGCGTTCTCGACGTTGAACCGGCCGACGAGCCCAGTGCGGATCTGCACCCGCCTGCCCGAGCCTCCGGCGCGCCGGTCGACGAGCACGAACCGGTTCCCGGCCGACCCGAGGTCGAGATCCTCGGCCGCGAGATCCGCCGGGCCGCCCGATGACGAGAACGTCAGCGTCGGGATCCCGGCCGCGCGTGCCCGCGGAGCAAGCTCTCGGCCGTGGCGGTCGTCAACGTTCACCGCCGCCGCCGCCGTCCGCGCCGGGTCGAACAAACCCGCCTTGGCCTCGAAGTACCTCTCCACTGTGCCGTGGTAGTCGAGATGCTCGTGCGAGAGGTTGGTGAAGCCCACCGCCGCGAACCAGGTGCCGTCGACGCGGTGCTGGTCGAGGGCGTGGGACGACACCTCCATCGCCACCGTGGCGACTCCGGCGTCGCGCATGCGCGCCAGGAGCGCCTGGAGCTCGGTCGCCTCCGGCGTCGTGCGCTCCTCCGGCACCTGGTGTCCGGCGATGCGGGCGCCCACCGTGCCAATCACGCCGGCCCGGTCGCCCGCGGCCCGCGCGATCGCTTCGAGCAGGTAGGTCGTCGTCGTCTTGCCGTTGGTGCCGGTGACGCCCAGGCACCGCAGCGCTCGCGACGGGAAGTCGTAGAAGCGGGCCGCGGCCGGGCCCAGCGCGGGCCGGACCGCGGCCACCCGGGCCTGGCTGGCGTCCAGGGCGAGGGGGCGCTCTACCAGCAACGCCACCGCGCCGGCGGCGACGGCCGCGGGCGCGTGCTCGTGGCCGTCGGTGACCGCGCCGGGGATACACGCGAAGCAGGCGGCCGGCGACACCTCGTGGCTGTCGTGGACGATCGCGTCGATCTCGACTCCCGGATCGCCCGACCACTCCAGGACGTCGACATCCGTGAGGAGCTCTCGCAAACGCACGCCCGGGGTTTTCCGCCCATTCATCGCTGGCCAGTCATTGCGAGCCGGTCATTGCGAGTCGTTCAGGCTATCGGGGTCGGTCGGCGGCGTAGTCGGCGGGGTGGCAGCCGCCGGAACGGGTGCGCGTGCAGGCGACGCCGGCGTGCTAGGCGGGACCCGCTCGAGCCGCAGCGCGTACTGCATGATCCGGGAGAAGATCGGCGCGGCCACCTGCCCGCCGTAGTACGACGAACGGGGCTCGTCGAGGACGACGATGGCGGCGAGCCGGGGCGACTCGGCCGGCGCGAAGCCGGCGAACGACGCGACGTACTTGTACGGCGGCTTCTCGTAGGGCGGCTTACGCGCGGTCCCGGTCTTACCCGCGACCCGGTAGCCGGGGATCGCGGCGAGGCTACCGGTCCCACCGGTGACCACCGACTCGAGCAGCAGGCGCATCGCGACCGCGGTGTCGGGCGAGACGACCTGGTGCGATTCCGCGACCGGTTCGTCGTGGCGGGTCCCGTCGGGCCCGATCGTCGCCGCGACGAGGCGCGGCGACCGGGACGCTCCGTTGTTCGCCAGCGTCGTGTACACGTCGAGCATCTGCATGGCCGTGACCGCGATCCCGCTGCCGATCGGCATTGACGCCATGCTGGTGTCGTTGTAGTCGGAGACCGGGAGCAGGATGCCGGGCGATTCTCCGGGGAACCCCAGCGTGGTCGGCTGACCGAAGCCGAAACCCCGCAAGTACCCGTCGAAGCTGTCGCGTCCGAGACTCCGGGCGATGAGGATGGTCCCGACGTTCGACGACTCACGGACGATGTCGGCCACGGTCATCGCGGTGGGGTGGGACTCGACGTCCTCGAACTCGTACCGGCCCGTCTCATCCTCGAAAACGAGCTCGGCCGGCACCTCGTACCAGGTCCCGGGGGTGACGTTGCCCTCCTCCAGCGCGCCCGACACCGTGATGACCTTGTTGGTGGACCCGGGCTCGTACACGTCAGTCACCGATCGGTTCGGCGCGCTCGCCGGCGCAGGGCGCGCCGGGTACTCCGCGGTGGCGCCCTCGACATTGGCCATCGCGAGCACGTCGCCGGTCTGCACGTCGACCACGATCGCCAGCCCACCCTTGGCCTTGGCCGCGGCGACTTCCTCGACCAGCACCCGCTCGGCCTCGAACTGGAGCGACTGGTCGATGGTCAGCACGAGGTCGCTGCCCCGCTCGGACTGCGCGACCCGGCGCTCGCCGTTCGGGATCTCGCGGCCCTGGGGGTCGCGCTCGACCACGACTTCACCCGGGTGGCCGGCAAGCGCGTCCTCGTAGGCGGATTCGAGACCGCCGAGGCCGTCGTTGTCGGTGCCAACGAAGCCGAGCACGGGGCCGGCCAGCGTCTCGGACGGGTAGAAGCGCTCGGACTCGGGCACGAAGTCGACGCCGGGGAGCGCGAGCTCGCGGACCCGGGCGGCGGTATCGTCGTCGACCTTACGGGCGACGTAGACGAACGCCTTGTCGTTCTGGCCCAGCTTGGCTCGGAGCTCGTTCTCGTCGACGCCGACCACGGGCGCGAGCTTGGCCGCGTACCCGACCGGATCGTTGATGACGCGAGGGTCGGCCCAGACGGTCTGTTGCTGCACCGACACGGCCAGGTCGGCGCCGTTGCGGTCGAAGATGCTGCCCCGCTCGGCCGCCAGCTCTACCGTACGCAGCCGCTGGTCGAGTCCGAGGCGCGAGTACTGGTCCCGGTCGAATCCCTGCACCTCGACGAGGCGCGCGCCGATGGCGACGAAGGCCAGGAGGGTGACGCAGAGCAGCCCGATCAGCCGGCGTCGCGGCGACGCCGGCTTGACGGCACGGGGCGCGGCCTTGCGGGCGCGACGCTTCGGCGCGGTGGTGCGTCTGCGGCGCTGAGGACTCGCGCGGACCCGGGCGCTCCTCGGGCGGCGAGGCGACTGCCGCACACCCGAACCGGTTCGCCGCCGCGCGGCGACCGGAGCGACCGGAGGAAGCGAAGGTCGCTCGCCCGCGAGCGAGCGCCCACGGCGCAGGTATCCCGCGCCGTAGCGAGCGAGCGAATCAGACAAGGTGGGACTTCACCTTCTCCCAGCTCTCCGCCAGGGTCGTCGAGGTCGAGTCCGGCGTGGTTCCGGCCGCGCCGGGGTCGGTGGGCACCGGCACCACCGTCGCCACACCCGTCGGCGCGACCATGCCGAGCTCGGCGGCGCGGCTGACGATGCGGGCCGGCGACGACAGCGCCGAGACCTCGTACCGCAGTTGCTCGTAGCGGTGCTGCTCCTCGCCGACCTGCTGTTCGAGCTGATCGAGCCGGACCTGGCTCTGCGCCAGGACGACGTGGAAGCCGACCGCGGCGACCAACGAGCACACGATCATCACGCCGAAGCACCAGAGCATGCGCCGGACGCGGCGCGCCCGGCGCCGCGACTGGACGTCGACGGCGCGCAGCGGAGTCGGCCGACCCCGCACCGGACGGCGCACCGGGCGTGTGCGAACGGGAGCACGGAGCGCGGTTGCGCTGACGCTCACGACGCCTCCCGCTCGACCGGCTTCTCAACCGGCTGCTTCTCGGCGACGCGGAGCCGGGCGCTGGCAGCCCGCGGGTTGTCGGCGAGCTCCCGCTCACTGGGCCGCAGCGGGCGTCGAGTCACGATCTTCACGAGCGGCGCCTGGGTGGCAACCGGTCGCGGCAGATGCGGGGGTACGTAGCCCTCCACCGGGGCGGTGCCCGCCCATGCCCGGAACCGCTCCTTGACCATGCGGTCCTCGAGTGAGTGGTAGGAGACGACGAGCACGCGCCCGCCCGGGGTGAGCAGGTGAACCGACTCGTCGAGGGCAGTCGAGAGCGACGGCAGCTCCCGGTTCACCTCCATGCGGATGGCCTGGAACGTGCGTCGCGCCGGGTGGCGCCCGCGGCGCCGCGTGCGCGCCGGGATCGCGTCTTTGATGATGTCGACCAGCTCGCCGGTCGTGTGCAGCGGCCGCCGCTCGACGATGCGACTGGCGATGCGACCCGCGAAGCGCTCCTCCCCGTTGGCCCGGATGAGCCGGGTGAGATCGGCCTCGGAGTAGTCGTTCACGACGTCGGCCGCGGTGAGCGGCTGCGAGTTGTCCATCCGCATGTCGAGCGGCGCATCCCCCCAATACGAGAAGCCCCGCTCGGCACGGTCCAGCTGCGGGCTGCTGACGCCCAGGTCGAACAAGATCCCCACGATCTTCCCCTCGCTCCATGCCGACCCCACGATGGAGGCCAGCTCCTCGAAGCTCCCCTGCTCGATGCGGACCCGGTCGCCGTAGCCGGCGAGCGCCTCACGCGCCGCCGCTACCGCATCGCCGTCCCGGTCGATGCCGAGGATGCGCAGGTCGGGTCGAGACTCGAGCAGCAGACGGGCGTGCCCGCCACCACCGACGGTCGCGTCGACCACGACCCCGGGGGGCACCGATGCCAGCAACTCGACCACCTCCGGTGCCATCACCGGTCGATGGAGGAACTGCGGACCCACGTTCGTCGCCCCCTCGGGCCGTGCGTGTCGCTCGGCCGTCACCTGCGCCCTTCGGGCCCGCCAACAGCCCCCCGGACGGACGAGTGCCGCTCGGATGTCTCCCCGAATCGACTCGGTTGGAAGCGGGCGGAGTAGGGGCTCTCAACCGCGCCACCCGGGGGGCTGTTGGCGGGCCCTACGGGCCTCGCCTGTCAAAACTCACCGCGTGCTGTGCTTCCCTTCGCTAGATCCCGAACTCGGGAAGGTTGGACGACTCGGTCAGGCTCTGGTCGCCGCGCTGGTCGCGCTCGCGCCAGCGCTGGCGGTCCCAGACCTCGATGCGTGAGAAGACGCCCGCGACCACGACGTCGCGGTCGAGATCGGCGTAGGTGCGCAGGTGCTGCGGGATTGCCACCCGACCCTGCTTGTCGGGGGTGATCGGCTCGGCGCCGGCGAAGAACGTGCGGGCCGCCTGGAGCTCGGTCTCCCCCCTCCTCGACTGGTCGCGCACCTGCCGGGCCACGCCCTCGAACTCCTCCGAGGCGTAGATGAAGAGGCAGCCACCTTTGCCCTTCACGATGTAGGCCCCCTCCTTCAGCTGGTCGCGGTACTTGACCGGGAGGATCACCCGGCCTTTGGCGTCCAGGGAGTGCTCGGCCTCCCCCAGGAACATCGAATCCCCTCGCTCGCTGCACCAGGCCCCACGTGGCCGGACGCCGACTCCACTTCACTCCACTGCGTGCCACCCTAAACCCCACTCCCC
>Ga0136614_10000658_pt1 | contig 18198 bp, 19 predicted proteins | sample AntDrymUQ2792106_2_FD_106643 | JGI IMG/M metagenome (GOLD analysis project Ga0136614, IMG submission 106643) | Polar desert sand microbial communities from Dry Valleys, Antarctica - metaG UQ279 (21.06) | ecosystem: Environmental > Terrestrial > Soil > Desert | place: Antarctica: Dry Valley... | reverse complement strand
GCGAAGTTGTGGCACGAGGCGCAGTTGAGCCGAAAGAGTTCGCCGCCGGCGGAGAGGTCTCCGTCCCGCAGGTCTCCGGAGGGAAGGGTCGGTCCGCCCCCGTTGGCCTGGATGTAGGCCATCAGTTGATCGATCTCGTCGTCGGTGAAGACCACCGGGCCGCGGTTGGCCTGCGCCTCCTGCCGAGCCAGCGGCATCCGACCGGTAGAGACCTGGAAGAACACCGACGCCTCGCCGACGCCGATCAGCGAGGGACCTCGATCGGACACGCCCTCGAGGTTGGCGCCGTGGCAGCTGATGCATGACTGCTCGTAGAGTTCGCGACCAGCTTCCACGGCCGTCGAGTCGGTGGAGTCCTGCGCCACGCTCCCAGGTGCCATCGCCGCATACAGCCCACCGGTCACGACCAGGGTGGCAAGGAGTGCGAGGGCTCGGCTCATCTTGCGGCGTAACCGCCGCCGGCGGCGGCGAGCCGCGCTTGACTGAGGATTCGAGAACCTCACCGGCTTGGAGAGCGTCACCGCGCTACCTATCTGACCAGGTAGATCGCGGCGAACAGCCCGATCCACACGACGTCGACGAAGTGCCAGTAGTAGGACACGACAATGGCGGCGGTGGCCTGCGCCGGTGTGAAGCGGCCCATCGTCGAACGGAGCAGCATGAAGACAAAGGCCACCAGCCCACCGATGACGTGCAGCGCGTGAAAGCCGGTGGTCAGATAGAACACCGACCCATAGGTCGACGACGCGATCGTCGTCCCCTCACTGACCAGTGCGCGGTACTCGTTCATCTGACCCAGGACGAAGACCAGGCCCATCACGAAGGTGAGAGTGAACCAGCGGCGCAAGCCGAAGACATCACCTTTCTCTGCGGCGAAGACGCCGAGCTGGCAGGTCACCGAGGAGGCCACCAGGATGATCGTGAAGGCCAACGCGTAGGGGATATTGAGCTCGGTCGGTTCGGGGGGCCATGGCGAGCCCTGTACCGCTCGGGCGGTGAAGTACATGGCGAACAGACCCGCGAAGAACATCAGCTCACTCGAGAGCCAGATGATCGTGCCGACGCTGACCGTATTGGGCCGGGTCAGCGAATGGATCCGGCTGCTGTCGAACGTGCCGGTTGCGGTCGTCACCCGGTCATTATGTCCATCTCCACCCGGATATTGACCTCGGGGTAGCGCGTGCCGTGCAACACATTGCCGGTGCATGCGGCCACGCTCCTGCGGGTCAGGGAGCCTAGCCTCGGGATGTGTCCGAAATCCCGCCGTTCGAGCCGCTCCGGTTGCTGACCGAGGCGCGGCTGGACCCGCTCATCACCGCGGTGCTGCTGCTCGCGGCGGGACTGTACTTCTGGGCGGTGCGCCGCCTCGCCGAGCGTGGCGTCAGCTGGCCCCGCGGACGTCAGATGGCCTGGTACGTCGGCGGACTGGGGACGGTGGCCATCGCCACAGTCTCCGGCCTGGCGGCCTACGACACCGTCCTGTTCTCGGCGCACATGGTCCAGCACATGTTGCTGGCAATGGTCGCACCGATCTTCCTGGCGTTGGGCGCACCGATCACTCTGGCGTTGCGTGCACTGCCATCGGGCGGACGCTCGGTCCTGATGGCGGTCCTGCACAGTCGGCTTGCCAAGATCGTGACCTTTCCCGCGGTGGGCTGGCTGTTGTTCGTCGCGAGCCCCTTCGCGCTGTACTTCACCGGTTGGTACGCGGCAACCCTGGACAACGAGTTGCTGCACGAGTTGCTGCACGCCCACTTCGTCCTCGTCGGGGCGATCTTCTTCTGGCCACTGATCGGCGTGGACCCGGTGCCGGGCCGGGTGCCGCACCCGATGCGAGTCCTGCTGCTGGTGACCACCTTGCCGATCCATGTGATCCTGGGGCTCACGATCATGTCTGAGCGCACGGTTATTGCGGCCGACCACTACAACTCCCTCGGCCTGCCCTGGATCGACCCGCTGCTGGATCAGCGGGTCGGCGGCGGACTGCTCTGGGCCTCCGGCGATCTGATCGGCCTGTTGATGTTGGGCGCCGCGGTCGTGCAGTGGAAGCGGGCATCTGATCGTGAGGCCGTACGGGAGGACCGCCGGCTGGACCGCCTCGAGCAACAGGCCAGCCGACGAGCCGCGCAGCAGGCCACGGATGCCAGCGGGCCACCTCGTTAGGATAATCGCGTGAGAGAGCATCGCAGCGAGGAACGAGCGAGGAGCGCAGCGAACGTAGGGCCCGAAGGGCGCGTCCGCGCGGAGCGCGGCATGACATGGTGACCGCTTCGAGCGCTTCGACTGGCTCGGGCACCCTGCCCTCGGTTCGGGTACTGCTGTTCTCCCAGCGTCCGGCCATCCGGGACGCGGTGCGCACGGCGGTCGGTCGTCGCCCGGCCCGTGATGTCGGCCGGATCGAATGGATCGACTGCAAGACGATCGATGCGGTTCTGAGCTATGTCGATGCCGGCTCGGTGGACCTTCTTCTGCTCGATGGTGAGTCGCAACCGACCGGTGGCATGGGCATCGCCCGCCAACTGAAGTTCGAGATCCGGGACTGCCCGCCGGTCTGCGTCCTCATTGCCCGGCAGGCTGACCGCTGGCTGGCGCACTGGTCGTTGGCCGACGCAACCTTGTCCTTCCCACTCGACGCGCTGCAGGCAGCGGCGACTGTGGCCGACTTGCTCCGGGAGCGCCAGCATGGCGTTCCGGTTGTTCGCAGCTGAGTTCGCCGAACCGCCGTCCTGACCATGCCGACGCCCACCTGGCCGGGCCTGCTCACCACGTTGCTGGCCGGGCAGGATCTGTCTCGTACGACCGTGGGCTGGGCCATGGGCGAGATCATGGCCGGCGAAGCCAGCGCCGCTCAGGTCGCCGGCTTCGCAGTAGCGTTGCGGGCCAAGGGCGAGACGGTCGGTGAGATCGACGCCCTGGTTGACGTGATGTTGGCCAATGCCACCCCGGTACGAACGTCCGGGCCGCTGGCGGACGTGGTCGGGACCGGTGGTGACCGTGCCCACACGGTGAACATCTCGACGATGGCCGCATTGATCGTTGCGGCTTGCGGGATCCGGGTGGGCAAGCACGGGAACCGCGCCGCTTCCTCGGCATGCGGGTCAGCCGACGTCCTGGAGGCGCTCGGGGTGGCGATCGATCTACCCGCGGCCGGGGTCGAACGGTGCATCGCCGAGGCCGGGATCGGCTTCTTCTTCGCACCGGTCTTCCATCCAGGGATGCGGCACGCCGCCATGGCACGTCGTGAACTGGGTGTGGCCACGGTCTTCAACTTCCTTGGGCCACTGACCAATCCAGGCCGACCGGTTGCCGCGGCCGTGGGTTGCGCCGACGCCCGCATGGCCCCGTTGCTCGCGGGTGTGCTGGCCAGGCGCAACGTCCGGGCCATCGTCTTCCGGGGCGACGATGGACTGGACGAGCTGACGACGACGACGACCTCGTCGATGTGGTTGGCCGCGGACGGCGAGGTTGTGGCGGACACCTTGGACCCCACGGTGTTCGGTATTGCCCGGGCCAGTGCCGAGGAGCTACGCGGTGCTGACGCCGAGACGAATGCCAACGTGGTCCGACGGCTGGTCGCCGGTGATCTGGGGCCGGTGCGTGATGCAGTGGTTCTGAACGCAGGAGCGGCGATCGTGGCCGTGGGTGGACTGTCCTCGGCACCGCCGTCGGGAGACGAATCGCTGAACGCCCGCTTCGGCCGGGCGATCGAACGTGCCGGTGCGGCGATCGACGACGGCTCGGCGCAGCAGACTCTGGACCGCTGGGTCCAGGTCAGCCAAGCCGCCAAAACCGCCTGACCGCCAAGGTCTGCTGGCCGGTTCAGGCCTCGGCTTCGAAGCCGATCGCGAACGCCGCATCGAGGTCGTGCCGGGAGTATGCCCGAAAGGCGATATGCGTCTCGGTGTCGATGACCCCCGGCACCTTGTTGATCTGCCCGGCAATCACCGAGGCGATGTCGTCGAAGTGGCGTACCCGTACGACGGCGATCAGATCGACGTGCCCGGCCACGGAGTAGACCTCACTGACCCCGTCGATGTCCGCGATCTGCTCGGCGACCTCGCCGATGGAATCGGTACTGGCACTGATCATGACGATCGCAGTGATCACGTCGGGAGCCTATCCCCGCGGCCGGCGACCGCGGGGTAGCCCCGACATTCTCAAGGGGTGAAGACCACCTTCACCGCACCATCTTCCTTCTTCTGGAACATCTCGTACGCCGCCGGGGCTTCACTGAGCGGAACCCGATGCGTGGCGAAGGTATCGACTCCGAGGGGGTCGCCGTCGCCGGAGAGCAGCGGCATGATGTCGTCCACCCAGCGCTTCACGTTGCACTGGCCCATGCGCAGCGTCAGCTGCTTGTCGAACATCGTCAACAGCGGCAGCGGATCGGTCATGCCGCCGTAGACCCCGCTCAGCGAGATCGTGCCACCGCGGCGCACGATGTCGATCGCGGAATAGAGGGCGGCAAGGCGGTCCACTCCTGCGTTCTCCATCAGTTTGGCCGCGAGGGCATCGGGCAGCAGGTTCGTCATCTTCAAGGCGAATCCGGCCGCCGGCGATCCGTGCGCCTCCATGCCGACGGCGTCGATCACCGAATCCGGACCGCGTCCGTCGGTGACATCCCGGATCATGTCGCCCAGCTCGTCCTGATCCCCGTCGATCGTGTCGACGCCGTTCGCCCGAGCCCGTTCCAACCGCTCCGGTACGACATCCACGCCGATGACCCGATGCCCCCGCAGCGTCGCGATGCGGCAGGCCATGTCACCGATCGGGCCGAGGCCGAGAACGACGACCGTGCCACCGTCGGGGATCGCGGCGTATTCCACGGCCTGCCAGGCGGTCGGCAGCACGTCGGACAGGTAGAGGAAGCGGTCGTCGGCCGGACCCTCCGGAACCTTGATCGGCCCGAAGTGCGCCTGCGGTACGCGCAGATACTCGGCCTGGCCGCCGGGAACTTGGCCGTACAACTTGGTGAAGCCGAACAGCGCCGCTCCCATGCCTTGGTCACGGACCTGCGTTGTCTCGCACTGGCTGTGCAGGCCATGACTGCACATGAAGCAGTTACCGCAGGAGATGTTGAACGGAATGACCACCCGGTCTCCCGGCGCGATGTGGGTGACCGCGCTGCCGACCTCCTGCACGATGCCCATCGGCTCATGACCCAGGACGTCCCCGGCCTCGAGGAACGGCCCGAGCACCTCGTAGAGATGCAGGTCCGATCCGCACAATCCGGTGGAGGTGATCTGGATGATGGCGTCAGTGGGTTCCTTGATGATGGGATCGGGGACGTCCTCGACGCGTACGTCCCGGGTGCCCTGCCAGGTCAAAGCCTTCATGGAGTGTCTTCCTCTGCATCGTCCTTGTTGGCTTCCGGTTCGGCCGCTGCTACCGGGCCTTGTGCCCGATACCTGACAGGTCATGCATGGGTCGGCGCTCGTCCGCTAGGCGGCTCCGATCCGATCCGGCTGGCTGCGGGTGCGTAGCGGACGACCGTCGGCAAACGGTGCGGCGCTCTGTTCGGCGCCGGCGACCCGCGAGAGCCAGCCCGCCGCGGCACCTCCCCGAGCCGGACAGGACAGCACCCCGGTCAGGTCGACCAACCGAGTGCCAGGGGTGTCCAGCCAGCGAAGGATCACCTCGGTTTCCTCCGGAGTCGTCGCCGCTGAGCCGATCGCAGTGCTGACCGTTTCGGCGCCAGCGAGGAGGTCCTGCAGGTAGGGCCGCACTGCCACCCCAGCCACCGCCCGACCTGCCGCGACGAGACGTCCCTGGCGCACGACCGCGAGCAGCCAACCCCCTTCGCCGTCGGATCGGGCGGCCACGAGTTCGGGCACCAGCCACAGTGAACGCAGCCGCTGCCAACGCAGGCAGCCGCGCAACAGAATGGTGACCCGGTCGCGCAAGGCGGCGGCGTCCTCGAACCGACCGGCCCCGGCCAGCACCGACAGCCGGGCGATCAAGGGCGCGAGCAGATCTCCTGGATCGCCATCGGCGGCCCGCCGTACGACGTCGGCTATATCGGCGTACTCCTGGACCGACTGCGAACCTTCACACGGGGCACCGCAGCGGCCCATGCCGGCCAACGCACAGGACGCAGTGATCCGATCGGGTGACAGGGACAGCGTGCAGCGTCGGATCGGCAGGGCGTCGTAGACCGCAGACATCGCCGCATCGGCCTGCCGGCGGGAGGAGAACGGGCCGAGATAGGACGCGCCGTCCGCGCGGTGCCGCCGTACCAGCGACAACCGGGGAAATGCCTCGACGGTCAGTTTGAGCCACACCACTCGCTCGGGAAAGCGTGATCGCCGGTTGTAACGGGGCTTGTGTTCGGCGATCAATCGCAGCTCTCGGACGTGGGCCTCGAGTTCGTGTGCGCAGACGATCGAGTCGACCCGCTCGGCCAGGCCGACCATCTCGGTCATCCGCGAGCGCTGCTCGGAGGCGGCGAAGTAGGACCGCACCCGGCGGGCAAGGTCGTGCGAGGTGCCGATGTAAAGCGGACGGCCCTGCGAGTCCTTGAACAGGTAGACCCCGGGGGCGTGCGGCAGATGAGCGGCCAGGTGGCGCTTGCGCCGCCGGATCGGGTCGACCTGCTTGGTCAGGTCGGTGAGTTCCTCCAGGGACTGCACGCCGAGCGAACCGAGCCGCTCGAACAGCCCGTGCAGGACGTCCACGGTGGCCCGGGCGTCGGCCAGGGCGCGGTGACAGGGGGCGGTGTGGGCACGGAAATACGGAGCCAGCGTGGAGAGCTTGCAATTGGGCACCTCGTCGCGCGTGAGCAGTCGTCGCGCCAGGATCGCGGTGTCCACCGACCCGAAGGCCGGCCACGGCGTCGCGGAGGCGGTGCAGGCTGCCTTGAGGAAGCCCACATCGAACGGGGCATTGTGCGCGACCAGGACGCAACCTCGGGCGAACTCCAGGAAGGCCGGTAGCACCTCACCGATCCGTGGGGCCGCGATCACCATCGAGTCGGTGATCCCGGTCAGGATCGAGATGTACGGGGGGATTGCCGATCCGGGATCCACCAGCGTCTGGAACTCCCCAAGGCATTCTCCGGCGCGGACCTTGACAGCTCCGATCTCGGTGATCGCGCAGCCCTCCGGCGAGCCGCCGGTGGTCTCCAGGTCGACGACGACGAAGGTCACGTCCCGCAGGGGGGTGCCGAGTTCGTCGATCGAGATCTGGACGTAGGGCGAGCGCAGCGCGGCGGCTGCCGCCGAGCCGGTCGGGGAGCTCAGCCGATAGCTGCGCAACATGCCCACATCCGAGACCGATGCCCTGCTCTCACGCTTAGCGACGCTAAGCCGCGGGTACGACACCCCCCTCTAGGCGCGCCGGAGGCGCGTCGGCCTGATGTCGGATCCGCATCTCCCGTACGGACGGGACCCGCAACGCCGGCCGGGGATGTGGCAGCCGGAGGACGGTCGGCTGGTTCATCGACCGTAGATGAAGACCGCTCCTGTCCCGCGGGACGAACTAGTCCATGGGACTCGCGTCGGCTGCGGTGATTCGATGCGGTGGGGGGCCGTGCGGTGGGGACCTGAGCCGATTCACCGCACGGCTCGATCTCGAAACGGGCGATCGCCCGGGTTTGTGGGCCGCTCTCGGGGCGGAATCAGGGCGGTCCCTGATGGCGGCGCTCGTCAGGGGTACGGGATGGTCGGAGCCGTAGCCAGCGACCGGCAGACCGAGTATCGCCCGTTGGAAAAGATTGAAGGAGTGGGCATGCCGCAGAGCTCTGGCCAGGTGTCGGCGCTTTCCCTGCACTCAGCCGGGCGGTGGGCTGGTTACGCCGCATGCGTGTGTGCCTTCCTGTTCGCCGCAACCAGTTTCTACTGGGGGACCGGCGGGACGCTCGGTTTGGACTTAGTGGGCCGAGAAGCTGTCGAGCTCGTGGCGTCTGGAAAACGTGGGGATCTTGATCGCCCTGTGGTTGGTGGGGCTGCTCAAAGTCGCTGGTGGGCTTCTCGCGCTCGCCCTGGTGCAACCTTGGGGGGCTCACCTGTTCCGGCCGTGGATGTTGCTTCTGGCGGGCTGGGGGGTGCTGCTTGGTGGAGCAGCCCTGCATTACACCCGAAGGCAGCGGCGCGTCTCCTGACTATCGATCGCCTCGGTGCAACGGCTCACGATCGGCGACGGACCGCTGTCAGACCTCCTCTCTAGTCTTCGCCTCGAGAGTTCGTGGCTGGAGTGGGGTCGCGATACCGCGGAAAGAGGAGGGGCTCATGCTGATCGATTGCGGCACCTGTCAGGTGCGGGGTGCAGCTTGCGATGACTGCGTGGTCACCGCCCTGCTCGGTCCACCGACGGAGTTGGAGCTCGATGACGTCGAGCAGGCAGCGGTCCGTGCGCTCGCCGAGGGAGGCTTGATCCCGCCGTTGAGACTGGTCCCGATTGTGACGCAGCGTGAGTCGACAGCGACGGTGTGTAGACATCAGATCGGCTGACGTTCATGATCGAAAACCGCTGGTAGACAAGGAATTCACAATTTGGGCTCGGCATTGTCACGGCGCGGTCACGACACTGTAGGGTGACGCTCGGCTCCACGGGTGGAAGTCATCGCAGAGGATGACCCTGGGGGGCCGCCGCTCAATCAGCCCGAGGTTGCTCGCAGCCCACGGCTGAACCGGGGACCCACCGTTTGTGGGGTGAATCGGCGCTTGCGCCGTAGGGCTAAATCTTCCCAGCCCGAACCCGTCAGCTAACCCGGTAAGCGGTCGACGCGGAAGAATGGAGAGCCGCCGCTCGTGGCGACCCCCACCCAGTCCTACCGATTCACGTTCACCCACACACTGTTTCGTCTGCTCGCTGTGCTGTGTGCATGCGTCGTCGCTGTGACGATCGCACCGAGCACAGCCCTGGCCGACCCTCCGGCCCCAGAAGATGCCTCCGCGGCCGCCCAACTCGTCGCTGAGTTGGGCCGGGACCTGGAGATCTTGCAAGAGGAACAGAACGAGGCTCAGGTTGCCCTCGACCGGTACACCGCCGAGGCCGCCGCATCGACGGTGGCGCTCGGACAGGTCAACTCAGAGTTGGTAGACCTCAACGGCAGGGTGCGCGGTATCGCTCGCAGCGCCTTTGCCGGAGACGGGCTCAACAGTTTCTCCGCCATTCTCACCTCTGGTTCACCGCAGGAGTTCCTGGATCGGGTCAACACCCTGGAGTTCATGTCAGGACGAGACGGAGCTTTACTCGCTGAGGCGACCCGGACCCGCGAAGAGGCCGAATCACTGAACAACGCGGCCGATGTAGCCGTCGTATCGGCGCAGGCGGTGATCGCCGAAATCGCGACCCGAAGGACCGAACTCGAGAGCCAGATCCAGAAGTACCAGGATCTCTTCGCCGCGCTCTCGGCTCAAGAGCGGGCAGCCCTCGTCGGAAGTCCGGAATCCCGCAACGGCGGTTCGGAGTCCGGCGAAGACGGTTCAGAATCCGGCGGCGGTGGGTCGGAATCTGGTGATGGCGGCCAGGCGCCGCCCGGCGAGATCATTGCTCCCAGCGAGGCGGCCCGGATCGCGGTCGAGACCGCCTATGCCCAACTGGGGGACACCTACGTATGGGGCGGTGAAGGACCGGACGAATTTGACTGCTCCGGACTCACCATGTATTCCTACGCTGCGGCCGGTGTCAGCCTTCCGCATTCGAGCAAGTCGCAATCCACCATGGGCGTCGCGGTGAGCCGGGACGAACTGTTGCCCGGTGACCTGGTGTTCTACTACAGCCCGGTCAGTCACGTGGCCATCTATGTCGGCGACGGCCAGATCATCCACGCGTCGACCTATGGCAAGCCGGTGTCGCTGGATTCCGTGGACCCGTGGGGTGCCTACAACAGTGCCAGGCGTATCGCTGGGGGTTAGCCGCCGCTCCGCCTAGCATAGCGCCGGTGGGTGATCTGTTGATGGGATCCCACCGTCCTGCCTGGATTGCCTTGGCGGTCATCGTGAGTGCCGTTGTCGCCCTAGCGGTGATCCTCGTTCCCCGGCGAGTCACTCCGTTGTCGCACGGTCCCACCGCGCCCGATGCCGCGCGGGATTTCACGTCCGCCCAGATCTCCCGTTCGGCGGCGCTGGCTGCAAGCCTCCAGCCGAACGCGTTGATCAGCCTCGTGCTGAGCCTGCTGATCTCAGCAGCACTCGGGCTCACCTCGTTGGGCGCGCGGATCGTCACCGTTGCTGCCAAGCCGCTGGGCGGGGGATGGGTCTGGCAGGTGCTGCTCGGCAGCTTGGCGCTCGCCGTCATCGGCCGGCTCGCCACGCTGCCGTTGTCCGCCTACGCGGAGAACGTGCGCCGCCGGTACGGGCTGTCCACCCGCGACTGGGCCCTGTGGACGGTCGATGTCGCAAAGTCCGTCGCCATCGGCGTTGCGCTGACCGGACTGATTCTGGTGATCCTCTACGGGTCGATACGGCTGGCTGCGCAGTGGTGGTGGGCGATCGCGGCCTGCACCGTTGCCGGCCTCGTGGTTCTGGCTTCGTTCTGCTACCCGGTCGTCATCGAACCCGTATTCAATGCGTTCGAATCGATGCCGCAATCCCAGCTACGAACCGATCTGCTCGCGTTGGCAGAGAGGGACGAGGTCGCCGTCGACGACGTCCTGGTCGCAGATGCCTCTCGCCGGACGACGACCCTGAACGCCTACGTATCCGGCTTCGGTGCAACGCGGCGGATCGTCGTCTACGACACGCTTCTCGATTCCGAGTCCTCGGCTGTGATCGAGACAATCGTCGCTCATGAGTTGGGCCATTCCAAGAACAAGGACGTGCTGCTCGGTACGGCGCTCGGGGCGCTGGGTGCTGCGGCGTCCCTGTCCGATCCGCGCAGCCTGGCTCTGGTGCTCTTCGTCGTTGCTGTGGCCGGCCTGGTCCTGACGCCGGTGCAGAGCATGGTCTCCCGGCGGATCGAGTCCCGCGCCGACGCACACGCTCTCGAACTGACCCGTGACCCGGCCTCGTTCCTCGAGATGCACCGCCGGCTCGGCGTCGGCAATCTCGCTGACCTCGACCCGAACCGGTTGTATTACTGGATGTTGCCTCTCACCCGAGCACTGTGGACAGGATCGCCACGGCCCGGGACTGGGCGCAGGCCCACCGCATGATGGTGCCGTGACCGGCATTTGTCTGTGACCGGGCGCAGCTCGATGACGGGCGCGCTGCAGTGACCCGAGTCCTGGTGGTGACAAACGATTTTCCGCCCCGGCAGGGCGGCATCCAGACCTTCGTGGAGGCGCTGGTCCGTCGCCAGCCAGCCGACTCAGTCGTGGTGTTCGCGCCCGCCTGGGACGGGGCCGAGGCGTATGACACCGGGCTACCATTCCCGATCGTCCGGCATCGGACAAGCTTGATCCTGCCCACTCCGGACATCCGTCGGAGAGTCGGTGCCCTGGCCCGGGAGCACGGCTGCGAGCGTGCCTGGTTCGGAGCCGCAGCTCCTCTGGCCCTGCTTGCACCGGCTTTGCGGGACAACGGCATTGACAGGATCGTTGCCTCGACCCACGGGCACGAGACGGGTTGGGCGCGGCTGCCGGGAGCCAGACAGGTGCTGCACAACCTGGCCGCTGGGGTCGACGTCGTCACCTACATCACCCAGTTCACCCGTAGCGTCCTGGAGCCGGTGCTGGCCGACGTCACAACGCTTGCGCACTTGCCGCCCGGCGTGGACGTCACGGCGTTCCATCCGAACGCCGATGGCGGGTCGGTACGCCGGCGGCTGGGTCTGGGCGCCGACGTACCCGTTGTCGCCTGCGTGTCGCGGCTGGTCGCGCGCAAGGGCCAGGATGTGCTGATCCGGGCCTGGACACAGGTGCGTACGCGGTTTCCGCAAGCGGCCCTTTTGCTCGTCGGGGACGGTCCCGACGAGAGACGTCTTCGCGCCATAGTGGGCCGACTGGGAATCGGGGGCGTGCACTTCGTCGGCGGGGTCAGCTGGCCGGAGCTGCCGTCGTACTACGCCGCCTGCGACGTGTTCGCCATGCCGTGCCGGACCCGGCGCGCGGGATTGGACGTCGAAGGCCTGGGGATGGTCTATCTGGAAGCCGCGGCGTGCGCGCGTCCAGTGATCGCCGGAACGTCCGGTGGCGCCCCGGAGGCCGTACGACACGGTGTGACCGGTCTGGTGGTGGAGAATCCGCGATCGCCGGAGTCGGTGGCGGACAGCGTTCTCGAGCTCCTCGAGGACCGCGAGCGCGCGGCAGCGATGGGCGTGGCCGGGCGGTCCTGGGTGGAAGCCGAGTGGTCCTGGGATTTCCTGGCAACGCGATGGCGACAGTTGCTGGCTTGAGCGCCTTCTTGCCCGATCAGCGGGTCAGGGCGAACGCCGCCGGCGCCGCCTGCAAGCCGCCGATCGGATGCAGCGGCGCGTTGCGCCGGGATCGGACCGCGGCTGCCAACGCGACCGGCAGCAGCGCGAGCGCTCCGAGGTAGCGCCAGGGGTTCTCTTCGATCGGTGGGCCGTTTCCTTCGCGCCAGCTGTTGACGTCGATGATCGCTTCGGTGGCCAGCACCTGGCCGTGACAAGCCAGACCCGTGACTCCGGCGTGCGTCAGGTTGCAGCGTTCGTGCATCTCGGCGTACCACCAGTCGTCGATCAACGGCCGGGCCCACTCGCCCAGCGGGGCATCGATCACAGCCGCGTAACGCAAGAGGTCATAGCCGAAGTCGTGACCCTTGCAGGTCGGCTCCATGTCGAAGGCCAGGTGGACCGGAGAGGAGCAGGCGCCGATCGGCTCACCCAGGGACAGGGTGCCATTGATGTCGATCAGCACAGGGCGATACCCCATTACGGAGACGAACCCATCCGGGATGGAGGCGATGAGATCTGTGCGTCGACCCGGGTCGGCGCCGGACTGGTCAATGAGGACCTCGACAGCACGCTCGGTCGCCGGATCACCGCGCCCTTCCAGCGTCCTCGCCGGGTTGCCCGCTCCGCTGACGAGAAGCAGGAGGGCCACCACGATCGTGGCCTGCATCAGGGCCCAGACCGTGGTTGGTGAGATGAGCGGTCGCACGGCAGCATGGTCGCACGCTCAGCGGGCGTAGATGGCGTCCACCTCGGCGGCATAGGTCTTGAGCACGGCGTTTCGTTTGAGGCTGTTCTTCGGGGTCAGCTCGCCCGAGTCCTCGGTGAAGTCGCCGCCCAGGATCCGGAAGACTTTGATCGCTTCGGCTTCGGAGACCGCCCGGTTGGCCTCGTCCACGGCGGTCTGGATCTCCGTGCGTAATTCCCGGTCGTCCCTGAGGGACTCGGCGGTCGCGTCGGCCAGCTTGGCGTGTCGCCGTACCCACTCCCGCAGGGCATCGGCATCCAGGGTGACCAGGGCACCGATGAAGGGACGCTGATCACCGACCACGATGCACTGGCTGATCAGTGCGTGGGCCCGCAACCGATCCTCCAAGACGGTTGGTGCGACGTTCTTGCCGCCTGCGGTGACGAGAAGTTCCTTCCGGCGGCCGCTGATCGTGAGGAAGCCTTTGTCGTCCATGGCGCCGATGTCGCCGGTATGGAACCAACCGTCGTCGGTCAGGACATCGCCAGTGGCCTCGGCGTTGTTCCAGTACCCCTCGAAGACATGCTCGCCCTTGATCAGCACCTCGCCGGCCGCACTGATCCGGATCGAGACCCCGGGAAAGGGCCGACCCACCGAGCCGATCTTGACGGCCTGTTCGAGGTTGACGGTGGAGGCGGCGGAGGTCTCGGTGAGCCCGTATCCCTCGTAGATGGTCAGCCCGATGCCGCGGAAGAAGTGTCCTAGGCGGGCACCTAGCGGTGCTCCGCCAGAAATAGCCGCCCGGCAGCGCCCGCCCAGCGCACCACGCAACTTGGAGTAGACGAGGCGGTCGAAGGCCTCGTGCCGCAACCGGAGCAACAGCCCGACTCGCCCCCGGTCCAGCGCACGTGAGTAGCTGATCGCGGTGTCCTCGGCGATGTCGAAGATCTTGCCCCTGCCATCGGCGTGGGCACCCTGCTTGGCCGAGTTGTAGATCTTCTCGAAGACCCGCGGTACGGACAACACGAAGGTCGGCCCGAATTCGGCGAAGTCGGCGAGCAGGGCTTTGACGTCAGCGGTGTGCCCGAGCTTCGCCTGAGTCTCCAGCGATCCGATCTGGATGATCCGGGCGAAGATGTGGGCCAGCGGGAGGAACAACAGGGTCGAACCCTCGGCGTTGAACAGGCCGGCCAGCCCCGGCAGAGAGTTGCGGACCTCGAAGAGGAGGTTGCGATGGGTCAGCCGGCAGCCCTTGGGGCGACCGGTCGTGCCGCTGGTGTAGACGATCGTGGCCAGGCTCTCAGCGCTCACGCTCCGGCGTCGGGCCGCCAACAGCTCGTCACTGACATCCGAGCCCGTGGCGTCGAGCCATTCGATCGCGCCGTTGTCGATCTGCCAGACGTGCGAGAGGCCGTCCAGATCCTCGCGTACGGACTGGACTAGTTCCTCGTGCCGCTCGGATTCCACGACGATGGCGGTCGCGCCAGAATCGGCCAGGATCCACTGCACTTGTTCGGCACTGGAGGTCTCGTAGATCGGAACGGTGACCGCTCCGGCCGCCCAGATGGCGTAGTCCACGAGGGTCCACTCGTAGCGCGTCTTGCTCATCAAGGCTATGCGGTCCCCATGGTTCACGCCGCTGGCCAGCAGGCCCTTTGCAACGGCCACGACATCCCGAGCGAACTGCGCCGCGGTGACGTCCTTCCAGACCAGGCCCCGACGGACGCCGAAGAGCACCTTCTGCGGAACCTGCTGGGCATGGGCGAAGACCGAGTCAGTCAGCGTCTCCGCTTGATGCACCGAAACCAAGGTCGGTATCGCAAGCTCGCGCACGTCAGCGAATGATAGCCGCACGCGGGAGTGGTTCCTCGATGGCAGGCTGGGGGCGTGCCGACGGTCGATCTGGTCGACGAGAGCTATCTTCGCGCGCCGGTCGAACGGGTCGCCTCGGTCGTACACGACGAGGGCCGCTGGGCCCAGTGGTGGCCAGAACTGCGCCCGGTCGTGTTCATGGATCGTGGTACTGCCGGAATCCGCTGGAACATCACCGGTGCCCTGGTCGGCAGCATGGAAATCTGGCTCGAGCCCTACCAACCGCCGATGGCCGGAGTGCTGCTGCATTTCTACCTGCGCGCCGACCCGACCGCACCTGGCTCGACGACCGAGCCCGCGCCGCTGTCCGGGCGGGCCGCGACCGCGGAATCCGTACGGTGGGCCAAGGCAAACAAGCTCAACCTCTGGAACCTCAAGGACGAGCTTGAGGCGGGCATCCGGTGAGACGTAGCGGGACTTTCTCCGGAGAAAGTCACTTCTGTCGGCCCGCAGACCGCACATTCTCCGGAGAAAGTGCGGTGGAACGGGGATGAGGCTGCACCTGGTCAGCGATGTGCACGGTGCCGTCGAGCCGCTACGGCGGGCCGGCCAGGGTGCCGACGCGATGATCTGCCTGGGTGATCTGCTCTGCTTCATCGACTACTTCGACTACGACGCCGGCGTCTTCGGGTCGCTGTTCGGCCCGGACGCCGTCGCCCGGCTGGTAGCGCTGCGTACCGCGAGGCGCTTCGATCAGGCTCGGGACTTCTCCAGATCGCTGTGGGCCAGCCTTCCCGACTCGAGGACGGCCATGGACGAGGCGATCGACGGGCAGTATGCAGACCTTTTCGCTGCCATGCCGACGCCGACGTACGCGACCTACGGCAACGTCGACATCCCGGATCGTTGGGCCGAGCATGCGCATTCCGGTGTTCAGATCCTCGACGGCGAGGTCATCGAGATCGGCGGTCTGCGGTTCGGCTTCGTCGGCGGCGGGCTGCCGACACCGATGCGGACGCCGTACGAGATCTCCGAGGATGCCTACGCGGCCAAGGTCGCCGCACTGGGACCGGTGGACGTGCTGTGCGCCCACATCCCACCGGCCGTACCCGAACTCACCTACGACGTCGTGGCCCGCCGACTGGAACGGGGCAGCGTGGCTCTGCGCGAGGCGATCCTGGAGCACCAGCCGGATCTGATGTTTTTCGGGCACGTCCATCAACCGCTGGCCGGGCGGTTCCGGCTCGGTCGCACGGAGTGTGTCAACGTCGGGCACTTCGCGCACACCCTGGTGCCCTACGTCCTGGACCTCTGACAGCTCAGGCGTCAGTAGTCTTGGGCCATGGCCGATCAGTCCCAGCAGTCCATCGACATCGCCGCATCCGCGGCGGACATCATGTCGGTCATCGGTGACTTCGAGGCCTACCCGGAGTGGACCGGCGCGGTCAAGACTGCCGAGGTGCTGGAGGAGGACGAGGAGGGCTGGGCCAAGCAGGTCCACTTCGTTCTCGACGCCGGTGTGGTCAAGGACGACTACGTGCTGGCCTATGAGTGGACCGATGACACGGCGGTGCATTGGCATCTGGTCAAGGGCCAGATGCAGAAATCTCAGGTCGGCTCGTACGTGCTACGCGAAACGGGTGACACCACGAACGTCACGTACACGCTGACCGTGGACCTCACGATTCCCATGCTCGGAATGTTCAAGCGCAAGGCAGAGAAGGTCATCATGGACACCGCCCTCAAGGAGCTCAAGAAGCGCGTAGAGGGCTGATCGGGAGCGTGCGGATCCTCCTGTTCACCGGCAAGGGCCGTGTCGGTAAGACGACGGCCGCGGCCGCGACAGCCTTGCGACTGGCCGGACGCGGGCACAAAACCTTGATCATCTCCGCAGACCCAGCACATTCCCTGGCCGATGCGCTCGGCGGTCCACGGATCGGAGATCGACCGGCGGAGGTCGCGCCGGGGCTGATGGCCTGCCAGGTCGACGGGCTGGACCGGATGCAGCAGCAGTGGACCGGAGAGGCCGGCTGGGCGACGATCACCGAGCGACTGAGCGCGGCGGCCTCAGCCAGTGGTCTGGACCCGATCGTGGCCGAGGAGCTCACCATGCTGCCCGGCCTCGACGAACTGACGGCGATCCTGGCGCTCGAGGAAGAGGTGGCCACCGGCCTGTACGACGCGGTCGTGGTCGACTGCGCGCCCACCGGCCAGACCCTGCGCCTGTTGGCCCTGCCTGACGTCCTCGACCGCTACCTCGAGCGGCTCTACCCGGTCCATCAACGGCTGCTTCGTTCCATCGGTCTGCTCGGCCAAGGCGGGCCGTCGTCGACTCGGGGCGGTGCGGCGCTGGCGCTGGCGATGTCCCGACTGCACGAGCGGCTGATGATCCTTCGAAAGCTGTTGACCGACCCGGGGATCACCCGGATCAGGCTGGTATTGACCCCTGAGTCGCTGGCCCTGGCCGAGGCGCGCCGCGCGGCGACGGCACTGGCGCTGTTCGGGTACACCGTCGACGGCGTCATCGTGAACCGAGTGGTCGATGACCGTGCTGTCGGGTTGGCTGGAATGCCGGGCTGGCTGCAGGCTTGGGTTGCCGCACAACAGCGAGTTCTCGCCGATGTCCAGTCCAGTTTCCCTGCCCTGCCCATTCGGGTGATCCAGCACCAGGGGGAGGAGCCCGTGGGAGCCTCCCCCTTGAACGGGGTGGCAGACCAGCTCTACGGCGGCCTACCCGAGGGCGTCGATCCGCTGGCCGGCCCGGAGCCACCCGGGCTCCTTCAGGTCCTGGCCGAGGGGGGTCACTATCTGCTCCGGCTGACCATTCCGCATGTGCGATCGGCGGAGGTGACGCTGAACCGCGTTGGCGACGAACTGGCGGTCAGGGTCGAGGGGCATCGCCGCCTGCTGGCCTTGCCCGGACTGCTCATTCGATGCCGGATCATCGATGCGGTATTGGCCGACGGCGTCCTGACCGTACGGTTCGAGCCCGACCCCGAGCGCTGGCCCGAGGAACTGTTGCGCGCACATCGGGAGCAGGCATGAGCCCCGTTGCCGGTGAGCCGGTGGCTGGTCCGGCGGCTGAAGCCCGTCGGCTGGTGGAGGCGTTGGGGGAGTGGGCCACCCGGCTCGGCACGACCGAGCACCTGGCTACCGGTGCACCGGAGTGTGAAGTCTGCCCGGTCTGTCAGCTGATTGCCGCCCTGCGTGGCCAGCGCCCGGACGCGCTGGCGCGACTCGGTGATGCGTGGGCGGCCTTTCTCGGCGTACTGACCGAGCCCCACCCGGCAGCGTCAGCAGCCACCGCTGCGCCCGAATCCGATCCGCCATCCGAGGCTCCACTGATCCGGCCGGTGCAGAACATCGACGTCCGGTAAAGGGCAGCCTCCATTGAGCGACGGCGT